>OBZC01001803.1_pt1 | contig 11282 bp, 8 predicted proteins | sample 1538231 | NCBI WGS metagenome assembly OBZC01 (sample SAMEA2580225, study PRJEB22360) | human gut metagenome | biome: human gut; feature: human-associated habitat; material: faeces | place: Denmark | collected 2008/2010 | reverse complement strand
TCCTTTCAGGATCGGACTGATATGTTTGTACAGCAGTACGGTGATCACAGACACCAGCACACCTTTGATCAGATTGAATGGTGCCACTGCCAGAACTACGAACGTCCACAGACTGTTGATCGCCGGATTGATGGCTGATCCCATCTCCACGAATGCATCAATCGGCATTCCAAATGCCTTTGCATAAGCCGGAAGCAATACAAGTGCATTGATAAACACTGCAACCACTGACATAGTCACAGTTCCTGCTGCCAGTCCGATGACTGCATGCTTTCTGGATTTCTTCATCTTGTAAATCAGCGAAGCCGGAAGTACAAACATACAACCCATTACAAAGTTGGCAAATTCACCGACAAACGCTGTCTGAGTTCCATTGACTACCAGATTGAGAAGTACCTTTACCAGCTCTGTGAGCACGCCTGCCACCGGCCCTAATGCAAATGCTCCGATCAAGATCGGCACTTCACTGAAATCCAGCTCGTAAAATCCCGGTGCAAGAAATGGCAGTGGGAATTCAAAAAGCATAAGAATGGTGGAGATCGCTGCCAGCATTCCCACGCAGACGATCATTCTGGTTGCCGCTCTTCCTGATCTTACAGTTGCGGTTGTTGATGTTGTTTTCATGATAATTCTCCTTTCAGATTAGCAGAGATCCTGTAACTGGAGAAACGCATATAAAAACCCCGGATTACAACAATCCGGGGCATCTTCATACACTGCAATACTACTTGTTTCCTCTCCCATCCAGACTATAACTGTCGGTACCGGAATCACACCGGTTCAGCCGCTTTACGCGGGTCGCGGACTTACCTGCTGTCTTTTGTTCCTGACAGCCTGAATACCGCCGGTGGGGAATTACACCCCGCCCCGAAGATCTCTTTTATTTTTACACATGATATTATACGCTTATATGTACCGTGATGCAAGAATTATTTTATTCCGATTTCTCCGGCTCCTTACATACATCGATCCAGCCTTTTGCTCCCGCGATCTTCTCCAGTTCCGGCACTGCCAGACGCACTGCACTGTGATCATTTCCAGCTGCCGGATAGACTGTATCAAACTGTCTCAGACTTTCATCCAGATACACATCCACACCTTCGTTAATTCCAAATGGACACACACCACCCGGTGCATGGCCGATGTACTGCTCTACCTCGTCAAATGGGATCATCTTTGCTTTTATATGAAATGTATCCTTGTATTTTCGATTGTCTACCCGGGCAGTTCCCTCCGCAAGGATCAATATTGCTTTGTCTCCCACCAGAAAAGACATAGTCTTTGCAATCATTGCCGGTTCCACACCAACAGCCTCTGCTGCTTCTGCCACAGTCGCTGTGGACTCTGCAAATTCAATCACCCGATCCTCATAACCAACGGATTTTAAATATTCTTTTGCTTTTATAATAGACATGTCTGCTTCTCCTTCGCCTTTATTTCAATAAATTGAATAACGTCTGCTCTATCTGCTTTATTGCATTCGTCACAAATACTTTTCTCACCTTTTCATCAGCCAATGAAACCGCTGCATCATTCATCGCTCGAAAATCAGGCACCTCTGTACTACTTTGTGTGGAGCCCGTGGGCAGATAACGCCAGACCGCCCACCAAGCCGACTGGTCAGATTTTGAGACTTTCAAAATACGTTCGATCCATGTTCTGGTATCCGTATCATAATCATCCACCTGATTTCCTTTTCCCTCCGGTGAATTCGCTGTCGGATCAAACAGGCAGAATCCGGCAAAAAGGCGATTATCAATTTCAATGCGAAACCAAAGCTGGTAAGTACGAAACGCAGGAATATTCGTCACAATATAATTGATTCCCGGATAAGTCGAATATGCATGATCATAGAACTGATCTGCCTGCTTCTCATATCCATACCAGTCAATCTGTGTCTCCTCTTCCAGATGATAGGTTTCTTTCAAAGGAGCCATCTGTCGTTTAAATTCTTCCATCACCTGCAATAACAATTTCGTTTTTGCATTTTTCAAAGAATCCGATATCTGAATAGCTGCCCGAAGAGAATCTGCTGATTTGCCAATCTCTTTTGCAACCGCCTGCATTGTTTTTTCTTCTGTTGCTCCCGTCATATGTTCCACGCTTTCTCTCAATTGTTCCAACACCATTTTTGTCCGTCCACGACTCACCTGACAGCATGCGATAAGCCATTGCAGAATAGTGTTCTGAAAGGAAATGCAGATGATATCTTTTTCCGGAACACACTCTTCTCCTGATTTGTAGCTATATGCCCCCGGCATCGTTCCGAATCTGGTGAGATACACCACTTTTGCTGTCTGATCGCGCTGCCTTGCAAACTGATAATAATCTAGGCACTGTGCTTTCTGTTCCCCTGCAAAAATCTTCACTTCTACAGGAACAAAATAACCGCCGATTTCAATTACAATATCAATCCTGCGATTTTCGTCTATGACATACTCCGTTGTCACGATTGCCTGATCCAACTGTTCACAGGCTATGTGCTGCAACTCCGGAATTTCTTTCAAAAACAACGAGAGGAATTTACTGTTTTCTCCATGTTTCCCTCTGGGATTCAGAAAATCTCCAATTACCCGGCAGATCAGAACTTCTTTCGTCTCTATGGATAAAACCGAAAAAATATTATACGGATCTGTGGCATTTGCAACTGTTTTATTTTGTTTTACAACTGTATTCAATAACTCTGTTTCCATCTCTATTTATCCAATCATCGTCAACACCACTGCCACCACGAACACAGGCCTTAGGAATCTTCACTCCCAAGGCCTGTTCCTATTACATCTTGTTTTTATTACAATTTCATGGACAGAGAGAGCCGCTTCTTCGCAACATCTACCGCCAGCACTTTCACATCCACCACGTCGCCTACTTTGACCACATCCAGCGGATGTTTGATAAAGCGCTCAGACATCTCAGATACATGCACCAGTCCATCCTGATGAACACCAATATCCACAAATGCACCGAAATCCATAATATTGCGGACAGTTCCCTTGAGCACCATCCCCGGAGTCAGGTCTTTCATATCCAGCACATCGCTTCTGAGCACCGGACGCGGCATCTCATCACGAGGGTCTCTGGCCGGCTTTTCCAGCTCCTGTACAATATCCTTCAGAGTCAGTTCACCAACGCCCAGCTCTTCTGCCGTTTTCTTCGGCTCACGTACTTTCTTCGAGATACCTTTCAGTCCTCCTCCGATAATATCCTCTGCGGAATATCCAAGAGAAGTCAGAAGCTTCATAGCTGCCTCATAGCTCTCCGGATGTACACTGGTAGTATCCAGCGGGTTGTCTCCATTCATGATCCGAAGGAATCCTGCACACTGCTCATAAGCCTTCGGTCCCAGCTTCGGCACTTTCAGAAGCTGTCTTCTGTCTGCGAATCTGCCGTTCGCTTCTCTGTATGTCACAATATTTTTTGCCAGCGTCTTGGTGATGCCGGAAATGTACTCCAAAAGCGGTGCTGAAGCCGTATTCAGATCAACCCCCACTTTATTTACAGAGTCTTCAACCACTCCTCCAAGAGCTTCGCTCAATCTCTTCTGATTCATGTCATGCTGATACTGACCAACTCCGATAGCCTTCGGATCGATCTTTACCAACTCCGCCAGTGGATCCTGCAGTCTTCTTGCAATGGAAGCTGCACTTCTCTGTCCAACATCAAAATTCGGAAATTCCTCTGTTGCCAGCTTACTTGCAGAATATACGGATGCTCCCGATTCACTGACGATCACATACTGTACCTTCTCCGGGATCTCTTTTAAGATCTCCACGATCACCTGCTCAGATTCTCTGGAAGCGGTACCGTTTCCAAGAGAAATCAACGTAATATGGTATTTTTCAATCAGCTTTTTCAAGGTTGCTTTTGCTTCTTTTACCTTATTCTGAGGTGCAGTTGGATAAATAACTACCGTATCCAGTACTTTTCCGGTAGGATCTACTACTGCCAGCTTACAGCCTGTACGGAATGCCGGATCCCAGCCGAGCACGGTCTGTCCTGCAATCGGAGGTTGCATGAGAAGCTGCTCCAGGTTCTTTCCAAATACACGGATTGCTCCCTCTTCTGCCTGCTCGGTCAGAAGGTTACGGATCTCACGCTCGATGGCCGGTGCGATCAGGCGGCTGTAACTGTCTTTTACCACTTCTTCCAGCGTCGGAGATGTGATTGGATTATCCCTTGTGATCACACGGCTTTCCAGATAACTTAAGATCTCCGGTTCCGGTGCAACGATCTTTACAGTCAGCACCTTTTCTGCCTCGCCTCTGTTCAGTGCCAGCGTCCGATGTCCTGCCATCTTGCTGATTGGCTGGCTAAAATGATAATAGGTCTCATATACAGACTGCTCTTTCTCATCTTTTGCTTCAGAGGTGATCTCGCCCTCTTTCAGTGTCTTATTTCTGATCCAAGTGCGATAATCTGCTTCATCGGATATGCTCTCCGCAATAATGTCCATGGCTCCGGCGATGGCTTCCTGTACCGTTGTCACACCTTTTTCCTCAGACAGATAACTTTCTGCCTCTGTTTCCAGCGGTGTCGTTGTCATCTGAAGAAGAATAATATTGGCCAGACCTTCCAGTCCTTTCTCTTTTGCCATAGTCGCACGGGTCCGGCGTTTCGGACGATATGGACGATAAAGGTCATCCACAGCCACCTGTGTCTGCGCTGCCTCGATCGCTGCTTTGAGCTCTTCCGTCAGTTTTCCCTGCTCCTCAATGCTGGAGATCACCTGTGCCTTCTTATCTTCCAGATTTCGAAGATAGGTCAGCCGCTCACCCAGATCACGAAGCTGCTCGTCATTAAGCGCACCAGTAGCTTCCTTCCGGTAACGGGAAATGAACGGGATGGTATTTCCCTCATCAATCAGTTTGACTGCTGCTTCCACCTGCCATTTCTTCACCTGAAGTTCTTCTGTCAGTTTCTGTATAATATCCATAAAAAATCTTACTCCAATACTTCTTTGATTGCTGCCAGGAACTCATCATAAGTCTCAAATGCTTTCAGTTCCGGGTAATCCTTTTTGATCTGGTCGGTAGTACGGAACAAAAATCCTGCCCGACTTGCTTTGATCATGCCCAGATCATTAAAGCTGTCTCCTGCAGCAATGGTATCAAATCCAGCTGACTGCAATGCTTTTACAGTGGTCAGCTTGGAATTCTCAATTCTCATCTTAAATCCGGTAATGGTTCCGTCTTCTGCCACTTCCAGAGAGTTGCAGAACAGAGTCGGCCATCCCAGCTTCTTCATCAACGGTTTTGCAAACTGCGTAAAGGTGTCACTGATGATGATCACCTGGGTCAGAGAACGCAGTTCATCCAGAAATTCCTTTGCTCCCGGCAGCGGATCGATCTTCTCGATGGTTGCCTGGATTTCTTTCAGCCCAAGTCCATGCTCTTTCAGGATTCCCAGACGCCATTTCATCAGTTTATCATAATCCGGCTCATCACGGGTAGTACGCTTCAACTCCGGAATTCCACTGGCCTCTGCAAATGCGATCCAGATCTCCGGTACCAGTACTCCTTCCAGATCAAGGCACACGATATCCATCATTTTTTATTTCCTCCTCTTCAAGCTCAGCCTTCCACACGGATCATGCTGATAATATCAAGATTTTTTGCTTTTCTTGCAAATGCATCTTCAGACATGACAGGAGTCATGAACCCAATCTCACCTTTAATCTTTGCATCGATCATCTCCACATCACCAAATACTTTTGCATCTTTGGCATCAGATTTCATACGGACAAAGAAACGATGGGTCATCTCTCCTACCGGAGCCAGTTCCAGTTTCTGCGGATTCCAGAACGTGGTAATGATCTTTCCAAGATGTCTTGCTGCATCCACCATATCACCGGCAACAGCACTGGCAGTCGGCAGTTTGCCTGCTCCGCTTCCATAGAACATGGACGCTCCCAGCATATTACCTTCCACACATACTGCATTAAATACATCATTTACCATGTAGAGCGGATTCTCTTTACGAACAAAAGCCGGAGCTACCATGACACAGTAAGTATCCCCCTGCTTCTTGCTGACAGCCAGCAGTTTGATAGCACAGCCTGCTTTTTTCGCATATGCAAAATCTTCAGCCGTCACTTTGGTAATGCCCTCTGTATAAATATCTTTAAAATCCACCTGATTACCACTGGCAAGAGAAGTCAGGATCGCGATCTTTCTGCACGCATCCCAGCCTTCCACGTCTGCTTCCGGGTGAAGCTCCGCATAGCCCTTTGCCTGGGCTTCTTTCAGCACATCATCATAATTCAGCCCTTCTCTGGACATCTTGGTCAGCATGTAGTTAGTGGTTCCGTTTAGGATACCGGAGATCTCTACGATCACATCTGCCGTCAGAGAAGAATTAAGAGGACGGATAATAGGAATACCGCCTCCTACACTTGCCTCAAACAGATAATTCACCTGATGATCCTTCGCAATCTGAATCAGTTCAGCACCATGCTCAGCCACCAGTTCCTTGTTGGAAGTACACACACTTTTTCCTGCTTCCAGGCAGCGTCTGGTAAACTCATACGCTGGATGAAGTCCTCCCATAACCTCAGCCACGATCTTCACTTCATCATCATTAAGGATGTCTTCAAAATCATGTGTCAGTACATCCATGACCGGATCTCCCGGAAATTCTCTTAAGTCCAGCACATACTGTACTCTCAGTTCCTGTCCCACTTTTTTGTCAATGCTGGTCTTGTTTGTTCTAAACACCTCATATACACCGGATCCAACGGTGCCATAACCCATAATTGCAACTTTTATCATTAGTATTTTACTCCCTGCCTAATATTTTGAGATATCTGACTCCCTGCTGCTGTTCAATCTTTTCGATCATGGCAGATACGTCCCCTGTGGTAGAAAGCACCTGAACGCTGAGGGTCAGCGTAGCGATTCCGTTGATTGGGATCGTCTGATGAATTGTAAGAATGTTTGCTCCAAATTCTGCAATGATGTTCAGAACCGTGGACAGAAGTCCCGGTTCATCCTCCACCTGAAGCATAAAAGTAACAGTCTTTCCTTTCGCCTCATCATGGAAAGGAAAGATGTCCTCTTTGTATTTATAAAATGAACTGCGGCTGATGCCAAGCTGATCTGCCGCTTCCTGGACAGTCATGCCAGGATTGCAATCCAGAAGACGCTTGGCCTCCACCACTTTCAGCAGAACCTCTGGTACTGCTTTTTTCTTTAGCACGAAATACTTGCTGTTTTCCGTCATTCCTGTTCCTCCGGTGACAGATTGATCCATTTCAGGTAAGCATTGATAAATGGATCGATCTTTCCATCCATCACAGCATCTACGTTGCTGACTTCGCAGCTGGTACGATGGTCTTTAACCAGTGTATACGGCTGCATCACATACGAACGAATCTGATTTCCCCAGGCAATATCACTGACTTCTCCGCGGATGCCGGATAATTTCTCTGCCTGCTTCTGCTGTTCCAGAAGGTAGAGTTTAGCCTTCAGCATCTGCATGGCTTTGTCCTTATTCTGATGCTGAGAACGTTCATTCTGGCATTGTACTACAATTCCCGTAGGAATATGTGTAATACGGATCGCAGATGAAGTCTTGTTGATGTGCTGTCCACCTGCTCCGCTGGAACGGTACGTATCGATCCGCAGATCATCCGGATTGATCTCCACCTCAATGTCGCCTTCAATATCCGGCATCACATCACAGGAGACAAAGGAAGTCTGCCGTTTTCCCTGTGCATTGAATGGAGAAATACGGACCAGACGGTGCACACCTTTTTCGGATTTGAGATATCCGTAGGCATTTTCTCCATGCACCTCAAAGGTAACCGATTTGATACCTGCCTCATCACCATCCAGATAGTCCAGCACTTCTACGGTAAAACCCTTACGCTCTGCCCAGCGGGTATACATACGGTAAAGCATGCCCGCCCAGTCACAGGACTCGGTTCCTCCTGCTCCTGCATTCAGCTTGATGATAGCATCTGTACTATCATATTCGCCAGACAGGAGCGTCTTAATCCGCATGGCCTCAAATGCCTCTGTAAACTGATCCAGTTCTTCCTGAATCTCTGGAATCAGAGATTCATCGTTCTCTTCATAGCCCATCTCCAACAGTGTCTCAATATCTTCGTACTGTTGCTCCAGGCTTTCATATTTCTGTTTTTCTTCTTTGAGAATGTTCAGCTCCTTCATACCTTCCTGGGATTTTTCCACATTGTCCCAGTAGCCAGGTGCCTCCATCTCCCGTTCTAATTCTTCGATCCTGAGCGTCTTTGAAGCCAGGTCAAAGTGAATCCCTCAGTTCTGTCATGGGTTTTGCGTAGCTGCTCAGTGTATATTTAAACTGATCTAATTCTACCATAACCACACCTTCTTTCTTTTAAAATTTATGATACTTTCAATCTTTTTTACTTCATCAATTTACGGCCGCAGCACTGCTTGTATTTCTTGCCGCTTCCGCAAGGACACGGATCGTTCGGATATACTTTATCTGCCGCACGCTGTACCGGTTTTTTGCCAAGTGAATCATCCTTATTGGTTCCAGTTACCTGTGCAACTTCCTCGCGCTCTGCCTTCTCTTCAATCTTCACATGCATCAGCAGACGTACGGTATCTTCCTGAATGCCTGCTGTCATGGCCTCGAACATCTCATAGCCGCTCATCTTATACTCAACCAGCGGATCTCTCTGTCCGTATGCCTGAAGACCAATACCCTGTCTCAACTGCTCCATATCATCGATATGGTTCATCCATTTGCGGTCAATAACTTTCAGAAGGAATACACGTTCCAGCTCACGGATCATCTCCGGATTCGGGAACTCTGCCTCTTTTGCCTCATACAGCTTCGTTCCTTCCTGCTTCAAAGCATGCTTTAACTCTGCTTTATTCTTACAGCCAATACGTTCCACAGTAATCATCTCAAAAGGAATGATAGGAAGCAGTGTCTCATTCAGACCTGAAAGATCCCATTCCTGCGGATCCTGATCATCGCCGATAAAGGTATCTACTGTGTTCTCTACCACATCAGAAATCATCTTGTAGATAGAATCTCTCATGCTCTCGCCGTCCAATACCCGACGACGCTCTGCATAGATGATCTCTCTCTGCTCATTCATTACCTGGTCATACTCCAGCAGGTTTTTACGAATACCAAAGTTATTATTTTCAATTTTCATCTGTGCTTTTTCGATCGCACTTGTAAGCATCTTATGCTCAATCTGCTCGTTTTCCGGAACTCCCAATGCATTGAATACATCCATCAGACGCTCGGATCCAAACAGTCTCATCAGATCATCTTCCAATGAGATATAGAAACGTGATTCACCCGGATCTCCCTGACGGCCTGCACGACCACGCAGCTGATTATCAATACGTCTGGACTCATGACGTTCTGTACCAATGATCTTCAATCCACCAGCTGCCTTTGCCTCATCGTCCAGCTTAATATCCGTACCACGACCTGCCATGTTAGTTGCGATCGTAACAGCTCCATGCCGACCTGCCAGTGCTACGATCTCAGCCTCTCTCTCATGGAATTTTGCATTGAGGACTTCATGCTGGATACCGCGCTTCTGAAGCATACGGCTGAGTTCCTCGGAAGTCTCGATCGTGATCGTACCTACCAGCACCGGCTGTCCCGTTGCATGTGCTTTCTCAATCTCGTTGCAGACTGCAAAAAATTTCTCTTTCTTAGTCTTATATACGGCATCATGCAGGTCCTTACGGATAACCGGCTTATTGGTCGGAATCTCCACAACGTCCATTCCATAGATTGCCCGGAACTCTTTTTCCTCAGTCAATGCCGTACCGGTCATACCGGATTTCTTGTCATATTTATTGAAGAAATTCTGGAACGTGATATTTGCAAGAGTCTTGCTTTCCCGTTTTACTTTTACGTGCTCTTTTGCCTCAATTGCCTGATGAAGTCCATCAGAGTAACGACGGCCTGGCATAATACGTCCGGTAAACTCATCAACGATAAATACCTGATCATCTTTTACCACATAATCCTGATCGCGGAACATCAGATTATTAGCGCGAAGTGCCAGCTCCATGTTGTGCTGGATCTCCAGATTCTCCGGATCTGCCAGGTTCTCGATCTTGAAGAACTGCTCTACCTTCTTGATACCATCAGCTGTCAGATGAACGATCTTATCTTTCTCATTGACGATGAAGTCTCCGGTCTCCTCGATCTCCTCACCCATGATGGCATCCATCTTGGAAAATTCCTTACTTGCCTCACCACGAGTCAGCGTATGAGCCACATAATCGCACAACTCATAAAGCTTAGTGGATTTGCCGCTCTGACCAGAGATGATCAACGGAGTTCTCGCCTCATCGATCAGAATAGAGTCGATCTCATCGATGATGGCATAATGTAATTCTCTCTGTACCAGCTGCTCTTTGTAAATAACCATGTTATCACGCAGGTAGTCAAATCCCAGCTCGTTATTGGTTACATAAGTAATGTCGCAATTGTATGCAGCACGTCTCTCTTCCTTGGTGGAAGCATTCAGTACTACACCTACCGTCAGGCCAAGAAACTCATGAACCTTACCCATCCAGCCAGCATCACGGCTTGCGAGATAATCATTGACGGTTACAACATGAACGCCCTTTCCCTCCAGCGCATTCAAATATGCCGGGAGTGTGGATACCAGCGTCTTACCTTCACCAGTCTTCATCTCTGCAATACGTCCCTGATGAAGGATCATACCACCGATCAACTGTACCCGGTAATGCTCCATACCAAGTACACGCTTTGCTGCCTCTCTGACAGTTGCAAATGCCTCTGGAAGAAGATCATCCAGAGTCTCTCCTGCTGCCAGTCTCTGCTTGTATTCTTTTGTCTTATCTTTCAGTTCCTCATCGGTCAGCGCCTGCATAGTCGGACGCAATGCTTCGATCTTATCAATGGTGGGAGCAATCAGTTTCAATTCTCTCTCACTGTGAGTACCGAACAATTTGTTGATAATATTCATATTCTACTCCTGTCTATCTATATAGATCCTGGCAAAATACCCTTCTTTTTGCCACATGCGCCCATTATAGCATAAATCTACAATTTGGTAAACTTAAAAAAGGACCCCGACACCCTGCAATAAGGTGTCGGAATCCCCTTTATACTTCATAAAATCTATATGCGACCTTCTAATCTCACTTTAAACTCAAACTCAGCGGTAAACCCATTGAAAAAAGTAAGGGCCATCTCAATTACTTGCTATCCATCATACCTTATTCTTTCTACCAGCGTTTCCTTTTTCAGATTACTGCTTAAAACGCAGGAAAGTACAATCTGCAACAGAC
>OBZC01001791.1_pt1 | contig 11432 bp, 7 predicted proteins | sample 1538231 | NCBI WGS metagenome assembly OBZC01 (sample SAMEA2580225, study PRJEB22360) | human gut metagenome | biome: human gut; feature: human-associated habitat; material: faeces | place: Denmark | collected 2008/2010 | reverse complement strand
GTAAATTGCAACATCCGACGATAATGGCGACCCGGGAGGCGGTACCCGTACCGACTACTCCTTCCGCTTCGCCAAGCGATTCTATAATGACCGTATCCGTGTGGTTCTAGGCGGCCGTATCTCTACCGGCGAGAACATTAACAACGGGCAGGCGCAGCCGTTCATCGACAACGTATCCGTAGAATACCGGCTGGACAGCAGCGGTTCCCGATACGTCAAGCTCTTCCACGACAAGAACTACGAAAGCCTGCTGGAAGGCGAGATCACGGAGACCGGGGCCGGTATCGTGCTCCGCAAGAAAATGATGCACCTCAGGGAGTTATTCAACTTCAAGAAAACGAAAGTGAAACCCATAAATGATGAAAAGGAATGAAAAGCATTTTAATATATTTTAGGCGGGACGACTCCCTCGGGCGGGGGAGGATGTCTCCCTCGGGCAGGGGAGAGTGTCTCCCTCGGGCAGGGGAGGATGTCTCCTTCGGGCGAGGGAGAGCGTCTAACCCGAGCGGGGGATGGCACGTCGCCACCGGGAGCATCCTCCTATCCGTACTTCTTCTCTCCTCTTGCTCCACCACGAAGAACCTTCCCGAGGGAGCGGTCCTATATACCGGTATCAAGAAAATAGAGGTGAAGAACGAGGATAAGACCAAACCCGGCGAAGCCGCTTTGGAAGAAGTCGAGGCCGCCCTAGCCTATCCTCCCAACAACGCCTTGCTGGGAAGCTCCTCGATCCGGGTACCTTTTCCCTTCGGCCTGTGGGTCTACAACGCTTTCGTGAACAAGAAAGGGAAGGTCGGCAAGTGGATCTTCAACAAACTAGCGTCGAAACCGGTGCTGATCACCACCGTGAACCCGGATGTCCGCGTCAAGGTAGCCCGGAACCTATTGAACGAATACGGTTATTTCAACGGAGAGACTTCTTTCGAGGTCATACCCGATCCCAAGAATCCCCGGAAGGCGAAGCTGGAATACAGTGTCACCATGAACGATCCGTATACGCTGGACAGCATCCAATACGTCCATATCCGTCACCGTGCCGACTCATTGATCGATGCCACGATCGGCGATCGTATCCTCCACAAAGGAGAGAATTTCAATGTCGTCCAATTGCAAGCCGAGCGGGAACGCATCTCGTCCTTGCTCCGTAACAACGGATATTACTATTTCCGTCCCGATTTCATCACCTATCAAGCGGATACCTTGTTGAACCCCGGGAAAGTGGCCTTACGGGTGGCCCCGAAGGAAAGCCTGCCTCCCTCGGCCCTCCGCCCTTGGAAACTCGGGGATATATCCGTCTGGCTAAACGGCTACCAGAATGAGACTCCCACGGACTCGATCCGCTATAAGGACCTTACGATCCATTATGAGGGCAAGCTAAGGGTTCGCCCCTCGGTCATTTACAACCGTTTATATTTCAAGCCGGGGGAACTTTATAACCAGCGGGCGCAGGAACGGACGCAAACGGCCCTGTCCCGCTTGGGTATCTTCCGTTATGCCGAGTTGCAATATTCCCCCCGTGATACCATGCACCGCCAAGATACGCTGGATCTGCGGATCAATACGGTCTACGATCTTCCATTGGACGGCGAGCTCGAGTTGAACGTTACCGCCAAGAGCAACGACCAAGTGGGTCCGGGCGCCATTTTCAGCGTGACCAAACGGAATGTCTTCGGAGGGGGCGAGACCTTCGGCGTGAAACTCCGCGGCTCTTACGAATGGCAGACCGGCAACAAGCTGGATGGTAGCAACTCCAAGATCAACAGTTATGAGTTAGGCTTGACTACCACGCTGACTTTCCCACGGGTATTGTTCCCTACATTCAGCAAACGGGACATGAATTTCCCGGCCAGCACCACCTTCCGCCTCTATGCGGACCAGATGAACCGGGCCCGTTTCTTCAAGTTGCTGGCATTCGGTGGTGACGCCTCGTATGAGTTCCAGCCTACTGCCACGTCTCATCATTCCATCACCCCTTTCAAGCTGACGTTCAACTTGCTCCAGCATACCACGCACGAGTTCGACAGCATTACCAACGTGAATAAGGCTCTAAAAAAGAGTTTGCAAAATCAATTCATCCCGGCCATGAACTATACCTATACCTATGATGATTCCCCGATTACCAGTCGCCGGAACCATCTTTGGTGGCAGGCATCCGTTACCCAAGCGGGTCTTGTCTTGGATGGGATTTATGCGTTAGCCGGGAAGAAATTCAATAAAGAGGATAAGGAATTACTCGGCAACCCCTTCGCCCAATTCATCAAGGGAACCGCCGAGATACGTTATAATTACGCCCTCGGGCATAAGCAATATCTCGTAGGCCGATTAATGGCCGGCGCTATTTATAGCTACGGCAACGCCCGTACCTCCCCTTATAACGAGCAATTCTACATCGGCGGAGCGAATAGCATCCGTGCTTTTACGATCCGCAGCATCGGTCCCGGACGCTACTACCAGAACAGCGACAACAATAAATACGCTTACATCGACCGTACGGGTGATCTTAAATTCGAGGCCAACCTCGAATACCGCTTCCCGATCCTTGGCGACCTGCATGGGGCCACTTTCCTCGACAGCGGTAACATCTGGCTGATCCGGAACGATCCGGATCGTCCCGGCGGACAACTGAAATGGGGTAGCTTCCTCAAGGATCTAGCCTTGGGAACCGGCTTCGGCCTGCGTTACGACCTCACCTTTATCGTCATCCGTTTCGACGTGGGTATCGGTCTGCATCTCCCTTACGATACCGGAAAGAAAGGCTATTACAATATCCCGAAATTCAAGGACGGCATGGGTTACCATTTCGCTATCGGATACCCCTTCTAGCTGTTCCATTCCTAGGATTCTGTGGTCTTATCCAAGGTATTTCATTTTCAATAGGTCAACCCTAATTGGAAATGAGATACTTTTGCGCTCTCATTTTAATAACAAACAGATTAATTAACGAACAGAATCATGAAGAAGATTTTTTACTTAATGTTGGTAGCCCTTACTATGGGTATGTTCACCGCTTGCGACGACGATGATGAGAATACCCCTCAAATCAACAACCCGGAACCCAAGGAACAATGGGGCAAGACGCTCCGGGGCGACAATCAAACCCTACTGGCCTTTCCTGATATCTATGCCGATTATTGGGAATACACCTATTCTTACAAAGATAATCCAAACATCGGCCTTCGTCTGACTGGAAAGTTCCCGAAGTCACGCTTCTTCAATTTCACGGTTTATAACGACGAGACCCAAATAGACGTATCCAGCATTGAAGACGTAAATATCCAACCCGATGACAGCTCCATCAACCCCTATGTAAAGGAAACAGACGACTACGGAGCAAATGGCTATACGATTTACATCATTCCCGCTAACACCCCCGCCAGCGCACGTGCCTCGATGAAGAACATATGCGAGTTTCCGGAAGATGTCAATATGGTCTCCATTTTCATGCGTCTTTACTTGGCGAAACAATATAGCGGCGATGAGTATGGCGGCGTGGACATGCCTGCTATCCAAGCTTTCGATGTGACTACAGGTGAGGAAGTGGATTTCCCGAAGCGTGAGAAATGTAATATTCATGAGTCATTACAATTACCCCCTATGAACTTCTCGGTAGACATGAAGCAGCTTCCGTTCATGCGTGCCCCGCTGAGCCTGATGTATCCGAATAGTCCGGCTGAATATCTATTCGCCCGTATCAAATTGAATGAGGGCGAGGTAGCTACTTTCCGCTTCATTCCTCCTACGGCTCCTAAAAGCGTAAGCGAATACGCCACCGCCGATGTACGGTACTGGTCTATATGCCTTGGGTCAGCCGAGTCCTACTCGTATGCCTCTATTTATGACGAGGAAATGCCTGAAGTGGACAAGGAAGGTTTCGTAACCTTTATCATAGCAGACGCCAACTCCGCCAAACTACCCGATCTCCAAGCGAAGGCAGAAGCCAACGACGGTACATATATACTGACTTGGAACCGTAAGGAGCAAGGAGATGGAATCCTTGCCTTATACCGCAACATGGTGATCAACGAGGATTATCCTCATTCCATGCGCAAATTAATGGAATCCGTCTCTTTGGCCGCCGCTAGTGGCGATATGAGCGACTTCAACCCGATGACTATGCTCGCAAGACTGGCTATGGGTAATTGGGGACCACAAGGAAATAAATTTACCGAGGATGAATATCTAAGCGATAGCTTCAACTACGATAATATCCGTAAATAAGATAGACCGATAGACTAGTGGTTTATCACCAAAGCTCCTTGTACCCGGTTCATGCCGGAACAAGGAGCTTTCTTTTTACAGACGGGCCGTAATATAATCAATGATCTCCAAACAAAGATTCGTAGTCTGCTCGTTCACGTCCAGTTCCGGATTCAGCTCTACCAGATCCATCGACTTAACCAGATTCGTAGACAACATATGATCCACGAAGTTATTGAACTCATCCGGCATCAGTCCCTCACACACACGGGTTCCCGTGCCCGGGGCGAAACGGGGGTCTATGCTATCCACGTCTATGCTGAAATGCACGTTGCGGATCTTCCGTTCCTTCAATTTCCGCTTGATATCCTCCGCAACGAAGCCGATACCTTTCAGATGGATCGTCTCCATCGTATAGACACTCAGCTTCTCCCGCTCGATCAAATCCCACTCGCCCTCATCCAGACTGCGGGTCCCGACCAAGAATACGTTCTGCGGGTTCACCTTGTTCCCGGGTGCGTAGACATTCACCAGCTCCTCGCTTCCCATCCCCATCAATGCGCTAAGAGGCATCCCGTGGATATTACCACTGGGTGACGTCTCGCTGGTATTGATATCCCCATGAGCGTCCAGCCAGATAATGCCGAAATCATCATAACATTTGCCCACGCCCGAGGCACTTCCCAAGCCCAGCGAATGATCCCCACCGATTACCAAGGGGAAAGCGCCGCCTCTCAAGGTATCATAAACCAACTCCGCCAAGTTGTTATTCACCTCTACGATGGCATCCAAGTATTTCATGCTGTTTCCCCGGGCGAATTTATCGGCCTCGCTAACCGGAGGCACATATAAGTTACCCAGATCGAAAGCACGATGCCCGTTTCCCCGTATCAACTTCATCAATCCCCGTTCCCGGAGGTGATTCGGGGCACGCTCTACGCCCTCCCGATCACATCCCAAGTTCAAGGGAACGCCTATTACATTTATTTTCATACCTTAGAATTTAGCGAATGTATCTCGTATGATACCAATAGCTTCCATCATTTGCTCCTCAGTAATCACCAAAGGAGGCGTGAAGCGGATGATATGATCGTGGGTAGGCTTAGCTATCAAGCCATTTTCCTTCAACGCCAGACAGATATCCCAAGCCGTCTTCCCATCCTTGGGTTCCGTCACGACAGCGTTCAGCAAGCCCTTGCCCCGTACTTTCTTAATCATCGGATTATCGATCTTCTCGATCTCGCTACGGAACAATTCACCCATCTTGAAAGCGTTCTCCGAGAGACGCTCATCGCGTACCACCTCCAAGGCGGCGATAGCTACCTTCGCCGCCAAAGGATTTCCACCATACGTAGAACCGTGCTCTCCCGGAGCGATCGTTAGCATGATCTCATCATCCGCCAATACCGCCGAGACCGGACTGACCCCACCCGACAAGGCCTTTCCCAAGATCAAGATATCCGGGCGAATCCCCTCGTAATCGCAAGCCAATAACTTACCGGTACGACCGATACCTGTCTGTATCTCATCCGCAATAAACAACACATTATGCTGATGGCAAAGATCATAGCAAGTCCGCAGATAACCATCGTCGGGCACCACGACCCCGGCCTCACCTTGGATCGGTTCCACCAAGAAGCCTACTACATCGGGATCTTTCAAGGCCTCGGCCAACGCATCTACATGATTATAGGGTATCTTTATAAAGCCGGGCGTATAAGGACCGAAATCGGCGTAGGAACTGGGATCGGTGCTCATGGAGATAATCGTGATCGTACGTCCGTGGAAATTCTCGCTACAAACCACGATCTTCGCACGCTCCGGGGCGACCCCTTTCCGACGGTATCCCCAACGGCGGCAAAGCTTCAAGGCCGTCTCCACCGCCTCGGCCCCCGTATTCATCGGCAAGAGCTTATCATATCCGAAGAACTTACAGGTAAATTCCATGTACTCACCCAGTATATCCGCATGAAAGGCACGGGATACGAGCGTAAGCTTCTCCGCCTGCTCCATCAGGGCCTTCACGATCTTAGGATGACAATGTCCTTGGCTCAAGGCAGAATAGCCGGACAAGAAATCAAAATAACGTTTTCCTTCCACGTCCCACACGAACACGCCTTCGCCTCTTCTGAGAACGACCGGCAGGGGATGATAGTTGTGGGCACCATACTTCTCCTCTCTGGTAATGTAATCTTCCGGTTTCATACTATAATTGAGTTTAAATGACTGTCATATTGTAAGCGTTTACATCGGGATAGCTCAAAGATAAGCATTTGCGGCTAACCAATTGATTACGGGTATGTATGTTAAGAAACATATCCACAAAAATCGAGTAGGAGGAAAACGAAAGCTTTCTTCCTACTTTCGTTTTCCGACCTCTCACACCACCGTACGTGCCGTTCGGCATACGGCGGTTCCTATTTTGGATACCATTCGAGATAACTATCCGTCAGCGTGATATACCCTGCCTTTTTCAGATTCTCATTTGATAGGGCTCGTGTCAAGATCGGGCTGTCGGCTATACGCCAATTACCAAGACGTGTGTTCCCCCATTGATAGGCTTGCCGGGCGGCTATGCCACATCGTTTGAGGTTGATTATCCTCGTCTTGGGTTTCTTCCATGCTTTCCATATACACATTCGTATCCGTCGCCTTAACCATTCATCGGTTTCAAGGCAAAGCCGTTTTATCTGACCAAGATGATAGTACCCTATCCAACCCAGTATGTACTCTTTCAGCTTCTGTTTCCTGAGTTCATACCCCCAACCATTACTGCGACTCGTCAACTCTTTCAGCTTGGCTTTCATCTTGGTTTTGGTTTTGGGGTGTACAGCTAGCAGACATTTGCCTTTGTTTACATAAAAGGAGTAGCCGAGGAATTTAACTCCTCGTACATAGGACACTACGGTTTTCTCCCGATTTACTTTCAGAAAGAGTTTCCCCTCGATAAATCGTGTGATACTTGACTTTACACGCCGTGCGGCTCGTTTGGATTTACAGAATATCATGGCAGCATCGGCATATCGGACAAAGGGGTGTCCTCGGAGTTCAAGTTCCTTATCCAATTCGTTGAGCATTATGTTACTCAACAGCGGACTTAGAGGTCCACCTTGCGGTGTGCCCTCTTCGCTCGCTTCAAAAAGTCCTCGGGTGATTACTCCGCTGCTTAGATATCTGTGTATTAGACTGACTACTCTGCCGTCTGTTATCGTGCGGCTGAGGATTTCTATGAGCTTGCTGTGGTTTACGGTATCGAAAAAGCGTTCAAGGTCGAGGTCGACCACATATCGGTAGCCGCTCTCAATTATCTCTTGCGCCTTTCGTAGCGCACTATGGCAGCTCCGCTTGGGACGGAAGCCGTAGCTCGTCCGAGAGAACTGTCGCTCATAGATTGGGGGCAGTGCCTGGTTGATGGCTTGCTGGACTAATCGGTCTACCACAGTGGGTATTCCCAACAGCCGCTTCTTTCCGTTGTCTTTGGGTATCTCTACCCTGCGGACGGGATTGGGACGGTATGTCCCTTGTTGCAAGGAACTTGTCAACTCATTCTTGTTGGCCAAGAGCCACGCTAGCAACTGCTCACACGACATCTTGTCAATACCGCCACTGCCCTTATTGCCTACCACTGCCTTGTACGCGCGGTTTAGATTGTCGGGACTGAGAATGAGTTCCAATAAATGTGCCTTGTCGAATGGTACTTCCGCGAAGTTGTCTTCACATATCCACATGAAAGTCTGCACTCCCTCATACCTTTCGGTTGCAGACCTATCTCTTTGAGGGCAGTCATTAGCTTGGGTTGATGTTTTCTGCATTCTTTCTTTCATACAGTACGTTTCAATTACTTTCGCTTAATTATTAGGTTCTGCCCTTCGTGGGTTGTATTGACTTTTTTTTTCCCACTACTATGGCGTCTGCTGACTTCTCACGGCAAGCTTTACTCCACAACTTTCGTAAAAAAAAAAACTATTTGCTGTGTCCGTGAGACCTCCCCGATTAAGAACATAATCTTTCTCACTTATACTTGCTTGATTTACACCACTCGTTCCGAATAGCTATAGGGCTTTAGTCCGTCTTGCGACCTTACCCACGAGCATATGCCTTAATATCAAGTTTCTGTTCGTCAAGTCAGTGATTTGCCTACGGCTTCCTTCAGATTCCGCATCGCTACGGACACCATTGCCTTGGGCTGTACGCTTGCCGCTATTAGGCTGCGTTAGGGACTTGCACCCGTTAGACTATGCCCATGTCGGGCGAACAAGAAGGGATGCCCCGCTCTCCCCAAGGAGAAACAAGGGCATCCCTCGTACATTAGACAAACAACATTTAGTTCCGTATCCGTACCTTATAGGTCTGGTCGGCTATCCGGACAAGATAGACTCCCGCAGGAAGGGCGTATCTCGTCTCGCCGGGAACGACCGCGAACCGGGCACGACTGGCACCCGACGGGCCAAAAAGCCATGCCTCAGCCGGACGATCCGCACGGATATGGAGGGCGTTGGCAGAGGTCCAAACCGCCATGCCTCCCTCTACCGAGGCGTTCGATGTCGGGGTATCCGGCGTGTCCGGGGTGTCCGGCTTGTCGGGATAACCGGGATCCACTGGCCCAGATTTGGGCGTATAGCTTACCACGAACGGGCTGAAGCTGGCAACGGAGATCTCCATATAGTCTTCCTTCAATATCAAGTTGCCCTTAGCCTCGGAATACACGTCTACCACGCCGTCCGAGCGGAGGTGGATAATCACGATATTATGTTGGTCTCTATTTACGCCTTCCGGATACGGGATACGTACCGTCACGATATCAGAGGGTTGCACAGGGGTTACGGCGGTCGTGGTCGTCTCATTGTCGCTGGAAATCTTGGTCGTCACCTTAACCAAGGTCACTTCCATCACGATCTTCGGGGCATCAGGAGCGATACCCGCATCTTGGGCGGCAGCTTCCGCTTTCTCTTCAATCTCCGCCTTTTTCTCTGAGTCTTCTATATCTTCCTTCACCAAGCGGAGGCTGGAGAGTTCCGTATCCGATGGCAGGGATACGGCATCGGGGATGATCACGATCGGGTTATCATCCGTTGGAACATTCATATCCTGCCCATTCTTTTCCTTGGGAACGGCCGGTGTACCGATCGTAGCGGCCTCTTCCGGGGGTACGGAAGATTCCTGCGTAAAGGCAGCGGTTATCGTCTTGCTGAGGCAGGTGCCAATATTAACCGTCTCAGCTGTCTGCGAGGAACCATCCACGCTGTATTCTTTGAACTCGTAATTCTGCAAGGCTGTATTTGCCAAGTTTAACTCGATATTCTGGAGTACGGCATCACCGGATTTCACGACCACTTCCTTACCCTCTTTTTTATAGGAAACGGAGATCGTGCCGCCTTCCGGCTGTTGGATCGTGACGTAACATACCGGCTGGGGAGCTACCGTGAAGTTCACCGCATATGTGCGTTTGGCCTGTCCATCCTCGGCGGTAACGACCAAGGTAGCCTTGGCCTTTCCATCCACGAGCTGTACGGTAGCTGCGGTAGGCGCTACGGTAGCCTTCGTATCGACCGGCTGGCCGGATAAGGTGAGGGTAGCCGATCGCGAGGTCGTGCTTGGAAGCACCACGTCATACGCTATCGTAGAGGCGAGGAAGCCGGGGATCGATTTCGCCGTCTCACCTCCTACCTGATACGAGAGGGAACTCAAACGGGTTTCCGAGGATTGAGCCGCAGGACTCCTCTCAAATCTTACCTCAACCTTCACCTCAAAAGCCGGCATCAAGAAACAGGTCGCACCATTCCCTTTCTCCAACGGAACGATTATCTCTTTCCCGATTTCATCATTCCCGAACACCTTCAAGGAGCCGAACACCATTTGGCAGCCCTCGTCGGGGGTGGCGGTGATCGTCACCTCCTTGAAGAAGGCGAGCTTGTCGCCAGAGGTTAGCGGGTTACCATTCACACTCAAGGCCAACGTACCGTTCGCAGGATCGGCGAAGGTGACGGCCTGCGGAATCTTCTCGTACTTCACCTCTACCTCAACCGAGTAGTCCGGCATGGTGAAGGTGTAGGTGTTATCGCGGCCATCGACCGGCGTTGCCTGCAGCGGAGCTTCGGGGCCATTATAGGGCTTAACCTTCGGGTAGCCGGAAACCATTTGGTAGCCGACGTCGGAAACGGCGGTAAGCGTCACCTGCGTGCCGGGAATAAGCTTGGCACCGGAGGCAAGCTTGGTACCGGCGGTATCCAAGGCCAGCGTACCGTTCGCAGGGGCGGTGAAGGAGACAGCGTAAGGGATCTTCTCATACTGCACCACTACCGTGATCCCCGCAATCTGGAAGTCCGGCACGGTGAAGGTGTAAGTGTTATCTCTGCCGGAGACCGGCCTTACCTCTACTTCATAAATGTTCGAGTCCGTGACGCGAGCCTTCGGGTAGCCGGAAGCCATCCGGTAACCTGCGGCGGGAACGGCGGTAATCGTCACCACCGTGCCGGGGGCGAGCTTGGCACCGGAGGCAAGTGGGGTACCGGCGGCACTCAAGGCCAGCGTACCGTTTGCGGGAGTGGCGAACGTGATGGGGTGCGGGATCTTCTCGTACCGCGCCTCTACCGTGGCCGGGTAGCTGGGCATGGTGAAGGTGTAGGCGTTATCGCTGCCGGAGACCGGCATAACCGGCACCGTAGTGGCGGGCGTACCCGTGCGGTAAACCTTCGGGTAGCCGAAAGCCATTTGGTAGCCGGCGGCGGGGGCGGTCGTAAGCTTCACCTGCGTGCCGGCATGCAAGGTTGTCGGAGAAGCAAGGAACGTCGTGCCGTTCGCCGAGAGCGAGAAGGAGGCAGCGTGCTCCGGAGCCGTATAGTTCAGCGTGAAAGGAAGGGCGGGAAAGTCGGGACGGGCCTTCGTCTCGATCCCTCCCTGCGCCCGGGCAGTCATTGAGAAGACCGCCAGCAGGCATACGAGCCATAAACTAATATATCGTTTCATATCAAAGCGCTATTTTATAAGTGATGTTATTGATTCGGATCATGTAAATACCGGAAGGCAAAGCCAAGCGGGTATCGCCGGGGGCGATAGAGGCAGCGTAGACGACACGTCCGTCGGAGCGTACCACGGTAAGCGCGGCGGCTTCCCCGGAGTAGACGTGCAGCGCCCCGTCGGTGGCCCAGACACGGAGGGCGGCGGTAGCGGCGGCGATCTCGTTGGCGGTCACCACGGAACCATCGGCCACGCCCACGCTACGAAGCCGCGAGCGG
>OBZC01001780.1_pt1 | contig 11541 bp, 9 predicted proteins | sample 1538231 | NCBI WGS metagenome assembly OBZC01 (sample SAMEA2580225, study PRJEB22360) | human gut metagenome | biome: human gut; feature: human-associated habitat; material: faeces | place: Denmark | collected 2008/2010 | reverse complement strand
TCTGTGCCATAGGTTGTTTCTCCTGTTCTCGTATTGATTATGATTATATATCAAAATCCTTGAGAATAGGCTGTCAACTTTTATGATACAACATCATTGCCGATTATAGAAAAAGAGTTTACCCTAAGTTTGGACAATGATACACAAAATGAGACTGTTGTCTTACTTTCCAAGGGAATGGTCGACAGCAGAAAAGTGAAGGTGGACTTCTCTCTGGAGGATATGGATTTATCTGAATTCAAAGGAAAAGCGACATATGAGCAGATAAAGGCATATGTATTGGAGCAGACAGGACTTAAGGTTTCATCACTGTATATCGCACAGATTAAGAAGAAGTGTGGACTGGATGTCGGTGAGAATTTCAATCTGGCTAAATCAGAGAATACGAGACAGCCACAGTGTACAACGGAGAAGGAAGAGACGATTATGCAGGCGTTTAGTCATTTTGGAATCAAATAGATTGTGGATAAGCAGCATCGTGTGTTAAAAATATAGTAAAGTATGGGAAAAAGGACATTCCAGAACTGTAGATTTTACAGGTCAGGGGATGTCCTTTTTACTGACATGGAAGTGTTCAAGGGACAAGGTAATGATACTGAAGTATTAAGTATTGATAGGAATGATATCTATCTTATCTATTGTTACTTGTTCTGATTTCTCCATTCCCGTGGGGAGATACCATAAATATTTTTAAATGCACGGGAAAAATGAAGCTGATTTTCGTATCCGACAGCGGAACTGATGTCCGCAATAGATAAGGAGGTCAGCTTTAACAATTCGGTAGCCTTTACCATGCGGTAGTTCATAAGAAATTCCTGCGGAGAGCGGCCAATTGAGTTGCGGAAGATTTTCCCCAAATAACTTCGGTTGATGCCACATACTGTAGCGATATCTTCGATCGAGATATTATTCTGAAAATTCTGTTCAATATAATTGATTGCTTCTTTTATATAATAATCACTCATGCGCCCACTGGAAACCAGCTTAGTAGATTTTGCTGACTGCAGCAGATAATCCATAAATAAATACAGATGGCCAATGAGATGAAAAGAAGATTCATGAGGATGATTTACAATATAAAGCATTTCATCAGCAAGTTTTTCACGCAATTCTTTGGAGTGTGAATGATAAATGGGCGCATCTTTACACAAATCTGTGACACTTAAAGCTTCTTTTATACGCAAGCCATCAAATTCAATCCACACATATTCCCAGGGAAGCTGTTTATCGGCAATGTAGGTGTTGATCTGACCGGGAAAAATAATAAATCCCTGCCCGCTTTTTATGGAATAGGTCTGTGTTTCACCTTTTGCATTGTCAGCCATAAGGGTTCCGGTTCCGGAAAGAATGTAATGGAACAGATAGTGATTGCGTGTGGCAGGACCAAAAGAATGACCGGGATCACACTGTTCATATCCAAACTGATACATACACAGATCAATAAAATTTTCATTCGGAAAAATATTAAATAATATATTGCTCATAAAATACTCCTTATATACCAAAATGCGACATCAATGTCTATTATAGCATAAAATATTGCATTTTGGTATAAAACTGAAAAAATGTAGATATTTAAGGACGCATAAAGGTATGTTATAATCAGATTATCAAAAAAGTAAACGGATATATTGCAAAAAAGGAGAGAGGAATATGGCAAAAAGAAATATTTTCCGCCGTGTTGCAGCGGTGCTTGCACTTGGCATGTGTATGATGGGTCTTGCCGGATGCGGAAGTGAAAAAAGGTCAGACGGGAAAACAGAAATCGAAGTGGTTTCCTACAAACCGGAAGCAGTTAAGGCATTTGAAAAGATTGAAAAGCGGTTCAATGAAACACATGATGACATCCATCTGACGATTTCATCTCCAAACGAAGCAATGACCATTTTAAAGACACGTTTTATCCGGGAGGATTATCCGGATATCATCGCAATCGGAGGAGACATCAACTATTCCAACTTTTTAGATGCAGATCTGTTTGATGATATTTCCGATCTGGATGAAGTCCAGACCGTAAAACAGGCATATCTGGATATGGATAAGGAACTGGAGTTTATTCCAAAGGATGGCACGTATGCACTTCCATATGTGGCAAACGCGGCAGGAATTTTATATAACAAAGATCTGTTTGAGGAAAATGGCTGGACAGTTCCGACCACCTGGCAGGAATTTACTACACTGTGTGATGAAATAAAACAGAGCGGAACACTTCCGCTGTATCTGGGATTTAAAGATACCTGGACCTGTCTGGCTCCGTGGAATGCGCTGGCAGTCGGACTTACCGATTCGGATACCTGCAATCAGGTAAATGTGGGAAACACCACATTTTCTGATACGTATGGACCGGTAGCAGAAAAGATGCGTGCACTTTTGGATTACGCCGAAAAAAATCCGTATGCATACGGTTATAACGATGCCTGTACAGCATTTGCCCGCGGGGAATCTGCCATGTATCCGATCGGAAGCTATGCGATCCCGCAGATCAAATCGGTCAACCCGGACATGAATATCGGCTCTTTTACATTTCCTGCAAATGATAACGAATCAGACAATGTATTAAATTCAGGAATTGATCTGCAGTTTTCCGTAATGAAAGCATGCAAAAATAAAGAGGCTGCATATGAAGTTTTAAAATATCTGTATGACGATGAGACCATTCAGATTTATCTGGATGATCAGGGCGGAATTGCCTGCAAAGACGGGGATTTTGCAATTCCGGAAACACTCGAGGATATGCGTTCTTATATTGAAAACAACCGTATGGCAGATTTCCAAGATCACCATTATCCGAGTGAGATGAGCGTGGATGCCATGGTGCAGACGTTCCTGCTGGATACAAGCGACAATGCGCAGGAAAAGTTTTTGAAAAAATTTGATTCCGACTGGAAGCGCTATAACCGGGATCTGATTCGGAAAGTACAGGATTATCAGAAAGAACAGGAGGATGCACAATGAAAAAGAAAATGTCAAACAGGGACAAAACATTCTGGGCGGTTATCATACCGGTTGTAATCTTATTTTTTTCATTCAATACACTTCCAATGATCAAAGGTGTGATTTACAGTTTTACCAATTATAAAGGATACGGAACTTACGATTATGTCGGGTTCCGGAACTATGCAGATCTGTTTACGGATTCCCGAGTGGGAAAAAGCTACTTGTTTACGTTTAAATATGCACTGGCAGGAACGATACTGGTAAATGTGCTGAGCCTGATCATGGCAGTTGGATTAAACAGTGCAATCCGTTTTAAAAGTGCACTGCGCGGTATTTATTTTGTACCGAATATTTTAGGAGGACTTGTCATCGGCTATATTTTCAGTTTTATTTTTACTTACATTCTTCCAACTGTGGGAAATGTGTTCCATATTGGATTTTTGCAGAACAGTATTCTTGCAAGTGAAAAATATGCGTGGATCGGAGTGCTGATTGTCGGCGTATGGCAGGCAGTTGCCATGAATACCATCATCTATATTTCCGGTCTGCAGACTGTACCGGAGGAAGTCTACGAGGCGAGCATGCTTGACGGAGCCAGTAAATGGAAGCAGTTCTGGAAAGTAATATTGCCACTAGTGATGCCGTTTGTGACGATCAATCTGGTACTGAGCACAAAGAATTTCCTCATGGTATTCGACCAGATCATGTCATTGACCAAGGGAGGTCCGGCACAGAGCACCGAATCCATCTCTTACCTGATTTATAAAAATGGTATGGATGGCGGACAGTTTGGATTCCAGAGTGCAAATGCAGTCATTTTCTTTATTGTGATCGTGGCGATTTCACTTTTCCAGATGACAGTCATGAATAAGAAGGAGGAGCAGTTATGATGAAAGCAAAACAGAAAACAAACTGGGTACTTACGATTGTTCTGATTTTGGGAACGGTTACGGTTTTTTTCCCGCTGTATATGGCAGTGATTATTGCATTTAAGAAACCGAGTGAGATGACAAACGATGTGGCGGGTGCACTTTCTTCCCCGAAACAGTGGAGTTTTGAAAATTTCCGTCAGGCAATGGAAGTGACCGATTTCTGGCATTCGCTTGGAAATAGCTTACTGATTACGCTCGTGACTATTGTACTTGCAATCCTGATCCATTCGATTGCAGGATATGTGATCGGACGCGGTATGGCAAGAAAAAAAAGCTTCCGATTTATCTATCTGTATATTGTCAGTGGCATGTTTGTTCCGTTCTCCATTTTAATGATGCCGTTGGTAAAGCAGACAGCACAGATGGGACTTGGAAACCGTGCAGGCGTCATTCTGTTGTATCTGGTATTTTATATGCCAATGAACGTCCTTCTTTACAGTGGGTACTTAAAAAATATTCCGATAGCGCTGGAAGAGGCTGCAGATATTGACGGAGCAAGCACATGGACTACTTACTGGAAAGTGGTCTTTCCAATGATGATGCCAATGCATGCAACAGTTGCAATCCTGACAGCTCTTGGAACGTGGAATGATGTTATGACACCGCTTGTGATCATGTCTGGAACCGGACAGAATACGCTGCCGCTTGCACAGCTTAACTTCCAGACACAGTTTGGAACCAACTACAATCTGGCGTTTGCTTCCTATATTCTGGCGCTGATCCCAATCCTGATCTTTTATGTGATCTGCCAGAAACAGATTTTAAACGGTGTGGCAAACGGTGCAGTCAAAGGATAAAAATAAAACGATAAAAATAAAACGAGGTGACTTCTATGGCAATTATATACAATCCAAATAAAAAAATATTTAACCTGCATACGGCGCATACAACTTATCAGATGCAGGTCGATCCACTGGGATATCTGCTGCATCTGTACTATGGAGATAAAACAAACAGCCCCATGGATTATGTTTTAACCTATGCAGACCGTGGATTTTCCGGAAATCCTTATGCAGCGGGCATGAACCGCACCTATTCTCTGGATGCACTGCCACAGGAGTATCCTTCCATTGGAACTGGGGATTACCGCAATATTGCACTGAATATCAAAAATGAAAAAGGGGTGGAAAGCGCAGATCTGCTTTTTAAAAGTTATGAGATCCGAAGCGGCAAATACCAGTTACAGGGACTTCCGGCTGTCTGGGCAGACAAAGAGGAAGCACAGACACTGGAAATTGTCCTTGCAGACGAAAACGCACAGGTTGAAGTTCATCTGCTGTATGGTGTTTTGGAAGAAAACGATGTCATTACAAGGAGCGTCCGGATTAAAAATACGGGAACCGGGCAGATTACGATCGAAAAGGCAGCGGCAGCCTGTCTGGATTTTGTACATGGAGATTTTGATGTCCTGCGGTTTTATGGAAAGCATGCCATGGAGCGCAATCTGGAGCGTACGCCGCTGGGGCATGGAACCATTGCGTTTGGCAGCCGCAGGGGAACGTCCAGCCATCAGTATAATCCGGTAGTGATTTTGGCAGAAAAAGGAACAACAGAGACCGCAGGAAACTGCTATGGAATGCTGTTTGTATACAGCGGAAATTTCTCCTGTGAGGCAGAAAAAGATCAGTTTAACCAGACGCGCCTGCTTCTCGGATTGAATGAAGAACTGTTTTCTTATCCGCTTGCATCGGGAGAAACCTTTACGGTGCCGGAAGTTATTTTATCCTATTCGGCAGATGGATTGTCAGCACTGTCGCAGCAGTATCATAACTGCATCCGCAACCATGTGTGCCGCAGCAAATATGTCCATATGCAGCGCCCGGTACTGATCAACAGCTGGGAGGCAGCCTATTTTGATTTTACGGGAGATACGATCGTGGATCTGGCAAAAGAAGCCGCTTCCCTTGGAATTGATATGGTAGTGATGGATGACGGCTGGTTTGGGAAAAGAAACGATGATAATTCTTCCCTTGGGGACTGGCAGGTCAATGAAAAGAAACTGGGGGGAAGCCTGGCAGAGCTTATTACCCGTGTGCATAATCAGGGGGTGAAATTTGGCATTTGGATTGAGCCGGAGATGGTCAATGAAGACAGCGACCTTTACCGGGCACATCCGGACTGGGCAATTCAGATTCCTGGGAAAAAGCCGGTGCGCTCGAGAAACCAGTTACTGCTTGATTTTTCCAGAAAAGAAGTGCGCGACTGTGTATTTGAGCAGATTTGTGCCGTGCTGGATCAGGGAAAAATTGATTATGTCAAGTGGGATATGAACCGCAGTATGGCAGATGTCTATGCCGGAAATCTGTCCTATGATTACGTGCTTGGTGTCTATGATTTTATGGAGCGCCTGTGCAGCCGGTATCCGGATCTTCTGCTTGAAGGATGCAGCGGTGGCGGCGGCAGATTTGACGCAGGAATGCTTTATTATTCCCCGCAGATCTGGTGTAGTGACAATACCGATGCAATCAACCGCACAAGGATCCAGTACGGAACGTCGTTTTTCTATCCGGTTTCCGTAATGGGGGCGCACGTTTCAGCGGTGCCGAACCACCAGACCGGACGGGTAACAAGTTTCCACACCAGAGGGGTGACGGCGATGGCTGGAACCTTCGGTTACGAATTAAACCCGGCGCTTTTATCCGATGAGGAAAAACAGCAGATCCAGGAGCAGATTAAAACATACAAGAAGTTTGAAACGCTCATTAACGAGGGAACCTACTGGCGGCTGTCCGATCCGTTTATGGATGAAATTGCGGCATGGATGACGGTGTCAGAGGAACAGGATCATGCATTAGTCAGCGCAGTGCGTCTTAGGGCAGAGGCAAATCAGGCAGCCGTTTATGTCCGCCTGCGTGGGTTAAAACCGGATGCCGTGTATCTGGAAGAACAGAGCGGCAGACAGTATTCCGGTGCAGCACTGATGCATGCGGGAATTCCGCTTCCGCCGTTTACCAGAGAATATGAGGCGTATCAGTTTGTTTTTACAGAGCTGAAAGAGGCTGGAGCATTATACGAAAAAGTACAGAAATGGTGTGAGAGGAATACCAAAAATCGCATGGTCATCAGCATTTACGGTGGCTCTGGTTCCGGAAAAACAACGCTTGCCACGGCATTGCAGCAGTATTTTTTAAATGACGGCAGGGGCTGTTACCTGCTCTCGGGCGATGATTATCCCCACCGGATTCCAAAACGCAACGATGAAGAACGGCTGCGTGTGTATAAAGAAGCCGGGGAAGACGGACTGCGTGGATATCTTGGAACAAAGAAAGAGATTGATTTCGCCCGGATCAATGAAGTGCTTGCGGCCTTTCATGAGGGAAAAGATACGATCACATTGCGGCATTTGGGACGGGAAGATGGTGAGATTTCATCAGAAGAAACCGATTTTTCAGGAATATCTGTATTGCTTCTGGAGTGGACGCACGGAGGCAGTGACGATTTACATGGTGTGGATCTATCCGTCTTTCTGGAAAGTTCCCCGGAGGAGACAAAGGAGCGGCGCATCCGCAGAAACCGCGACGAGAATGCCGCAAGCCCGTTTATCTGCCGTGTGGTGGAACTGGAACAGGAAAAACTCGAAGTGCAGCGCAAAAATGCAGGATTGATCGTGGGAAAGGACGGAAGTGTTTATGAACAGTAAACCGATGCTCAATGCATATCCAGACAGTCTTGGAGGAAATCTTGGGGATATCGTAACATTGCTGAAAACGGAGGCTTTGCAGGATGTATTTTCTTCTTTTTACATTCTGCCGAGCCTGTACCATTCCGATCTCGACCGGGGATTTTCCGTGATCGACTATGACCTGAATGAGCAGCTTGCCGACCGGGAAGACCTTGACCAGTTAAAGAATATGGGAATCGATCTGAAACTGGATTTTATTTTAAACCATGCTTCCGCACAGTCCCCGCAGTTTCGGGATCTTGTGGAAAAAGGGGAGGCTTCTGCGTACTGCGATTTTTTCATCGACTGGAACCGCTTCTGGGAAGGGCATGGAACCATGACGGAGGAAGGCTATATCCAGCCGGATGAAAGCTGCCTGAAGCAGATGTTTTTCCGCAAACCCGGGCTGCCGGTCCTGATGGTGGAATTTCCGGATGGAAAAAAAGTGCCGTACTGGAATACCTTTTATCAGGAAGTGCATGGCAGACAGTATCTCGGACAGATGGATGTAAACATCCAGTCACCAAAGGTGTGGGAGTTTTATCGTGAAACACTGGAAAAAATAGCCTCTTACGGTGCGGCAATCGTGCGGCTGGATGCCTTTGCCTATGCGCCGAAGACACCGGGAAAGAAAAACTTTCTCAATGATCCGGAAACGTGGGAACTTTTACAGAAGATCCATGCGCTGGCAGAACCTTTGGGACTTACGCTTTTGCCGGAGATCCACGCAGCGTATGATGAAAAAATATATGAGACACTTGCGGAAAAAGGCTATGCAACCTATGACTTTTTCCTGCCGGGACTGGTCATTGATGCGATTGAGAACCGGCGGGGAACGTACCTTGCGGCATGGGCGAAGGAGATTGTGGAAAAGAAGATCTCCACGGTCAACATGCTCGGCTGTCACGATGGCATCCCGCTTCTGGACTTAAAGGGACTGCTTCCAAAAGAGGAGATCCAGTCGTTAATTGAACGGATCGTATCCCGCGGAGGCATGGTCAAAAATTTACATGGACAAAAGAATCTGTATTATCAGGTAAATGCCACGTACTACAGTGCATTGGGAGAGTCGGATGAAAAAATGCTTCTGGCGCGGGCAATCCAGATGTTTATGCCGGGCAAACCGCAGATCTGGTATCTGGATCTGTTTGCCGGAAAAAATGACCATGAAGCGGTGCAGCGTGCGGGGGAATCCGGACATAAGGAAATCAACCGGACAAATCTTTCCACTGATCAGATCACGGAAGGGTTGAAAAAAGATGTGGTTCAAAAACAGCTTGCGTTAATCCGTATGAGAAATACCCATAAGGCATTTTCGGAAGGCGCAGAGGTAGCAATCTTCGGAGGGGAGAGTTCTCTGGAAATCCGCTGGGAATATAATAGTGCATTTGTAACATTATATGTAAATTTTGAATCAGGAACATATACAATAGTAGAAAGCAGATAGTTAAGTTGGGCTGTCGATTGTACATGAAACCTAAGCTTTATAATGGAAATAATCATAGATGAAACAAGCCACATAGGGATAATGCTCGGTGGCTTGTTTTGAAAATGGATAATTTGAATCTTATAACTTCGGATTTCGTCTTCTCAGTTTCCTATGTTCCTTTGCCGGCTTGGAACGTGAAAATATTTCTTTTAAGGTCTGTTTCTCTTCGACAGAAAGCTGGGTGATTTTCATTTCCAAATTTTTGCAGAACAAAAGGAGGAGACCGTTAATATAAGCATCATTAGAGGCTTCGGGAGTATCCTCTGTAGCAAACTGAGTTGGAGAAGTAAAACCATCAATGATATTTTTGATCATGCTTTGATAGTCAATATCACTGGCAGAGTTGCTGTCTTTCATATGGACATTTCTCAGGTCAGAGACGATTGGCTTTAAATCTTCCAACAGGATGTTTATGTAATACTGTTCTGTCTCAATGTGGGAAGTATCAAATATTTTTGTAAATGCATCGGTGGAAGCGGCACCGAGTTCGTTCAGTTTATATCTCATCACATCAAGAAAAGCGTTTGCTATCTGAATGCCTTTATCATTAAATCCATCAATATAGATTTCCAGGTCGGTCATGAATTTGTGGAAGCTTTCATGAGAGAGTAATTCTGATAATAACCGTGGATTATATTTTTCATCAGTCAGTATTTGGACTGCATCATCATTGAGATGCAGATCGGATACTGACTTATTTGTATGTTCACGTAGTTCGGTTCGGCAAAGAAGATAATCGGTGCTTACTTGATAAAAGTCTGCAAGCGTCAGTAGATTGCCAAGTGACATATCTACATTTTCATCTTTCTCATAGTTGCCAAGTGTGGAACTTGGGATGCCGGTAGCATCAGACAATTCCTGCAATGACATTCTTTTTTCTGCGACTCTCAAATCTTTCAGCCGTTCCGGTATGGTAAGCCTTGTGTGCATAGTACATTCCTCGTTTCACAGATATAGATAGACTACCATGATATTGGTGCAGAAAAAAGTGAATTCGAATTCATGTCTTATCCAGAATAATGGAAAAAATCATAAAGAGGATATTTTTCCAGCATCTTGGATATACCGGATTCGTATAAAAATTTTGAGAAAATAGTTTCATACAATGAATCGGAAAGGAGTACAAAAATTATGGAATATATGTGTATGACTTGTTGAAAGCAGATAACTCTAATTGGCTGCCAAAGCAATTTAAGCACAGAAAGAAGCGGACAAATGAGAAAGAGATATTATGATGATGCAAAAGAGAATGCAGCATTTGAGAGATGTGTGGATGTTGTGACAGCACTGATCTTAAAATATGGACCGGCAATAAAAAGAAAATGGATTTTACGTGATTGGATAAAAAACATACAGGCTGACTGCTTTTGGAGAAGTTTAGCCTGTAAAAGATATCAGCGGTATTTCGATTGTATGAAAGCTATTGTAAAAAATGATGCAACATGACATAATCGGATTGACTAAAGTAACATAGATATTTATAATATAGACAAAACGAAAATGACATGAACGGAGGACAGGGTAATGGAGAAAACGGTAACACTTGAAGAGGCATTAAAAAGAATTGAGGAGTTGGAAAAAGAGAATGCAGAACTTCGGGAGGAATTGGAGTATTACAGAAATCGTAAGTTAAGCGGTCGTCAGAAACATAACGCCAAGTGGATGGCAATATATAATGATTTTGTTGTTGGGTATGAGAGCGGCATGACAATGGTAGAAATTGCAAAGCGGAACAATGTCAGTGAGAGGACGATTTATAGGTATAAAGCGTATTATGACAAACTGAGGGAAAAAGAGGAATAGACCATTTTTGAGGCGTTATGAAAATGGTTGCATGAATTTTGCGGTGGATTTTTTGTACCGCAAACATGAAATAGAAAATATTTGTGGTCACAGTTTGTGACCGCACAACAAGGAAGGAAATATATGGCAGAAGATAAAAAGAAAGAAATTGCAGTAGTTGAAATTACAGAAGAATACATGAAGGATCGACTTTATGAATTCAGAGGGAAAAAAGTTATGCTTGATTCAGACTTGGCAGAAATTTATGGGTATGAAACCAAAAATTTTAAAAGGCAGGTTAAAAATAATATTGCCAAATTTGAAGGCGATGATTTTATGTTTGAATTGAATGATGTAGAAGTAGAAAATCTTTCAAGGTGCAAAAATTTCACCTTGAATATGGGAAGAGGTTCAAATATAAAATACAAACCTTATGTGTTTACAGAGCAGGGAGTATATATGCTTATGACAGTTTTGCGTGGCGAGCTTGCAATTAAACAAAGCCGTGCACTTGTGAAGACTTTCAAGAAAATGAAAGATTACATTTTAGAAAATCGAGATCTTATAGGTCAGCGGGAAATACTTCAGTTAAGCATGGAGACTGCTAATAACAGAATAGAAATTAACAAAATCAACTCAGATATGATATCTCTTGAAAAGCAGATTTCCGATGTTGCAGAAGGACTGAAGGATGTTGTGACAAAATCTGAGTTGGCTGATATGATGAACAGCTTTGTTTC
>OBZC01001775.1_pt1 | contig 11583 bp, 10 predicted proteins | sample 1538231 | NCBI WGS metagenome assembly OBZC01 (sample SAMEA2580225, study PRJEB22360) | human gut metagenome | biome: human gut; feature: human-associated habitat; material: faeces | place: Denmark | collected 2008/2010 | reverse complement strand
CGTGAGCCGGATAGGGACTGATTGAAGCTGTTAGGCCGCCAAACAGTCCCTATTTCACCGCAACTTATGATGGGGAATTTTGTGCGCTGGGTATAATCGTCGTATTGCATTGAAATGTGGCGAAAGGAGTGGCAATGTCTCGGTATTGCGCCTCGTGCGGCAAGCTTCTTGCAGATAATGCCAAGTTCTGCACCTCGTGCGGTGCACCTGTTGAGCAAACAACCGCGAGCGATAGCCAGCCCGCTTTTGAGCAGACCGGCTCCCTTGATACGCCGCAAGTCAAGGCGGACGACCCCCTCGCCTATCGTCCCGACCCCGCCGCAGCCCCCGCGGCCGTCGAGACCACGCAGCGCATACCCGTCGCGAGCGACTCGCCCCAACAGCAGCCGGCTCCCGCATACGCGCCCGCTTCGCCACAGACCCCCACTCCCAAAAAGAGCGGCACCGGGCCGCTTATCGCCGTTATCGTTGTGCTGGTGGCAATCATCATCGCCCTGGTCGTTTTCTTTGTGATCAAGCCTTTCGACAACGCCGCCACGCAGACGACTGCCGAGGTAGCTAAGCTGCACCATGACGTCGACGACGATGACCTAAAGCCTCTCGGCGATCCCAACAGCCTGTACGACGATGATGACGATGACGACGAGGATGGCGGCGAAGCAACGCTCTCCGAGCAGAACCTCTACCGCCGACTGAGCGAATACTACGACTTGCTCGAAGACCTCGACAACTACGTCCGTGGCTGCGCGCAGAACTTCAACGGCAGCTATCTGGAAGAAGATCGCACCACCCGTCAAAATCTCGCCGACGTCGCCGAGCGCACAGAGGACACCATCGAGCAGTATTACGACATCGTCGAGGACCTAGACGTCCCGACGAGCTCTAAGAACTACAGTTCCTGGAAAGACATCGTTGCCCTGTATGACGACCTGGATCACCGCATTGACGCAATCTGTGATGCCTGGGAGATCAGCCTGAAATACGCCAAGCCTGCGGACCACAAGAATGAGATCGTGGCGCCGCTGTCGCGCGACAACGTGGCGGGCACCAATGACAATAAGTACCGCTTAGACTTTGAGGAGCGCTATCCCGGCGCCAAACCTGTCGAGGTAAACTAGCGCTTTGTCGTTCCCGAGCCGGCAGTTAGGGACGTTCCTAAACTGCCGGCAGAAAAGGAACGTCCCTAACTGCCGGTCAAAAAACGAGCGAGGATCGCGGGATCCTCGCTCGTTTTTTAGTGATGTTTCGACCGTGCGGCTACTTGTCGGCAGCGGTCTTTTTGGTAGTCGACTTCTTGGCCGTCGTCTTTTCGGCGGTCGTCTTCTTGGCAGCAGTCTTCTTTGCCGCGGTGGTCTTCTTTGCCGCGGCGGTCTTCTTTGCCGCGCTCTCCTTAGTCGTGGTCTTGCGGCCGCGGGCGGGCTTCTTCTCCTTGGTCGGGCAGTCCATGTTGACGCAGATACGCCACGGGCCGCGCGCCGTGTTGACCACCACGATGGGGGCGCCGCACTCGGGGCAGGTCTCACCCGTCGCCTCGAGCTTACCGCGCGCCGGCAGAGGATAGCTCACGCCGCAGTCATCGTAGTTGGTGCAGCGGATAAAGCGCTTGCCGCTCTTCTCACTCTTGTGCGCGATCAGGTCGCCATGACGTCCGGCCTCGGCACACACCTTGCACTCGCCCACCTTAAGGTCGGGCTCGTAGTTGGTGGGGCACGTGGGGTTCACGCAGATCTCGAAAGCCTTCTGACGGAACGGCTGGCATTTAATGCGCGGCGCGCCGCACTCGGGGCACACGGCCGCCTCGCTCTCGAGCGGACTCACCTTGACGCCGCTCGGCACCGGATAGGTCACATCGCAGTCGGGCCAGCCCATGCAGCCAATGAAGCTGCCACGGGTCTTGGCGCTCGTCTTCATAACCAGGTCCTTGCCGCACTTGGGGCAAGCTCCCACGCGCGCATCGGCCGTGACGGCGTCGCTGATGGCGTCGCCCAGCTCCTGCGTGTGCTTGAGCAGCTCGTCGAGCACGCCAGCCAGCAGCGCGCGCGAGTGCATCACGACATGCTCTTCGGTATCCTCGCCGCGCTCCACACGGGTCATGTCGCCGTCGAGCTCGCTGGTCATATCGGGGCTCGTGATGCGCGGGGCAAACTGCGACAGCGCATCGATGATGGCGATACCCAGCTGGCTCGGCTCAACGGGATCATTTTTGAGATAGCGCACGGCGTACAGGCGCTCGATGATGCTCGCGCGCGTGGACTTGGTGCCCAGGCCGCGCTTCTCCATCTCCTGCACGAGCTTGCCCTGGCTGTAGCGCGCGGGCGGCTCGGTCTGCTTGGCCTCGAGCTTAATGTCGAATACGTCGACCGTATCGCCCTGCTCAAGCGGCGGCATCTGCTCGTCGCGTTTAAGGCCATACGGGTAGGCCTCGCGGAAACCCGGGGTCACGAGCACATCGCCCGAAGCCACGAACGGCTCACCGTTCACATCGAGCTCGAGCTTGGTGTTCTCGATGGTCGCGGGACCCATGAGCGTCGCCAGGAAGCGGCGGGCGATGAGGTCGTAGAGCTTGCGCTGGCCGCCGTCGAGCGTGGACGGATCGCCCTCGCCCGTGGGATAGATAGGCGGGTGGTCGGTGGTCTCGACTTTGCCGCGCGTAGGCTTCATGGGGCCGGCAAGCACCTTTTTGCATACGGGCGCCAGCGCCGGGTTGATCTTTGCCAGGTCGCTCACCACGGCGCCCAGATCGAGCGTCGCGGGGTACACGGTATTGTCGACACGCGGGTAGCTGATGAGACCGGCCATGTAGAGGGACTCAGCGATGCGCATGGTACGCGCAGGCGAGATGCCCTCGGCCGCGGCGGCAGCCTGCAGCGAGGTGGTCGCAAACGGCGTGGGCGGCTGCTGCTTGCGCGAGCGCTTGGTCACCGCGGCGACGGTTGCCGTCGCGACGCCGTCAACATGGCCGTACGCCGTCTCAGCAGCATCCTTGTCGGTAAAGCGTGCCGTCTTGTGCGCGATCTTAAAGCGATCGTCCTCGGCAGCGCCCTGCGCGGCACCCATACCGCAAATCTGCCAATAGTCCTCGGGCACAAACGCCATGCGCTCGCGCTCGCGCTCGACCACCAGGGCGAGTGTCGGCGTCTGCACGCGGCCGGCGGAGCGCACGTTACCAAAGCCGCCAAACTTGGCGAGCGTCAGGTAGCGCGTGAGCACCGCACCCCAAATGAGGTCGATGTGCTGACGGCTCTCGCCGGCGTCAGCCAGGTTCTGGTCGAGCGAGACAAGGTTATCGAAGGCCTGCGTGATCTCGGCCTTGGTAAACGAAGAGTACTGGGCGCGGGCGACCGGCAAGTCCGGCGCAACCTCGCGTACCTTGTTGAGAGCGTCCGAGCCGATCAGCTCGCCCTCGCGATCGAAGTCCGTGGCGATGATAACACTGTCGGACTTCTTAGCCAGGTTCTTGAGCGAACGAATGAGTTCTTTCTCGGCCGGCAACTTAATGACGGGCGCCCAGGTGAGATAGGGCAGACTCTCGAGCTTCCAGCCCTTGATGGAGATGCCATCGGCAAGGAACGGCTTACGCTTGGTGTCGTAAGGCGGACGAGCCAGGCCATCGGGCATGTCGGCCGGCAGCATCTCGCCGTCCTCGGTGACCGAATACCAGCCCAGCTTTTTATCGAACAGCACGCTGTCGCAAAAATCGGGCGCAAGGATGTGACCGGCAAGACCGATCGTCACGCACTCCTCGCCCTTCCACTCAAAACGGTAGATGGCGGTGTTGTACACCTTGTCCTTTTTAGGCTTACCCGTGGACAGCCGCTCGGCGATCTGACGCGCGGCGTCGTTTTTCTCGGCGATGATGAGCTTCAAAAGAGGCTCCTATCTCGTATCTCTACGGCTACGCCCGCCCGTATGGCGGCCGATTTACGCCCTTGCTTGCTCGATCTGCCCGATGAGCCAATCGCACCAGGCGTCCATGCCCTCGCCCTTGCGCGCGCTCACGGCAAACCGCGGCGCCTGCGGATTGAGGTCATCGAGTGTCTTAGTATACCTATCCATGTCAAAATCGAAAGCCGGGGCCACGTCGACCTTATTGAGCAGCTGCGCGCCAGCGTGCTGGAAGATGCCCGGGTACTTGATGGGCTTGTCGTCGCCCTCGGGCACCGAGAGAATCATGATGGACAGGTTCTCGCCCAAGTCAAAGTCGACTGGGCAGACCAGGTTACCCACGTTTTCGATAAAGATGACGTCGATGTTTTCCAGACCCACAGCCTGGTCAAACGCGTCAACGGCCTCCATGATCATGTTGCCCTCGAGGTGGCACAGGCCGCCCGTGTTGATCTGGATGGCGGGCATGCCGGCTTCCTTCATGGTGATGGCGTCGACATCCGAGGCGATATCGCCCTCGATGACGGCACAGCGCAGGCCGGCCTTGTCACGCAGGCGCTCGTTGGTGCCCAGGATCGTGGTGGTCTTGCCCGAACCGGGGCTCGACAAGACGTTGATCACATAGGTGTTTGTCTCATTAAATCGCTGACGCAGCTGATCTGCCAGGCGCTCGTTGCGCGACAGAATCGGCGACGCGATATCAATCGTTTTCTCAGCCATACTTAGCGCTCCTTACTTTGGCCCCTTTATACCCCATCACCAGATGGCTAGCGGGCTAATCGTCGGGGGTTTCGATTTCGATACTCGCGATATCGAGCTCGCGGCCGTGCAGTAGGCGCACGTTGGCACCACCACACTGGGGACAGCGACAGCGGAAGCGATCGTGGTCGAAGACCTCGCCGCAGTCCAGGCATTCACTTTGTGGGTGAATCTCCTCAACCGCGAGCTCGCAGCCCCGCGTGAGCGGGTCCTCATCGCGAAATGTCTCCCACGCAAAGTCCAGCGCCTCGCGCACAACTTCGGTCATATCCCCGATACGCAGCGTTACCAAAACGGCGCGCGAGGCCCCCGCCCCACGCGCCGCGCGAATCACTGTATCGAGTATGCCGTTGACAATGCCAACCTCGTGCATACCGATTTACTCCTCGTCGTCCTCATCGTCCGAGAACAGGTCCAGACGGCTCACAAACAAGCCCTCCTTGCCCTCGCGCGCGGTAATGACCACGCGGGCAATGGCGAGCGAAATCTCGTAGAGCGAGAGCAGGGCACCATACATGAGGCCCAGCGTAACGGGCGAGCCGTCGGGCGTAATCACAGCCGAGCCCACAAGCAGGCCAACGTATACATAACGCCAGGCACCGCGGAAAGCAGCGTAGGACACGATGTGGAAGACGGACAGATAGAAGATGATGAGCGGCAGCTCAAACGCCACGCCAAAGCCGATCATAAAGAGCAGCTCCATGTTGACGTAGTTCTCCAGGTCGGGCAGCGCCGTAGCGACGGCCGAGGTCTCGCCGATGAGCCACTCAAAGCCCGCAGGAATGATGATGAAGTAGCAAAAGATGGCGCCCAGGAAGAACAGCACCGTCGAGGCGAGCACCGTGGGCACGACCCACTTGCGCTCGTTGGGGCGAAGCGCCGGCAAGAAAAACGCCAAGATCTGCCAGATGATCATGGGCGTGCACATGACCACGGCCATCTTGATGGCCAGCGAGAAGCGCAGGCCAAAGCCGCCGAGCGTGGTGGTGATGTAGAACTTACCGTCCGGCACAAAGGAGCGGATGGGGTCTTCCAAGATGTCGAGCACCACGGGCGTGGCGAAATACAGCACGATGGCGGCGGCAAACACCGACACGACCACGATGGTCAGGCGGCGACGGAGCTCTCCCAGGTGATCGAAGAGCGGCATGCGCGCAGGTCCGATAGGCATTACTCATCGCCTCCCTTCGGGGCATCGGCAGCAGCGGCGTCGTCCTCGGCCTCGAGCTCGCGAGCGAGCTGGTCGACGACGGCCTTGCGCTTGCGGGGACGACGGGCGTAGAGGTCAGCCGTCGTGGGCTCTGCCGGCTCGGGCTCGGGCTCCGGCTCTACAGCAGGCTCAGGCTCGGCGGCGGCAGCAGCAGGCTCGGCCTTGGCGGGCTCGGCCTCATCAGCAGCGCCTTCGCCCTCGGTGGCACCCTCGCTCGCAGCCTTCTCGGCGGCAAGGCGGGCACGGCGCTCGGCAAAGGTCTCCTTCTTTGCGGGCGCAGCCGTCTCGACGGCATCCTCGTCCGCATCGGAATCATCATCGACGGCAGCCTTCTTGGGCTTGACCGGGGCCGATGCGGCCTCGCTCACCGGATCGATAATCTCGGACTGAACAACGGCCGTCATCTTTTCCTGCGTCTCGCGGAACTGACGGATGGCACGGCCGATCGTACGGCCCATCTGTGGGAGCTTATCCGGGCCAAACAGCAAAAAGCCGAAGACCACGATGATCGCGAGCTCACCCTCTCCAATACCAAACACACATACCTCCAAGGCTCGATGTGAGTCGAGCCCGCACCGCGCCATTCGGCCGGAACTCGTCTATTCATTCGGTCAAGTATAGCGCCCGGACGCCAAAACGTCCGAGCGCATCACAAACATATGCCAAACAGCACGCCCTTTTGGGGGCAAAGATTATGCAGCGGTGATCGAAATCTCCTGGTCGACACCCAACAGCTGGACCACGCGCATCACCGGGGGCTGCACATTGGTGCAGCTAAAGCGCTTGCCGTGGTCGACCGCGTGGTGTGCGGCGCCCACGAGCACGCCAATGCCCGTCGAATCAATGTAGCTCACCTGGGCAAAATCGAGCTCAACGGCCTCGGTGGGCTGCTCGAGCGCCAGGTCGATGGCATTGCGCAGGCTATCGGCGTTAGAGATATCGATCTCGCCGGTTACCTTAATGGTGTAGAGCTCTGGCGTGGGGTTGGTGGAAATACCCAAATCCATGTATACGCTCCTTTACGTATCGAAAGTGCGGATAGTACGGGAAGCCGCGCGTTAGGCGCGCTCGGCACGCGCAAGCTCGGCAGCGACGAGCTTAACGGCCAGCACCAGCACATCGAGCGCGGCCTCCAGGTCCTCGACCGTGGGATAGCTCGGCGCGATGCGGATGTTGGTGTCGCGCGGGTCCTTGCCATAGGGCCAGGTAGCACCGGCCGGCGTGAGCTTGACGCCCAGGTCGGCACAAAGCGCGGCGACCTTTTGGGCCGAGCCCTCGGGACCATCAAAGCTCACAAAGTAGCCGCCGCGAGGATGCGTCCAGGTAGCGCAGCCCGTCTCGCCCAGGCCCTCGGTGAGCTTGCGCTCAACGGCCTCAAAGCGCGGGCGCAAAAACTCGGCATGCTTTTTCATGTGCTCCTTGACCGCCTCGATGGTGGGAAGGAAACGCACGTGGCGCAGTTGGTTGAGCTTATCGGCGCTGATGAGGCCGGCCTTCAGGCGCTTGGAGAACTCCGCGATAACCGCGGGGCTCGCACCGATAAAGCCGATACCGGCACCCGGGAAAGTGATCTTGGACGTCGAGGCGAATGCCACCACGCGGTCCTCGGTGCCCGCCGTGCGGGCAAGATCGAAGATGTTGGCGAGCTCGTCGGTCTCGTCGTACAGGTCGTGCACGCAGTAGGCGTTGTCCCAGAAGATGCGGAAATCGGGTGCGGCCGTGGGCATCTCAATCAGGCGGCGCACAGTGTCCTCGCTAAAGGTGATGCCCGTGGGGTTGGAATACTTGGGCACGCACCAGATGCCTTTGATGGAGTCGTCGGCGGCAACGAGGCGCTCAATCTCGTCCATGTCGGGGCCGTTGTCGGTCATCGCGACGGGAACGTTCTCGATGTCCAAGTCGGCGGTAATGCCAAAGTGGCGATCGTAGCCGGGAACGGGGCACAGGAACTTGACCTTCTTGCCGTCGTGCGCGGCCTCGTAAGCCTCCCAGGGCTCGCTGCCGCACGAGCCGCAGCGCCAGAACATGCCGGCGATGTCGTGCTCGATCAGCAGGCTCGACGAGCCCAGCACGAGTGTCTGCTCGGCGGGGCAACCCAGGAACTCCCCCGCTAGCTTGCGTGCCGAGGGAATGCCCTCAAAGCAGCCGTAGTTGGAACAGTCGACGTTGCCGTCGTGCAGATCGGCATCGGCATTGAGGATATCGAGCATGGGGCGCGAGATGTCCACCTGGGAGGGCGACGGCTTGCCGCGGGCCATGTCGAGCGCCAGGCCCTTGGCCTTGACCTCGGCGACCTCGGCTTTGAGAGCCTCGATGGCGGCATCGAGTTCGGTGGTTTCCATCTTCTGGTAGATCGTCTGCATGGGTGCGACCTTTCACGAAGCGGTACGTTGCAATTCTTCTAAGTATAGACCGCCACCGTCGCAACGTTATGAAGCCGTGATAGATTAAGTCCATCGCAATGAATTACGAATCGCCGCGCATGCCGGCGTGAAGCGCCCAAGGAGGCACTATGGAGTACGGATCGTTCCAGGCCGAGGAATTCGGCGACCTGCAGCGCCTGGTCGACGGGCTGTTTTACGATCACCACGCCATCGACCGCCTGGATCTGATCGTACAGGCCGAGATCTTGGACCTGGCGCCCGATCTCATGGAAATCGTCAACCTGCTCCCGCCCGGCTATTACGACCGCCAGTCACTTTGCGACCAGCTCAACTCCGCCTTGGCCGCCCACGGCTGGGGCGCCATCTACGGCACCGTGGAATAAACCTAGTCATTTAAGAACGTCCCGAATGACTAAAACGCCGCCCGTGATGGTGTTCACGGGCGCGGCGTTTTCAAACTTGTATGCGCTTTTACTCGTCTTTGGGCGCGGGGTGTTTGCAGACCACGCTCATGTAGATCATGCCGAGCACGGCAGCGGTGACCGAACCGGCAAGGATGGCGGCCTTGGCGGCCAGGACCTCAAACTGGGCCGTCGGGAAGGCAAGGCCGCTGATGAGAATCGACATGGTAAAGCCGATGCCGCCCAGAATGCCCACACCGGCAATCATGTGCCAGTTGACATTGCGCGGCAGCTCGGAGATCTTGAGCTTAACCAGGGCAAACGTCATGCCAAAGATACCGATCGGCTTGCCCAGCAGCATGCCAAAGTACACGCCGAGGGTCACCGGGTCGGTGAGTAGCGTGCTCATGTCCACGTCCACTAGGCGAACCTGTGCGTTCACGAACGCAAAAATCGGCAGGATCACAAAGTTGACCGGCGTGGAGATCAGACGCTCCATGCGGATGAGCGGCGGAGTCACGCGGTGCATGACGCGCTCGACCTTGGTGGTCGAGACGGTAAAGTCATGCTGGCCCAGGATGTGTGCCTCGTCATCGTAGCGATCATCGAGCAGCGGCAGGCACTCGCCCAACCAATCGGTAAGGCTGTCGAGCTTGACGCCGCACTTGGCCGGGATGGTAAAGGCCAAGATGACGCCGGCGAGCGTAGCGTGCACGCCGCTCCTGAACATGCAGAACCACAGCAGCAGGCCCAGCACCGAGTACGGGGCAAGGCGGTAATGCTGCGTCTTGTTGAGCCACACGAGCGCGCAGGTCACAAGCGCGGCGGCGCCCAACCAAAACGGATTGGGACTCTGACCGTAGAAGATGGCGATGGCTGCGATGGAGATGAGGTCGTCGGCGATTGCGAGTGTCGAGAAGAACACGCGCACGCCGTTGGGCACGCGATTGCCCAAAAGCGACAGCACGCCCAGCGCAAAGGCAATATCGGTTGCCATGGGGATGGCCCAACCGTTGCGGGCGCCGGCATGGTTAAAGATCAGGTAGATGCAGGCGGGAACGACGACGCCGCCCACGGCCGCCAGCATGGGAAGCATGGCCTGACGCGGATTCTTGAGCTCGCCGACCGTCATCTCGTACTTAAGCTCAATGCCCACCAACAAAAAGAAAATCGCCATGAGGAAGTCGTTGACGAAAAGCTCAACGGTGAGACCGGCCGTAAGGTTGCCCAGGCCCACATACAGCGGGGTCTCCAAAAAGTGATGGATGGCCTCGTAGGCATCGGTATTGGCGCAAATGACGGCGGCGATGGCGGCGAAGACCATGACGGCGGCGGAAATCGTGCCGTTCTCGGCGATGCGCTCCCAGATGTCATGACGTTCAAAGCGCTTGCGCTCACGAACGTTGAACAGCTGCTCAGTTGCTGCCATGGGCGGCTCCTTTCACGGGAAAGCTCCCGTCTTAAAAAAGCACGGCCCGCCCAAGTGGCGGCGCCGCGCTCTAACGTATTACGCTTGCATCTAGCCTACCCTGCACGACAAGCACGCAGGCGTGGCCGAAAAGCGGAACCACAGGTTGAACATTATTTGCTCAACGGCACGGGCACGCCTGTCCAAGAGACGACGCGGCGCCGTGCACAAAAAACGACCGGAGCGCGGGGCGTCCGCGATCCGGTCGTAGCAGGTTACAAAACCTAGCAGGCGGCCATGATGGGGGCAGCGACCTGCTTCTTACGGGAGAGGACGCCCGGCATCCAGACGCCGTCGTGCTCGTCGGCAATGCCCAGGCCCTTCTGAGCAGCCTCGGTCTCGCCCTCGAGCAGGACCTGCGAGCCCTCCTCCATGATGTCAGTGATGCACAGGACGATGCCGTCGGCACCCTTCTCGGCGGCGTAGGCGCGCATGGCCTCGCGAATCTCGTCGATCATGCCGAGTGCGCGGGTCTTGTCGACAGTCTCGTACTGGCCGATGAGCAGCTTCTTGCCAGCAGGCTCGAACATCTTGATGTCGTTGCCGACCATCTCGGCTGCGGTGAAGGAGCCGGACGGACGGGTGAGGAAGACCTCCATGCCAAACTTGACCGGGTCGACGCCCACCTGCTCGCCGAGCTTGGCGGCAACGGCGCGGTCGACATCGGTGGTGGTGGGGCTCTTGAGCATGAGCGTGTCGGTCATCATGGCCGAGAGCAGCAGCTTGGCCTGAACGTCGGAAAGCTCAACGCCGAGCACGCCGGCGAGCTTGGTGACGATGGTGCAGCTGGAGCCCCAGGGCAGGCAGATGTAGTGCAGCGGGCCGGCGGTCTCGAAGTCGCCGATGCGGTGATGATCGACAACGCCAAAGACCGTGGCGTCCTTAAGGCCGGCGACGGACTGGGCAGACTCGTTGTGGTCGGTGAGGACGACGAGCTGACCGGCCTCGACGGACTCGATCACGCGGGGCTCGGCGATACCGGCGTCGGCGAGCAGCTTGGCGGACTCTGCCGGAAGCTGACCAAGGGCGCAGGCCTCGTAGGTGTTGCCGGCATACTCAACCTGGTTGAGCAGCTGGGACAGGACGACGGCGCTCATGATGGCGTCGTTATCGGGGTTCTGGTGACCAAAGACAAGAACGTTTGCCATGGGTTTCCTCCACTTGATATGTGTACTTAGACGTAGCTATGGTAGCACGCTGGCGCCGAGCCTTCGCAGACGGAAGGGCCGCGGCATATTTTGGGGCAGGCACGGAGGCCAAGGCTGTCCCTTTTACACCATGTTGGTGCAAAGCAACCTGACCCCCTTGCACCAGCTATTTACCGGCGGCGCGCAGGGCTACGTAGGCGGCGCCGATGATGCCGGCGTCGTTGCCGAGCGAAGCGACCTTAATGGGCGTCTCGCGCGAGGCGGAAAGCGCGTAGCGCTGGAAGTGCTCGCGAACCGCGTCGAGGTAGACATCGGCCGAGGCAGACGC
>OBZC01001773.1_pt1 | contig 11599 bp, 9 predicted proteins | sample 1538231 | NCBI WGS metagenome assembly OBZC01 (sample SAMEA2580225, study PRJEB22360) | human gut metagenome | biome: human gut; feature: human-associated habitat; material: faeces | place: Denmark | collected 2008/2010 | reverse complement strand
CAGTATATGACTACTATGTGTTTGAGAGTAGTGTAATTCTGTAAATCTCTAAAACTAGTGAAATGCAGGCCCAATTCATAAATGGGTTTGAGAGTAGTGTAATTCTGTAAATCTCTAAAACAAAACGTACGTTTATCCTTTGTTCATTTATGTTTGAGAGTAGTGTAATTCTGTAAATCTCTAAAACTGTATGAGCATATGACGGCTGACAGGATAGGTTTGAGAGTAGTGTAATTCTGTAAATCTCTAAAACTATAAGCTATCTAAAGAAACGGGAATATCGGTTTGAGAATAGTGTAATTCTGTAAATCTCTAAAACTTGTACGCCTTGCGATTACTGTAACTTTTGGTTTGAGAGTAGTGTAATTCTGTAAATCTCTAAAACATTACCAACAATAAATGAGCCACAAAAGAAGTTTGAGAGTAGTGTAATTCTGTAAATCTCTAAAACACAACCTGGCGCAGTTGTATCCTTTGGCTCGTTTGAGAGTAGTGTAATTCTGTAAATCTCTAAAACTGCCCATTTAAGCGTTTCTGGTACAGTACCGTTTGAGAGTAGTGTAATTCTGTAAATCTCTAAAACTGCCCATTTAAGCGTTTCTGGTACAGTACCGTTTGAGAGTAGTGTAATTCTGTAAATCTCTAAAACGGAAGCAATTACTAATAGCCAAGAACACATGTTTGAGAGTAGTGTAATTCTGTAAATCTCTAAAACTATTCAGCTCCATTCTTAGTTGTATGAGTAGTTTGAGAGTAGTGTAATTCTGTAAATCTCTAAAACATAAATGGGTCTTTGAATGTAGATACCTAGGTTTGAGAGTAGTGTAATTCTGTAAATCTCTAAAACATTAGATAACAAGTTATCTGTATTACCACCGTTTGAGAGTAGTGTAATTCTGTAAATCTCTAAAACTCAAGGAATGCCCACTTACACAAGTCAATTGTTTGAGAGTAGTGTAATTCTGTAAATCTCTAAAACAAAGAATTTATTACTAAACTTCTTAATCATGTTTGAGAGTAGTGTAATTCTGTAAATCTCTAAAACAAACAATGCACTTGCTACGGCTGGCACTGAGTTTGAGAGTAGTGTAATTCTGTAAATCTCTAAAACAATTGTTTATGCAGTTATCCAAGTATCTTTGTTTGAGAGTAGTGTAATTCTGTAAATCTCTAAAACTAGATATTTTATATCCGCCTACAGACGCACGTTTGAGAGTAGTGTAATTCTGTAAATCTCTAAAACGCTTAAAGATAAGTAAACGGACTTCAACTCGTTTGAGAGTAGTGTAATTCTGTAAATCTCTAAAACACCAACGCTTTCCAGTTTTGTAATGTTTTAGTTTGAGAGTAGTGTAATTCTGTAAATCTCTAAAACCGTCTAAGGTGAAACCTGCTGAGCCTAAAGGTTTGAGAGTAGTGTAATTCTGTAAATCTCTAAAACAGTTCAGTAAATGACATACCGCGAAGACTAGTTTGAGAGTAGTGTAATTCTGTAAATCTCTAAAACATTAATATAGTACATAACATCTTCGATACTGTTTGAGAGTAGTGTAATTCTGTAAATCTCTAAAACTAACTTTGGCGATAATTTGGAATTGGCTCGGTTTGAGAGTAGTGTAATTCTGTAAATCTCTAAAACACAAATTGCTAAGTATGTAACAGAAACTCAGTTTGAGAGTAGTGTAATTCTGTAAATCTCTAAAACTGGTGCTACACCGTATCTTGAATTTATCGCGTTTGAGAGTAGTGTAATTCTGTAAATCTCTAAAACCGTCGAACCATTACTAGTATAACTTCCTGGGTTTGAGAGTAGTGTAATTCTGTAAATCTCTAAAACAGAAATAGTTACTTTTATTAATGAAGCATGGTTTGAGAGTAGTGTAATTCTGTAAATCTCTAAAACTTGGCGGACGTTGACGGATTCGTTCGTACTGTTTGAGAGTAGTGTAATTCTGTAAATCTCTAAAACTATTAATAACAATCTACAAAAGACAAGCGGGTTTGAGAGTAGTGTAATTCTGTAAATCTCTAAAACGACAACGTCTAGCATGCTCACCTACTCCAAGTTTGAGAGTAGTGTAATTCTGTAAATCTCTAAAACGATCGCACAAGCACTAGGCATGATGGTATAGTTTGAGAGTAGTGTAATTCTGTAAATCTCTAAAACCGCCCCGGGTTTAATTCCACAATTCTACAAGTTTGAGAGTAGTGTAATTCTGTAAATCTCTAAAACCCAATGAGCAAATATATTTGAATGACTATTGTTTGAGAGTAGTGTAATTCTGTAAATCTCTAAAACAAATGTTTCAAGTACAATTCCTGAAGAAGGGTTTGAGAGTAGTGTAATTCTGTAAATCTCTAAAACAAATGTTTCAAGTACAATTCCTGAAGAAGGGTTTGAGAGTAGTGTAATTTTGTAAATCTCTAAAACAAAACAAATTAATCGTGATTATAAGTATGAGTTTGAGAGTAGTGTAATTCTGTAAATCTCTAAAACACTACCATTGGGCAACGATGCAAACCATGAGTTTGAGAGTAGTGTAACTCTGTAAGTGATACTAAAAGAATGTATAGAATTGATCATATAAGAATGCATAGAGCTGATGAGAAAAAAGTAGCATTACTATAAGTAATATAGACCATTGGCATATGCCATCTGTATCTATACGTTAGTAATGCTACTTTTATTCTGATATTGAATTTATTCTGTTAAATATTTAATTACTTTAATTTCGTTAGATATGTATTTAGCATGTCTAACCGTTCAGTAAATAATGTTTTCATCATAGTAAGACGTTCTTCCGTAATATTTGAATTTTTTGTATATATGGAATCCATCAATTCCATTGCTGTTTTAGACAATGACTGCTGAATTGTTAGTGGTGTTGTTACATACTTTATTTGCTTATCATGTTTCGATTTAAACGGTAATGATGGATACGTATGGAATGGTCTATGTGGATTAATCGTCATTTCGTTGTACCATAGGGTATTGCCATTATCGAAAATCGGGGCCATGCCAAGGAATTCAAGTGTTGTAGAATTCCGTAAGAATCCAAAGTTACCGTAGTGACGGTCGTCATTTAATGTTAGATAGTCCAAAGTAAGTGTTGCATCTAAATGAGCTTTCACATTTGGAATTGAAAAATGTGTACACTGATCTAAGAACGCTTGGTATTTATTATCGCGTCGTTTAAGTGGCGCTGCTATGTGCCAGGCAGGAATGTATTCAATGTCTCCGCTCGTAAATAGTGGGCAAGATGACACAATTTCACCAGATGCGATTGTTTCTAATTCATATGTTACATGGTGAAAGTTTAGTTCTTTGCATAATTTTGACACAAATACTTCATTAAATGGTTGTTGATTGAGGAAGTTTCCAGCTTTTAATAGACGAATACCTTTTTTTTGTTGCACCCACATCTGACGAAGAGAACCGTTTACAGATGAATTCGGTGTAATTAAATCGATATCGATATCATCAGAATCAGATAAGAATAAAGGCGTGTCAATTATAGGATGGTCATAAAAATTGATAGTATCCCAATCTAAATTAGAGTGTATTGGTTTCATCCAATAGTGGTCAGATAGATTAAGTTGATATGATTTTAAAGAAAATTCTAATGCATCTGATGCGTGATAGGCCTCTAGTAGATCTTCTAAATTAGGTCTAGAGCTTGGTATAGCATGATACCTTAAAAAATCATTAAGTGCGATTTCCTGGTTGTCCATGACCATCATATTCAATGGTTTGTGGTCTGGATTTATGATTTCAGTAACCTTGGTTACTGTTAACGTATCATCTAATATTGCTGTTAACACAGGAATATTTTTATGCATTAGGATATATCTGCACATAGCATCACCTCCTTTATATTAAGAATTAATAATTATATACATTATATCGTAAAATAGAGCTATAGGTATACATTTTACATGGTAATCTAATATATCTTAATAAAATGACTATTAGCAAAACAAAACGCCCCATTCACAGCAACCATCTAAGGCTGCCAATGAATGGGACGTTTTGCATTGTAGTAAGAAAGTTAGTAAACATTTAGACGGAATCTAAATGTATGTATATAAGGCCATATAGCTTACGATAAGAGGGGGGAAGTAGCATCCTATTGGAGTAGTATTGCATAAAAAGGGGAAATGTATTAGGATGCATCTCTCATAGATATGCAAGGGATATACAGGGAAGATATCTATGGTTGTACAACTATATGGCCGTATATAACGGTATGTAATATAAATTAGAATTTATGAGTAAATCCAGCGTTTACACCCCAGTCTGCTTGGTAATCACCAGACAGACCAGTGGTAACGTCTGCGTATACGCTGTTGTTCGTATTGAAACCATAACGGCCACCGAATGCGAGTTCAGTCCAAGTGCCTTTGAGGTCTTGTTCGGTCAATTTTACGGAATTACCACTAGCATAGGTAGTTTTCACATTACCTGTGAAAGCATGACCTGCAGCAAAGCGTGTATATAGGTTACCATTGCCAAATTGTTTGCCTACTTCAAGGCCGAGTTTGCCGGATGTGCTGTTTACACCAGCTTGGTTAACGGAAACATTGCCTGCTGTAAAGTCACGACCACCGAAGTGTGTATAGTCTAATTGTGCTTGTGGTTCTACATAGAAACCATTAGCAGATTTTATAGTTTTGCCGTAGCGAACGCCGATGCTATACGCATTGGATTTTACATCGCCAGATTTAGCTTGGCCGATTTCATTACGCGCTGTAAATTCATTAGAGATACGACCTACTTGAGATTCTACATGTACGTATTGATTCTTACCAAGGTCTTTCAATCCATAAGCGCCAACAGCATAGGATTTTACCTTGCCAGAACCATTGAATACATAATCTTCAGAACCGCGTAGGTAAGAAACTTGACCGCCTACGGTCCAGTCACGGCTAGTTTTAGTATCATAGCCACCTTGGATGCTTGTATAATCAGTAGCTGTATTGATACCGTCATTAGCATAATTATATCGACCGCCACCAATACGAGCCCAAATACCTGTTGGAGAACCTTGTTGTAATTGGCTCGTACGATTCATATCGCTCGTCATTGTACGCCATGCGTTGATATTACCAACTACAGCAGAACGAATGCCGCGCATTTGTGGTGTATCGTAAGCACCTGGAGTTATCGGAGTAGGTGCCGGTGTAACAGGAGTTACAGGTGTCACAGGGCTAGGTGCTGGAGTTACTGGAGTAACAGGAGAAGGTGTTGGCGTAACTGGAGTAACAGGGCTAGGAGCCGGAGTAACTGGAGTTTCAGGTGTAGGTGTTGGAGTAACTGGAGTTACAGGGGTAGGCGTTGGAGTAGGAGCCGCATAGGAACCTTGACCATTTCCGTTTTGCCATGTAATAGTACCTTCTTTTTGGTCTGTAGTTAACGCTTTTTGGAAGCTTGACACGATGCCATTAGAAGCGATGGATACAGTACCAGAAAGGTTTCTTTCACCATTCATATAATTTTCGTAATAGAATTTATGCGCCAAGTTATCTAGAATCTTGTTTACATTGCTTTCAGAGGACGTATCGAGATGATCGCCTGTTACATAGCCATGTACACCAGACCCTGTTGTAGCGGATTTTACGATGAAGTTACCGCCTTCGATGTCAGATGCATCAAGGCCTGTTTTTTGAGCGGCTGGTTTAGCGAAGTTCAAACCAGTACCAGCGGTCATGTCGTAAATGACATTGATGTGGCCGTCTAAATTATTAACGTGGATGTCGCTACGAGAATCTTGGGAAATACGGCTGAATCCTTCACGTGTACGAGTGCCTTTGAGTGTATTGATACTGCTGCGCGCTTCGTTGCCTTTAATTTGGAATGCCTCCAAGCCACCCATGTTATCGTGGCTCCACATGCCACCATCAAAGGTCATGTTGATTTCTCCACCCTTATCCTCTAATGTGTTCACAGCCTTGCCGGTAAATTGGTTAGGGCTATTGTGCGCACGGCCGAGGCCAATATTAATCACGGATGGTTGCTGTTGTTGGTATGGAGGCATCGTTTTATCAGATACAAGTATATTACCTTGCATATTAAATACTTTATGTTTTACAGTACCTGAATCATCGATACCAAGATTAATTTTACTGTTATAGGCAAATGCTAGTGGATAGGGTGCGTCCCATGGGGCCGTATTCACGTTCATAACCCCGCCATCCACTTGAATGGAACTATTATCTAGCATGCCTGTAATGAAAGCTGGTTGGCGGTGACGCTTAGGCAATTGGTTTTGATCAGGTGTATCCAAGGAGGCAATCGTCACTTGACCGCCGTTTGATGCAATGATACCTGTTGCCGTCGTATTGCCAGTGCTTTCAAATTTACTTTCAGAACCTACTGCAAACACATTGCCATTAGAACCAAGGCCTGCTGCCGCCCATGTGCTAGGGAGGGCCACTGTAGATGATAACATAGTCATCATTACAGCGGATAATAACATCTTATTTCTCGCTCTCATTCTCTTACACCTCAACTATATTACTTAATTTGTAATTTATTTTTATATTGTGAAAGACTCTTCATAAATGAATATATATCTATCGATTGATTTAATACTCTCTTATATAATGAAAGATAGATATATACTCGATTTATAAAGACTTTGTGTCAGACACATTTAAAATATATTTAAAATAATATAACATTTTTCGTGAATTGTAAATGAATTTTCACAATTTTATTTTAAAAATATTTAAATTATTAATAGATGAGTTACATATTAGGGGCAGTGAATACGATGTATGGTATTCTTTACAAATCTAGTGAGCATAGGTATTATTGTATGTATAGTGCGATTTCTAGTAACAGGCTGGTTGTAGTATAGAAAGGAGTCTTCATGAAAGTCACTTGTTCTTGGCCCACAACGCCATTGTATCAGGCGTATCATGATTATGAATGGGGGCGTCCTATTCATGATGACCAACGTCAATTTGAACATTTATGTTTGGAGAGCCTACAATGCGGTCTGAGTTGGCTTACGATTTTAAATAAACGAGAAATTATACGCCAGTGCTTTGAATATTTTGATGTTGATGCGGTGGCTAAATATACGGAAACAGATATAGAGCGTATTATGAGTACAGAGGGAATGTTAAAATCTCGCAAGAAGATTGAGGCCATCATCAATAATGCACAGGCGTTCCAACGCATTCAAGCCGAGTTTGGATCCTTTTGCGAATATATATGGGCTTTCACTAATCATAAGACTCTTATTTATGAAGGTCATTCTGAGGGAAGGGTGCCTGCTAAAAATGAATTATCTACGCGCATTAGCAAAGACCTTAAGAAACGAGGTTTCAAATTTGTAGGACCTGTGACCATCTATTCCCATTTACAAGCTAGTGGTCTCATCAATGATCACGGCAAGGATTGTCCTTGTTTCCATGAGATTAATGAGGCTAATCCTGTGGTTTATATGACAATAGATGATTAATATAAATAGAACCGTATCTACTGAAACATAGATACGGTTTTTTTGTGATATTTTATATTGATTGTTATCGATATAGTTGATATACTACTTTCATAATAACTTTCATACGTAAGGGAAAGGATAAGAAGATGATTGGTTTAGGTACGGTTATCAACATGGGGCTCATTATCGGTGGTAGTATTATTGGGCTCACGTGCGGCCGATTTATGAAGGACAATTTAAAACAAACCCTTATGGTAGTATGTGGTATCATCGTGCTGTTACTAGGGATGAGCGGGGCCATGCAATTTATGCTGGTTATCGTTAATGGTTCCTTGCAAACTACAGGACCTTTGTTGATGATTATCAGCATGGTAGTTGGTGCTGTGATTGGTGAAATCATTGATTTAGACCGATGGATTACGGTCTTTGGTGACTGGGTGAAAGATAAAACCGGTAATACCGGGGACCCTAAGTTTACGCAAGCGTTTATCACTGCATCACTTACGTTTACTGTTGGTGCGATGGGCGTGCTCGGTTCAATTCAAGATGGATTGACAGGAGATTACCAAACATTGCTACTCAAAGGAATTCTTGATGGTGTTATTGTTATGGTTATGACCTCATCCATGGGGAAGGGCGCATTGTTTTCCTTCATTCCTGTAGGTATCACGCAGTGGTTGATCACGGCCTTAGCGCATGTTGCGGCGCCACTTATGACACAGCAGGCTATCGACAATTTATCCTATGTAGGATCCATCTTAATTTTCTGTGTAGGCATTAATATGATTTGGCCTAATAAGATTCGTTTAGCTAATTTATTACCTGCTATTTTTATCGCTATGGGCCTTACGTTTTTAATTTAAATTTAAATTTTAAGAACCCTCTTTACATTATGTGTAAAGAGGGTTACTATATTCTCAATATAATTTTCTTGTAGTTAAAATGGTTTCCCCTAGAAACGCATGTTATCGCGGCCTAGCGGATACAAAAGGGCCTTTCTTCGCCGAACGGTTCTAGAAACCAGAAAGGGCATGATGAGCGAACAAGTTTCTGTTTCAAAATCTAATATTCGTGGTGCATTTGGTGCATTTTTTATCCCTGGTATGTACACTGCCTTATGGGCCGGATTTGTGCCATATTTAAAAGCGAAACTAAGCATCGGTGAGGATGTATTAGGTTCCATGATTTTGTTGCTCGGTGTAGGTTCTTGTTTATCCATGGCTATAGCTGGTAAACTTGTAGAAAGCTTTGGCTGTAAGCGAGTCGTTTTATTAGCTAGTTTTATCGGCATGTTGTCTCTGGCTATTGTTACCATGTGTTCTACAATTGTGACAACCACAATAGCATTATTTTTCTTTGGCATTGGCGTAGGCCTTAGTGGTGCTTCTGCCAACTTACAAGCTATTTTAACCGAAAAGGTAAGTAAAAAGCATTTAATGGGTGCTTATCACGGTGGGTGGAGCTTAGGTGGCTTTGCAGGTGCCGGTGTATTGCTTGTTCTCTTAAAAATCTTATCTTTACCTGTTAATGAAAGTATTTGGGGCCTTCTTATCATACTCTTTATTGCGATGATTGCGATTAGTCAATTTATGTTAACCTTTGGTCGTGATCCAAATGCAAAGGTTATGAAGAAGTCTAAAAGTCCGTTATCATTCCATCCAATTGCTATTATCTTTGGTCTCTTATCCTTTGTATCCTATTTGGTTGAGGGGGCCGTAGGGGACTGGAGTGCGCTTTACTTATTTGAAGATAAAGGCATTGTTATTCAAGAAGCTGTCATGGGCGTTATGCTGTTTAATGGGACTATGTGTATTGGTCGCCTTCTTGGTAATACAATTGGTAAACATGTAACATCTAAACAAGTTGTTGTAGGTGGTTATCTACTAGGTGCTATTGCAATGGCACTCATCGTATTCCTACCTGGCCATGCGTCTATGTATACGTACTTATTATTAGGTATCTCATTAGCCATGGTTGTGCCAAATCTATTCTCTGCGATGGGGGAACAAAATGTAATTCCTATGACACAAGCAGTGGCTACATCTACCATGCTCGGTTATATGGGGATTTTGATGGGACCTGCATTGATTGGATTCATTGCTCATGGTACGAGTCTTACCATTGCATTCATCGTCTTGACTGTATTGCTTGTTATCAGTGCCGGCATCGGTAAATATGCATATTATTTAATGAATAAAAATTGTGGCGTAGAAGAATAGTTTCTTCGTTTAAATGCTGCAAATAAAAAGAAGAGGGGCTACGATTCGTATGAATCGTAGCCCCTCTTGGTATGTTAGTAACCGATTAGCGGTCGCCGTTAAAGATGGAGTTTTTAACAAGAACGTAGTCTACCTTGCGGATAGCTTGTAGAGTAGTACCACCAGCGTAGGAGATAGCAGATTGTAAATCTTGTTCCATTTCGATTAATGTATCGAAGATAGAGCCTTTGGAAGGAATGAAGATTTTTTTGCCTTCTACGTTTTTACGTTCCCCTTTTTGGAACTCAGAAGCGGAACCGAAGTATTCTTTTACAGCTTGGCCGTCAACAATTTTTTCTTCCCCTGGAGATTCTTGGTGACCAGCAAATAGGGAACCAATCATAACCATAGTAGCGCCAAAGCGAATGGATTTAGCGATGTCGCCGTGATCGCGGATACCGCCGTCAGCGATGATAGGTTTTGTAGCTGCTTTTGCACACCAACGTACAGCCGCCAATTGCCAACCGCCAGTACCAAAGCCAGTTTTTAATTTTGTGATACAAACCTTACCAGGACCGATACCTACTTTTGTAGCATCAGCACCAGCATTTTCAAGTTCACGAACTGCTTCAGGAGTACCTACGTTACCAGCAATAACAAATGTTGTTGGTAAATTCTTTTTGATGTATTGAATCATGTCGATAACAGCATTAGAGTGACCATGTGCGATATCGATTGTGATATAATCAGGAATAAGGTTAGCTTTCGCTAATTCATCAACTAATGCAAATTCTTCTTCCTTTACGCCGATGGAAATAGAAGAATATAAGTTTTTTTCTTGCATGCGTTTTACAAAGTCGAGACGGCGTTCAGGTTGGAAACGATGCATGATATAGAAATAGCCTTTTTCTGCTAGTTTTTCAGCTAACTCTTCATCGATGATAGTTTGCATGTTTGCAGGAACTACAGGCAAGTTAAATGTACGATTACCTAGTTTAACATGAGTATCACATTCGCTGCGGCTGTTTACGATACATTTATTAGGAATCAGTTGTACGTCTTCATAATCGAAGATGTTAGTTGTATTAATCATAGTTTCTATATCTCCTTTGAGGTATAATAAATTGAACCTGTACCATTATACTGAATTTGTTTTCAATTTTCAATACATTCCGAATATTAAAAACACTCATATAGTTATTATACAATTTTATAGGTAGCTTGTCTGTACATTTTCTCTATGTTCAGCCCATTATATACACATTATATTAATAGGAGGTTATTTTAATGGAGCATTCCAAGACACGCATGATAGCAGAAGCTGGTGTAGCTATTGCTATTGCACAAGTATTATCTTTTATTACACTTTTTCATATGCCACAAGGCGGTTCCATTAAGGCCGCATCCATGGTACCTCTCATGATTTTTGCATATCGCTGGGGTGGTGCACGCGGTATTTTGGCTGGCGTTGTATATGGCATACTTCATTTCTTGCTCGGTTTTAAATCATCTATCCATTATCTAAGCATCATCCTAGACTATCTTGTTGCTTACGGTGTTATTGGTGTGTGCGGGTATTTCAAGGACAATATGACAGGTCTTGTTAGCGGATCTATTGTTGCTATTGCGCTTCGTTGGTTTGCGTCCGTAACAAGTGGTGCCGTTGTATTTGCTAGTTATGCACCGCAAGGTCAAAATCCATGGATCTACTCTATGATTTATAATGCATCTTATATGGTGCCAGATGGAATTCTTAATATTGTTGTGTTGTTGTTTATTTACCAAGGGGTAAAAAGAGGGTTGAAACGTGGTGCTTAATTTAGGCGTAATTATTTTGGCGGGTGGCCTAAGTTCACGCATGGGATATCCTAAGGCTTTATTGCCTTGGACGAATGGTGAAAGCCTCATTTCTCATGCGTTGCGCAATGCATTAGAACATGATGCTAATGA
>OBZC01001770.1_pt1 | contig 11655 bp, 8 predicted proteins | sample 1538231 | NCBI WGS metagenome assembly OBZC01 (sample SAMEA2580225, study PRJEB22360) | human gut metagenome | biome: human gut; feature: human-associated habitat; material: faeces | place: Denmark | collected 2008/2010 | reverse complement strand
CTTCCCGTAGAAGATAATTGGTGGAGAAATTTTAAGGACCCGTTACTGGACTCGCTGATAGAAGTAGCCGTGAAACAAAACTATTCCGTGCAAATGGCGATGGACAGGATCGCCATGGCAAAAGCCAACCTGCGGTCGGCACAAGGAAGCTACTCGCCCACCCTAGGGCTTTCCGCCGGATGGACACGGCAACAAAGTAGCGGCAATATCAATCAGGTACCCAAGGCGATCACCCAATATTCCAGCGCTACCGTAGATATGAACTGGGAGGTGGACGTATTCGGGAGTATCCGGAACCGGGTGAAAGCGGAGAAAGAGAATTTCGCCGCCTCGAAAGAGGAATACAACGCCGCCATGGTCTCCCTTTGCGCTCAAGTAGCCTCCTCATACATCAATATGAGGGAACTGCAACAAGAGGTAAAGGTAGCGCAACAGAACTGCCGCTCCCAACAGACGGTCGTACAGATCACCCAGAAACGGTATGAGACCGGGCTAGTCTCCAAACTGGATGTAGCGCAGGCGCAATCCGTATACTACAGCACGAAAGCCTCCCTACCGATGCTGGAGGCCGGTATCATCCAATACGCAAACTCCTTGGCGATCCTGTTAGGCCTGTACCCTTCCGATCTACAAAAGATCATGGAGACAGACGCTTCCTTGCCGGAATATATCGAGCCGGTCGGTGTAGGTTTGCCGGCAAACCTGTTGCTACGCCGTCCGGATGTACGTGCGGCAGAACGGCAGGTCAATGCGCTTGCCGCCTCGCTCGGGGCCTCTAAGTCCGATTGGTGGCCGAAAGTATTCGTGAAAGGCTCGATCGGTTTCGCCTCCCACGACTTCGACAAGCTGGCGAATCATAATAGCTTGACCTATGAGATCGCCCCTACCCTTACGTGGAACTTCTTCCAAGGCACCCAGAAGATACAGGCTACCCGGTTGGCGAAAGCCCAGTTGGACGAGTCGATCCGGCAATTCAACCAGACCGTGCTTACCTCCGTACAGGAAGTGGATAACGCCATGAGCTCGTACAAGAACTCGATCAAGCAGATCGTAGCCCTCCGGGAAGTGGTAAACCAAGGAAAACAGACCTTGGATCTTTCCCTTGACCTCTATAAGCAGGGCCTTACGCCTTTCCAAAACGTACTGGACGCGCAACGCTCCCTCCTCACCTACCAGAACCAATTGACACAGGCTCAAGGTAGCTCACTACTGAACTTGATACAGCTTTATCAGTCATTGGGCGGAGGATGGAATCCTATGTAGGCCGTTCGATCCGATCGAACAAAAGCCCACTCAAACAATTAATATAAATAATCATTAAAGACAAAAGATATGAAGACATTTGTTTACATAGGGATTATCGGAGCCTCCGCCTTATTACTGGCGTCTTGCAAGGGGAAAAGCAAGCCGATGGAAACGCCCGTGCCCTCCATAAGCGTATCCACGCCGATCGTGAGGGACATTACCTTGACTAAAGAATACCCCGGATACCTTAGTTCACAACTGAAAGTAGACTTGGTCGCACGTGTCAACGGATACTTGCGTACCTCTTACCTCAAGGCCGGAAGCCGGGTGAAGAAGGGCGATCTTATCTTCGTGATCGAACCGGACACCTATCAAGATAACGTCACCCAAGCCGAGGCTTCCGTAAAGACCTCCAAAGCCCAGCTGGAATATGCACGCAGTAACTACGAGCGTATGAAGGAGGCGGCTAAGAGCGGCGCCGTAAGCCAGATACAAGTGATCCAAGCGGAGGCCTGCCGTGAAGAATGCCGAGGCGGAGTTGAATACCGCACGGACCAACTTGAGCTATTGCTATATCCGTGCGCCTTTCGACGGTGCGGTTACCCGGGCCAGCTACGATATAGGTAATTACATCAACGGAGCCGTCCAGCCGGTTACCTTGGCCACCTTATACAAGGACGACTTGATGTTCGCCAATTTCAATATCGAGGATAACCAGTTCATGAAGATGATGCTGGAAGCCGCCCGCAACGATAGCACCGTGAAGCTTCCGACCGAGATCCTCGTCAGCATAGGCAAGGATGGCGGCAATGCGTATACGGGCCGGCTGGATTATCTATCCCCCAATATCGACCTATCGACCGGTACCCTGAACGTACGTGCCAATCTGGATAACCCGAAGCATGTATTGAAGAGTGGCTTATATGTCACCATCACCCTGCCGTATGCCGAGCAGCCGAATGCGGTCTTGGTTCGCGACGCCTCGATCGGTACCGACCAATTAGGGAAGTACCTTTATATCGTGAACGACTCCAATGTCGTACGATACCGTCCTATCGAGGTGGGCCAATTGGTAGACGATACGCTTCGCCAAGTGACCGCCGGTATCAGCCCCAAAGACTCCTATGTCACCTCCGCCCTGCTTAAGGTACGAGATGGCATGACTATCAAACCTATAAAATAAGCAAGCTATGGTAAAGTTCTTTATTAACAGACCGATATTCGCCACCGTACTTGCTCTGATCATCGTCGTGGCGGGTTTGGTCACCCTCAATATATTACCGATCGCCCAGTATCCGGAGATCACGCCGCCTACCGTACAGGTATCCGCCGTTTATCCCGGGGCGGACGCACAGACCGTAGCGCAGACCGTAGGTTTACCGATCGAGCAACAGGTAAACGGCGTGGACGGTATGCTTTACATGAGTTCAAACTCCTCCAGTTCGGGGGCTTACTCCCTAACGATCACCTTCGCCGTGGGAACGGATATCGACATGGCGACCGTCATGGTGCAAAACCGGGTGAGTATCGCCCAAAGTAGCTTACCGGAACCCGTGATCGTACAAGGTATCACCACCCGCAAGCAATCCTCCAATATCGTGATGATGCTTACCCTAAGTTCCAAGGATTCCATTTACGACGGGTTGTATTTAAGTAATTACGCCACCTTAAATATGATAGACCAGCTAACCCGGCTGCCGGGTGTAGGCTCGGTACAGGTGATGGGAGCCGGAAACTACAGCATGCGTATCTGGCTAGACCCGGAGGCGATGCGTATCCGTAACTTGACGCCGGACATGGTCTATCAAGCCATATCCACGCAAAACGCCCAAGTATCCGCCGGTTACGTAGGCCAACCGATTCTACGGGCGGATAACCCCTATCAATATACCTTGACCGTGAAAGGACGGTTGACGACACCGGATGAGTTCGGCAATATTGTCCTTAAGACCGGGCAAGGTGGTAAGATCCTGCGATTGAAGGATATCGCCCGCATAGAGTTGGGTAGCTCCTCTTACAACGTGGTCTCTAAATTAAGCGGACAGCCGACGGCGGCGATAGCGATCTACCAGTTGCCGGGCTCCAACTCCTTGGATGTATCGAAGGTGGTAAAGGCCAAGATGAAAGAATTAGGCAGTTCCTTACCCGAAGGCGTGGAATACAAAGTGACCTTGGATACGACCGAGGTGATCGACGCCTCCATCCATGAGGTGCTTATCACGTTCTTGGAGACAACCTTGCTGGTGGTCTTGGTCATCTTCTTATTCTTACAGAATTTCCGGGCGGTAGTCATCCCGTTCATTACGATTCCGGTCTCATTGATCGGTACACTGGCGGTCATGGCGGCTTTAGGCTTCTCCATTAATACGTTGACCTTATTCGGCTTGATTCTGGCGATAGCGGTGGTGGTAGACGACGCCATCGTGGTGGTAGAGAACTCCACCCGGCTCCTCGATACCGGGAAATATACGGCCCATGAGGCGGTATCGAAGGCCATGGATGAGATCGTAGGGCCTATCGTGGGCGTGGTATTGGTATTATTGGCGGTATTTATCCCGACAACGTTTATCAGCGGTATCTCCGGGCAGCTCTATAAGCAATTCGCCTTGACAATCGCCGCCGCTACCGTATTAAGCGGATTTAACTCGCTTACGCTTACGCCCTCGCTTTGCGCCCTTTTCTTGGAGAAGAATACGGAAGAACCGAAATTCTTCCTCTTCAAAGGATTCAATAAGGTATACGGAAAGACTCAGAAGATGTACGACTCGATCGTGGAGCGGATGCTGAAACGACCGGGAGCGGCGATGATCGTTTACGGTATCATCACGGCGGTAGCGGTTATCTTGTTTATGCGTTGGCCGACAACCTTTATACCCGAAGAGGATGACGGCTATTTCCTAGTCGTATCCCAATTACCCCCGGCGGCGAGCTTGAACCGGACGGAGGCGGTCACCAAGCAGATTGACGAGATCCTAAAGACGTACCCCGAGGTGAAATCATTCATCAGCGTTAGCGGATTCTCCGTAATGGGTGGAGGGGAGCAATCCAATACGGCCACCTTCTTCGTGATCCTAAAGAACTGGAACGAACGTAAAGGTAAGGAGCATACGGCAGAGGCCGTGACCAACCGTTTCAACCGGGAGGCATCGGCTATCCAAGAAGCGCAGGTATTCGGTATGGTACCGCCAGCTATCCCGGGGTTGGGCGCTTCGGGCGGCTTGCAACTGCAATTGGAGGATCGTAAGAACCTAGGTCCTACGGAGATGCAGCATGCCGTGGAGACATTGCTGGCCAGCTACCGCTCGAAACCGCAATTGCTGAACCTTTCTTGTATGTATCAGGCCAATACCCCGCAGTATCTACTGAAGATAGACCGGGATAAGGTGCAGATGCTCGGTCTTCAGTTGAATCAAGTATTCTCCACGCTCAGCTATTATATGGGAGCGGCGTACGTGAACGATTTCGTGGAGTTCGGACGTATTTACCAAGTTAAGATCGAGGCGAACGGAGAGGCGCAGAAAGTGATCGATGATGTACTCCGTTTGAGTCTGGCGAATAGTAAAGGAGAGATGGTACCCTTCTCCTCTTTTATCGAATTAGACGAGCAATTGGGATTAGACCAGATCAACCTATATAATATGTATTCATCGGCGGCTATTACTTGTATCGCCAACCCGAAATATAGCTCCGGAGAAGCGATCCTAGCGATGGAGGAGCTGATACAGGAGCAATTAGGTGATAATTTTGGATATGAATGGACCTCGGTCGCTTATCAAGAGACGAAAGCAGGATCTACGACGGTGATTATTTTCGCCATGGCGTTGCTAGTCGCTTTCTTGGTTCTCTCGGCTCAATATGAGAGCTGGACAAGTCCGTTGGCGGCTATCATGGGTTTGCCGATCGCCTTGTTGGGAGCTATTATCGGCTGCTGGGTGATGGGGGTTCCGGTAAGCGTATATACCCAGATCGGTATTATCTTATTGATCGCCTTGTCCGCCAAGAATGGTATCTTGATCGTAGAGTTCGCCCGGGATTTCCGAAAGGAAGGTAATCCGATACGGGATTCCGCCTTGGAAGCCGGACACGTTCGTTTACGTCCGATCCTGATGACCTCGTTCGCCTTTGTATTGGGTGTCATGCCTTTGCTTTTCGCTACCGGAGCGGGAGCGGCCAGCCGTATATCCTTAGGTGCGGCGGTAGTATTCGGTATGGCTATCAATACGATATTCGCCACGATGTTCATCCCTAACTTCTATGAACTGATGCAGACCATCCAAGAGAAATGGCTGGATAAAGGAAAGAAGACGGATGATACGCCTAAACAATAGAAAGTTTCCAATCCTCTAATGAGGCAAAAAGAGAATAGCTATGGCTAAACCCATGGTTATTCTTTTTTACTCCCTTCGGATACATTATTATATATTCTATGATTGGAATTAGGCGATTCCCAACAACTCTACCTCAAATATTAATGTGGAGAAAGCAGGGATCGGAGCCGAGGCACGATTACCATAACCAAAATTGTAAGGGATATAGATTATCCATCTATCCCCTACCCGCATTTCTTGAAGAGCCAATTGCCAGCCTTCAATCACTTGGTTCAAGCGAAAGGCTTCCGGGCAACCCCGTTTCCATGAGTTATCAAATTCCCTTCCGTTAATCAACGTTCCTTTATAATGTACGGAAACGACGCTTTCCCGATTAGGAGAGACTTTGCCTGTACCCGCTTGTATTACCTTATATAATATACCGCACGGTAATGTCCGGGTTCCCTCTTCCGAAGCGATCTCGTCCAAATACAATAGATTCTTCTCTTTGTACTCCTCTTTTCTACTCATATATATTACATTATCTTACATTTAGCTCCGCAAATGTAGCAAATAGAAATAGAAACTCAATGGCATGGTAACACAATAGACATGCCAAACGTTCAAATACTATCATTATATGAATCTGATTCCCGCTTTTTTTATCATAGATCAAGAAAACATAGGAATCCGCAAAAAACATGCTATAAAACATACCACGTATGGAATAACGCCGTATATTTGTGTCGTAAAACATAATTGTAAAGCAAATATGGTAAAGAGATTGTTTAAACGTTACATCGATTTGCTAGGGTTTCAACCTTGGACAATTTGGGTTTACCGCATGTGGTAAACCTCACGATGAAAAAGAGGAAGGTTTAGGTTAAGGTTATCAGAAGTCCGGGATTAGGTTAGTAATAGGTTAAAAGGTTAAAGGTTTAGGTTTTCAATTCATTCGTTACTCGGACTTCAAAAGTTATGTGAGATTTAGAACGTGTCGAAAGGCACAGATTTATTAATTAAAAAGAAAATGAGCTATGAAAAGTTTTATTAGACATTTTTTGGATAGCTGCTTGAGATCACTCGCTGCTATCGGTCAGTCGGAGTTAACAAAATGGGGTTACAATAAATAAGTAACACCCCATTTTACCGGGAAGGTGAACATTTGATTTTTTCAAACCATACCGCGGTTGCTTGGCATCTTGCCAGACAATCGCTTTTTTGTATCCATACCTTTTAAACAAGGTATCTTAGTTTCATCGAGAAAGTATCCTAAGTTCATTGGCGAAGTATCTTAGGTGTATGGGGCGATGAAACTAAGATACTTTTATAACTCATGCGCCTATCCCCACTGAGTTTCTACTACCCGTCTATATATTTATAGATATTAACTATTTGACAACTGTCTAACAACATCTTATTTTTGTCAAGAAGTTAAAAACAATTGTTGTTTCTAAACAGTTTTATTTAAAGATTACTTTATCTAAAATTCTTTATTGCGACATAAAAACTAAAGTTATGGAAGACAAAAAACTAACTGCCGCCAACGGGCGCCCTGTTGCGGACAATCAGAACGTACAAACAGTGGGGCCACGTGGCCCGATGGTATTACAAGACCCTTGGTTCATTGAGAAGCTAGCGCACTTCGACCGTGAAGTGATCCCAGAAAGACGCATGCACGCCAAAGGTTCCGGCGCATTCGGTACCTTTACCGTTACACATGATATCACAAAGTATACGAAAGCGGCTATTTTCAGCGAGGTAGGCAAGAAAACTGACTGCTTTGTCCGTTTCTCCACCGTAGCCGGAGAGCGTGGAGCAGCCGACGCAGAGCGTGATATCCGTGGATTCGCCATGAAATTCTACACAGAGGAGGGTAACTGGGACTTGGTAGGTAACAACACCCCCGTATTCTTCTTGCGTGATCCCCTAAAGTTCCCGGACTTGAATCATGCGGTCAAACGTGACCCGAAAACGAATCTACGAAGCGAGGATAACAACTGGGATTTCTGGACTTTGCTTCCCGAGGCCCTGCATCAAGTAACGATTACGATGAGTTCTCGCGGCATTCCTTACTCTTATCGACATATGCATGGTTTCGGTAGCCATACGTACAGTTTTATCAACAATAAGAACGAACGTATCTGGGTGAAGTTCCATCTCAGAACCCTGCAAGGTATCAAGAACTTGAGTGACGAGGAAGCGGCTGCGATCATCGCCAAGGATCGTGAATCCCATCAGCGTGATTTGTTCGAGAGTATCGAGCGTGGGGACTTCCCGAAATGGAAATTCCAGATCCAATTGATGACTGAGGAGCAGGCCGAGACCTATCCGATCAACCCGTTCGACCTCACGAAAGTATGGCCGCATAAGGACTTCCCGTTAATGGATGTCGGTATCCTCGAGTTGAACCGTAATCCGGAGAATTATTTCCAAGACGTGGAGCAAGCCGCATTCAACCCGATGAATACTGTCGAAGGCATCGGCTTCTCCCCAGACAAGATGTTACAAGGTCGTCTATTCTCTTATGGCGACGCCCAGCGTTACCGCCTTGGCGTGAACCTAGAGCAGATCCCGGTGAACAAGCCCCGTTGTCCGTTCCATGCCTATCACCGTGACGGAGCGATGCGTGTAGACGGAAACTATGGAGCCGCAAAGGGTTACGAACCTAACAGCTTCGGCGAATGGAAAGACTCTCCCGAGAAGAAGGAACCGCCTTTGAAAGTACACGGGGATGTTTATAATTACAACGAGCGTGAGTACGATGATGATTACTACAGCCAACCGGGTGCCTTATTCCGTTTGATGCCGCCGGAAGAGCAACAGTTGTTATTCGGAAATACCGCCCGTGCGATGGGTAACGCCCAACTGTTCATCAAGCAACGCCACGTACGCAATTGCTACAAGGCAGACCCTGCTTACGGTAAGGGAGTAGCTGAAGCTCTAGGAATCAGCTTAGAAGAGGCCTTGAAAGAAGACCGATAAAGTAGTAAGGCTACGATAGAAAGCGATAAAAGAGGGATAACCCCAGTAATCCTATGGATGAACAGGTTATCTCATTCTTTTTTAGTAGGATAAGAGAGGATATGCCATGAGACCCCGATACTGATAAGCCCTAACAAAGCTTTCACCCACCAATAGCCGACTAGCAAAAGGGAAGTAATGATCGTAGATAGCCACATGATAGCGATCGTGATAATCTTGGAACGCAAAGGAATAGCCTTATCTTCCACAAAGCCCTTAATATGCGGCCCGAAATAACGATTGCTCATCACCCGGTTATAAAGCTTCTCCGAGCTACGGACATAAAACCAACAAGTCAGTAACCAAAAAGGAGTGGTCGGGAGCAAAGGGACAAAGATACCGATCGCTCCCAATATGAGAAAAAACGTTCCTAACGTAATGTATATGATACGTCTCGTCCCGTTCATCAGCCAACCGTATATTCCGCGATTTGCTTGAAACCATTCAGGAAGTCCGTTATATTCATCCGTTTCTTTCCGGCAAGTTGCAAGGAACGCAAGCGAAGAAAACCGTCCTTCACGGCCACGTCGATATACGATTTATGATCCGTATGGATAGAGCCGACCGGGAAGTTATGCTCCGCCGGACGTTTCTCTGCCTGGTAAATCTTTAAAGCCAGACGTTTGCCATCCTCAGAGATCAATTCCGTCCAAGCAGCAGGATAAGGAGAAAGCCCACGGACGAAATCATAGATATTCTTCACCGGCTGGTTCCAGTCGATATGACAGGTATCCTTGAATATCTTCGGGGCCGGACGCAACTCGGCGGCATCCTTATAGAATTCCTCTTGGGGAATAGCGTCTGTTTTTCCATCCAACAGTAAGTCCACGGTCTCGGTAACCAACCCCGCCCCCATCACCATCAAGGCATCGTGAACGGTTTCTACATCGTCGGTATCAGCGATCGGCAGATGTCTCTGACGGATGATCTTACCCGTATCGATCTCATGCGTAAGAAAGAAAGTAGTCACGCCGGTCTCCGTATCACCATTGATAACCGCCCAGTTGATCGGAGCGGCACCCCGGTATTGCGGAAGCAAGGAGGCATGCAGATTAAAAGTTCCCAGACGGGGCATATTCCAGACCACCTCCGGCAGCATACGAAACGCCACCACGATCTGCAAATCCGCCCGCAAGGCACGCAGTTCCTCCAAAAACGCCTCATCCTTCAACTTCTCTGGCTGTAAGACCGGAAGACCCACCGATACGGCATATTGCTTCACGGCACTCGGTTGAAGCACGCTACCATGACGGCCCATCGGCTTATCCGGCATCGTAATGACACCTACCACATTATATCCACCTTCTACCAAGGCACGCAGGCTCTCCACGGCAAAATCGGGAGTGCCCATATATACGATTCGTAAATCCTCTTTCTTCATGTACAATAAATTGGATCTGTTTTTAACAAGTTAGTCCCCGGAAAAGTTATCGACCAATACCTCCCGATAGGAATTAAATATCTTCGATTTCGACATAAAGCCGATATAATGGCCATTCTCATCGACCACCGGAAGATTCCACGCTTTCGTATCGTCAAACGTCTGCATGATCTGATCCATCGGCGTGTTGATTACGATCTTGGCCGGGGCGGAAACCATGAACTTCGATACATGGAAACGATTATACAACTCCGGACGGAACATGATATTCCGGATATTATCCAGCAAGACGATACCCAGCAACACGCCCCGCTCGTCCACAACAGGGAAGGTGTTACGCCCGCTTCGGGAAATAACCTTTACCATATCGCCCAACGTCATCTCCGGAGACACCATCTGGAAATCTTTCTCGATCACGCTATCCGCCCGTAGCAAGGTAAGCACCGCCCTATCCTTATGGTGCGTCAGCAACTCGCCTTTCTGCGCCAAACGCATGGAGTAGATGCTATGAGGCTCGAACATAAGGATCGTGATATAGGAACTGATCGAGACGATCATCAAGGGGAGGAACAAATCATACCCACCCGTCAGCTCGGCAATCAAGAAAACCCCGGTCAAAGGAGCGTGCATCACCCCGGACATAATGCCCGCCATACCCAGCAAAGCGAAATTCTTCTCTGAGATATACATCGTGAACGGGAAATAATTAGACGTATGCGCAAAGATAAAACCGGCGATACAGCCCAGATACAAACTAGGAGCGAAGATACCACCGCAACCCCCTCCGGCATTCGTGGCGCTGGAAGCGAATACCTTCGTAAGCAAGATCAAGGTCAAGAAGATCAAGACCCCGAAATACGTATCGTTCAGATCGTAAAACAAACTCTTGTCCATGATATGCGAGAACTGCCCGTTCAGCAACGAGCCGATCGTATCATAGCCCTCACCATATAGTGGGGGGAACAGGAATATCAAGATACTCAGCATCACGCCGCCCAACATGAACTTCTTCCAATACGTACCCAACTTCCGGTACATCCCTTCCACCTTGTTCATCACACGGGTAAAATAAAGGGATACCAATCCGCAAAAAACACCCAGCAAGAGCACGTAAGGAATACGCTCGATCTCGAATGCCTCGGTCTGAGAGAACTTAAACATGGCCTCGGTGCCGGTAAAGATATAAGACATCGTAGCCGCCGTCACCGACGAGATCAGCAAAGGAAGCACGGAAGTCATCGTAAGGTCCAGCATCAATACCTCAATCACGAACACCAACCCGGCGATAGGCGCCTTGAAGATACCGGCGATCGCTCCGGCGGCACCACATCCCACGAGCAACATCAACGTCTTCTGCTCCATCCTGAACACCCGTCCCAGATTAGAACCGATAGCCGCCCCTGTCAATACGATAGGAGCCTCCGCCCCGACCGATCCACCAAAGCCGATCGTCACGGAACTGGCTACGATAGACGTCCATGTATTATGCGGCTTGATACGGCTCTTTCGTTGCGAGATGGCATACAAGATCTTCGTCACCCCATGGCCGATATCGTCACGCACGATATATTTCACGAACAAGCCGGCCAACAAGATACCGATCACCGGATAAAGCAAATAGAGATAGTTCACGCCGTCAGCACTGAAATTACCCGTCAATACATGTTGTATGAAATGGATCAATTGTTTCAATATGAT
>OBZC01001769.1_pt1 | contig 11661 bp, 9 predicted proteins | sample 1538231 | NCBI WGS metagenome assembly OBZC01 (sample SAMEA2580225, study PRJEB22360) | human gut metagenome | biome: human gut; feature: human-associated habitat; material: faeces | place: Denmark | collected 2008/2010 | reverse complement strand
CCCATACCGCCACAGCCTATTTTCGCGATATAAAGCTTATCGCTGGGAGCTACGTGTCCTAATCCCGCTACGGTAAAACTGGGCAGGATCGTAAGGGCGGCAGCACCTGTGGCTGCCATCCCAAGGAATTCCCTTCTCGAGATTCCAGTCGGACAGGATTGTTTATTTACCTCTTTCATAAATTTGTTCATATTATGATTAATAATTGAATTGGGGTCTAAAGAATTGATATTAAAAACAGACTGATATGATTAGAATGCCGGATATCCCGGGTTCTGAACCAAATTATTATTCTTCTGCCAAGCCTTGAACGGGATCGGGAAGATCTTACGATATTCCGGAGTCTGTTTCGGCTTCATATATCTCGGTTTCAGATAAGTCCCGAAGCGGATCATATCTTGGCGGCGGACAAATTCGAATGCCAACTCATAACCACGCTCGTTATAGATATCGTCCAATGTCACGCTCGTGTAATTATGATCGGAATTGCCGTAAGCCCTTTCCCGGATAGCGTTTACCAGACGAGTAGCTTCACCGAGATCCCCGCCCATACGAACCAAGGCTTCCGCTTTCATCAGGTATACATCGGCCAGACGGAAGATAGCGATATCGTTCTCCATATTGGTATTTTGCATGCCTTTCTCATATACCCACTTATTGATACGTGCGCCGTCTTCTTGGTGAACCTCGCCCCACGGGGTTAAGTTACCATCCGCATCGGTTTTCTCAGTTCCCGGTACCACATTTAAGTCGATCGTATGGATCAAGTCATGTCCTAGGGTCGTTTTCAAAATCTCTCCCGTGCTAGGGTCGATCATCGGGCCAATCAAGAACGAACCTTCGTAACGAGGATCTTCCGTATCAAATGTGCGGACAAAATCCGGCTGGGCGTTGATACCATTCCACATACCGCCGGTGAAACCTAATACATCGGGATCCAGATAATGCAATGTCCAAAGATGAATGGAGTTACCCCAAGCATCAGATGCCTTGTAGCAGATCGGGAAAATAATCTCTCGTGATACCTCGTTATGAACCTCGAAATTGGTTTTCCAATTCGGCTCGATGATATATTCGAGTTTCATGATCTCGTCGCACTGCTCCACTACACCTTTCCAGTTCGGCTCGCCGATCCATTCCTCGGCGTTGAGGTACATCTTTGCCAATACCATACGGGCAGCCCCTTGCGTGAACTTACCGTAGCTGGCGTCTGATACATCGGAACGCAGGTTCGGGATGATCTCGGTTAATTCCTTCACCACGTATTTATACAGATCCGCACGGCTCGTGATGGAGGGCAAGGAGGTATCCTCAAAATCTGTCACTAATGGAGCGTTACCGAAAATATCTACGATTACATAATACCAGAAAGCGCGTAATCCTCTTAGCTCAGACAAGTATTGAAGCTTAAGTTCATCGCTCATCGCCTCGCTTTTCTCTATAATATTATATACGGAATTAACTGTGGTTAAACCTTCCGTACAATATGTCCAGCAATTCTCTACGGAGTAAGAGTTCGGTTTCCAACTGTGCATACATTGTTCCATGTATTGTCCGCCGTCCCACCAGTCGCCACCTACACGTGTCGGTGCTATCAAGATATCGGCTGTCATATCGGCCGCTCCCCAAGGACCGTCATAAGCCAGCATGTTCTTTAGGGATTGGTATGCCGGAGCCATGATCGCATTAATCTGCTTTTCTGTTGTCCCGAATTCGTCGGTAGGAAGCTTGTCGTATACGTTCTCGTCCAAATCCATGCAAGAGACAAGTGCTACCGGAGCGAGTACGGCACATATTATATTTTTGAATAATCTTTTCATGATCGTTACTGTTTGTGTATTAGAAATTCAAGTTTAATCCAACAGAGAATGTGCGTGCCTTCGGATAAAATTCACGAGGTTCTACACCCGGGGTCAAACCGTCTCCTGAATCCATAGGAACTTCGGGATCAAGACCTTTATATTTCGTGATAACGAATAGGTTTTGCGCCGTGAAATAAACACGGATACCATTCAATGCTTTGATCTTATAACCTAAAGTCAAGTTGTCGAGACGCATAAAAGAACCTTTCTCTAAGTAATAGTTGGAGAATCTTGGAGTTTCGCTTAACGTATAGGTCAATGGATCATCCAATGCGTTTGTTCCCGGCAAGAATCCGGATTGAGCGTATGCCATGCGGGTCGCGTTCAATATATCATTACCGATCGTTCCACGCAAGAAGAATGACAAATCAAAATTCTTGTAGCGGAAAGTATTGGTGATACCATATGTCAGTTTCGGTTGAGCGGATCCGATGTAGTCATAATCCGCCGGATCGGAAATCTCGCCGTCACCGTCTTTATCTACCATGATATATCTGCCGTTCTCATCGATACCGTTGCAAACCAAGCCATAGAATTGTCCGATAGGGCGTCCCTCTTCCAATACGTGTGTACCGCTGGAGCTTCCACCCCGGATGAATACGTCACCTAATAAGATCTTATCCATTGTAAATACGTCGTTGGATAGACGAGTCACTTCATTCTCATTATGAGCCAAGTTTAAGGAGATGTTCCAATCGAAATCCTTCGTGCGGATAGCGTCTGCGTTCAAACTCAACTCGATACCCGTATTACGCATATCGCCCACGTTAGCCATGATCTCGCTATATAGGTAAGGAGGGGTTGGCACCGGATAGGTATAAAGCATGTCAGAGGTCTTTTTGTTATACCATTCGATACGACCACCTAGGCGGCTATCCAATACGGAGAAATCAAGTCCGATGTTCAACATCGCTGTCTGTTCCCATTTTAAGTCTGGGTTTGCGTTTTGGCTGATTTTATAAGAAGGTAGCCAAGAACCGGTATCATAATATACACCATCTGTGCCGTAAAGCTCGAGGGTTTTGTAGGGGTCCAATCCTGTTTGATTACCAGTGATACCATAACCGACACTTAACTTTAAGTCGTTAAGCCAGTTTACTTTTTCCATGAATGACTCTTGGGTGATATTCCAACCCACGGAAACGGAAGGGAAGGTACCCCATTTGTTATTCGTTCCAAATTTAGAAGAACCATCCCGGCGTACGGTAGCTGTCAACATATATTTCTCATTGAAGCTATAATTGGCTCTTGCGTATAAAGAGATCAGGCGACTTTGCCATTTTTGAGACTCTGCGTCTCCCGGATTCAGATTTTGTCCCGCGGCTAAATTGTTAGCACCTAATAAATCAGTGACGAAACCACGGGTCTGTACGTGAGTCTCCTCATAATTCTCTTCTTCCCAAGAGTAACCGATCAAGGCATTGATCTTATGCTTATTGAACTCAGCTGAATAATTGGCGGTCCATTCCATCAAGTCTTTATCACGTAGTCTGGACCAACGTTCGGCCTTACCGCCATCGTTGTAACCGGCTTGAGACTCGATACTGTTGTATTTGCTCTCATCTTCCGTATTCCGGCTTTTAGCTAAAAGAACTTTAGCCTCTAAGCCATCGATAATCGTATAACCGACATCAGCGGTTCCATAGAAATTATTGATGCGGTTCTTATGTGTATTCTCTTTCTGGTTACGTACCGGGTTTCCTTGGTCGTATTCACGTGTGTCGAACCAAGATCCATCCTCTAGCTTAACCGGGCGAACGGGAATCATATTGTAGGCAAGTAAGAAATTGGTCGCATTGGTCGGCGCGTTATCTGTAACGGTAGCCACGCCGGTGATGCTTACTTTCAAACGATCCTCCAGAGCACGTTGGGAGAATTGGAAACGGGCGTTGTAACGGTTCATGGAGTTATCGCGTGCGATACCTTCACGTTGCATATAAGAAAGGGAACCTCTATAGTTATGGTGTGAACCACCTCCTGATAAAGACACGGCATGATCCTGTTGGAAACCGATTCTCGTGATCTCGTCGAACCAATCCGTGTTCGCTCCCATGTCAAAATCCTTACCGTCCTTACCCGGGGTAGAGGAAGTATAGCTACGCCATTGGTCCGCTGTTAGCAGATTCGGCTTGTTAGCCAAGGTAGATACACCGAACGCTCCATTATAAGCGATGGTCGGTTTGCTGGCGTAACCTTTCTTAGTCGTGATAAGGATAACACCACCCGCTGAACGGGAACCGTAGATAGCGGCTGAAGAGGCATCTTTCAAGATAGAGATAGATTCGATGTCCTGCGGATTAACCGTAGACATGTCCATGCCCGGCATGTTATCGATAACGATTAACGGGCCTTGGTCGTTTTGCAAAGTGGATAGACCTCTTAATTGAATCGTCGAGTTGCCCGTTACGTCGCCGGAACCTGTATTGATCGTTAAACCGGCCACCTTACCTTGCAACAAATCCGCTGCGTTACGAGTCAGACCTTGGTTGAAATCCTCAGCGGTCACGTTGGTGATAGAACCGGTAATCTCACGTTTCGTCTGCGTACCGTAACCCACTACGACTACCTCATCCAGTTTTTGAGTGTCCTCTTTCAAGTTTACATTGATCTCGTTTTTGCCGCCTACCGGTTGCAACTGTGTCATGTAACCGATATAAGAGAACTCGAGAGTTGCGTTTGAGGATACTTCCATAACGTATTTACCATCCAGATCTGTAATCGTGCCGTTGGTCGTGCCTTTCTCGACTACGTTAGCACCGATAATAGCGTTTCCTTCCGGGTCTTTAACGACACCGGTGATGCGTTTCTTAGTCTGTTGGGCAACAATGTTTTTATTAAATACATTGATATTTCGTCCTTCGATCGAATATTTCAAACTCGTGTTGCGTAGTGCTTGCGATAAGATATTTTCTATGGACTTATCGGTTGCGTTCACGCTCACTTTTACGTTCTTTACGTCAGAATCCACATAGAAGAATAAGAAATCGCTTTGTTTTTCTATAATAGCGAATAGATCGGTTAGCGGGGCTTGATCCGTCTTCACGGAAATCGTTACAGATTGTGAATAGGAATTAGTCGCTACCGCTTGGAACAGTGTCAAGAAAAGTAAAATAAAGGACATTTTTAGGACCGAGAGCATTTTTTTTAAGTCTTTGGACCTAAAAGACCTATAATACGAAACATTTTCCATATTTTTGTACTGATAAAAGGTTGATAATATGCGTCTGCCACAAAATTTGGTCGTGGAGTAGCAGAAGCAGGAATTAATTCTTTTTAATGGGGCCGGCTGTATTTTTGCAGCCGGTTTTGTTTTTTTGAAAGATAGGATCCGTGTTATCTCATAGGCATTGCTTGTTTTTTAAGATGTGTTGATATTTTTATTTTATTGAATATAGTAAGTTCCATCTCTTTGTGACCATTTGATCGGCAAACTACGAGAGATCACTTGTAAAATCTCCTTTAAAGATTGATCCTCGCTGAATGTTCCGGATACAGTGACATTCGGGTCCAGCAATCTCTTGTTTTCTATATGGATCGGAATCTCGTATCTTTTCTCAAGCTCATTCAGCAAGGTACAAAGCGCTATTGATTTATACTTTAGCAAGCCGTCTTTCCATGCCAGATTTTCTTTTGCGTTGACGGATTGGATATCAATCTTGTTCGTTGAACGGATGAATGTAAGTTGCTGGTCGGGAGCGAGTAAGACTTGTTGTGTCGGGCTTTCGAAACGGATAGACCCTTCCAGCAGGACGGCCGTGATCTGATCCTTCCCTTTATCGGCTTTTACACTAAAGGTCGTACCTAATACCCGTATGGAGGCATTTCCCATATCGACGATGAAAGGTCTTTCCGGATTTTTCGCCACCTCGAAATAGGCTTCTCCTTCCAAATTAACCTTTCGCTGATCCGTACCGTATGCGTCAGAGTAGGTAAAGCGACTATTCCGGTTCAAAATGATCTTCGTACCATCATCTAGCGTAAAATGAGATTTATTTTTATCGGTTATATAGGTATAGAATTGCTGAACCTTAGCTTCCCGGGTATTTAAGTGTATTGTCGCGAAAAACAGAACAAGAAAGGCGATTGCCGCCGCAATGGGAGTAGCGATGAAACGGATCAGCCTCAATCTCTTTTGCCTGCTTTGATCGTCGATCTTCTTTCTCAAATTATCGAGGGACACATTAGGCATTAAGGAATGGCTGAACGAGACTTCCGCATCCCAATAACTCTTTAGCAACCGAAATTCTTTTTTGTTCTTTTCGTCTGCGTTCAGCCATTCGCTCAGCGAAAGAAAATCTTCCGAGGAGCTGTTGCCACTTAATATCCTTGTGATAATATGATCTATGCTATTCTCCATTTTAAGTTGTTTCTATACTAATAGTCGCAACCAAATTTGAAAACCCTTAGTGGGAGCATGGATTTTTTACTTATTTTTTTCGTAGCTCATACACGAGTTCTTTGTATTCGGAGATTGCGTTGAATGAGGGGCATTGTTTGATCCATTCATCCGGCGAGATCGTCCCGTCTCCGTTTAAGTCCTCCGAGAGATCCCGGTGCCCACAGACCCATGAGCCGGGAAAGCAGATTAAGAGATGCCGGATCAAACGTAACAACGAGGTCTTTTGAGCCTGTGTGCGGGTATCCCGTGACTGTCCGGTGATGTCCAGTCCACCCTCGTAGCAAATCCCGATGCTGTGTTTGTTGTGTCCTCTCGCATGAGCCGGAATTTGCTCTAGCGGGCGCAGGTTCACCACTTCTCCCGATTTACGGATGTAGAAGTTGTAACCGGCACGGAGGAATCCCCGTGCCTTGTGGTCACTCTCCAGTTGCTCCGGGCTATAATCCGTATTCTCACGGGTTGCCGAGCAATGAATCACGATCAGGTCAATTTTTCTCATATCTCGTCCGGGCTTTCGCTATCAGAACCTGCGCTCTTTTTCGTAACCTCCAGAGGCTCGAAATTCACCTCATTGCGGGTAGTCCGCAGGGCCGAGCCCGGGAAAAAGATAATACGTGCCCCCTTTATCTTGGTGGCGTCGAAGTCCTCGGGCGTATTCGTTCCTTCGGAGTTAATAGACATACGGAAGTTTCCAAATTCTCCCAATTGCACCACGTTGCCGGAGGAAAGTTCCAGATCCATCGCCCAGTTTAATGAATCGAGCACCGCTTTCACGTCCGCCGACGAAAGCGTGGAGCGAGAGCAAATCAGTTTACATAATTTGTTGAGGTCCGAAGTCCCCGATGTTTTAGCGATCGCGTAGTTCTTTACTGAGTCTTTCTCTGCGCCGTTCAATACCTTACGCTTTACTACTTTAAATTTCACTGCCATAATTTTGAATTTTAAAAGGTTAATTACTAATGACAATGCAAAGATAGACCCTCTGAAAAACGGGAATCGGCGAGTGTCGGTGAGTGTCGGGATATGTAAGTAGTAGTCGGTTTACTTGTTATTCTGGTTTTTTATTACGTAATTTGCGTTACGTGAATTGCGTAATGCAAATAAGATGCTGAATATGAATAATCCTTTTTTAATAGTTGGTTATCAAGGTCCAGAATATTTTTGTGATCGGGAGAAAGAGACAGAAGTGATTTTATCCGCTCTTCATAATGGGAGAAATATCACGTTGGTAAGCCGGATAACCTCTCGCAATCTACGCTGAAGGAGATTTTCGACTACTTGCGGCAGTCTGGAAGAGAATGTTATCTGGCTATTGACGAGTTCCAGCAAATCATGGAATATCCTGAGAAAGGGGTGGAAGGCCTATTGCGTTCTTATATTCAATTTTTGCCGAATGTTCATTTTATCTTTTCGGGGAGTAAAAAGCACTTGATGGAATATATATTCTTCTCAATCAAGCGCCCCTTCTATCAATCCACCCAGAAATTATTTTTAGACAAGATCAGCAAGGAGGTGTATTTTTCCTTTGCCCATTCTTTCTTCGAGAAGGAAGGGAAGGAGCTTCCGGAAGAAATATTTGATAAGGTGTACACATGGGTAGATGGGCATACTTGGTATGTGCAATATCTTTTGAACCGTCTCTTCGCTTTACCGGAAAAAACACTTTCTCCGGAGCTTCTTGATTCTCTCATGATGGAGATCTTACGGGAAGAAGAATATACCTACCAGACTTATTTCCAATTGTTGACATTTAATCAAATCCAGCTATTGAAAGCGATTGCCAAGGAAGGGATTGTCCGGGAGGTCAATGCTGCCGCCTTCATCAAAAAGTATGATTTGAAGGCGGTGAGTAGCGTGAATACTTCCTTAAGGATATTAATAGATAAGGAGTTTATATTGAGGCAACCGGATGGGTATATCGTGTATGATAGGTTCATGTCTATTTGGCTCAGCCGGATATGACAACGGATGAAAAATATTTAGTTGACACAGTTCGCTCGTACCACCAAAAATTATTCCATTAATATTATGATGGGATTATCTTCTTCTGCCAATTTCTGGAGATCTTCCCTATGCAATAGTTCGTTAAGTTTTGAATTAACAAATAAAAAGTAGGTCAAGTCCTCCCGATTCATTATATTAAGGGTTTCCACATCCTGAAAAAATGAATCTGAACGAACTTGACCAATATTTAGAGCTAATAAATAGTGTGCTGCTTAAATCAGCGGTAAAGCTAAACAAATGGCGTGAGAAGTTTATGCTTGAAGTCCTACTTTTATATTTGATTATCCCCGGGCGGATTAATTTCCTTCAACCGGGTCGTTATGGTCGCTTTGGTGAACAACGCTATCGGACTTTCATGCCTGCTTCCATCCGGAAGTGGTTCAAACACCGCCGATAAAAACACCGGAGCAAGTTACATACACATTAATAGACTGGTATCTACATGTGCCGTGTACACGCAAGGAAACACTTCAGCGACTGGCAAACTATGTGGTTGCGGATGCCTACTTCTCCAAATCCACCTTTGTGTATGGCGCATTTGAAATGGGATTTCATGTAATCAGCCGATTTAGAGATGACGCCTATTTCCGTTATCTCATCACGGAAGAGCCTACAGGTAAAAGAGGGCGGCCTAAATTATATGACGGGAAAATCGAGATGGAGCACTTGGAAGAGGACAGATTTGAAATCGTCAATTTGGAGAATGGGCAAGGACGTATTCTTTCAGCGGTAGTGCATTCACGTTCATTGAATAGGAATATACGGTTGTGCATTCACTTTTTGTTCTTTAAGTGCCCGGTTGTCAATAGCATCTCAATGGGATAGGGTTGGTATCTCAAAGGGATAGGTTTGTAAAGTCAATGGGATAGAGGTGTTGTCTCAATGGCTTTGCGGCCGTGTCCCATTGGCTTTTTTGTATCCCGTATCAGGGATGTTGCTGATAGGTTAGGGCTCAAAGGGCGCATCTTTATGTATGTTTCTAAAACTTTTTCTGTAAATAACGTTTATACCCCTCTTGTCTGTAGAGTGATGTAAATATTATTTTTCTAAAAATGTTTCTTTGAAAGCGTAAAGATGCGCCTTTTGCGCCCTAGGATTTTTACCGGGGAATTTTCCTGATGCCTTAACATGTGGATATACAGTTGTTTGTGTGGTTCTTCCCTCTTCGGCTTTTTGGGTCTTTGGGGGGCGATATAATGGGTCCTTACCCACGTTTACGTGATCCGAAAGCACTAAAACCAAGTGCATTTCGCATGATTTCATGAGCTAAAAGCCGTTTTTTCTGTGTGATTTCCTATCGGGGCCAAGATGATGTTCATCGTTTTTATTACGTGCGAATGTACTCGTGGAGCACTTGTTTCAAGTGCGTGTGGTGACACGTTAGGCCACGTGGTGGGCCACATGAGCCAAGAATGGATATCGACGTATTATTAACGTATGCGATCCCCCTCGTGAAAAAAAACTTGAAAAATAATGCCCGATAAATTTGGACCGTATGTTTTATAGCATTACTTTTGCACCCGCATTCGAGAGAGAACGGCGCTTCAGAAATGATGGAAACGTGGAGGTATCCTTGGGTAGGGGATGAGGTTGGCTGGGCCAAGCGGTAATTTCCAACCGCCCGGAGATCGACGAGAGAAAATAAATCGAGAATTTTTCACCGAAAAATTTGGAGATTAAAAAAAAGTCCTTACCTTTGCAGCCGCAATCGAGAAACGATAGCGACAAGAGTTCTTTGAGAGATTTACATAATTCAACAAGTAGTACAAGTATTAGGAAAATTAATTTTCCGGATTGATACCGTCAAAGAAGTATGACTTTGGACTACAATAACGGATTCCGGAGCGAGGATAATAAAACAATTTAAACAACGAAGAGTTTGATCCTGGCTCAGGATGAACGCTAGCGACAGGCTTAACACATGCAAGTCGAGGGGCAGCACAGGTAGCAATACCGGGTGGCGACCGGCGCACGGGTGAGTAACGCGTATGCAACTTGCCTATCAGAGGGGGATAACCCGGCGAAAGTCGGACTAATACCGCATGAAGCAGGGATCCCGCATGGGAATATTTGCTAAAGATTCATCGCTGATAGATAGGCATGCGTTCCATTAGGCAGTTGGCGGGGTAACGGCCCACCAAACCGACGATGGATAGGGGTTCTGAGAGGAAGGTCCCCCACATTGGTACTGAGACACGGACCAAACTCCTACGGGAGGCAGCAGTGAGGAATATTGGTCAATGGCCGAGAGGCTGAACCAGCCAAGTCGCGTGAGGGATGAAGGTTCTATGGATCGTAAACCTCTTTTATAAGGGAATAAAGTGCGGGACGTGTCCCGTTTTGTATGTACCTTATGAATAAGGATCGGCTAACTCCGTGCCAGCAGCCGCGGTAATACGGAGGATCCGAGCGTTATCCGGATTTATTGGGTTTAAAGGGAGCGTAGATGGATGTTTAAGTCAGTTGTGAAAGTTTGCGGCTCAACCGTAAAATTGCAGTTGATACTGGATATCTTGAGTGCAGTTGAGGCAGGCGGAATTCGTGGTGTAGCGGTGAAATGCTTAGATATCACGAAGAACTCCGATTGCGAAGGCAGCCTGCTGGACTGTAACTGACGCTGATGCTCGAAAGTGTGGGTATCAAACAGGATTAGATACCCTGGTAGTCCACACAGTAAACGATGAATACTCGCTGTTTGCGATATACAGTAAGCGGCCAAGCGAAAGCGTTAAGTATTCCACCTGGGGAGTACGCCGGCAACGGTGAAACTCAAAGGAATTGACGGGGGCCCGCACAAGCGGAGGAACATGTGGTTTAATTCGATGATACGCGAGGAACCTTACCCGGGCTTAAATTGCAGATGAATTACGGTGAAAGCCGTAAGCCGCAAGGCATCTGTGAAGGTGCTGCATGGTTGTCGTCAGCTCGTGCCGTGAGGTGTCGGCTTAAGTGCCATAACGAGCGCAACCCTTGTTGTCAGTTACTAACAGGTTCCGCTGAGGACTCTGACAAGACTGCCATCGTAAGATGTGAGGAAGGTGGGGATGACGTCAAATCAGCACGGCCCTTACGTCCGGGGCTACACACGTGTTACAATGGGGGGTACAGAAGGCAGCTACACGGCGACGTGATGCTAATCCCTAAAGCCTCTCTCAGTTCGGATTGGAGTCTGCAACCCGACTCCATGAAGCTGGATTCGCTAGTAATCGCGCATCAGCCACGGCGCGGTGAATACGTTCCCGGGCCTTGTACACACCGCCCGTCAAGCCATGGGAGCCGGGGGTACCTGAAGTGCGTAACCGCGAGGAGCGCCCTAGGGTAAAACTGGTGACTGGGGCTAAGTCGTAACAAGGTAGCCGTACCGGAAGGTGCGGCTGGAACACCTCCTTTCTGGAG
>OBZC01001765.1_pt1 | contig 11703 bp, 8 predicted proteins | sample 1538231 | NCBI WGS metagenome assembly OBZC01 (sample SAMEA2580225, study PRJEB22360) | human gut metagenome | biome: human gut; feature: human-associated habitat; material: faeces | place: Denmark | collected 2008/2010 | reverse complement strand
GTCAAAGGCATTAGTAGCTTGAACGAAAGTGAAAGCCAGCGTCTTTAGGCGCTGGCCGGTAACAAAGGCTTATAGCCGCTGAGCAAACCACCCGTTTGACGGGTGGTACTGATTATGGGTGCAAAGATTGGATTGTTACGCAATAGGACGGCATTTTCGGGGGTAAAAGTATAAATCCCTTACTGTTTCATTTTCCCGCCCGGAAAGCCGCATAAATCAAGGCTTATTTTGCCCCTATCGCGTCACATTCGCCCGCATTTTTCTCATGCGCTCGGCGGTCTGTCTGCGGGTGATATGCTTCCGGCAGTCCGGGCAGTAAATCGCCCGGTTGGAGCTGGACGCAAAAGGCGCACCGCACACACTACAACAGCGCATATCCTCCGCATGGTAAAGCTCGGCGTACAGCTCCTTATCTGCGGACAGTACGGCAATACGGAACCATTTACAGAGCAGGGAATAGGAAATAAGCTGCGGGCATACGCACTCGTCCCCGTCGTCAAGCAAGATACAGTTTCCGCTATCATAATTGCAGCACGTCCGGCATACAAGGGAGTTGACTTTCCGGCTTTGGGGCGGCGTGAGCCGCTTAATGTCGCTCATACCTCGTCGGCGGGGTAAACGGCCAGCCCCGCAAACTCCGCTTCGGTCATGCGTCCCACTTTGGCAAGGGTGCGGGCGGCAAAGTCCCGCATTTCCCCCTCCATAAAGGGCAGCGCGGCGTTCATAGCCACGACAAGCCCCTCCTTGCTGCCTGTCATGTAGATACTCAAAAGATTGGTTTCCTCTACCGTGAAATTGTTATATTTGTTCATGCTCATACCTCCAATCCGTGATTTTTTGTTTTCGCCGCCGTTTTTTTCGGGGCGTTTCTCTTTTTATCCTGTGCAAGCTGCGCCCGGACAGAGGGGCGGGGCTTCCTTATCCGCCTGTCCCGGTTCTCGTCCTTGCCGATCAGCGCATATGTGCCGTGCCTGTCCTTGATCTGTGAAAATGAAAGGGTCTTATAGGGTAGCATAGAAAAAAGGCGGTCGGTGTCCTTTGTGGTAACGATCTGCGTAAAGTAAGGGGACAGCTCCACCATGAAATGAGATTTATCCGGGCTGTTCGAGTCGCTTAATTCTTTCATTTTCCCTACAATGCGCCGTGCTTCCGTTTCGATCAGCCCGTTGCGTAGTACTGCGATATGCGTTTCCAAGTCCCCCGGAACCGCCGACTGTTCCCGGCTGTGCCTTTCCTCCCGTAACAGGGATTGCAGGGCTTCCGGGTCATTGGGGATTGCTTCAAAGCGTTCAAACTTCCCAAGCTGTGGGTTGGGGGAAGCGTCAAAGGGTCGCGCCGCTGGCTGCTCCCGTTCCCCATGCTCATAGATAAGCATATAGTTATCAGCGGGTAATGCCTGTTCGGTGACGTGCTTATAATGCTGCTGGTAGTCCAGCTCATAGAGATTGCCCGTGATCTTCCCGTCCTGTATGCCTGTAAGCTCCACGGCATAGGCAAGTACCCTGTTGCGAGTCTGTTCCCCGTAAAATTTCCATGTTATTAAAAATCACTGAAAAACAGGAAAAATAAGTTTTACCTATCTTTTACAAAAAATTTAAATATTGTTGATAGAAAGCAAATATCATCAGGCAGATAATAATACTAAAGAAAACAAAAAAATGTTTTAAAATTTAAAGAATGTCTGGTGATTTGTTTATGATGAGATTATGGAAGTATGTAGATGCAAAAAAATTAGATAACAAAAGCAAAGCAAATATTTTTTTGATCATGAATATTATATTGTGGTCAGGTATCGCTTTTCTGCTCAGCTTTGTCGCAGGTGTATTCTGTGGATACAGTGCTGAATGGGTGGAGTGGACAGTGATCATTACAGGCTATGCAGGAATCGGGATCGGATTCTTTGGAGGAGTTATTTATTATATGCGTCAGGCATAAGGATATTTGTCCGGTTACACAAGAATGCCCAGTCAGGTTTGCAATACAAAATCAGTATTGACAAATCAGGCTGGGCATATTAATTCATTTATCTACGGTTCACGAAGCTTCACATATTTCGCAGCACTTCTGCGGCGGTCATCATCAATAGCAGCATAGTGCTTTCGTGTGGTATTTACATCTTTATGACCTAGCACATCAGCAACAAGATAAATATCGCCTGTTTCGCGGTAAAGCGATGTGCCATAGGTACTGCGCAATTTATGCGGGGTAATATGTTTTAGGCTTGTTACGAGTTTTGAATACTTATTTACCATTTTCTCAACAGAGCGCACGCTGATCCGCTTGTTTTGCAAAGACAGGAAAAGTGCATTTACACTGCCATCTGCGGCAGTGATTTTCTGTCGTTCGACCATATATTCCATCAGGGCAGATCTTACTTCTTCACCAAAGTAAACAACAACTTCTGCGCCTCCTTTACGGTGAATTTTGATTCCATTATTTTTAAAATCAACATCATCCATATCAAGACCGACACATTCTGAAACACGGATTCCGGTTCCAAGCAGTAATGTCATCATAGCAAGATCTCTTTTCTTTGTTTTTTCATGGAATTTCTGCTGTTTTTCTGTGAGACTTTCCCCTGATTCCACCTCATCCAGCAGGTTTGCAACTTCATCAATATCTAAGCGGGTGATGGTTTTTTCATGGATTTTTGGCATATCTACCTTCACAGCCGGGTCCTGTCCGATCATCTCATTTTTATATAAATACCGGTAAAAGGAGCGGAGAGAAGCAAGCTTCCGTTTTAGTCCGCGCTCATCATTTGTATGTTCCACACCATCTTTTTCATAATATTTCAGATAGGAGAGATATTCCTCAATGTCCATAGGGGCTAAATTCCCCAAAACAGATAGTGGTATTTCTGTGATGTCCTTTTTGGTACATAATGGATTATTTTCATGTAGGTATTCAAAAAAACAATTCAGATCATATGCATACGCAATCCGGGTACGGGAAGAAGTAGTAGGTTCAATACCAATAAAAAATTGTTTGCAATACGGCGGCATTTTCTGGAGCAGATTGCGAAGCAATGTCTCATTTTTCACATTTACTTTTTCATAATAGGCCTTTTCTTTCATTGATGTCCCTTTCTTTCATGTTTTGTTTTTCCTGGCCAGCCTGGAATATTTCCATCCAAAATAGCGGTAAACATCCGCTTTTTAGCACCCGGGTGATCCAGATTGATCTGTCGTACCAGATCTTTTGCATATTGACGTTTTGTGACTCCATCGACAGGACACGGATTTTCCACTACTGGAAGATTATATTTATTACGAAAACCTTTGACCTCAGCCTCCGATACATACATCATTGGCCGGATCACAGTCAATTCCATACGGTCTAAAAAAGTGACCGGGGAAAAAGAATAAAATCTGCCCTCAAAAATCATGGATAAAACCATCGTCTCGATCATATCATCCATATGATGCGCATAGGCAACCTTATTACATCCCAATTCCTTAATTTTCTGGTTCAATGCACCTTTGCGGAGTTTTGCACAGAGAGAGCAGGGTGATGCTTCATTTTTATCACTGAAAATGATTTTTGCGATTTCAGTGGAAACGATATGATATTCAACCTGTAAATGTTCGCATAATAGTTTTACCGGTGTCAGATCAAAGCCTTCATAGCCTAGGTCTACCGTAATTGCGATCAGGGAAAATTTTTTCGGATAAAACTGCCTCAAATTTGCCATTGCATACAAAAGAGTGAGAGAGTCTTTTCCACCAGAAATTCCCACTGCAATTTTATCGCCTTCCTGGATCATCTGATAATCGTCCATGGCTTTTCTTGTTAAACTCAGTAATCGTTGTAATTCCATTTCTAATTGCCTTCCCAAATAAAAGACTGTATTTCAACACTGAAATCTATTATAATAAATTTGTATGCAAATTACAAATGAATCACTCATTTGGCTTTCAAAACCTGTAGGATTCAATTCCCACAACATTTATATGTAAATAAATTGCGTACAATTCATTGTCAAAGGAGATTTAATACACATGAAATTTGTAATACAGCGTGTTTCAAACGCATCCTGCACCGTAGAAGGAAACATCACCGGAAGCATTCAAAAGGGTTTTCTTGTCCTTATCGGAATATCAGATCAGGATACCATACAGATTGCTGATAAAATGATCAAAAAACTGCTTGGAATGCGTATTTTTGAAGATTCTGATGGAAAAACAAATCTGTCCCTGCATGATGTAAACGGAGAATTGCTGTTAATTTCCCAATTTACATTATATGCAGACTGCAGGAAAGGAAACCGTCCATCCTTTACAAACGCAGGAAAACCTGATATGGCAAAGCAAATGTACGAATATATCATTGATCAGTGTAAAAAAGAAATTCCGGTTGTTGAACAGGGAATCTTTGGCGCTGACATGAAAATTTCGCTTTTAAACGATGGACCATTTACAATCATATTAGATTCCGCTGAAATATGTTAACCCCTTGAAAACAGGACGATGCAAAGCATTTTGTGATATTTATTTTATCACCTGTTGGTGGCAGTATTGAGGCTCTGTAAATCAATTTATTCGCAAAACACAAGTTTAACGAATAGTTGGCTTATTTCAATGTGTTTTCCCGGGGCTTTGATTCCCGGTCTACACAACGTTCCGCAACGGCTTGTTATTAACGCTCATAATCAAAATCATCTGCGTTATCCAGTTCTAAATAATCACGTGCGTCTTCGATTCGATTTTGTTCATTGGAAATAAGATTCTGCAAGTCTGCATTATTCTTAGTGAGATTTTGCAGATTTCCAAGTTCGATTTCTTGGGATTCCAAAAGCTTACTGATATTACTTTTAAGCTTTTTCATTTCGTTGAAATACTGACTGCACTTACTTTTCGCTGTCTCGAAATCCTTTGTCTTGAAATCCAAGGCGGTTCTGAGACTTTCGTTCTCAGTTCTGAGTTTATCATTCGCAGTCTGGAGACTTCGGTTCTCAGAACGCATGTCTTGTAAAGCCGTGTCTAATTCCATCATTTCCATCTGGTTTTCAGTTATCTTGTCAGTCTGTTTTACAATCGTATCACGGTTCTGGTCAATCATTTTATTCTGGGTATCAATTACTTTCTGCATTTCGTTTCTGGCAATGTTAGTCTCACTTTTTAATTCCTCAATGCTTTTGTGTTGAGGGTCTTGATATGTCCGATATGACACTCCGAACTCTTTCAGACACATCTCATCTACCACTTGAGTTGCCCGGGATAAATTCGCCTTAGTCATAAATCCTTTGGCATTGACACCCTTTCCCTCTACGAACGGTGTCGCAACTCCATGTGCGTGTTCTAAGGACATACATTCTTGATGTTTATTTCGGTCATAATAACCATGTACTTCATCAACGTGAATCTCCATTCCGTGCCAGTTCTTTTCCCCGAAATAGTCTTTCATGCAGTCATTGACCTTATTGAAAAACTCCTTAGTCTTCCCCTGTTCTGTAATCTCTCGAGGACATGGGATATTGACCAGTAAGACTTCAATTCTGTCCTTTTTAAGACGTTTCGGTGGTAATACCTTATCTACTTCTTTCAGTCTCTTTTCTGCGTTGTCCATTGCTTCTTTGAAACTTTCACAACCCACATGGAAGTTCCCAGATGATAATTCTGGATTGATGTTCTTGTTTGAATGGGAACGAGTATCATTCTCCTTTACTCTGTCCATGTGGTTTGTTCCGATAATTCTACCCGTTCTGATTTGTTCCTTTTTCAGATTTACACTTGCCATAATTCAGGTCTTCCTTTCTGTTCTAAAGTTTGATAACCTAAATATGGTTTCCATGCACTATAAACTTCGTTTATGGTGTAGCTCCTTATACCTAAACGTGGTCTTCGCTACGCTCGCCACGCTTAGGTATGCGTCGCAAGGGGAGACCCCTTGACCCCTTTCCGGGATTCCGCACCCCGGGATTTTATTTACCGGGTGTCCATTTCCAGTTCTTTGCTTTCTCTTCCAAAGTCTGTTCCGGTGTATGTAAGAATCGTTTCTGAATCTTCTTTTTATCTCGTTTAAGTCTAACTGTATTGCTTTTTACTTCAAAAGTTTTTGAACATACTTTATGACATCTTAACTCGTTCAGAATCTCATGAGTTTTTTTCGGATCACAATTTCCCTCGTTCATTTTATAGAACCGCTTAAGACTGTCTGTTTTCTTATAATTCAAAATAAGTTTATTGTACAACTCTTGAAACTCGAGGAATTTAATATATTTATCTCCTTGCTGGTCATCGATTCCTCTGTCTGAATTTCCAGATTGAACGAGTAAATTGTTTTCTGCGATTTCACAAACGTAGAATCGAGACTTTAAAGGCTGAATCTGTTTTAACGACTGACCACATTCTTTTGCCCATTCTTCAAAACTCAAGTTACTTGTGACGATAACCATATTCCCAGTGAAGTACTGGTCTCCGCTACCTCTGTGATAAACTAATGTCGGTGCGTTATCACATAAATTTAATAATGCAGGTGCTGTCTGGTCGTTAATGATAATGGCTTGTGTTGTCGGTGTCACTTTGTCAAATTTTCCAGTTCCGCAATTATCTACAGAAACAATTCTCTTATAACCCATCTCGATTAAAGTCATCTTACTCGTATAACTTTTTCCGGTATTCCCTTTTCCAGTTATAAATATACAGAGACGATTTATAAAAGATTCTGCATCAATGCTGTCTTGAATCCCTTTATTATATTTTTCTTTACAGTGCTTCATTCTGGCATTGCTTCTCAAAAATATACGCTGATTGTAATACCAGTCGTCAAAATCTCCAAACTGGCGACCCAGTTCGTAACAGAACTCGTCCACTTCTACAATTTCGCCAGAGGTAACTTTTTTCATTTTATCTGAAACTCGCACATAGCCTTCTCTGATTTTAAGAATCTCTTCGTAACTCATGTTAGAAACGATAGCACTCATATCATAATGCTGTTTTCCGTCATTAATTGCTTTTTCCGTATCATGAGTGAGATAAGTCGCATATGCTCCAAAATCGCCTACAGTCTCGATACCGTGATTTGCAATCATCGTAGCGTCTTCTTTCCGAAATACAATACCTAAATCGTTGAGAATGGTACTCACGTGCTTTCCGCTCTTTGTGACGTTCTGTGCGTCTTGCATAACCCGAATTAAGATATGATAATGTGGTTTCTCCGTTGATGGTTCAAAAAAGTCGTCTCCAAGAACGTCTTCATCATGTTTAATTCCCAAGCACTGATATTCTGCTTTTTTCAGTTCCTTAATTCGTTCCTTAAGTTTTTCCCAACCGTCTGGAATCTGCTCATCATAGACTTTCAATGCTAACGTCTTAACATTGCTTTTCACAGTCATTTTCGACCCTTTACGTCCGATTAGATTTGTGATTTCCTCTTTGTTTCCCATGTCTTTTTCCTCCGTTTTCGAGGTCGGGGCATTAGAAAGTAGCAACTTAGCAACCGGTAGCAACCTCTTTTGCCGTAGCTGAGGTTGCTACCTAGAACCCTTGATTTTTCTGGGTTTGTAGCACTTTAGCAACCTTGCAACCTCGTTTTTTCTTGTTTGACATGGATAAATATGGTTTTTGGGGTTGCAAAGACGTAGGTCTGATTCTTGATATTGTGTCTACTTGAAACACAATTTACCGTAATTGTTTATTCCACGTATTCAATTAAATATATTTCATATGCGATTCTGCTGTTAATAGTGATAAAGTTCTACGATTTGAACCCCTCTGTTAACGATTTGAAGCGCATAATAAGCCCTAACGGGCGGTCAACATAGGAAGTTTGTCGGGTTAGTTAAAAGCTTAATTTGTCCGGTTAAAAGGATAATTTATATCGGCTGTCTTTAAGTACCTGTCTACAACTGCTCTTATGTCTTCGTTGTTGCGGTTCGACCCTCGTCGCCATCTACTCGTTAAACTTGGAGTTTTTCAAAATCTGGCGACCCACTACGACCGGAGTGAATCCGGTCTCCGTCGCAAGACTGTTCCGCTCCATCGTTCTGAGATGTCGAACCAGATGTCTGTGGACATAAAAAAAAGAGAGGAATCATCTCCTCTCTCTTCCGCTCCACGACGGACTGCAAACCGTCCACCGGACGGTTCTCCGTCTTTCGAAAAACCGGGATAGTTTAACGAATAGTTGGCTTATTTCAATGTGTTTTCCCGGGGCTTTGATTCCCGGTCTACACAACGTTCCGCAACGGCTTGTTATTAACGCTCATAATCAAAATCATCTGCGTTATCCAGTTCTAAATAATCACGTGCGTCTTCGATTCGATTTTGTTCATTGGAAATAAGATTCTGCAAGTCTGCATTATTCTTAGTGAGATTTTGCAGATTTCCAAGTTCGATTTCTTGGGATTCCAAAAGCTTACTGATATTACTTTTAAGCTTTTTCATTTCGTTGAAATACTGACTGCACTTACTTTTCGCTGTCTCGAAATCCTTTGTCTTGAAATCCAAGGCGGTTCTGAGACTTTCGTTCTCAGTTCTGAGTTTATCATTCGCAGTCTGGAGACTTCGGTTCTCAGAACGCATGTCTTGTAAAGCCGTGTCTAATTCCATCATTTCCATCTGGTTTTCAGTTATCTTGTCAGTCTGTTTTACAATCGTATCACGGTTCTGGTCAATCATTTTATTCTGGGTATCAATTACTTTCTGCATTTCGTTTCTGGCAATGTTAGTCTCACTTTTTAATTCCTCAATGCTTTTGTGTTGAGGGTCTTGATATGTCCGATATGACACTCCGAACTCTTTCAGACACATCTCATCTACCACTTGAGTTGCCCGGGATAAATTCGCCTTAGTCATAAATCCTTTGGCATTGACACCCTTTCCCTCTACGAACGGTGTCGCAACTCCATGTGCGTGTTCTAAGGACATACATTCTTGATGTTTATTTCGGTCATAATAACCATGTACTTCATCAACGTGAATCTCCATTCCGTGCCAGTTCTTTTCCCCGAAATAGTCTTTCATGCAGTCATTGACCTTATTGAAAAACTCCTTAGTCTTCCCCTGTTCTGTAATCTCTCGAGGACATGGGATATTGACCAGTAAGACTTCAATTCTGTCCTTTTTAAGACGTTTCGGTGGTAATACCTTATCTACTTCTTTCAGTCTCTTTTCTGCGTTGTCCATTGCTTCTTTGAAACTTTCACAACCCACATGGAAGTTCCCAGATGATAATTCTGGATTGATGTTCTTGTTTGAATGGGAACGAGTATCATTCTCCTTTACTCTGTCCATGTGGTTTGTTCCGATAATTCTACCCGTTCTGATTTGTTCCTTTTTCAGATTTACACTTGCCATAATTCAGGTCTTCCTTTCTGTTCTAAAGTTTGATAACCTAAATATGGTTTCCATGCACTATAAACTTCGTTTATGGTGTAGCTCCTTATACCTAAACGTGGTCTTCGCTACGCTCGCCACGCTTAGGTATGCGTCGCAAGGGGAGACCCCTTGACCCCTTTCCGGGATTCCGCACCCCGGGATTTTATTTACCGGGTGTCCATTTCCAGTTCTTTGCTTTCTCTTCCAAAGTCTGTTCCGGTGTATGTAAGAATCGTTTCTGAATCTTCTTTTTATCTCGTTTAAGTCTAACTGTATTGCTTTTTACTTCAAAAGTTTTTGAACATACTTTATGACATCTTAACTCGTTCAGAATCTCATGAGTTTTTTTCGGATCACAATTTCCCTCGTTCATTTTATAGAACCGCTTAAGACTGTCTGTTTTCTTATAATTCAAAATAAGTTTATTGTACAACTCTTGAAACTCGAGGAATTTAATATATTTATCTCCTTGCTGGTCATCGATTCCTCTGTCTGAATTTCCAGATTGAACGAGTAAATTGTTTTCTGCGATTTCACAAACGTAGAATCGAGACTTTAAAGGCTGAATCTGTTTTAACGACTGACCACATTCTTTTGCCCATTCTTCAAAACTCAAGTTACTTGTGACGATAACCATATTCCCAGTGAAGTACTGGTCTCCGCTACCTCTGTGATAAACTAATGTCGGTGCGTTATCACATAAATTTAATAATGCAGGTGCTGTCTGGTCGTTAATGATAATGGCTTGTGTTGTCGGTGTCACTTTGTCAAATTTTCCAGTTCCGCAATTATCTACAGAAACAATTCTCTTATAACCCATCTCGATTAAAGTCATCTTACTCGTATAACTTTTTCCGGTATTCCCTTTTCCAGTTATAAATATACAGAGACGATTTATAAAAGATTCTGCATCAATGCTGTCTTGAATCCCTTTATTATATTTTTCTTTACAGTGCTTCATTCTGGCATTGCTTCTCAAAAATATACGCTGATTGTAATACCAGTCGTCAAAATCTCCAAACTGGCGACCCAGTTCGTAACAGAACTCGTCCACTTCTACAATTTCGCCAGAGGTAACTTTTTTCATTTTATCTGAAACTCGCACATAGCCTTCTCTGATTTTAAGAATCTCTTCGTAACTCATGTTAGAAACGATAGCACTCATATCATAATGCTGTTTTCCGTCATTAATTGCTTTTTCCGTATCATGAGTGAGATAAGTCGCATATGCTCCAAAATCGCCTACAGTCTCGATACCGTGATTTGCAATCATCGTAGCGTCTTCTTTCCGAAATACAATACCTAAATCGTTGAGAATGGTACTCACGTGCTTTCCGCTCTTTGTGACGTTCTGTGCGTCTTGCATAACCCGAATTAAGATATGATAATGTGGTTTCTCCGTTGATGGTTCAAAAAAGTCGTCTCCAAGAACGTCTTCATCATGTTTAATTCCCAAGCACTGATATTCTGCTTTTTTCAGTTCCTTAATTCGTTCCTTAAGTTTTTCCCAACCGTCTGGAATCTGCTCATCATAGACTTTCAATGCTAACGTCTTAACATTGCTTTTCACAGTCATTTTCGACCCTTTACGTCCGATTAGATTTGTGATTTCCTCTTTGTTTCCCATGTCTTTTTCCTCCGTTTTCGAGGTCGGGGCATTAGAAAGTAGCAACTTAGCAACCGGTAGCAACCTCTTTTGCCGTAGCTGAGGTTGCTACCTAGAACCCTTGATTTTTCTGGGTTTGTAGCACTTTAGCAACCTTGCAACCTCGTTTTTTCTTGTTTGACATGGATAAATATGGTTTTTGGGGTTGCAAAGACGTAGGTCTGATTCTTGATATTGTGTCTACTTGAAACACAATTTACCGTAATTGTTTATTCCACGTATTCAATTAAATATATTTCATATGCGATTCTGCTGTTAATAGTGATAAAGTTCTACGATTTGAACCCCTCTGTTAACGATTTGAAGCGCATAATAAGCCCTAACGGGCGGTCAACATAGGAAGTTTGTCGGGTTAGTTAAAAGCTTAATTTGTCCGGTTAAAAGGATAATTTATATCGGCTGTCTTTAAGTACCTGTCTACAACTGCTCTTATGTCTTCGTTGTTGCGGTTCGACCCTCGTCGCCATCTACTCGTTAAACTTGGAGTTTTTCAAAATCTGGCGACCCACTACGACCGGAGTGAATCCGGTCTCCGTCGCAAGACTGTTCCGCTCCATCGTTCTGAGATGTCGAACCAGATGTCTGTGGACATAAAAAAAAGAGAGGAATCATCTCCTCTCTCTTCCGCTCCACGACGGACTGCAAACCGTCCACCGGACGGTTCTCCGTCTTTCGAAAAACCGGGATAGTTTAACGAATAGTTGGCTTATTTCAATG
>OBZC01001760.1_pt1 | contig 11742 bp, 8 predicted proteins | sample 1538231 | NCBI WGS metagenome assembly OBZC01 (sample SAMEA2580225, study PRJEB22360) | human gut metagenome | biome: human gut; feature: human-associated habitat; material: faeces | place: Denmark | collected 2008/2010 | reverse complement strand
GCGCCACGGGCCACCAAAGCCGCCGCCGTGGATACGGACGGCGCCGCGGCCGTCGAGCACGTGCTCGGCCAGTGCCAGGGCATACATCGAGGGCTGCTCGGAGCCCAGCTTGGCAACGACATTCTGCAGGTACATGGCAGAGCTGGCGCCGGACTCGCGTGTCAGGACCAGGAACTGGTCGATGTCGCCGGCGTTCAGGGCTGCCCAGCGCTTGTCGACCAGGCCGTTCTCGTACCAGTAGTGAACGGCGCGCAGGCAGGCACGGTCGCCCAGCTTAGCACGCAGCTCGGGGAGCTTGGCGTCAAAATCGGCAACGTTTACCTCGCACAGGCGTGCCTTGCCAAACTCGGCGGCGACGTCTTGCATTTCGCGCGGAACGGCGGCGTAGTCGTCGGTAGCGGCCACGTGGTCGGCGCCGACCTTGACGAGCACGAGCGCGTAGCCGTGATCCTCAAAGTTGAGCTCGAGCTTCTGGGTCTTAGGCTGGGCCTGATCCTCAAAGTCCATGTAGGCGAGGCCGCCCAAGCAAACGGCGGCCTGGTCCATCAGGCCGCAGGGCTTGCCGTAGTAGTTGTTCTCGGTGCGCTGGCTCATCTGGGCGAGTGCGACGGGCTCAATGGCGGGCGCTCCCCAGAGCGTCTCCATGGCACGCCCGTATGCCGCCTCGACGGCAGCGGAGCTCGAAAGACCGCCGCCCGAGGGGACGGAGCAGGTGAAGGCGAAGTCGAAGCCCTGGGGCTCAACGCCAAGGGCTGCAATCTCATGGGCCATGCCGCGGACGAGGCTTGCGGACGTGCCCTTCTCGGACTCTTGAATATCCAGCGTGTCGAGCGTGATCTCAAAGGTGGGGTAGCCCTCATCGGCAACGCGGACCTTGTTGGTGTCGGTCGCTACGGCGATGCCGTCAACGGCGACATCGAGCGAGCCGGCGATGACGTGGCCGCCCTCGTGGTCGGTGTGGTTGCCACTGATCTCGGAACGGCCGGGCGCGTGCACATAGAGCACCTGGCGATCGCCGATGGTGCCAAACTCCTCCTCAAACAGCTTGGTGAGCGTGGCGAGTGTCGTTTCGTCGGGGGTGGTCATGGGGGGTCCTTTCCTTGACGCGGGAGAGACTGGTCCGTGTCATTATGAGTACGTTAACAATTTTGAGCACCACAAACCAGACGGTCGCGGTGCCGCACGTTAATGGGTATGTTAACGTACTCATAACACAACGCATATCTATTTTTGAGAATCTGGTAATCGGTAGATTTTCGGCCGTGAACGGTGTGGCTGTATGGACATATGGAGCAAAAGAACCGCCGATAGAAAAAGTAGAGTACGTTAACATGCGTCCGACGATAGCGGGCCTCGGCGCGGGATGTATTTCTGCCCGGGCCGGCATTCACGCTATTCAGATCTCGCAAGGGTGAAGGTGATCCTGTGGCAAGGCGCCCGTCCAACGATACCAGTTCGCGTCCGGTCTCCATGGCCGACGTCGCCCGCGCTGCCGGCGTTTCGCAGCAGACGGTCTCGCGCGTTGCCAACGGCTTGCCCAATGTGAACGAGCAGACGCGCCAGCGCGTACAGGCCGCGATGCAAGAGCTCGGCTTTCGTCCGAGTTATGCCGGTCGCTCGCTGCGCGACGGCCGTTACCATTCGGTCGGCCTGTGCGTCAACGATGTGACCAAGTTCGGCAACCTCTCAATGATCGACGGGATCGCCAGCGCTGCTCGCGAGCATAATTGCGCCATCACGCTGGTCGAGATGTCCAAGACCGAGGAGTTTTCGCTTGCCGAGGCCACGCGTCGTATGGCCGCGCTGCCCGTGGACGGCATCATTATCGGCATGAGCCGTATGGCTCCCGATTTTGAGACGTTCAATCCACTGCCGGGCATTGGCACGGTTATCGTCACCATGTACGCGCATCCGCGCGTGACCACGGTCGATTCCGACCATTACGGCTGCTCGCTATTGCTTATGGATCACCTGTTTGAGCTGGGACACGAGCAGATTCGCTATATCGGTGGCCCGTCGTTCTCGGTCGACGAGCAATTTCGTCGCGCCGGTTGGCAGGATGCACTCGAGCGTAAACACATCGAGCCGGCAGAGCCGCTCGAGGGCGACTGGTCTGCCAACAGCGGTTACGAGGCCGGCAGATATCTGGCCGAGAACGACCGCACCATGACGGCGATCTATGCGGCAAACGACCAGATGGCAAATGGCGCGATTGCAGCGCTGCGCGATAGCGGCCTGCGCGTGCCCGAGGACGTGAGCGTGGTGGGCGTCGATGACTCGCTCGACGACTTTGTCGCGCATAACGAGCTCACGACTGTGCGATTCGATCTGCATCAGCGCGGACGCGAGGTATTCGAGCATGCGGTTCCCGAGGCAGGTACGGCGGGCAAAACCGTTGCTATTCGTATTCCCGGCCAGCTCATCGTTCGACATACCACGGCAGCTCATCGCGTATAGTTTTTGCAGGTCAACGGCGGTATATTCCGCCTAAATAACAATCGGTAAGGTTGCCGGCAGATAGCTGTGGCTCTAAAGACGAGTGCTATGATAGACGAGCTCTTTTGTCTATCTAGGAGGCTTTGCCTGATGGAGATCACCAAGGATATCCGCTACATTGGCGTCAACGATCACGACATTGACCTGTTCGAGGGCCAGTACGACGTGTCCGAGAACGGTATGGCATATAACAGCTACGTTATCTTGGGCGATAAAATCGCTGTCGCCGATTCGGTCGACGCTGGCTTTGTCGACGAGTGGCTCGGTAACCTCGAGACCGTGCTCGATGGCCGCACGCCCGACTACCTGGTTGTCCATCATATGGAGCCCGATCACTCCGCCGGTATCGCCGCCTTTATGGAGCGCTATCCCCAGGCGCAGATTGTGGCCAGCATGGGTGCTTTCCGCATGATGGTCAACTACTTTGGCACCGACTTCCCCGAGCGTAAGATGGTCGTCAAAGATGGCGACGTGCTCGATCTGGGCGGTCACAGCCTGACGTTTGTCGGCGCCCCCAACGTGCACTGGCCCGAGGTGCTTTTCTCCTACGAGTCCACCGACAAGGTGCTCTTTAGCGCCGACGGCTTTGGCAAGTTTGGCGCCAACGACATCGAGGATCCCGAGGGCTGGGCTTGCGAAGCGCGCCGTTACTACTTTGGCATCGTGGGAAAGTTCGGCAAGTTTGTGCAGGCCGTGCTTAAGAAGGCCGCCAATCTGGACATCCAGATTATTTGCCCGCTTCACGGTCCTGTTCTTAGCGAGAACCTGGGCTATTACCTCGACACCTACAACACCTGGTCGAGCTATCAGCCCGAGGACGAGGGCATCACGATTGCCTATGCGAGTGTGTATGGTCATCTGAAGGCTGCCGTTGAGGAGCTCGCTTCTGCGCTCGAGGCCCGCGGTCAGAAGGTCTCCGTCTTTGACCTAGCTCGCGACGATATGGCCGAGGCGGTTGAGGATGCGTTCCGCTATGACCGTCTGGTGCTCGCTTCCATTACCTATCAGGGCGAGATCTTCCCGTTCGTGAGCACCTTTATCCATACGCTTGCCGAGCACGCCTATCAGAACCGTACGGTGGCACTCGTCGAGGCCGGCTCCTGGGCGCCCACCGCTGCCAAGGTTATGACCAAGGAGCTCGAGGGCATGAAGGACATCACCCTGGCGCAGAACAAGGTGACCGTGCTGGGTTCGCTCAACGACGCCTCGCGCGCTCAGATCGAGGTCCTTGCTGACGAGCTGTCCAAGTAGCGATATCTCGCTTTTAACGAGCAAAACCACCACAAAGGTACCTTTGTGGTGGTTTTTGTTTAAGCGCCGGCGATGACGAGATTCGGGCGGGCGTCGTCGGCGGTCTCGGCGATTGAGGTGGCGACGGCGCCATCGGGATCACAGTCCATCACGATGGTGTCGACGTCGGCAAGCTCGGCAAAACGATACATACCGCGTCCGTTAACCTTGCTGGCGTCCATGAGGGCGACGCTTTGATGGGCTGCGGCGATCATAGCCGTTTTGGTCTCAGCCATCTGGGGAAAGTCGGTCGTAAAGCCGCAGCCGGGAACAAAAGCTCCAGGGCACATGACGGCAAGATCGGCGTGGACCATTTGGAGCGCCTGCATAGTGAGCGGTCCGTACAGATAACGATGGCCTTTGCGCAGCGCCCCGCCCGGCATGACGACATCGACTGAGGGCATGCTCTCGTCGATGTAATCGGCAATGGTAATGTCGGCCGTGATGACGGTGATACCGTCGCGCTGATCGAGGAGCCGGACGAACTCGAGCGCCGTGGTGCCCGAGTCGACGAGCAACGTGTCGCCGTCACTGACGAGCTCGATGGCGCTTTGCGCGATGGCCTGCTTGGCGGCGACGTTGACATTGATGCGGCGATCCTGCGTGGAGACGGTTAGGTGTTTGTGGAGCGACACAGCGCCGCCATGTGTGCGGCGCAGCTTGCCTGCTTCGGCGAGCGCGTCCAGGTCGGCGCGGGCGGTGACGGAGGACACGCCAAAGGTCTGGGCGATTTCTGCTACCTGCACCGAGGCGTTATGCTCAAGCATCTCCATGATGGCGGCACGACGCTCATCGGCGAAGGCTCGGGTTGTTACATGGGCCATAGCTGCTCCATCCTCAACTGAAATTTGCAGGAATTGTGTTGAGTCCATTTTCGTTCATTTTCTTTTTGAGTAAGAAAACACCTTTCGATTACTTATCTTTTCTATAAAAGAAAGATGATTCGCTTGAAAACTGCAATGTCGTATAGAGGAATCCGGTGCGAATCTCTTCCGTTTGCTTTTCAAAAACGAGCGTCTTGACCTGTGTGCCGGTGATATCTCATGCGTGCGACACCATCGATTTTCATACAATGAGCGCAGCAAAACGCAAGGTAAAACGCCTTGTGAACAACTACGCCCGATGTCCGGATGCGGGCGAGGGAGAGGAGCAAACGCTCATGGCACTTGTTACCACCGAAAAGATGCTCAAGGACGCTCAGGCTGGCCACTACGCCGTCGGCGCGTTCAACGTCGAGAACCTCGAGTTTGTTATGGCCGTTCTGGCCGCCGCCGAGGAGACCAAGTCCCCCGTCATCATGCAGACCACCCCGGGCACCATCAAGACCGCTGGTCTGGACTACTTCTACGGTATGGTCAAGGCTGCCGCCGAGCGCGCTTCCGTGCCCGTCGCTCTGCACCTCGATCACGGCGATGGCTATGACCGCTGCATGCAGGCTTTCCGCACGGGCTACACCTCTGTCATGATCGACGGTTCGCACGAGTCCTTCGAGGACAACATCGCCCTGACCAAGTCCGTCGCCGACGCTGGCTGCGCCATGGGCGTGCCCGTCGAGGCCGAGCTCGGTAAGGTTGGCGGCAAGGAGGACGACGGTCCCGCGGTTGAGGGCGAGAGCCCCTACACCGATCCTGCCGAGGCTAAGGAGTTCGTCGAGCGCACTGGCTGCACCTCCCTCGCTATTGGCGTTGGCACCAGCCACGGTGTGTACACGAGCGATCCGCACATCGAGCAGTCCGTGGTCAAGGCCATCCGCGACGCCGTCGACGTGCCGCTGGTTCTGCATGGCACCTCCGGTGTGCCCGATGAGCAGGTCGCCGAGGCCGTGAAGAACGGCATCTGCAAGGTTAACTACGCTACCGAGCTGCGTCAGGCCTACACCAAGGGCTTCATGGCCTACATGGCCGAGAACCCCGCCTGCTTCGATCCCAAGAAGCCGGCCAAGGAGGGCATGCGTGAGATCACCGAGCTGGTTAAGATCCGCATGACCAACCTCAACTCCGTGGGCAAAGCAGAGTAACAGCAAGGGTACTCCGGCTCGCTACATATCCCGGGGAGGGACGAGGGCTTAGTCCCCCAATCGTCCTCGGGCATGCAAAAAGCCTCGCTGCGCACTTCGTGCGGCGAGGCTTTTTGCCCCCTGCGGAAAGATTGGGGAACTAAGCCCTCGTCCCTCCCAAGTTGACCTTCTCGAGGTCGTCGCCCTTGTGGCGTTAGGGCGGAAAAATAATAAGAAGCCTTCGCGCTGCGGAATGATTTTGGAAACTAAGTACGGGACCCGCCCAAACCGTCCTGCTCAATCGCCCTTGTGGCGTTGGGGCTGAAAGGGTGGGACGCGTGGGTTACTTGGTTGTTAGGGTTAGCAGGTCGTTGGGGGTTTCGAGGTTGTAGGTGGCATTTGGGATGTCTTGGTGTGATCCCCATGCTGCTCTGGCAAAACTGACCCCTGCCGAAGTTGCGCATTGTTCGTCGTAGACAGTGTCGCCAACGTAGACGACGTTGCCAGGATTCGCGCCCGTACGCCGGAGATATTCGAGCATGGGTGCGGGTGCCGGTTTATGTTCGGTTGTGTCTTCGACAAGGATGATGTGCTCAAAATACCTATCGAAACCAAGGGGTGCAATTTCTTTTGCGTATTCGTCGCGCGCACGTGAGGAGATGATGCCAAGTTTGCAGCCGCTATCGGCGAGTGTTGCGATGACTTCAGGCAAACCTGGAAACACGCTGATGGTGCTTTTAAAACTGGCGGCAACTTGGCACCAGCGATCCAAAGTTGCCTGTGAGTAGATCCCAAGTTTCTCAAGGGCGTTCTTGCCGGGTATGCCGAGGGCAAATTCAAGCTCGTGTCGGGGGAGCGTTTTGCCGGTTTCTTCTTGGACAATCTGGCCAAGTGATGACAGAACGCTTTCTTCTGTATCTGCCAATGTCCCAGCAACGTCAAATGCGATATGGTCAAAGTGCTTCATATGATTGCTCCTCTCTGTTGTTTGCCTGCAAGTTTGATGCAGTGACAGAAGAAGGGCTAGCGGGATTTCTGCCTGGTACTATCGAGATTCTGCCTCGCTGCTCGATAGCTCGAAGGAGTGCATCCCATTTGTTCTTTAAATACCTGGCCAAGATGGCTTGCTGTCGCAAAGCCGCATTGGCGCGCGACTGTCTGTACCGTTCGCGTGGTGTGTGCCAAAAGTTCGCAAGCACGGTTTATGCGGTATGCGCGTAGATATGCCGCCGGGGTCGTTCCTGCACAAGTTTCGATAATGCGGTAACACTCTCTTTCGCTTACGCCGGCTGCAGATGCCATCTGGGGCACATCTATAGCGGCTGCATAGTTTGCGCGGATATAGTCCAGGATTGCCTTGAATTGTACGTCGCGGTTGGTCATCCAAGAGGCGTTGTCGGAGGAAAAGAGCGGTTCGGCCTTGGCGTAAATCTGAATCCAGAGCTCTGACAAGCTATTTCGAAGCGCCATCTCGTTCTGCGGCCGTTGAAGGTCGTGGTTAAAGGAACTCTTTAGCAAATCGATAAAGGGCATATCGTCGGGGTTGGTGGGCGACCATTTGAGCACATCGACGCCTCGACATTGCAGCAAAGGATTGATATAGCGCTTTTGAAGGCGTCCCGCGGGATCGCCGAGCATCGACGGCTGAAAGATATGCAACATTTGAATGGCTGGTGCCGAATTGGCTGATTGCAGCGTGCTGTGCAAAACGCCGCCGTTGATAAAGCCGGCGGACCCTTCCTCAAAGCGTACGTGCTCATGAGCCGCGCGCGTTCGATAGTCAATCGCTCCCTGCTCCATGTAGAAAAGCTCAACCTCGGAATGCCAGTGCCAGGGGACGGAATTGCCCGGATAGCGAGCGAATTCTGCGCGTTCGGCAATATAGGGCCAGTCTTCGGCGGTCTCGGGAAACGCTTCCTCGCGTCCTCCGCGGTGCAATTCTATGTGATCCATGTTTCGCATGGCATCAGTATAAAGCGCGATGGGCTTAGATTGCTCTTGCCTGTTCGGGGAACGCCTTGTCTAGGGATGCTTGGAGCTTTTCGAACGATGCTCGCAAGTTGTGGCTCTGGTCGGTTGAGCGTTTGGCTTTTGTGGTGGGGGAGTCGAGGAGACCGTTTCTCTGTGTCGGGGGGAAGGAGAAAAGGTTTGCATGTTTTAGGGATGGCTGCTGTGCTGCGTCATTGGAAGAATGCATGCTTATGCGGCCTCCTCGATGTCCACCAATAGATTGCGCTCGGGGTATGCTGCTAGGTCCCGTGCGTTGGCAGTATTATGCCGCGGCTGCTGCAAAGAAGCGCTAAAGAAAGGCTTAACCTGGTTTGGTGTTACGATGAAACTGCAGGTCAGAGGTATCGAATAACACTCTTGAAAGGTTTTGGGCTTAAGGGCTTTCTAAGGTTTGTGGCGCGGATGTGGCTCGCCTGTGTGGGGCGTGTGGCCGGCTCGTTCCTAGCGCTGCGGCTCTGCGGCGCGCACCTGCTCGATGACCTTTTCCATCGTGGCGTCGATGCGGTCTTTTTTGAGCTCGCATTCCCAGATGGTTATGGGTGTCCAGCCCATTTGAGTGAGTGCTGCCACGGCAGCGCGGTCGCGCTCGACGTTGCGACGGAACTTTGCCTCCCAAAACTCAACGTTGCGCTTGGGCTGGCTAGGGTTGCACTTAGGGCAGCGATGCCAAAAGCAACCGTTGACGAAGATGGCGATCTTGCGGCCGGGGAAGGCGATGTCGGGCTTGCCGGGAACCTTCCATTCCAAGCGATAACCCGTAAGGCCCGCTGCGCGCAGGCGCTGTCGTACGAGCAGCTCGGGCTTGGTGTTGGCGCGCTTGTTGCCCTTCATGGACTTTTTGATGGCGGCGCGACGGCGGACCAGTTCGCGCTCGTCAGCGGAGAGGTCCGAGGTATCGATGCCGTCGAGCAGACCGGGCTTGGGACGCTTTTTGCTGCGGCGCTTAGATGTGCGCCTGGGCTTGGTGGCGGGCTCGTCGGTCGCGGTGGGCGCGGCGTCATCGGCGGAGTTTGCCTCGAACCGATCTTCCTTTAGCTTAATCAGAGCATCAATGAGCCCCTTGTCGGCGGGCATCCACTCAACCGTGGCAAGCGAGGTGCGCGGAATCCAGCGGATATCGAGCTGGCGGTCGTGCTTCTGAGGCTCATCGGATTCATCGGCGAGCGAGCAGTAGTAACACTCCATGGAGAGATGGAAATCGGGGTAGTCATACTCGACGGTGTAGAAATCGCGCAGGTTGGTGACTTTTACCTGCAGCTCTTCCATGAGCTCGCGGCGTACGGCGTCCTCGGGCGACTCGCCGCGCATGAGCTTGCCACCGGGAAACTCCCAAAGTCCCTGCATGTCGCCATAGCCGCGCTGCACGGCAAGCAGCTCATCGGATCCTTCTTTGCGAATGATCCCAGCGGCAACATGAACAGTCTTCAACAGGAGTCCTCTCTCAATATCAACACGTGGCAGGGTAGCTACCCGAACCTTACACAACGGTAAGGCAAGCGTAAGCCATATCGATGGTAGCCGACTCGTCTTCTTGCGACTATAGATGCCGTAGACTAATTGCAAGAAAGGACTCGGTATGCAAACCACGCACATGTCGACCCCGGTACTGGAGGTCGCGCATCTCGAAAAGGTATATGGAGCGCTGGGCAACGTGACCCGCGCGCTCAACGACGTCAGCTTTACGGTCAACCGCGGCGAATTTGTTGGCATCATGGGCGCTTCGGGCTCGGGCAAGTCGACGTTGCTCAACTGCGTGTCGACCATCGATAGCGCCACGAGCGGCACGATCCGCATTAACGGTCAGGACGTGACGCACATGAAGCAGGCCAAGCTCTTACAGTTCCGCCGCGAGGAGCTCGGCTTTATCTTCCAGGACTCCAACCTGCTCGATACGCTCACGGCACGCGAGAATATCGCCCTGCCGCTCACCATTGCCCGCACAAACTCGGCAGAGATCTCGACCCGCGTGCAGGATGTGGCAGCGCGCCTGTCCATCAGTCAGGTGCTCGACAAGTATCCCTACCAGATGTCCGGCGGTCAGCAGCAGCGCGTTGCCGCGGCTCGCGCGCTCGTCACCGACCCCACCATGATCATGGCCGTCGAGCCCACCGGCGCCCTCGATTCCAAGAGCGCCCGCCTGCTGCTCGAGAGCCTGGAGGCCCTCAATCGCCGCCTGCGCGCCACCGTGCTCATGGTCACGCATGACAGCTTTGCTGCCAGCTACACGAGCCGTGTGCTGTTTATTCGCGACGGCAAGATCTTCACCGAGCTGCGCCGCGGCGACACCGACCGCCGAGAGTTCTTCGACCGCATTATGGAGGTCGTTGCCATGATGGGCGGTGAAGGCTCCGATGCTCTGTAAACTCGCTTGGGGCAACGTCCGCCGTGCCGGCCGCGACTACCTCGTCTACCTTTTGACGCTCACCCTGGGCGTCACGGTCTTCTATGCCTTTAACACTATCTCGATGCAGGTCGACATCGCCGGAATTGATGAAGAGGGCTTGGCGCAGGTTATGGGCAGCATGCTCGGCGACCTGACGTACTTTTTGGCCGGTGTCATGGCTTTTTTGATGGTGTACGCCAATAACTTCATCATGAAACGCCGAAAAAAGGAGTTTGGCCTGTACCAGGTGCTCGGCATGGGGCGCGGGCGCGTCGCCACGATCATGGCGCTCGAGACCGTGATAGTGTCGGTCGTGGCCTTTGTCGCCGGCATTGTGCTGGGTGTGGGACTCTCCCAGCTCATGACGTTCTTTACGGCCTCGCTCTTTAAGACACAGATCGCCAATTTCCACTTCTTTTTCTCGATGCATGCGTTCAATCTGACCCTTGCCTGCATGCTCGTAATGTTTGTGCTCACGCTACTGCTGAACCTCCGCGCCGTGCGTCGTACCAAACTCATCGAGCTTATGGGTGCCGAGCGTCGCAACGAGAGCATCAAGACACGCAACCCCTGGATCGCGATTGCCATCTTTGCCGTGGGTGCGGTGCTTGTGGGCGTGGCCTATTACCGTCTGCTACGTGATGGGTTCCCGCTAACCGCGACGGACAGCAAGCTGCAAGAGGCCATGAACCAGTTTGGTATTACGACCGCTATGGTTACCGTGGGCACCTTTGCCCTGTTCTGGGGACTCTCGGGCATGCTCATCAAGCTGCTGCAGAGCCTGCGCGGCGTGTATTGGCGCGGCCTCAACATGTTTACCGTGCGCCAGCTTGCGGCCAAGGTCAACACGGTGTGCTTTTCGATGGGCGTCATCGCGATGCTCCTGTTTTTGGCCATGACCTCGGTGGCGTGCGGTATGTCGATTGCCAACGTGATGAACGAAAACCTGGAGCGCTATAACCCTGTTGATGTGTCTCAGACGTATGTCTATTACACGCCCGATACGCTCGACTACTACAAAGGGTACAAAGGGTATGTCAATCCGTCTGAGGCCAATCGCATGGTGCTGGCCGATACAACGGTCGATTTGTACCCTGCATGGCACGGCAAGAGCAAGTCGGCGGGCAACAACGACGAGACCGGCAAGAAGGTCAATATCGCCGATGTTGCCGGTGAGCATGTGCAGATCGATTCGTATCTGAGTTACCCGTTTGGCGGTTCGGATCCTTCGGTGACCCCAGGTGAGATGTGCAAGACCATGGGCGAAAAGCTTCCCAAGGCGTTCGGGGGTAGCAATGCCGATACGATGGGTCTGTTTGTGACGCCGGCGAGCCAGTACAACAAACTGCGTCAGATGATGGGCGAGGAGCCGGTGCACATTGGCCGCGACCAGTACTTGCTCACGTGTGATATGGGCGGCGAGCTGGTCGACCTGTACACCAAATACATGGCCGGCGGCCATACCCTCACCTTGGGTGGGCATGAGCTCAAGCCCGCAACCGATAAGTCGGACGAAGATACGGCGGCCATGCGAGCAGTCCGCCGGGGCGGGACGCAAACGACCAAT
>OBZC01001756.1_pt1 | contig 11777 bp, 7 predicted proteins | sample 1538231 | NCBI WGS metagenome assembly OBZC01 (sample SAMEA2580225, study PRJEB22360) | human gut metagenome | biome: human gut; feature: human-associated habitat; material: faeces | place: Denmark | collected 2008/2010 | reverse complement strand
GATGACGTGACTCCCCCGGGCCCGGGCGGGGGGGGCAGCTCGCCGTACTGTACGGTCAGTTCTCCGCCAAAGGCCAGCTGCACCAGACGGTTGCCCATCTCCACAGCCCGCCACGGCTTGCCCAGATACTTTGTGTTCAGGATGCCGCGCCGCACACAGCCGCTGTAGCGGTAGGGCGCAGCTGCACCGGCCAGATTGCTGATATAGTGCTGCGCCGGGTCCAGCCGGATACCCGGCTTGCGGCGCAGCGCTTCCAGCTGCTCTGCACAGTCCGGGCAATCCCGTACATCTCCCAGCACCCGGCCGCAGAAGGGGCACTCACGCGGGTAGAGCAGCTGCCGTACCGCCCGCAGCGCCCTGCGCCGGGGGTCATAGTAGTCCATCAGTCCTTTTTGACTGCCACGATCACCCGCACGCGCTTGCCTGCTGCGCAGCCAAAGTTATCGTACCAGCCGGTCAGGTAGTAGCCCTCGGAGTTCACCTCGGAAAGCTTGGTGGCATAATACTGACCCTTGTACCACAGGTACACCTGCATATCGTCAGCCGTCTCGTAGCGGGTGCCGTTGCTCATCACCGATGCTGCGCCCACCTTGTCGATCTTCATGGGCATCAGCTGGATCATGGTCTTTACCGTGCCGTTCACGTTCTGCCGCACTGCCAGACCGCCCGCCAGCACCGGATACTTGACGGAGGTGGAAAAGCTGGCCTGACTACCGTTGACGTAGCAGATATAAGTAGCGCCGCCGCCCACAAAGTTGAGGATGGTGCTCATGGGCTGACCAGTGATATCGGCCAGCTGCTTGAGACCGATGCTCAGCAGCGAACCGGAGCTGCTGGTGATGCGGTTCCAGACCGTGCTCAGCAGCGAGCCGTCAATGACGCCCCACAGGATCTCGCTGGTGGTGGGCACCAGTACATCGCGCAGATCATCCGTCACCGTCGTGGTGTTGGTGGTACTGCCAGTGCTGCCGGAGCTGGAAGAGCTGTTCCCGGAGGAACTGCTCCCCGAACCGGAGGAGCCGCTGCCGGTCAGGGTGCCCAGAATGGAGCCGGCGTTGACGGCCAGATTCTTCACATCGTCCAGCACGCCGTATTTCCACAGGTCGCCGGTGACATCGTTCAGGATCAGGCGGTCGATCTGTCCCTGCTCATTCAGCGTATAGTAGCGCACGGTCAGGGCATTCAGCTTTGTCCCCGCTATTCGGCTGGGACGAACCGTCCCAGCCAACCCCTCCGATGTCGTATCCAGAATTTGTACGTCATCGGCCAGAGCATAGTCCCCCAGCGCGGTGGCGGTATCGTTGATGGTGCCGCTGACCGATTTGGACTCGATAGCGGTCACCTGCTCTCCCTCGGGGGTCACGCTGATCTCCACCAGCCAGCCGGTGGGATAGTTCAGGCTTTTGTCGATGTTCACGGTGCGGGTGATGCCGTCGGTGCACATCACCGAGATCTTTTGCAGCACGTCTGCGCCGTTATCCTCCACAAGGCTGCGGGTGGCGGTCTGCACCACACCGTAGAACACGCTGTCGGCTTCCTCGCCGGTGATCACATCGGCTACCTCGTTGTCCATGCCCAGCAGCAGGGTGACTACTTCGCCCACGCCGCCGCCGTTCAGGGAGGAGATCTTGGACGCCACCGCAGAGCTGCCCAGACTGTAGGTGCTGCCCGCCACAGTCAGTGCGGTAGGTGCGCTGGCGCTGGGCGATACCGCGGTAATGCGGCCTGCGGCGCGGCGGGTGTAGATCCACACCGTCTGCAGGCTTTCGCTGTAATAGTACACATCGTACTTGTTCAGCTCTGCCGAAGCGGAGGTCTTATCGTTGCGGTAGACGCTCACCGGCGTAAAGGGCAGCTGGGTGCCCTCCTCCGCCACAAAGGGACCCTTGCGGCTCTTGAGCAGCACCGAGGAGGTATCCACCTGACCGTTGGACACCGTAAAGCCCAGCGAGCTGCCGTAGGCGCTGCCGCTGGCGGGGTTGGCGCGCAGAGCGTTGTACAACAGCAGGGTGCACTGCTCGTAGGTCATAGCCTGACCCTGCGTACAGGTCAGCTGATCCCGCAGACCGATCTGCTGCGCCTTGTTCAGCTGTGCCTGCGGGAAGGAGCCGGTCAGGTCGGTGGTCTTATAGCTCAGCAGCTTCAGCACCGCTGCACAGGCTTCCTCCAGCGTGACGGTGTTGTCCGGGCGGAAGGAGCCGTCGGTGTAGCCGTTCATCCAGCCCTGCTGCACCGCAATGCGGATGTAGGGGGCCCACTGGGAGGTGCCGGGCACATCCCGGTACAAGGTGCCCACAGTTCCCTGCGCGTCCACGCTCTCCCGGTAGGTGGAAAAGGACACCAGCATTTTGGCAAAGGCACCGCGGGTAACGTTGGCACCAAGCTCCTGACCGGTGGGCACAGCGCCCAGAGTGATAGCCGTCTGCAGAGCCGTATTGTTGATGCTGGCCGCCGAGACCGGCAGCACCAGCACCGACACCGCAATGCTGACCGCCAGCAGAAATGCGAGAATCCGTTTTTTCATTGGTCGTACCTCTTGTTCTTTGTTTATCACGCCGCCGCGCTCAATCGTAGCGCAATGCTTCAATGGGGTTCAGCCGGGCTGCGCGCCGTGCCGGCAGATAACCGAACAGCACGCCGATGCCCACCGAGATGCCAAAGGCCACCACAATGGAGTTAAAGGAGGGGCTTACCGTAACGGTGGTATCAGTCATGAACATGGGCAGCACCCTGTTCGCCACCATGGACATTACATAGCCCAGCGCAATGCCTAAAACGCCGCCCAGCGCAGAGGTGGTAGCTGCCTCCACCACGAACTGCGCCAGAATAGTGCGTTCCTTTGCGCCCAGCGCCTTGCGGATGCCGATCTCGCGGGTGCGCTCGGTGACCGACACCAGCATGATGTTCATAATGCCGATGCCGCCCACCAGCAGCGAGATGCTGGCGATGCCGGTAAGTATCACGATGACCATGTTGATCATCTTGTTCATTTCCTCCAGCCACTCGCTGGCACTGTACACATAGTAGCCGTTTTCACTTTTGAGAAGCGCCTGCAGTTCTTCCTCCATGGTCGCTTTCGTCTCGTTGGCAAGGCTTTCGTCGGCCATCATGGCAGTGTAGCAGTCCACCATGCTCTGGCTGGAAAGCCGCATCACGGTGGTGTAGGGCAGATAAACGCAGTCGTCGTCGCTGCCCTGCTGCATGGTAGGGTCGCTGACCTTGGCAGACAGCACGCCTACAACGCGGAACTTGTTGGCACCGATCTTGAGGGTCTGTCCCACGCCGTTGCCGCCAAAGGCCACGCGGTTGAGGTAATCGCCGATAACGCAGACCTGCTTATTGTCCTGCATATCCATGTACTGCAGGCCGCGTCCCTGAACGATCTGGTAGTTTTTCATTTCGGTAAAGTTTTCGTCCACACCGCTTATGTTGGACCAGCGGTAGCTGGTGGTACCGATCTTCAGCGTACCGCTGGCGTTGCCGCCGAAGTTGACCTGCGGCGACACCGCCTTGATCAGATTGGAATGCCGCTGGCAGATGTCGTACATTTCCTCCACCGGCACGGTGCGGGAGCCATAGCCCCACACCTGAATGCTGAGGGTGTTGGTGCCCAGTGCGGAAAAGCTGTCCCGCATACTTTTGGTCATACCGTTGCCCAGACCCACGATGACGATGACCGCCATCACGCCGATGATGATGCCCAGCATGGTCAGAAAGGTGCGCAGCTTGTTGCTCCACACGTTCTGGATGGCCTGCCGGAAGGTTTCAAAGATCATGCCTGTTCCTCCTTTTCCGGCGTTTCGGGCAGCAGGGTGGGCTGCACCATGGCCTCCGGTGCGTGGGAGTCGCCGTCATACACCACCTGACCGTCCTCCAGCCGGATGATGCGGTCGGCCTGCACGGCAATGGAGTTGTCGTGGGTGATCAGCACCACGGTGTGTCCCTGCTTGTGCAGCTGCTGCAAAAGCCCCAGCACCTCGCGGCCGGTATGGGAGTCCAGCGCGCCGGTGGGCTCGTCTGCCAGAATGACCGGCGGGTTGCGCACCAGTGCCCGCGCAATGGACACACGCTGCTGCTGGCCGCCGGAAAGCTGGTTGGGGCGGTTTTTCAGCTTGTCGCCAAGCCCCACCTGCTCCAGCACCTCCCGGGCGCGGACGTGGCGGTCGGCGCGTGAGATGCCCGCATACACCAGCGGCACCTCCACGTTTTCCATCAGGTTCAGCTTGGGCAGCAGATTGTACTGCTGGAAGATAAAGCCCAGCATCTCGTTGCGGATGGCGGCCAGCTCGTTGCGGTTCATCTTGCCCACATCCCGGCCGTTGAGCCGGTAGGTGCCATAGGTAGGCACATCCAGACAGCCGATGATGTTCATGCAGGTGGATTTGCCCGAACCGGACTGGCCCACGATGGCCACGAACTCGCCTTTTTCGATTTTCATGGTGATGTGGTCGGCAGCCTTTACCGTGGTATCGCCCATCTGGTAATACTTGCACACCGCATCAAACTCGATCAGAGCGCTCATTCATCCCTCCTGCGTCAATTCACCACAACTGCACCGGTCTCAGCGGGGTCAATGCCTTCTGCCGGCTCTTCAGCGTCCGCTGCGGGTTCTTCGGCGTTTTCCGTCTCTTCCGGCAGCATTTCCTCGCCGCCCGCGGCAGCATCTGCGGCGTTTTCGGTACCGCCGATCACTTCACCGTCGGAGTAGTCGTAGCCGCCGTCGTCATAGTAGCTGTCGCTGCTCACAGAGCTGGGGTCGTAGGCGATGGTATCGCTCTCGGACAGGCCGCTGGTCACCTGCGTATAGTTGTCATCACTGACGCCGGTCTTGACCTTGACGTACACATAGCCCTCCGGTGCGCTCATGGAGTCATCGGCGTTCACGGCACTGGGCGAGTCCTGCCGCACCAGCACATAATTGCCGCGCACGATGGCGGCATTGGGCACGGTAAGCGCATTTTTGGCCTGTGCCACCACGATCTCGGCGTTGGCGTTCATACCCGGGCGCAGACCATCGGTCTCGTCAATGCGCACGGTCACCGGGTAGGTGGTGGTACCGCCGCTGGTATCACCCTTCATGGACACACGGGTGACCAGCCCCTCGTAGGTCTTATCCTTCACGGCGTCTGCAGTCACCTGTACGGACTGCCCCACCTTCAGGCTGCTGACCTGCAGCTCGTCCACTTTGATAGTCATTTCCAGATAGCTCAGGTCGTAGATGGTGCACAGGTCGCTGCCGGTGCTCAGGGCATCGCCCACCTTGGCATTTTTCTCGATGATGGTGCCGCTGATGGGCGAGGTGATGGTGTAGTTATCCATGGTGTCCTGCATATTCTGCATGGACAGTTCCGCACCGCGCAGGGTCTCGGAGGCAGACTGGATGGACTCGGTCAGTTCCTCACCGCTGAGGGTCAGGATGATGTCGTCCTTGTTCACGTTGCCGCCCTCCCGCACATTGATGGCGGTCACGGTGCCGGAAGTCAGCGCAGTCAGGGTGCGCTCGGCCTGATACTGGAAGTTGGCTGCCGCAATGGAACTGACCCCGTTGACAGTAGCCGTAGCAGCCTGTGCCGTGGTCAGACCGCCCGCGTTGGACACCGAGAGGGTCACAGTGCGGGTAAGCAGGTTGCCGGTGCTCAGGGCATCGGTGCCGGTCACGGCGGTAATGGTGCCGGGCAGCACCTCAAAGGTGCCGTCCAGCGTGACCTCGGCGGTCTGCCCTACCGAGAAGTTGGCAGCATCCGCAGCCGGGAACTCCAGCACCAGATTCATCTTGGAGCCGTCCCGCACCACGGCCACCTCCTGACCGCTCTTTACCTCATCGCCCTTGTTCACCTTCAGGCTGCTGACGACGCCCGCCACCTCAGCACGGACATACTGGCGGTCTACGGTCTTATCGTAGCTGCGCTGCGCCTGCTGCAGGGTGATGGCTGCCTGCTCCACCTTGGTGGTAGCGTCGGAGGAATCCACCGTGTACAGCACAGTGCCCTCTTCCACGATATCGCCCTCTTCAAAGCTGCCGGTCAGCACCTTGCCGGACACCAGCGATTTGACACTGTAAGTATTGGCGGGATTCAACGTGCCGGTGACGCTGAGCGTGTTGGAAACATCCCGGGTCTCGGGCATGACTTCCGTATAGGAAGTATCCACGTTTGCGGGCTTTGCGCTCTTGGGCTTCAGCAGCCACCAGCCGCCTGCCAGCACCACAATAGCTACCGGCACCAGCCACTTCCAGTTCTTTTTGGCAAACGCCGCCGCGCCGCCTTTTTTCGGTGCAGCCACTGCGTCCTGCTGCTGGTCGGCGGGCTGTTTAGACTTGTTCCAGATCATTCTTGCCGTTCCTCCTAGGTTCTTTTATGACAAGGCGCTTTTTTGTAAAAAGCACCCATCAGAAACTCATATTTGTAGTGTATCGCATTTTGCCCTGATAAACAAGCGTCCAATTTTCGTTTCACGGCATTTCCACAAAGTTTCAGCTTTTTTTAACAAAAAGGCTGCTGCACAAAATCACTGTGCAGCAGCCTTACGGGTAATTATATTACAGCGGCTCAGACCTCAAAGTTGGGGTCGTCCTTCAGCATATGGATGTTGGACATAAAGGCGCTCTGCTCGGGGTCGGTGAACTCGGCATCCTTCACATACTTGTTCAGCACAGCTGCGGTGCGCACGGGGTCGGCAATAGTGCCGGCACCGCCGATGCAGCCGCCGGGGCAGCCCATGCCCTCCAGCAGATAGCCATTGTACTTGCCGGCCTTGGCCAGCATCAGCAGCTTCTTGCAGTCGGCCAGACCCTGTGCGGAGGCGATCTTCACCTCCATGTCGGGACGCCATTCCTTGATCTTGTCGGCAACAGCCTTGGCAACGCCGCCGGACTGTGCAAAGCCGCGGCCTGCAGCAGAAGCGTAGCACAGATCCATCTCGGCGGGATCCACTTCCAGATTGTCCAGATCCAGATCCTTGGCTTCAATGATACCTGCCAGCTCCTCAAAGGTCAGCACGAAGTCCACATCGGAGCGGACGGTACGGCGGGAAGCTTCCAGCTTCTTGGCGGCGCAGGGTCCGATGAAGCACATACGTGCTTCGGGGTCGGCCTGCTTCATCATGCGGGCGGTGAACACCATGGGGGTCATGGTCATGGAGATGTTCTTGGCAAGACCGGGGAAGGTGGTCTTTGCCATCATGCTCCATGCCGGGCAGCAGGAAGTAGCCATGAAGTCCAGCTTCTCGGGCACTTCCTCCAGGAAGTCGTGTGCTTCGTCCACGGTGCACAGGTCGGCACCGATGGCAACTTCCACCACATCGCAGAAGCCGATGGCCTTCAGGGCGGACTTCAGCTTGCCGGTAGAAGCCAGAGAGGGGAACTGGTTGATAAAGGCGGGAGCGACCAGCGCATAGATGCGGTCACCGCGGTTGAAGCCCTGGATCAGCTGATAGATCTGACCCTTGTCGGCAATGGCACCGAAGGGGCAGTTCACCAGACACTGACCGCAGGAGACGCACTTGCTGTAATCGATCTCGGCACGGCCCAGCTCGTCAGAGTGGATAGCACCCATGCCGCAGGCAGCAGCGCAGGGACGCTCGGTCTTGACGATGGCGTTGTAGGGGCAGACGGTGACGCAGCGGCCGCACTTGATGCACTTGTCCTGATCGATGGTGGAACGGCCGCTCTCCCAAGTGATGGCCTTCTTGGGGCACACTTCCATACAGGGGTGTGCAAGGCAGCCCTGACACAGGTCGGAAACTTTGACCAGCTTTTCGGGGCAGCGGTTGCAGGCAAACTTGATCACGTTGACCAGCGGGGGATCATAGTACTTATCGGCGATGGAGGCGTCCTCCAGACCGGAGACCACGCTGTTGTGCTCGTCCATGCGGCGGGTGGGCAGACCCATAGCCAGACGCACGCGCTCCTCAACGATGGCGCGCTCGAGGAAGATGTCCTTGCGCAGCTTGCCCTCTTCACCGGGGATGATGGTATAGGGGATCTTGCGCATCAGGTGGTTGGCCTGCTCGCCCTTGACGTTGGCGTAAGCCATGCGGGCGACCTCGGTAAACACCTGACGGCGGATCTGGATGACCGTGGTATTGATTCCTCTGAAACTCATTCCAATCTCTCCTTGCTTTGAAACAGCCATAAAACGGAGCCGCCTGCCCTGTGTGCAGAGCATAAAACGGCGCTATACGGGCGCGGATGGTACCGTGCTGGTTGCTTACAGCACGCCGGACCCGATAAATCCATCTTCATTTTAACATAAAGACGTGCGTATGGAAAGGGCAAAATACAAAAATCGTTAAAAATTTATTGTATTCATGCGGATGCACAGAATGTACAAGTAAAATGAAAAATTTTCAGCAAAGTGCTGCACGCACCCGCTCGCCGTCGTAGCGGCCCAGCTTTACCCGCACGATCTGCCCGCTCTCGCAGCCGGGAGCGGAGACCACCACCGGGATGTACAGCCGGGTGTAGCCGGTAAACAGCGTGCCGGACAGGGGCGTTTCCAGCAGCACCTCGTCCTCGGTGCCCTCAAAGGCAGCCAGTGCCTCGCAGCGCACCTGCTCGGCCACGGCGTTCATGCGGCGGCTGCGCTCCTGCTTTTCCCGCTCGTGGATCTGATCCGGGAAATCGTAGGCCGGGGTGCCGCTGCGGCGGGAGTACGGGAACACATGGACCTTGACAAAGCCGATCTTTTTCAGAAATTCGCAGCTTTCCTCAAAGTCCTCTGCCGTCTCACCGGGGAAGCCGCAGATGCAGTCGGTGGTAAAGCTGACCGGGCGGCTTCCGTAGGCGGCGCGGATCTGTTCCACCACCTGTGCGTACTCCTGCGCGGTATACACCCGGCGCATCCGGCGCAGGGTGGCGGTGCAGCCGCTCTGCAGGCTCAGGTGGAACTGCGGGCACAGCTTTTCCACCGCCGCCAAGCGGGAGATAAATTCCGGGGTGAGCATATCGGGGTCAAGGCTGCCCAGACGGATGCGCTCGATGCCCGGCACCTGTGCGCATTTTTCCACCAGTTCCACAAGATTCGTGCCGGTGTCCAGCCCGTAGCTGGGCAGGGAGATGGCGCTGAGCACCACCTCGCGGTAACCGGCAGCGGCCAGCTGGTGCAGCTCGGCCAGAATGCTCTCCTCGGCACGGCTGCGCACCGGTCCGCGGGCGCGGGGGATGACGCAGTAGGCACACTGCCGGTTGCAGCCGTCCTCTACCTTGATAAAGGCGCGGGTGTGGGTCTCGAACCGCTCCACCGGCAGCTCCTCGAACTGCTCGCCGCGCTGGTGCGGGGCAATAGCTACGATGCGCTCGTGGCCGTCCAGCAGCTTTTGCACGTTGTCCAGAATGGCCTTGCGGTCGCCGTTGCCGCACACAAGGTCGGCTTCCATAAACTGCGCGGCTTCCTCCGGGAAAGCCTGCGGGTAGCAGCCGGTCAGCACCGTCACCGCACCCGGGTTCTCGCGCTTTTTGCGGCGCAGCCACTTGCGGCTCTTCTGGTCGCCAAAGTTGGTCACGGTGCAGCTGTTCACAATGAACACGTCCGCAGCCTCGCCTTCCTGCGCAATAGTAAAGCCGTTGGCACGGAACAGCTGTTCCAGTGCGCCGGTCTCGTTCAGGTTGACCTTGCAGCCCAAGGTATAAAAACAAACTCGCATGAGAGGGGTTCCTTTCCACAAAATGGGATAAAAATAGGGTCTATTCCTCATTATATAACAAAACAACGGCAGCACGCAAGACCGGAATTGCACCGCCCGGCGGCAGAGGGTGAAAAATTGGCAGCAAAAAGGGGATGGACAAACGTCCATCCCCGGGAAAACCAGAATATCAGCCCTTGTGGCCAAGCAGCGCAATGGTAACCTTGCCATTTACGACGGTCAGGTTGTTGGGATAATCCTTGTCGATCTCAAAATCAACGGTATTGTACGGCGGGTAGTTCAGCTTGCTCTTGGCCAGTTTCAGTGCATCCTCTCCGGGAATCTTCGTCACGCCCTTGGGGAATTTCTGCTTGCCGGAGGTGACGCTCTTACCGTTGACCAGCACCTCGTACTCGACCTCGACCATGGCGACCTTGACAGCGATGATCATGCTCTCCTTGCCGGTCTCCTTGTCCTTGACGAAGGTAAGGCAGTTCGGATAGTTCTTGTCCACGGTCACATCCGCGCCGCGGTACTCCTCAGGACCATACTTCTTGACCAAATCCAGAGCCAGCTTTATGTTGCCCTTTACCGTATTAACAAGAATGCGGGGCATGGACTTGCTGCCAGCCTTGGTATAGGTCTTTCCGTCATCAATGCTGCCCATGATCACCAGCTCAACATCATCGAACCATGAGCAGCCGGTCAGCATGGAAGCGCCGGCAGTGGCGACCGCGGTAACACCAGCCAGCTTGAGGAACGTACGGCGAGAAATCGTGCTCATAAGAATCCCTCCAGAATAAAATCAATACATATCCAAAACACAGGGGATCTCCTGTTGGTCATAGCATACCGCAAAATAAGGCGTTTTGCAACGGATGTGTTCACACTTTGTAGATAAGCACTGAATTCCCGCACAAAAACTGAACAAATTGCCCAGCGGCATACCTGCAAAAGCGGTGGCATACACTGCAAAAAGAGAGTTTGCGCGGGGAGGTATGAGGAATGGAACGGAGAAATCTGGCGCTGCTGTGCGCGGGGGTGGTCTGCTTCTGGCTGTTTGCGCTGGCCTTTGGTACGGCGCAGGGCAAAGGGCTGCGCATCCAGCCGGCGGTGCAAACGCAGGCAGAACCGGCAGTGCAGCCCCTGACGGTCACCCCGCCGCAGCTTACCCTGCCCTGCCGCGCGGCGATGCTCATCGACCAGACCAGCGGCACGGTGCTTTATGAGATGAATGCCGACCAGACCATGCCCATCGCTTCCATTACTAAGGTGATGACCCTGCTGCTCACCTTTGAAGCAGTGCACGCCGGGCGGCTGACCATGGACACTGCCGTGCCGGTCAGCGAGCACGCCTACCACATGGGCGGCAGTCAGATCTGGCTGGAGCCCGGGGAGCAGTTCACGCTGGACGAGATGCTCAAAGCCATCTGTGTGTCCTCCGCCAACGATGCGGCGGTGGCAGTGGCAGAGCTGGTGGGCGGCAGCGAGACCGCCTTTGTGCAGCAGATGAACGCCCGCGCCGCAGAGCTGGGCATGGAGCACACCACCTTCCGCAATGCCTGCGGGCTGGACACCGAGGGACATCTTTCCACCGCACGGGATGTGGCCATCATGAGCCGTACCATCCTGAATACCTGCCCGGAGGTGCTGCACTATACCGGTATCTGGACGGACACTTTGCGCGGCGGGCAGACCCAGCTGGTGAACACCAATAAGCTGCTGCGACGGTACAACGGCATCACCGGGCTCAAGACCGGCACCACCGGCGGGGCGGGCGTGTGCATTACCGCCAGCGCCACCCGGGACGGGCTGGACCTCATCGCGGTAGTTCTGGGTGCACCTTCCAGCAAGGAGCGGTTCGAAGCCGCCACTACCCTGCTGGACTACGGCTTTGCAGCCTACCGCGCCGCACCGGTGCCCCTGCCGGAGGATCGCCCGCTGCAATTAAAGGTAAAGGGCAGCACGGAGGAAACTGTGCCGCTGGATTATGCTGCTCTGCCGCAGACCGCCCTGCTGCCCGCAGAGAGCGCCGGGCAGCTGACCGTGCAGCTATCCCTGCCTGAGGTGCTGGAAGCCCCGGTGACCCGGGGACAGACGGTGGGCAAGGCGCAGCTGCTGTGCGGCGAAGCGGTGCAGGGGGAGGACCCGGTGTG
>OBZC01001749.1_pt1 | contig 11880 bp, 9 predicted proteins | sample 1538231 | NCBI WGS metagenome assembly OBZC01 (sample SAMEA2580225, study PRJEB22360) | human gut metagenome | biome: human gut; feature: human-associated habitat; material: faeces | place: Denmark | collected 2008/2010 | reverse complement strand
AAGAGGGCCGGCACAATGCCGGCCCTTCAGCGAAATTGCATGTTAGCGCGTATGAATATTAATCCGAATTACCCCGCTAGTTGTCATCATCGTCCATGGAGCCGTCGATGCCGGTTTTGGTGTCGTCATCCGTGTTGGAATCGTCATCCTTAGCGAAGGGGTTCTTGAAGAAGCCCGTCGCATCGGGCTGCAGACCAGAGAGCTTGATCCAGGGATTATCGAGATCGGGCTTGGGCATGGCCTTGGCCTCGGGCGCAGTCTCGTTGCCGATGAGCTCGGACTCGTAAATGAAGGTGTCGTCGCCGAGCGCGTCGTAGGCGGCGACCGGGTTGCCATCGGCATCGCGGTACGGTGTGCCCTTAAACACGGCGCCGTCATAGGCCACAAGCTGGCGGCCGGTCTCATTCTCAAAGTAGTACACGAAGATACCTTTGAGGGCCGCACAAAGCGGGATGGCAATAATCATGCCGATGGGGCCCATGAGTGCCGAGCCAATAACGAGCGCCGTGAGGCTCATGATGGGATGCACCTGCACCGAGCTCTGCATAACCTTAGGCGAAATCACGTTATCGGTGACGTTTTGCGCGACCATCGTCACGATAAGCGTCCATAACGCCAAAATGGGGCTGAACATGAAACCAAGAACTGTGGCGATTGCTGCGCTCACCCAAGGACCGACGACCGGAACCAAATGCATGATGCCGGTAAAGATAGCCATGAGCGCCGCATACGGATGGCCGATGATCATAAAACCGATAAAGGCGAGGAAACCACCGCAGATGGACGTCACGACCATACCGCGCATGTAGCCGCCGACAGAGCGAGAAAGGATGGCGACCATAAAGCGGTACGAGGTCTCCTTTTCCTGACCGATGATGGTGCAAATCTCGTGATGCATGCGAGGGTAGTCGCAGGCCATCCAGTAGGCAAGCACCAGACCAAGGAAGATCACGAACAACTGCGAGGCCGTATTGGTGATGAGCGGAAACACACCGCGGCCAAGCTCGGCAGCAATCTGAGACACATACTTCGATGCCACGGCAACCAGCGACGAAAGATTATCGTCCAAATACTCCTTGAGCGGCGTGTTGTTGAGCGTCTTGGCATGCGAGATCATCTCGTTGAGATCGCCACCTGCAACACGAAGCTGCTCGGGCAGGCGGCTCAGAACTTCCATGATCTGACCAAAGAGAATCGGCGACAAGATGCAAACGACACCGACGAGCACGGCAACAACAACAATAAGCGCGATAAGCGAACCAATGCCGCGATTCACGCCATGGCGCTCGAGCCAATTGGTGATCGGGGACATCACAAAAGCAATGATGGAGCCGACGGCAAGAAACTCAATAACCGGTGCCAGGATGCCCATAAGGTTAAAGATGACAGCAGCAATAACAATGCAGCCGACAACAGCCCAAATGCGCAGCGTCAGAATGCGGGTGTCGCGCAGCACGCGATCGGTTTGTTGGGGGTGCTCACTCATGAACGAATCATCACTCCGTCGGGGTCGATCTTGTCCTGAATCTTCTTAAGCGTGCGGCGCAGCAGACGCGAAACCTGCACCTGAGAAATACCCAGTTTCTTGGCGATCTCGATCTGGGTCATGCCCTTCACAAAGCGCAGCTCGATCACCTCGCGCTCGCGCGGCGAAAAATCACGGATGGCTTCCTCGATCACTAGGCGGTCATCGGTAAAGTCGAGCTCGTTGTCGTCGTCGGCGTAACGGTCGAGAATCGAGGGAGCATCGTCGGAATCGGACGCACCAGGAGCCTCGATGGGCACCGAGGTATAGGCCGAAGACGATTCCAGAGCCTCGAGGACCTCATCGACAGTCACATCTAGATACTCAGCGATCTCCTCAACCTTGGGCGAACGCTGCAGCTCGTTGGTAAGTTTGTCAGTAGCTTGGTTGACCTTGGCCGAGAGCTCCTGCAGGCGACGCGGTACGCGCACGCTCCAGCCCTTGTCGCGGAAATGGCGTTTGATCTCGCCCAGGATAGTGGGTGTTGCAAACGTTGTGAACTCGAGCCCGCGCTCGGGGTCAAAGCGGTCGATAGCCTTAAGCAAACCCAGATAGCCGACCTGCATGAGGTCGTCGAGCGGCTCGCCGCGATTCTTAAATTTGTTGGCAAGAAACCTTACCAGGTTCATATGGGACATGACGAGCTGCTCGCGGGCGTCCGGATCACCGGTCTCCTTGTAGCGACGAAACAGCTCGCGGGTTTTCTCCTTGTCCCAAGCGGTCTTGCCACTCCGGGAACGTTCGGTCATTTTAAATATCCGCCTTGAGGTCGAGGGAAAGCGTCAGGGGCGCCGCAGTCTTTTCGTAGGAGTCGCACACGCTCGCGAGGATGAGCTCGGCATACACCGCAGCCTGGTCGTCTTCATCGACCGTAGCCTGATCGCCAAAGGTAATAGTCATGCCAACGTGGGTCTCATCGACATCGAATTTGATGGTGATGTCATCGCAGTCGACCGCGGTGCAACCAAAGATGAAAGCCTCCTCGGCAGCCATGCGGATGTCCTCAATGCGATCGACAGACATAGAGCACAGGGCACCAACGTTGGCTGCCGTCATGCGCACAAGGCGAGCGAGACGCGGGTCACCGGCAACGGTCAGCGTGATAGGGCAGGTTGCTTCGCTACTCATCGCAGGACTCCTCAGAGGTCTCGGCGGGCGTATAGGTGTAATACTGAGCCGGCTTGGATACAGACTTCTGACCATCATCGTCGCCCGCGGCGGCCTCGTCCTCGCCAATTAGGACGCGCTCGGTAGGCTGCTCGGCCTCCGCAGCGGCAGCGGCGAGCTTGCGATCGGCGTCGGCTGCAGGAGCCTTCACCTTATTGAAGAGCTTCTGCACAGCACCGGCGGCAGAATCAGTCACGCTCGACACGGCGCTGCTGGCCTCGGCCACACTGCCCGTGACCTCGGAAATGTCGCGAACGACGGCCTCAACCTCAACAAGGTTGGACGTCAGGGCATCGACCGCGGTCTTGCTCGACTTAAGCAGCGGCTCCATCTGGGCAAGCGCCGGCGTAAGCTCATCGACAGCGCCATCGAGCTTTGCCACCACAGGCTGAGCCTCGGCGATGGTGTTGTTGAGGTCGTTCACGGTCTTATCGAGCGAGTCGACAACATTGCGGGTCTTGCGCAGGGTAAGCGCGAGCTCAGCGATGGCCCACACGCCGGCAACGGCGAGCAACAGCAGGGCGATTTGAATGGGACTCATACAAGCCTCCCGGAAGAATCGAAATACAGACGCTTTTTATGGTACCCCAAAGGGGACCGAACATGCCAAGAGCAGCAACGTGGGACAAAATTATCAGCAGCTACTTCGGTGCATTCCCGCTGCGGTCGCGTTCGCTTTGCTCTACGCGCCACTCTTCCCAGCCACGCCCGGCAGGCTGCCAAAATGCACCGCGTTCCAAGCCTTCGGGCAAATAGCGCTGATCGACCCAGCCTTCGGGATAATCATGTGGATACTTATACACACCGTATTCATCGCTGCCCGGGCGATGGCGATCGCGCAGATAACTCGGCACCTCGCGAAGCCCACTAGAATGGATATCGGCCAGCGCCGCATCGATCGAAGCCTCACACGCGTTGGATTTTGGCGCCAAGCACACATAGAGTGCAGCCTGAGCCAGGTTAATGCGGCACTCGGGATAGCCAATGACCTCGGCAGACTTAAACGCGGCATGCGCCACCAAAAGCGCCTGCGGGTCGGCGTTGCCAACATCCTCAGAAGCGTGAATCATAATGCGGCGAGCGATAAACTTAGGATCCTCCCCAGCATCGATCATGCGCGCGAGCCAATAGATCGTGGCATCGGGGTCGCTACCGCGCATGGACTTGATGAACGCACTGATGATGTCGTAGTGCATGTCGCCGTTTTTGTCATACGTAAAGCCGCGACGCGGGTTGGCGATCTTCACGTCATCCACGGTGATGGGATAGCGCTCCCCCGCCGCAGGCGCTGGCGTTCCCTCGGTATCGGGACGCGTGACGGCAATCTCGCTCGCAAGCTCGAGCGTCGTGAGCGCCGAGCGAGCGTCACCCGCTGCCAGCGTGCAAATGGTCTTGACCGTATCCTCATCGGCCGAGAACTTACCGTTCAAGCCCTGCGGTGCCTCAAGCGCACGTTCAATAAGCGTGGCGATATCCTCATCCTTCAGATGCTCAAGCTCCACGACGCGACCACGTGAGAGCAGTGCCGAGTTGACCTCGAAGTACGGGTTCTCTGTCGTAGCGCCAATCATAATGACGGTACGGTTCTCAACTGCGTGCAGCAGGGCATCCTGCTGCGACTTAGAGAAGCGGTGAATCTCATCGATGAATAGAATGGTGCGGCGGTCGTACGTATTCAGGCGCGTCTTGGCCTCATCAATCACACGACGCAGGTCCTTCACGGTACCCGTGACGGCGCTGACCTCAACAAACTCGCTCTTGGTATGGTTGGCGATAATGTGGGCCAGCGTCGTCTTGCCCGTACCGGCAGGCCCGTACAGAATCACGCTCGAAAGCACGTCGTGCTCGATCGCGGCACGCAGCCATGAACCCTTACCGACGGCCTTTTGCTGGCCCACGTACTCGTCGAGCGAATTGGGGCGCATGCGCACCGCAAGCGGCGCATTCTGAAAGGAACGCTCGCGCGTCGAAGCAGAAAAAAGGTCGTCCATAGCCATCCCGTGTATCAATCAAAAACGTTTTCCACTAACAGTATACCGAATTAATACGAACTACCGTTCGTTAATATAGGTACGGTGCGGAAACTCCAGACCAGGGAACAGCTTGCTCGTCAGCTCGCAGAAATAACCGTCCGTCATGCTCGCGATATAATCCACCACGGCTTGATCCTTGTCGTCCTGCCAGGCATAGGTGCGATCATAGTAGGAAAGCTGCTGCTCAATGCGCGAAATATGGTGCTTAAAGATGTAAGAGGACTCGTCGCCACTGTTTAGATCCCGCAGGCAACGGTCGTAAAGCTTTTCGAAGGCTTCGCGCAGCTCCGCCTCGGAGTCGCCTTCGATACCGCCCTTGCTATAGATCTTCTCGTAGTTCTCGCGCTTGGCACGGCGGATCTCCTCAAACAGGTCCTCGCTCATCTCGAAGCGCGGCTTACCATAGCTATGCTCAACGATATCGATGGAGGCATGCGTGAGGATCCAACTGTTGTAGGCACCGCCCCGGCCATCATCAAAAGCGTCGGGCGAAAGCAGGCCCGCCGCGAGCGCATCCTGACGGTCACGACCGACGTAGGCAAGGATATCCGAGATGCGGACCACACAGCCTTCGAGCGTCATGGGACGCAGGTGCTCAATTGCGCTATAGCCCTTGGCAATGCAGTCCTCAACCGTCTGGTCAAACTGGTCAAAGGAGCTCATGTCCGAGAGCTCAAACACACGCTGCTCGTACTCGCCGTTATGGCATAGCACGCCGTCGAGCGTCTGGAGCGACACGTTGCGGCCGTACAGCGTGTCGAGCACGCGGACCGACTGCACGTTATGGAAAAAATAACGCCCCGTACGCTCATGATAGATATCGTTGAGGAAGCGCTCGCCGGCATGGCCGAAAGGCGTGTGTCCCAAGTCGTGACCCAGACCAATCGCCTCGATCAGATCGCAATTGAGCCCCAGGGCGCGACCGATATCGCGCGCAATGCGGGAGACGAGCTGCACGTGCAAACCGCGGCGTGACAGATCGTCATTGCTACGGAAGCTAAAGACCTGCGTTTTGCCTGCATAACGGGTGTACGCCGGAAGATGAAGTATCTTTTCGGTATCGCGCATAAACGCCGGACGCATAAGCGTGCCTTTGTCGGCGGCGCGATCAATTCGACGAATGACCTGATCGTCGTTGCAACGATACGGGTTGACATAGCCCGAAGCACGATCAGCGGCAATGCGCTCGACAAGTTCGGGCGACAACGCCGAGGGAATACGGTCCATGCGCGCCTTAATGACGGCCGTTTCTTGATTAGTTGCCATGGCATGCTCCTTAAGAAGGATGCGCAATCGGTTACAAAGTGCAGCCCACAACCTCGATTATGGCAAAAATCGGCACCAAAAACGGGAGCAATGGCAGGGAGCGCGATTTTGTGATGACGCAGGAGAGGGCAAGGACCAGGAGCGCGACGGCAAATGCCACGATGCCACCCATAGGGTCGAGCGTGCAAAGCGCGAAGAGTGCTTTGACGTCCCCCATGCCAATGCCCGAGGTTTGGCGAAAACGACGCCAGAGGGACTCAGTCAGAACAAGGGCAAGGTAGACGATGACCGCAAGACCGGCATGGTCAAGCGCCGTGTTAACGCCTTTGTCGAGCCAAACGCCCACTAACGCCGTCACCGCACACGCACCGGCAAGCTCATTGGGAAAACGTCGCTGACGGGCATCAATCGCCGCGCCGGCAAAGATGCAAATCCAAAACGGGATATAAAACATCGAGTACCTCCTCGAGCTGCATCGCAAAAGCAAAAACCACCACAAAGGTGCCTGTCCCCTTAGCGGTGGTTTTGGTGGTGGTTATTTGGCGCCTTGCATGACCTCGTCAAGGGTAACGTTGACGGCGTGCTGCGTCGGGACCCAGTCGACCTTCAGGAACAGCGCGGCCACCGTGATGGGGATATAGCTGAACATAAAGATCGGGAAGGTAAACAGGTTGGTTACCAAACGCCACTTTTGCGCGCAGTGAATGTGCTTGTACTCGAAGATGGTCGTGAGTAGCGCCAGGATAAAGAAGGTCTGATACATCATGGCGAAGGTCATAATGAGCGAAGCGGCGCACGCCTGCATCTCGACTTCGGTAGCCAAGAAACCATGCGAAAGGCCACCCACAATCAAGAACGTCGCATTAGCGAGCATCGAGATCAGCGATAGCAGCATACCCGGGGCGATCGTCATGAACATGTCGTAGGCGGCAAAGCGATGATAGCGGAACGTCGACTTGACCAGATGCTTGCCGTAGGTAAAGAACACCTGGTAAAAGCCCTTGGTCCACCGCATGCGCTGTTTCCAGGACGCCTTGAACGTCACGGGCTGTTCGTCAAAGAACTCCGCCGGCGCATAACCGATGCGAATGCCGTGAATGGCGCAGAACGTGGTGAACTGAATATCCTCGGTCAGCGTATGGAACTGCCAACCGTGCATGCCCTCGATAACGCTGGCGGAGATGAGGTAGCCCGAACCCGAGACAGCGCAAGAAGTCTTGCAGATATTGCGCGCGTTGTTGAGAAAGCGCGCCTCGCGCAGGTACCACGTGGCATTAGCTGCCGAGATCCACGAGCTGCCAAAATTCTTGGAGTTACGATAGCTCGTAACCACATGGAAGCCCTGGTCAAAGGCATCGTTCATCTTGGACACGTAATCGCGGGATATGACGTTATCAGCATCGAAGATAAAGTAGCCTTCAAACGTGTCTGGATACTCGTTAAGGATGCGGTCGAAACCAAAGTCCATGACCCAGCTCTTACCCTTACGGGCAAGGTCGTTGCGCTCATAGACAATGGCGCCCGCCTCGCGCGCAAGCTGTGCCGTGTTGTCGGTGCAGGCGTCGGCGACCACGAAGACCTCGATAAGCTCGGACGGATAGTCCTGGTCCTTGATGGAGCGAACGAGGTTGGCGATCACAGCCTCCTCATTATGCGCCGCGATAAAGAAGGCATAACGATGGAGTTTTTTGGCCTTGGGAGGCGCGACCTCGCCACGAAGAGCGCCAATGACAAAGAAGACCACCTGGTACAGAAAGCAGACCGTGAGCAGCGTGACGACAATCTGGTTGAAGACCACGATGGGTGTGTTGGTTTGTAAAAAGGCGAGCATGCAGGCTCCCGAGAACGCGTTACGTAAACAACCGTATATCTTACCGCAGGCTAATCGAGTTCAAGAAACCACCTAATACTGGCTAGACTTCGAGAAGACCGAGCTGCGGAACGATTTCGTCGCCAGCGGCAGTACGACCGAGTGAGCGAGGAGCCAGGTCGTCGAGAACCGCGGCAAGATCCCACGGCAGCTCATCGCGGCACTCAATACGCTCCCCCGTCACGGGATGGTCGAATGCGACGCGCCAGGAATGAAGGAATTGCCTGGTCAGACCCTGATCGGCGCGTGCATCGCACTTGCCGTAGAGCGGATCGCCCACGCAGGCATGGTTGATATGGCGCATATGCACGCGAATCTGATGTGTGCGGCCCGTAAACAGGTGGCACTCGACGAGCGTATAGCCGTCATCAAAACGCGTGGAATCAAAGCGCTCAAGGACCTTAAAGGTCGTAATGGCCTGACGCGCGAAAGGATCGTCCGAAACCGCCATCTTGACACGGTCACGCGTAGAGCGGGCAATGCCGGTGTTAATGGTGCCCTCGTCCATGGCGATGTGACCGTGAACGAGCGTGATATAGCGACGATCGAGCGTGCGCGTGCGAATGAGATTTTGAAGCGCGCGCTGCGTGTCGTCGTCCTTTGCCGCAAGCATGAGACCCGAGGTATCGCGATCCAAACGATGCACGATACCGGGGCGATCCTCACCCTGCACGGTACCAAGATGATCGATACCGCAGTGATAGACCAGGGCATTCGCGAGCGTACCGCTCTCATGACCATGCGCAGGATGGCACACCAGGCCACGCTGCTTGGAGAGCACAATGAGATAGTCGTCCTCATAGCGAATGTCGAGCGGGATGGCCTCGGGAATCACATCGGTGGGATCGTGCGGCTCAGGCAAATCGACCGAAATACGGTCGCCGGCTCGCACGGCGTACTTTTTAGACAGACAGGTCTCGCCATTGACACATACGGCACCGCCCTCAATCAGATGCGCGCAGGCAGAGCGCGTAGGGCAGCCGTCATTGGAGCCCAGATAGGCGTCAAGACGCTGACCAGCGCAATCGTCGGCAACGAGAATATGGATGTCGGCCATTAACGCTCATTCCTTTCGCGAATCTTGCGGGCACGCTCCCCACGCTGCTTGGCTTTGCGCTTTGCGCGTGCCTCATCACGGGCATTGAGCTCGGCAGTCGCATCGACTTCGCGGGACGCAGGGCTCAAGAACATGTAGCCGATGAGGGCAAGCACGACGCCTACGGTGATGCCGATATCGGCAACGTTAAAGACGGGAAAGTCGATGAAGGTGGTGGCAATAAAATCGGTCACGAAGCCAAAGGCCAAACGATCGATAGCGTTGCCGATAGCACCGCCCGCAACCATCGCCATGCCCACAACCTCAAGATGGGCGAGCTGGGGTGCACGAACGAGGTACACGGCAATAGCGATAATGACCGCCAACGCCAGCACGGCAAACGCGATGCCATGCCCCTCGCCCATACTAAAGGCAGCACCGATATTGCGGACAAACATAAAGTCGATGGCACCGGGGATGACAGTCACATGCAAAGCTTCGCCCACGGCACGAACCGCAAGCTTGGTCAGCTGGTCAACAAGCAGCACAACGAGCGCTACCCCACCAGCAACACCCAACCGCCAACGCAAAGGCGGCGTCATATCCCCAGCACGACCCAAATCAATCCCCTACCCTCAAGAACATCGAATTACGTTTAACGCAAAGAACTATCTTATATTGCCATACGAAGAACGCACGACATATCCACCAACGCAAGCGAAATAACCAGCTAAAAAGGAAAGCGGCATTCCGAAAAACAGAATGCCGCTTGAATGTGACACAGGTAGTCAATGGAGACGTTCTTGTTTGACTAGTCATTTAAGAACGTCCCCAACGACTAGTTCAGCGCCTCCGCGCAGCGCTTGCAAATATGCGCGTGACCGTTGTACTCGCCGACGGTGGTGCGGTAGTTCCAGCAACGGTCGCAGCACTCACCCTCGGCAGCCTCGATGGCAACGGAGAGCTCCTCGCCCTGAGTCAGCTCAACATCGGAGACGATGTAGAACTCGGCCAGGTCGACGGCCTTGTCGCCGGTCAGCAGCGCATACATCTCGGCGGGAACGACCGCCTTGACGCGGACCTGCTGGCTCTTAGTGAAGGTGCCGGCGGAACGGGCATCCTCAAGGGCCTTGGTCACGGCGCTACGGAGCTCGAGCGAAGCCTCGAGCACGCCCTCAAACTCATTGGCCTCGTCGACCGTGATGGGCGACTTGTACCAATCGAGCAGCGCAGCGTACTTCTGGTGATCGACGCAGCCGGCGGGCGCATATGCCATGGCCTCGTCAACCGTGTAGGACAGGATCGGCTGCAAATCGCGCATGAGCATCGAGAAGAGCTCGGCGAGCACGGTCTGGGCGCTGCGGCGCTTGAGCGAGCCGGGCTTTTCGCAGTACAGACGGTCCTTCAGGGCGTCGAGGTAAACGTTGGAAAGCTCGGTAACAACAAAGTCGTAGAGCGCACGGTAGGCGCGCGGGAACTCGTAGCTGGCGTAGGCATCGTCGACCTCGGCCTGGACCTGGGTCAGGCGGGCAACCATGAGCTTGTCGAGCGGCAGCAGGTCGGCAAAGGCGACGCCGTCGGCCTCGGGCTCAAACTGACCCTCGAGCTCGGAGAGCAGGAAGCGCAGCGTGTTGCGGAAACGACGGTATGCATCGGACGTACGGGCAAGAATCTCGTGGTCGATGGACACGTCGGAGCTGGTGTCGACGGAGGCAACCCACAGGCGGATGATGTCGGCACCCATCTCGTCGCAGACCTTATTGGGGTCGATGACGTTACCGAGCGACTTGGACATCTTGCGGCCCTGGCCGTCGAGGGTGAAGCCCTGCGAGACGACTGCCTTGTACGGAGCGTGGCCGTTGGCACCCACCGAGGTCAGCAGCGAGCTCTGGAACCAACCGCGGTGCTGGTCGGAGCCCTCGAGATACACGTCAGCCGGGTACTCAAGCTCGGGGCGATACTCGCAGACGGCCTTCCAAGACACGCCGGAGTCCCACCACACGTCGAGAATGTCCTTATCGGCCTTGAGGTGATGGCCGCCGCACTTGGGGCAGACGCAAGCCTCGCCCAGGTAGCTCTCGGGAGCGTCGGTGAACCAGGCGTCGGAGCCCTTCTCGTGGAAGAGCTTGATAACGGCGTCGAGCGTGGCGTCGTTCATGACCTTCTCGCCGCAGTCGGCGCAGGTGTAGCTGGGGATAGGCACGCCCCAGTTGCGCTGACGGCTGATGCACCAGTCGGGACGCTGCTCGACCATGGCGCCGATGCGGTTTGCCGCGTGGGCCGGATACCACTTGACGTTCTCGCGGACCTCTTTGCCAGCCTGCTCGCGCAAGCCGGTCTTGTCCATCGAGACAAACCACTGGTCGGTAGCACGGAAGAGCACCGGGTGCTTGCAGCGCCAGCAGTGCGGATAGCTGTGGGTGATCTTCTTCTCGAGGACCAGGGTGCCGCGCTCGCGCAGGAACTCGATGATGTGCGGGTTGGCCTCATCGGTATCCATACCGCTGAAGGGGCCACCGGTGCCAAACTCCTCACCGGTGTAGAACTTGCCGTCGTCATCGACCGGCATGCAGATGTCGGTGATGCCCTCCTTGAGGCAGGCAAAGTAGTCGTCGACGCCGTGGCCGGGCGAGTTGTGGACGATACCGGTACCGTCATCGACACCGACGTAATCGGCCAGCAGCGCCACGCCCTCGACACCGTCGAAGATCGGCTGCTTGTAGTGGATGTGGTGGAAGGTCTCGGCAGGAACCACGTAGGGCTTGCCGTCGACCATAACCGGGGTGTACTCCCAGCCAAACTCCTCGCAGCACTTGGGAGCCAGGTCCTCGAGCATGACCTCGGCACGACCCTCGTGCTCAACGGCAACATAGGCGGCGCCGGGCTTAAGGGAAACGGCCTGGTCGGAGGGGATGGTCCACGGCGTGGTCGTCCAGATGATAAAGTCGACCGGGCCGTCGAAGTTCTCGAGGCCGGCGGGCTT
>OBZC01001748.1_pt1 | contig 11886 bp, 7 predicted proteins | sample 1538231 | NCBI WGS metagenome assembly OBZC01 (sample SAMEA2580225, study PRJEB22360) | human gut metagenome | biome: human gut; feature: human-associated habitat; material: faeces | place: Denmark | collected 2008/2010 | reverse complement strand
GCTGCCGCAGCAGCGCCGCCGCCCGCTGCAAGGTGTCCGGGTCCATGCCGGTAAAGGGCTCGTCCAATAGCAGGGTGTCGCTGGGTGCCCACAGCGCCCGCAGCAGCGCCACCCGCCGCTTTTGCCCGCCGGAAAGCCTGCGGGCAGGCAGCTGCAAGGCTGCAATGTCCATTCCAAGTTGTTGAAAATCGCTTATAATTTGCTTTTTGTACTGGTTTTCTGTCCCCGGAAGCACCAAAGTGACGTTCTGCACCGCGTTCAGCTGGGGGCAAAGACGGTCCTCCTGAAAGACCGCTGCCACCCGGCCCACGCCCTCCACGCTGCCGGTGGTGGGGCGTTCCAGCCCCATCAGGATGCGCAGCAGGGTGGTCTTGCCCCAGCCGCTGGGTGCCCACAGCACCACGGGAGCATCCACCTCCATGCACAGGTCGGTGAAGAGCGGCGCTGCGCCGAACTGTTTTGTCAGATGTTGAAGCTTCAGCATTTTGTCCCCTCCTCTCCCAGCACTGCGCCCACGGCTTTATCCAGTGCAAGCAGGAACAGCTTTTCAAAGCCTGCGCTCAGCAGGATGATGACAAAGGTCCACGCAAACAGCTCCCCTGTGGAAAGGGTGATCTTAGCGCGGTAGAGCGCATCGCCGATGCTGCCGTTGGGCAGGCCGATGACCTCGGCCGCCACGCCGCTTTTCCAGCAGATGCCCAGCGCCACGCTGCACCCCTGCCGGAAAGCCGGAAGCACCGCAGGCAGCCAGATCGACCGCAGGCGGCGCCCCGGCGGCAGACGGAACACCGCTGCCATCTCCAGCAGCTGCACGTCTGCACCGGCAATGCCGGTGCGCACCGCGCCGTACAGCACCGGCAGCACCATCAGAAAGCTGATAAGCACCGAAAGCGCACTGCCCCGCACCCAGACCAGCGCCAGAATGATAAAGCTTGCCACCGGCGTGGCCTTGACCAGCTGCATCACCGGAGCCAGCAGCGCATCGGCGGCGCTCCACCGGGCGGCGCACACCGCCAGCACCACGCTGACCACTGCGCCCAGCACAAAACCCAGCAAAATGCGCCCGGAGCTGAAGCCCACCCGCTGCCAGAAATCTGCCCTTGGCAGCAATTGCACCAAAGTGCGCAGCGCCTGCACCGGCGATACCAGAAACACCTCCTGCCCGATGGCCATGGCTGCGGCCTGCCAGACCGTCAGCCAGAACGCCACCGCCAGCAGACGGCGGAAAAACTGCTTGTTCTGCTTCATAAACTGCCCTCTTCCGCTTCCCATTATAAGGTATAGTATACCATACCGTCCCGCAAAGGGGAATGACCTGTGCACCACCTGCGGCGGGTCGGCTTTCAATGTATATACTTTTATTCAACTATTGTATGCTTGACATGAATTTGCATCCAGTGTAAACTGGATACAATCTGCGGTGCAACTTTGGCGCCGGCGCAGGAAAGAGAGGACGGTATTGACAAAAGCGCTCAAGGGCCGCAAGCTGCTGCTTGTCGGTTTTACGTTATTTTCCATGTTTTTCGGGGCGGGCAACCTGATCTTCCCACCCGATCTGGGTGCAAAGGCGGGGGTAAACTTCTGGCCCGCCTTTCTGGGGCTTGCCCTCAGTGCCGTGGGTCTGCCGGTTGCAGGGGTCATCGCGGTGGCACGAGCTGACGGTCTGGATAAGCTTGCCGGGCGGGTGCATCCGGTGTTCGCGCAGGTGTTCATGATTTTGATCTATCTGTCCATCGGGCCGTGTCTGGCCATTCCGCGCACCGCAAGCACCTCGTTTGCCATGCTCACCCCGCTGCTGGGCAGCAGCGCCGGGCTGCAGCTGGGGTACTCCGTGCTGTTCTTCGGCGCGGCCTTTCTGGTAGCGCTGCGCCCGGACAGGCTCACCCGCTGGCTGGGCAGGCTGCTCTGCCCCTGTCTGCTGGTTCTGATTTTGATCCTGTTCGGCGGCTGTTTGCTACACCCGCTGGCGGTGCAGTACGGTGCGCCCACCAATGCGTATAGTTCAGCGGTCATTTTACAAGGCGTATTGTACGGTTACCAGACCATGGACGCCCTTGCCGCACTGAACTTTGGCGCGGTCATCGCCATGAACATCCGGGCGCAGGGCGTTGCCCGGGAGCAGGACGTGCAGCGCAGTGCCATCCGTGCCGGTCTTGTGGCAGGCGGGCTGTTGCTGGCGGTCTATGCCATGCTGGGGCACGCCGGAGCGTTGACCGGTGCCGCCGTGCCCGGTCTTGCCACCGGTGCCGAGGTGCTGACCGTGCTGGCGGAGCGGCTGTTCGGTAAGGCGGGGCTGGTGCTGCTTGCGGCCATCTTTATGCTGGCCTGCTTCAACACCTGTGTGGGGCTGATCGCCTGTGTGGGAGAGTATTTCCACACCCTGCTGCCCCGCGCCCCCTACCCTGCTCTTGCCGCCTTTTTTGCCGCTGCCAGTATGCTGTTCTCCAATCTGGGGCTGGCAGAGATCCTGCGTCTGTCCGTCCCGGTGCTCAACGCGCTGTACCCGGTAGCCATTGTGCTGATCGCGCTTTCCTTCGTGCCCGGGCTGGAGCAGCGCCGCCGGGTCTACCCGCTGTGCATTGGCTGCACCGCCGTGCAGAGCATTGCCGCCGCGCTGCCGCTTGGCGCACTTTCTGCCCTTGCCAACGCCCTGCCACTGGCGGCACTGGGCTTTGGCTGGGTGCTCCCGGCTGCCGCCGGGCTGCTGGCAGGCATTCTTTTAAGCAGAACTGAAAAATAATAGGAGATTTTACTATGATCCAGCCCATCATGCACGACCCGCTGTTTCTGGCGCAGAAGTCCGCCCCCGCCACCCCGGAGGATGCCCCTGTTGCGCGGGACTTACTGGACACCCTGACCGCCCACGCCGACGGCTGTGTGGGCATGGCTGCCAACATGATCGGCGTGCGCAAGCGCATCATCGCGGTGGAAGCTGAGGACGGGTATTTAGTGCTGTTCAACCCGGTCATCCTGAAAAAGTCCGGCCAGTACGAAGCCGAAGAGGGCTGTCTTTCGCTGGAAGGTGTGCGGAAAACAAAGCGCTGGCAGAGCATCAAGGTGCAGTACCAGACCATGGACGGCAAACCCCGCATCAAGACCTTTACCGGCTGGACAGCGCAGATCATCCAGCACGAGATCGACCATTGCGATGGGATCTTGATCTGAATCCCCTTCTCACGGGTGGGGCGTGAAGAGCAGCAGCATTTGCAGCACCGCTTTCTGTGAAAGCGCGGCGCTGCGGGGATACCCCTTCCGTCATCGCCTGCGGCGATGCCACCTTCCCCAAGGGGACGGCTTTTGGCAGTGGCGGGAAAGTTTTCGGCTACGTCCCTCTCTTGAAAAAGCAACTCTGGAAAATCCGCAGATTTTCCAGAGTTGCAAACATCAAAATATTCTTTCCGCTATTTATGCGCAAAGCGAACGCGGAGCGCATTCCAAATCGTTTTTTCTTCAACTTACGCACAAAGCCCCCGAGGGTGTGACCCCCGGGGGCTTTGCTATGCTGTAACAGAGAAATGAAGGTGTTATTGTTCGCTTAAAACCTCTTGCGGTGCCCTGCATCCGCTTCGACCCTTGGGCGGGTCTCGCGTCTTGCAGACCGCTGCGCCAAAAATTGCTCCCTGTTTCCGCCGCAGGCGGCGGTCGCAATTTTAGCCTTTAACGCCGCCAAGAGCAACGCCGCGGACGATGAACTTGGACAGCAGCAGGTAGACGATGATGACCGGCAGAATGGCGATGGCCACCATCATGTACACCTTGCCCATATCGAACTTCAGGAAGTCCGCGCTGCGCAGCTGAGCGATCAGGATCGGCAGGGTCTTTTTGTCGGCGGTGTCCAGCACCAGAGCCGGGATGAAGTAGTTGTTCCAGCTTGCCACGAAGGAGAAAATGGCCTGTACAGCCAGAGCCGGCTTCATGATGGGCAGCACGATCTTATTAAAGGTATAAAACTCGCCTGCGCCGTCAATGCGGGCGGCTTCCACGATCTCCATGGGAAGGGAGGCGTCCAGATACTGCTTCATGAAGAAGAACACAGTGGGTGCCGCAATGCTGGGAACGATCAGCGGGATGAAGCTGTTTTTCAAGCCCATCTTGGAGATCAACTGCAGAAAGCCCAGTGCGGACACCTGTGTGGGCATGGTCATGATGAGCAGGATCAGGGCAAAGGCAGCCTTTTTGAACTTGAAGTTATAGGCGTAGATGCCGTAGGCCGTCAGAGCCGAGAAGTAAACGCTGAGCGCTGCCGAGCAGGCAGACACCAGCAGGCTGTTGCGGATGCCGCTTACCACAGGGATGTTGGCGTCCGTAAGCACGTTGCGGAAGTTTGTGATGATGGACTTGCCCGGCATCAGCGAGAAGCCCTTCTGGATCTCGAAGTGGGTGCGGGTGGAGTTGATGATCAGCACATAGAAGAAGAACAGGCACAAAAAGCTGATCAGCACCAGCACCAGATAGCACCACGCACGGCGGGCGGTCAAGATCGCCTTTTCGGACTGGTTTTTAGGCGTATGTGCCATACTTATTTCCCTCCTTTGGCAGCAGCCTTTTTGGCTGCCTTCAGTTCCTTGCGCTGAGCCTTGGTCAGGCCGTCATCTTCCTTGGTCAGCGAGAAGTACACGACGACGCACAGCACTGCACACACAAGGAACAGCACCACAGATACTGCACCGGCCATGCCGTAGTTCTTGCTGAACAGGTGGTTGTTCAGGTACATGATCATGGTGGTGGAGGTACGGTCGGGGCCACCCTTGCCGTTGGTCAGGATCTGCGGCACATCGAACATCTGCAGGCCGCCGATCATGGAAGTGATCATCACATAGACCAGAATGGGGCGGATCAGGGGCAGGGTGATCTTCCAGAACATCTGGTTCGGGGTGCAGCCGTCCAGCTCCGCAGCCTCGTATAGGGTGGGATCTACGCCCATAATGGCTGCCATCAGCATGATGGTGGTGTTGCCGAACCACATCAGGAAGTTCATCAGGCCCACAAGGCCACGGTTGCCCCACACGGTATTCAAAAAGCTGATGGGGGTCTTGATCCAGCCCATGCTCAGCAGCACTGCGTTCACCGGGCCGTTATCCGAGAACAGGGCGAAGAACAGCATTGCGAAGGCCGAGGCCATGATCAGGTTGGGCATATAGATGACCGTCTTGAAGAAGGTCTGTCCCTTCAGCTTCAGCCGCAGGTCGGTGAACCATGCCGCCAGCAGCAGCGAGACGACGATCTGCGGGATAAAACCGATGATCCACAGGATCAGCGTGTTGCTGAAATACTTGGGTAGATCGGTCGCGAACAGGGTGATGTAGTTTTTCAGACCCACAAAGTTGGGTCCGATGATCTTCAGACCGCTGCGGTAATACTCAAAAAAGCTGTAATAGATGGTGGATGCCAGAGGGATCAGCTGGAATACCGCGAAGATGATAAAGAACGGTGCAATGAAGATATAACCCCATTTCGCGTAGCTGATCGACCCTTTCTTCTTTGTTTTTTCTCCCATGAGATCTCCCTCCTGCCGGGTCACAGCAAAACCAAAGGGGCGGGCGAGATACGCCGCCCGCCCCTTTGCTTCAATTTTCAGTTCGGAGTAAAACCGCTTATGCGGGCCATACCACGTCGGTCAGCTCGGGGTACTTCTCCTTGATGGCGGTCTCGAAGTTTGCCTTGGCGGCATCCTCCTCCACGTTGCCGGTGAAGTAATCCTTGAAAGCGTTCTGGAAGCTCTCGTTCAGGCCCTGATCGTACGGGCCGGCGTTGGACATATCGATCTTGGTTGCAGCCTCTGCAAACAGAGCGATGTGGTTCTGGCCGCCGAGGAAGTCGGACTTGTAATCGCTCTTGGCGATTTCTTCCATGGCCTTCTCGTTGTTGGTGTAATCCTGCGTATCCATGGTGATCTGCTTCATGATGGCTTCATCGCAGGTCAGCTTCAGCATAACGTCCTTGATGGTCTCAAGGTTGTCGCTGCCGGCTGCGCCGCAGATCCAGGTGCCGCCCCAGTAGTAGGGCTGAGGGCCTTCGCACACAGCGTAGTCGCCGTAGATGCCGTTGCCAACCTCTTCCTTGCCGCCCTCAGCGGTAGGAGTTGCCAGAGAGTTGCCCAGCAGGGTGAAGTTGATGCCCCAAGTGGAGTAGAAGAAGCCAAACACCTTACCGGTGGGGCCCTGATCGGAAGCCCACTGGCTGTCCCACAGGCTGGACTTGTTGTTGTAGCCCTTGTCGGTGTACTCCTTGGTCTGATCCACCCACTTCATCAGGTTCTCGTCCACGGTAACGGTGGTGCCGGTGACCCAGGGTGCGGAGACGTTGTTGGAGAAGGTGCGGTAAGCATCGTCAAAGCCGGACAGCATCTTGTAGCCCTTGGCAGCAGCCTTGGCAGCTACATCGTTGAACTTATCCCAGTCGGACAGGTAGGTCTGCACTTCGGCGGGGTCATCGGTGCCCAGCACCTCCTTGGCAATGCTGCGGCGGTATGCGAACAGACCCGGGGTAGCCTGCCAAGTGGTGCCGCGCTGGCTGCCGTCCACAGAAACGATATCCTTGGTGTACTGGTACTGGCCAGCCAGATCGGAATCGGTCAGGCCGATATCCTTCTTGACATCCAGAACGTAGTCGGAGTCCACATACTTCAGAGCGTAGTCAGCCTCGATCAGGAAGATGTCGATCTTGTCGTCATCGGCAGCGGAGTCCTGATTCAGCAGAGCCTCGTCCAGCTTGTTCTGGTAGTTGTTGTTCTCGTTGGCGTTGATGGTCCACTTCACGGTGGTGCCGTCCTTCAGGGTGGTGGTGGACTTGTCGGCTGCGATCTCCTTGACCTCAGGATAGTAGTCGTTGAAGCGGCTCTGGAACTCATCATTCCAGCACCAGATGTTCAGCACCTTGCCCTCGGCAGCAGCCGGAGCAGAAGCAGCAGCGGAGGATGCGGGAGCCGCAGAGGAAGCAGCAGTGCTGCTGGAAGAGCCGCCGCCGCAGGCTGCCAAGGCAGCACCAATCGTCACGACACCGGAAGCGAGCAGGAAATTACGACGAGAGATCTTTTTCATAAGGGTAAACCTCCTTCATGGTTTTCCAATTAAAAAATTCATACTCAAAAACTCCGCGCCGGGAGTTGTGGGCCTTTGTTAAAGGATGCGGACGGAGCCGCCGTCCAGCAGTTTGCCGGACACCCGGATCTGCTCCGGCAGGGTCACACGCGGATGCTCGATCAACTCGATCAGCTTATCCGCTGCCAGCCTGCCAAGGGATTTGGTGTTCTGCTGGTAGGTCACCAGCGGGGGTTTGACCACCCGGGAGAGATAGATGCCATCGTATCCCATCACTGAGATGTCCTCCGGGATGCTCAGACCCGCTTCGCTCAGGGCGTTGTAGCCGCCCAGTGCGGAAAAGTCATCCGGGAAGATGATGCAGGTGGGCCGCTGCGGCAGTGCCAGCAGCGCCCGGGTCTCCTCTGCGCAGCGATCCACATCGTGGTACACACCGCAGCGGACGTACTCCTCCGGCACCTTCAGCCCCAGCTCCTCGCAGGCTTGATAGAAGCCTGCCAAGCGGTTCTCAGTAACGGCGGTCTTTTCGCCGTGGATAAAGGCGATGTGCCGGTGTCCGCAGGCCCATGCCTGCTGTACCAGAGCCTTTGTGCCCACCACGTTGTCTGAAAGGATCGCCATCCGGTTGTTGAACACATGGTCGATGGTCACCACCGGCACATCGCCGTTGACCAGCTCCACCACCTGCGGATCGTAAAAGTTCACGCAGGCGATCACCACGCCGTCCACACCCCGGTAGTGGCAATGTTCCAGATAGCTCATGGACTTGCCGCTGATGTTGTGGTTGATGAAGGTGATATCATAGCCGCGCTTTTCTGCTTCTACCTTGAAGCTGTCCAGCACTGCGGAGAAGTACTCGTGGGTCAGGCCGCTCTGCTTTTCATCTACGAACAGAACGCCAAGGTTGTAAGTACGGTTGGTTTTCAGCGCCCGGGCTGCTGCGTTGGGCAGATACCCTACGCGGCGGGCTGCTGCACGGATGCGTTCCCGCGTGGCCGGTGCGATGTCCGGCTGGTTGTTCAGCGCCTTACTGACAGTTGCGACGGATACGCCGCACTCTTTTGCCAGATCCTTCAGGGACGGCATCTTATGGCCTCCTTCCAAGGAAAGGAGCTGCGGAATGTTTCTCGCGAGTTCCTTAATCGTTTTCGCAATCTCAATATATCGCATTCTGCACCAAAAATCAAGCGAAAACGTAAAAGTTTTAGCTCAGCTGCATCACTTTTGGCATTCTGTTCCAATATGACCTGTAAAAATTGTGCATCTCGATTCACTTTCGTTACATTTCGATTAAAATAGAAAAATTTTCGTTGCAGTTTCGTTATGGTTTTCGGTGTCAAAGGCCGTATGTATATATTACTTTTAAAATGGGGTTTCGGGTCTTTCGTTCTGTCTTTCACCGGTATGCGCAGCACCGAAAGCCGTCGAAAACCGCCGGGGCTGCGCAGATTATTTTAAAATTTCCGCCGAGATTTTTGCAAAAAGCTCTTGCATTTTTTGGTGGGATACGGTATGCTTAGCGTGATGAGATTGCTTCTTTCGCAACGCCTTAATCGTTTTCGCCCATCGACGCACTGCCCGCCCGACAAGGCGCAGTTTTAAGGAGGAAGCATTATGAAGTTCGGATATTTTGATGACCAGAATAAGGAATATGTCATCACCACCCCGCAGACGCCCCTGCCGTGGATCAACTACCTTGGCAGCGAGGACTTCTTCAGTCTGGTTTCCAACACGGCGGGCGGTTACAGCTTTTACCGGGACGCCCGGATGCGCCGCCTGACCCGTTACCGCTACAATAACTCCCCGCTGGACATGGACGGCCACCGGATCTACATCAAGGACGGCGACACCGTGTGGAACCCGGGCTGGCAGCCCACCAAGACCCCGCTGGACAGTTACAGCTGCCGCCACGGTCTGGGCTACACTATTTTGGAGGGCAAAAAGGACGGCGTGACCGCTCGGCAGGAACTGTTCGTCCCCAAGGGCGATGCCTGTGAGCTGGACCGGGTGACGGTGTGCAACGGCAGCACCATCGTCAAGGAGCTGGATCTGTTCAGCTATGTGGAGTTCTGCCTGTGGGATGCTGTGGACGACGGCTCCAACTTCCAGCGCAACTACTCCACCGGTGAGGTGGAGGTAGAGGGCAGCGTCATCTACCACAAGACCGAGTACCGCGAGCGCCGCGACCACTACGCCGTGTTCTGGGCAAACTGCCCGGTGGACAGCTTTGACACCACCCGGGATGCCTTCTGCGGCGTGTATGGCGGCCCGGCAGACCCGCAGGCCGTCCGCGCCGGGCACTGCTCCGGCAGCATTGCCCACGGCTGGGCACCGGTGGGTGCACTGCACATCCACCTGACCCTCGCCCCCGGCGAGAGCCGCAGCGTCCTGTTCGGTCTGGGCTACATTGAGAACCCGCAGCAGGAAAAGTTCATTGCACCGGGCGTCATCAACAAGACCCGCGCCCATGCCATGATGGAGCGCTACGCTACGGATGCACAGGTCGATGCCGCCCGCGCCGCCCTGCGCACCCACTGGGAGCAGCTGCTGTCCACCTACCATCTGGACTCCGGCGAGGAAAAGCTGAACCGCATGGTCAACATCTGGCACCAGTACCAGTGCATGGTCACCTTTAATATGAGCCGCTCTGCCAGCTACTTTGAAAGCGGCACCGGACGCGGCATGGGCTTCCGGGACAGCTGTCAGGATCTGCTGGGCTTTGTGCACATCATCCCCTCCCGCGCCCGGGAGCGCATTCTGGATATCGCCGCCACCCAGTTTGAGGACGGCAGCGCCTACCACCAGTACCAGCCCCTGACCAAAAAAGGCAACCGGGATATCGGCACCGGCTTCAACGATGACCCGCTGTGGCTCATTGCCGGTACTGCTGCCTACCTGCGGGAGACCGGCGACTGGTCCATTCTGGAAGAGCAGGTGCCCTTTGACAATGACGCCACCAAGGCACAGACCCTGATGGAGCACCTGCGCCGCAGCTTCAACTTTACCTGCACCCATCTGGGCCCCCACGGCCTGCCGCTGATCGGTCGCGCCGACTGGAACGACTGCCTGAACCTGAACTGCTTCTCCGAGCACCCGGGCGAGAGCTTCCAGATCACCGGCCCCAGCGAGGGTCCCGTAGCCGAAAGCGTTTTCATTGCTGGTATGTTCGTCAAGTACGGCCACGAATACGCTCAACTGTGCGACCATCTGAATCTGACCGAGGAGGCCGCTGCCGCCCGCAAGCACATTGATGCCGTGGAGCAGGCCACCCTGACCGCCGGTTGGGACGGCGCATGGTTCCGCCGTGCCTACGATGCTTTCGGCAAGCCCGTCGGCAGCAAGGAGTGCACCGAGGGTCAGATCTTTATTGAGCCGCAGGGTATGTGCGTCATGGCGGGCATCGGCAAGGAGAGCGGACAGGCCGCGCAAGCGCTTGCCAGCGTGGAGGAGCGTCTGGACACCAAATACGGCGTGGTGCTGCTGCAGCCCGCCTACACCAGCTACCAGCTGAATCTGGGTGAGATCTCCAGCTATCCTCCGGGATACAAGGAGAACGCCGGTATCTTCTGCCACAACAACCCGTGGATCAGCTGCGCCGAAGCAACGCTTGGTCACGGCGACCGCGCCTTTGCGGTGTACCGCAAGACCTGCCCCGCCTATATCGAGGACATCTCCGAGATCCACCGCACCGAGCCCTACGTTTACAGTCAGATGGTAGCCGGTAAGGACGCCCCCACCTTCGGCGAGGCCAAAAACAGCTGGCTGACCGGTACGGCGGCATGGACCTTCTTCAATATCAGCCAGTACATTCTGGGCATCCAACCCACCTTGGACGGCCTGAAGGTAGACCCCTGTATCCCCCACACCCTGTCCGGCTTCACCGTGACCCGCCGCTTCCGCGGTGCTGTGTACCACATTACGGTGGATAACGCCGCCGGGGTGCAGCACGGCATCAAGGCCGTTACCGTGGACGGCAAGACCATCTCCGGCAATGTACTGCCGCTGGCTGCCGCCGGTGCTGAGGTAACGGTGCAGGTGACCATGGGTTAAACCGACTTTCTCTGCTTTTTCATATTATTCTCCTTTCTGTGACCAAAGCCGCCGCGCAGTTCCCTGCACGGCGGCTTTGGTTTACAATGAAAATATTTTAACAGCTTAACGATTGATAATGCGCTCCGCGTTGCTCTGCGCATTCCAAATCGTCCCCTTCCCTCTTGCATTTTTTGGGAAAGAGGTGTAAAATACAGTCACAATCAAACACAGGGGAGCTCGTGCAGCGGGCTGAGAGGAAGTATAGCAAGCTTCGACCCTTTTACCTGATGCGGATAATGCCGCCGTAGGAAGTCATACCCTTTATGATTTTTTGCAGGAGGAGCCGCGCCGGGCTCCTCCTGTTTTTTTGTACCTCTGCGGAGGTTCCGCAGCCGGCTGAGGGGGAGCGCCCTGAGCCTTGGATGAATGCAGCGATGGGAAGCCGTGTTCCGGCGTGAGAGGAAACCAGTAAGTTTCGACCGCACCTTCCGTACCTGTTCCCGCCTTGTGGCGGGCACGGGCTGTTTTGTTGCGGGAGCGCCGGTATTCATCCTGCGCTGCCGCAGATGGTTGAAAAGGAGCTAATTTATCATGAAGAATCTCTCTGTCAAAAAGCTTGCCCTTGCCGGTATGTTCTGTGCCCTGTGCGTGGTGGGCAGCGTATTCAGCTTTCCCATGTTCGGCAGCAAGTGCGCCCCGGTGCAGCACATGGTCAACGTGCTGTGCGCCGTTCTGCTGGGGCCCTGGTGGGGCGTCGGTGTAGCCTTTGTGGCTTCCCTGCTGCGCAACCTGCTGGGGCTGGGGCTGCAGGCTG
>OBZC01001746.1_pt1 | contig 11891 bp, 9 predicted proteins | sample 1538231 | NCBI WGS metagenome assembly OBZC01 (sample SAMEA2580225, study PRJEB22360) | human gut metagenome | biome: human gut; feature: human-associated habitat; material: faeces | place: Denmark | collected 2008/2010 | reverse complement strand
TTTTTAGGAGAGGTATTAAAGGGTCCAGGCAATACTACAGGCCTGTACTAATTTTCAGATGAGATATTAATAGAACAAGGCCTTACCTCTAGAATTAATATACCCTCTCGTGATATATTACAGATAAGTAGTGTTTTTACGTTTATATGTATAAGGAGATACTCTATGTTTCGCTTTCAAAGTGAGTTATTATTACGTTTACAGAAACAATTTGTATCTGAACATGAGGCTGAATTCAAATCTATTGAGGATTTGATAGAAGCATTTATGACTCAATATAATCGTGGTGATTTTAATGATACGATAGAAATGAAATTACGTGATTTATACGAGGCTGCAAAAGAGGCTGATACGACTGAGGAATCAAAGAAATTGTACAATAAGATTCTTGCGTTATGTCCTGATGAAGTAGATGCTAAACGGGAACTTATAGCTCTTGAGTTGCATCCAAGTTTTCAACTTCATCAGCTAAAACAGCTAGTAGAATCGTTGAAAAAACCTAAGAAAATGGATTGGCATATAATAGAGGCTCGTCCTTATATGCGCTGCCTCATCGACATGGGGATGATATATTTAGAATACAATATGTATAATGATGCGATTGCATGCTTTACTCCTGTCTTTCACGGGGACAAGCAAGACCATTCAGGATTCCTTGTGTACATGATGGTTGCTTGTTGTGGCGCTGCCAATTGGGATCGTGGGCGCAAGGTGTATCAGCGCTATCTCGCATGTTGTGATGATATACAAAATGCATTTAATCAGGCACCGGATATCATGTTGCCGATGCATATGTTGTATATTTTATTGGCTTTGCAGTGTGGTGAAAGTAAGGTTGCCCATGATGTATTAGCAGACCTTGTTGACGAATATGAAGATATTGATTGGTTATTACAAGATGCAACGCGGTGGAACGATTTTGTGGAAGACCATTTAGAGACCATTATGTATATGGTAGACCAAGTGATTGATATAGATTTTGATCCACGGGAATTAATAAGCTTATATACTGCTATCTCATTTTTACCGACTCAATTGGTGAGTTTTGAAAGCCCATTATGGCAGACTTTATATGATGCGTATGAATGTGTTACCGGTCTAATTGTTGTGAATCGGTATTCTAATGATAGTTATATAGGAAAACGCGAGTCCGCTCATATGAGTACCGTAGAGGTTGCTAAAGGTGTGGCTGTGCGAGGAAATCCGGTATATGACAATATACGGTTTGGTGCACAAATTACACTTTCACAAGCTGGCCTATACACAGTAGCTGATTTTAAAACAGTTACTAAACAAGAAGTATTGATGCTACCAGGCATTGGTAAAAAAACGGTGGAACAACTAGAGCATAATGGCGTTATATTTAAAGCGTAAAATGTGACTTGAGTTCACTAGCTATCCTAGAATAACGAAGGGCTATTTATCTTTTCCATAACTAAAACAATCCCCTTGATGAGTATCTCGGTACTCTTATCAAGGGGATTTTAAATTAGAACACGCCTGTAGTAATTAGCAAGACGAGCCTGATATAGTGTCTCTAGAAATAGAACAGGCGTGTTCTAATTTGTAAGATAGCTTGATATAGTGTCTCTAGAAATAGAACAGGCCTGTTCTAATTTGTAAGATAGCCTGATATGGTCTCTCCAGAAATAGAACAGGCCTGTTCTATTTTTTAGGAGAGGTATTAAAGGGTCCAGGCAATACTACAGGTCTATACTAATTTTATTTCTCTCATATTTACAAATAACAAATTGTAAATTATAATTTAAGATAATTTATGATTTGTTTATATTGTAAGAGTGAGAGGACTATTATGAGACATGTAAGTAAAGCAAAGCTATCGCTAGCTGTAGCGCTAACGATTGCTGGCGCGATTATCCCTAATGCTATGGCTATGGATGACGATGGTGTAATTCGTGCTGATAATTTTTATGTTATGAACCTAGGTGAAGTACCGGGAGTTCTTGAAGGTATCGAGGCCGATCATAGAGCGATTATTGCTATAGATCGTGTACATGCTCGTGCAACTGATGATAGACCTGCTATTATAGTGGCTAAGAATGATGGTTCCATTACTGTTAGAGAAGGATTAATTCAAGTAGGGAATGTAAGTGGACCTGCAGTAATCTCTAATGGTGGAGTTGTAAATCTTGGTGTTGATGGTTCTCATGGAAAAATACAAGGTTATGATATCAATCTTGACGGTGATGTGCGCATTGACGGCAATGAGGAGACTTCCTCTATAATCAATATTGGTTTAGATCAGAAAGATGCATTATGGGTTGGGTTTGCTCTTAATTTAGCAGATAAAAATTCTCCTCATGATAATCATATCAATGTATTCCTTGGTGAACAGGGTTATTGGGATCACTTTTATCAAGGTGGTTTATCTGGTACAAGCTATTCTACTATGACTACACCGAGTCATGTACATCGTTTAGTAGGTGCTAAGAATCGTAATTTTAACAATGGTGTCACACAATCGGAGCATAATGAAATCCATATAGATAAGCTCGAAGGCCATGTGAATTTTATTTATGATCCTAATGAGGAATATGCAGATACCGAGGATCCAGAATATACACCACCAACTACAACATATAATGGTTTAACGGCCGATTCTTTCTGGGGTGGTGACATTCATATCACAAGTGCAGCCCCTAATGCTGGCGCTCATCTATACACTAGCCGCAAAGGACTAGACTTGTCTACTGAGGATAATGTAAACAAGGTTTTGGATAATCTTGCACACAAGGTGTACTACCATAACTATGTGACTGGTGAAAGAAACCTTGAAGGCACAGTAGGTATTGCTTCTGAAGGTGCTGAATCCGGTCGCTTCAAGGTATTAACATCTGGATATGCTAAAGAAGGTGCTATTACATGGCAAGCTGATCAAAATGGTCAAGGTAAATATGTGTACGGCAATACAACAGTAACACCTACACCGCAACCGGCGCCAGAACCGCAACCAGCACCACAACCGCAACCGGCGCCACAACCGCAGCCGGCGCCGCAACCGGCACCGCAACCAGCACCGCAACCGGCACCGCAACCAGCGCCAGCACCACAACCGGCGCCACAACCAGAACCACCGGTGCCAGCACCAGAATCACCGAAACTAGAACCACCGGCTCAAGAACCACCGGCGCCAACATCAGATTATGATACCCCTCATATGCGTGGCGCTCGTTCTGCGATTATGAGTAATATCAACGGTTGGCGTACATTAACAAATACGTATCGTCCTCGTGCATTGCAACAAGGTGCAACAACAGGTATTTGGGCCCATATCGGTGGCGGTCAATACAGCTATGATGCACAAGGTATTGATACCGACACAACCTATACACGCATTCAAGGTGGTTATGACGCTAAAACTGGTAGCGGCTGGACCGTAGGCGGTCAAGTATCCTACCTTCGTGGCCATGATGATTATGTGTCCAATGGCTCTGGCAAAGAAAAGGCCTTTGCAGTTGGCGCCTATGGTTTGAAAGACCTTGGCCAAGATCAATACATTCAACTTGAATCCCAAGTTGGTCGCGTAACGAATACTTTCACATCTCGTAATGAAATTGGTGAAAGCCTATCTGGCGAAACGAAGGCTAATGCATACACTATCGGTGCTCGCTATGGTAAAACTGTGAAGTTACAAAATGGTGTATACATCGAACCACAAGCACAATTGAGCTATACTCGCTTTGGTGGAGATAGCTTTAATGCAGGCGCGATGCATGTAGACCAAGCTGGCGTAAGCAGCACGGCTGGCGGTCTTGGCCTTGAAATTGGTAAGACCTTTGGCGCCGGTAGCATCTATACTCGTGTAGGTGTTAACCATGCCTTCTCCGGCTCGGTGAAAACTACATACACAAGTGGTTCCACTGTGAAATCTACAGAACAAGACCTTAAAGGTACATGGACTGACCTTGCATTCGGTGGCCGTTATGGTATCAATGCTAACAATAGCCTTTACGCTGATATTAGCACCGGATTATCTGGCGACTATAAAGCAGGCTGGTCCGTGAACGCTGGATTTACACATAAATTTTAAGATATGTTCACCTAAAACAATCTGAGGATATAGTCGATATATAAATAGCCCCAGAGTACTAATAGCTGTATATATTAGCTGTTAGTACTCTGGGACTTTTATAAATATGGTATTTCAGAATTAGAACAGGCGTGTAGTAATTAGTAAGATAGCCTGATATGGTCTCTCTAGAATTAGAACAGGCCTGTTCTAATTTTTAGGAGAGGGTTAAGGGATTCGGACATTAGAACAGGTCTGTAGTAATCTTTAAGATGAGCTTGATATGGTGTCTCTAGAATTAGAACAGGCCTGTTCTAATTTTTAGGGCAACATATTAACCTTATCCTACTAAATATTTAAAGTCCTTATTATACCTTAATCAGTATATCTGTATTTATAGATGCTTATTGCTTAAAACAAAAGTTCTCTTTATAATTAGTTTAAGATAGTCAGCGAGGTTGGGCCTCTCTTCGTTAATGGAGGGAGGGGTGCTCTATGAGTGATTATGAGTTAATCATGATAATTCTAGAGGTGATGACTGTTGTTATTGCCTTTGGTGCACTTGTGGCTCTTATTTGTCTTGGAAAAGACAAATAGCCCTTCGTTATCCTAAGGTAACTAGGTAACTGAAAGGCCATTTCATCACTTTCGTATTTTTTGAGATGAGCCTGACGGAACTACTCGCTTGGCTATCTTCTTTTATTATAAGGAAAATTATATATATCGTCAAATCCAAATAAACTTACTCAATTATATAGTGTCTCTAGAATTAGAACAGGCGTGTTCTAATTTTTAGAAGAGGTATCAAGGTACGTAGCCAATACTACAGGCCTGTACTAATTCCAAGCAGGTATGTTACAGAAACGCAATCTCAAAAAATGTGGTATAATAAGTTGTTAAATCGTATACAATCATTATTGAGGAGGCCTCATGTTTCAACGTATATGCGCAGTGGCTATGTTCGTAGCAGCGCTGTTTGTATCTGTTATACCTAATGCTGATGCTCGGCAAGATATTTATGCTTTCACCTATAATGGCAATAATTGGTATGTGGACCGCGATTCGATTGATCGCAGTAAACCGGATGGGTTGCTACATTTTACGGTGTATACTATGATTGGTTTGCGTTATGATGTGGCCAGTGGCAGTGAGTATTACAACGCTGATGTATATTATTACGATCAAAAATTGTCTACCGAAGGTGGTCAGTTATTATATCGCAACCCAGGTATCTTGGCGGCGGCTCGTGTGGCACGTCAACAACCGGATGCGCCTAAACAAGCACCAAAACCAGTGGTAGCACAGCAAACAGCATCTCAATCGATAGCAGCTCAAACGGCGGCTCAATCTGCAGCGCCAACGGCACCGCAACCAAATATCGTCAAGGCGTTATCGACACCGGTTCAAGCCCCTGTACCTGCTAATGGTCCTGTGAAAGTAAACACTCAAATACCTATTGTATTACCAACAGGCCCAGTGAAAAAGGTGGCGGCTAAAACGGTGATGACCTTCCATAATACATCGAAACAAACGACAGGTACGACATCTGAATCCGATGAAACAGAGGCTAATCGTACTCGTAAATAATCCTAAAAACTGCAATTTAGTCTTATGTATACTGAGAATGTATCAGTCACAGTATATATGACTAGGTTGCAGTTTTTATTTTGTATATATGATGCTGTCTGAAGAAATTTCTAACTTGTAATCTGTATGCATTCCTTTCTATTAATATGCGGAATCAGCAAATCAGCAGGTTGAAAATTGTGGACTTTTAATGAGGCATTAATGAAATAGATGGTATATAATAGAATGTATAAAGTGTTAACAATAGACTGATGACTGGGGGGGCAGAGGTCTAACCGTAACTTGATTGTATTTGAGCTGTCAATAGAGGGTAGAGAGAGATGAAGCAGTTCGTAAAGAGGCTAGCTTGTGGTGTTTTGGCGATTGTCACGATGGGCACCATTGTAGGGTGTAGTCGAGAGGAGCCGAGTGTGACAACAAATTCTGATCGTGCGCCCGTAGGGTATAAGGCGATTGCCGCCATGAATGCGTCGGCTGCGGAAAAGGCGGACCGCAGTGTGCGCACGATGTCACAAGAGGATAAGATTGGTCAGTTAATGTGTATCGGCCTAGAAGGCACTACATTTGACGAGTCACAAAAAGAATTAGTACGTAAATATCGCGTAGGCGGTATTGTATTAGATAATGATAATATGGAATCTAAGGAACAAGTGCGGGCTTTCACAAAAGGCATACGAGATACTGCGAATACGTCGAGCCTCATGCCACCGTTCATCGCCATGAATCGAGAACGCATGCAGTATAGACCTAATTTGATGCTACCGTGGACGGACCCTAAGCTGTTATCGAAGCAGGGGCTTGATGCGGTGTCGAGTCTAGCGACGCGCACGGCCATTGAGATGCGCGACCTTGGGTTCAATCTCAATTTGGGTGTCATGGTGAATACCCACTCGTTTTACTCATACACGAGTGATGTGGACCGGGCGGCGCGCATCGGTGAGACTATTACTAAACGCTATGCGGCGAATCGCGTGTTTACGGGGTACCAATATTTTCCAGGCGGCGCTGATTACACGGTGCCGGGCATGAAACTAGATGCGTCGAAGGCGAGCCTCATGGACGATGATGGCCGCGTTTTTGCTCAGCTCATCGATGCGACGCGTGACGAACATCCTATGATTATGGTGAATGCTGTGAAAGTACCCTCTATTGATGCGAATCATCCGGTGAGTCTATCTAAACCGATCATTACAGATTGGCTACGGAAAGAACTGGGCTTTGAGGGCGTGGTGATGACCGATGATATCGAGGTCGGCGCTGCTGTTGCTGGTATGTCCATAGAGGATTATGCGGTGCGCACCATCAATGCGGGCAGCGACATGGTTATCCTTTGTAAGCATGCCAAGCATATCAAGGCAGTTCACGATGCGTTAACACAGGCTGTAGAGAATGGAACCATTTCCGAAGCACGGCTTGATGAATCGGTGCGCCGCATCATGCTCATGAAATTTAGCAATGAACAGTAGAGTAAGCATATGATTTCAAGAATAACATATTAAACATACAGAAACTCTTTTCTCATCAGGGAAAAGAGTTTTTTATGTGTAAAAAATGAATTTATTATCTATTTGTTAAAATTTACAAGAAATATTTTATAGTTTATTTAAAATATGATATAATAAACTCCTGAGAACTATTTTAAGGGAGGTGAGATCTTATATGAAATGTAGTAACCATGAGGCGGTCATTGACGCCATAATGGAACTATACAATCAGGACCGCATGGAAATGAGTGTTGTACACGGTCCTTACAGCGTTGGTAAAACGTATATCGCTAGAGCGTTACAGGCTCGATTAGGCAAGGGTCATACCATATATCTGCTTGGACGCTTGGCAAATGAGTCCATTCATATTCGATCAATTGAGAGAGAACTAAAGGTGCCATCAGGGTCTTTTAAGACCTTAGAGGATGCATTGCGTGGCGTTTTTCAAGCAAGTCTTGACAAGCGGATCATGCTCATCATAGATGATTATCCTTCATTTGTGGATACGGTTCCACAAGCGCCTATCATATTGCGTGACTTGATGGAAACCTATCGTGACCATGGTAAAGTATTCGTACTCCTCATGGGAACCCATGTGGATGAATTAAAAGGGCGAATTTTGGGCGAATCAAGCTTGATTGCAGCCTACATTCATAATTATTTCAAGGTCAATCCGTTCACACTTGATGATGTGAGAGCATTAGGTTGGGACTATACGGACGAAGACCTTGCTAAGCTATATCACGTAACAGGCGGTATGCCGGGGAACCTCGTGCATATAGATCCCGCCTTATCGGTAGATGAAAATATTGTGCGTCTATTCTTTAAACCACAAGGCATATTATGTACGGAACCACAACGATTGCTTATGCGCTACATTCGTAATGTAGGCGCCGCTAATGCGATTCTCTATGCGTTGGCACAACTGGATAAGCCATTCTATACAGAATTATGTCATGCCAGTGAGCTTAAGAGTGGTACCTTTGCAACCCGTATGGCCGACCTCTTAGATATGGAAATTATTGGACGTATTCAAGGTGGTAGCCGTGGTCCATTGCGTTACGCAGATTACCATTTTGTGAATACTATGTTCCAATTTTGGTACCAGTTCGTGTTCCCAAATCTTGAGGAAATCAACTGTGGTCAAGGGCAATATATTTACGATACCATTGCAAAACCTGCGCTAGATACACTCGCTTAATACAATCGTTTTAGTGAAATGAATTCGAATTCGTGCGACTTGTAATTGATTCGAATTCGCTCATTGTACAACGATCGATTCAAATTCATGGAGCTATGTAAAATTGATCTAAATTGACGTACTTTTCTGAAATAGGTTTGTAATTATACACAAATACATATGTAACAACAAAAATTCCGCTGTAAATCTATGCATTTATGGCGGAATTTCTCATTTGTCTAAATACTCAATTGGGTGTATATTCCAAGTAAGCCTAGGCAGAAAGGAACGAATATGAACGTGAAACATGTGGTTTGTCCCCAAAAGGTGTTACAAGCGGTGACAGACCTTAGTTTAGTGCGCGTCTGCCAAGAACGTCGTGTATCGGTGCTCAGTACGGAACGAGCCGTGTGGCCCATCGAGGAATTGACTATCGATGCGGCACAAATCGAGCTATGCCGACGCTATCGGCCGCTTATCATGCGGTATGCAACCCGATGTAGTACGGCTGTGATGACGGATGACGTCGAATCATTTCTGTGGATCATCTTTATCGAATCCATCTATAGCTTTCACACATCGGGAAAGGTACCATTTTCTGGCTATGTGAAAGCAGCCATTCATTATGGTTATCTTAATTTTTATAAACAATCAGCTCATCAGTGGCGCCACGAGTTGACCTTGCCTCTATGCACCGGTGATGATGTATCAGAGCCAGCGATGGATCAGTTCCCTAGCGATGTTGATCTTGAACGAGATATTGTCGGTACGGTGACAGAAGACGAATTGCGCAATCGTCTGTGGTCTGCTTTCAGAAAACTGCCACGGCAGCAACAACAGTTATTGTATGCCCTATATCGAGATGGCAAGAGCTGTGTAGAGATAGGCTGTGAAACACATCAGTCTAGACAGGCTGTGCAACAACGCCATCAAAAGGCCATCGACCAATTGCGGTACTATATGATGGTAGCGGATAACAAAGAATTCGATATGCAAGATATGCAAAATATGCATAGTTATAAGTAACTTTAAAAAATCTAAAATATTTTTTAATTTATATATTTACAGTTTGTAATTATAGGTATACAATTAACTCATAAGTGCTGCTAAAGCACCTACTATAACACGTGTTATTTTAAGCTTTTACAAGAGGAATTCCTTATTTTATTACTGACTATTTATTAATCTTAGGAAAGGTTAAGATAATGTTGAATACAACGTCTACAAATGTAAGTAATAATGAATTAATTTCTTGTAACCCAAATGCAATATATGGCGATGTAGATCACCATATATGTTGCTTGATCCCAATCTATATTGACGGCGGTGATTGTACCGCGTGTTACTATGTAGATGGTCGGCGTGAAATTATCCATAAATCCATTAAGATGGTATTGAGAGAAGTAGCGCACCACGAGGGAGTTCTAGCAAACGGCATTCAATCGTCGAGGCGGTCAAAGCCGATGTATACGGACCCTAGAACGATGAGTCCGAACATGACTTTTGCGAGCCTGAAATCGCGCAAACCCATCGGGCGTGATGTGGTATATGGTTTATTCAACGTTATCATTCCATTTCAATACCGCATTGAGCCAGGACCAGAACCACATACAACGTATATCATCATAGGAGACTTTGATCCTATACTCGTATTTCATTCCCCTGACCACGTGCAACGCAAACTACGCGATGCTTTGTTAGAACATCTAGATTATACGAAACGGATACTCGCCAAATTGAGTACCTGCGGGAACCCTTATGTGGTGGCTGAAATTTATGGTACCTCGAGGACGCTAGCGGGAGTATAGCAACACATTTTGAGAGTGTGGGAGGGACGTAATATGAATTACGCAACAAAATTATGTATTGTTTCAATGATGAGTGTGTTTAGTGTATCTTCTATAGGCCTAGTGCAAGCCGCTGATACACCTATCGTTTCAACTGGTGGTGTAGCCTATAATATTGGATTGCAGGGATCTACTTTTTCTAATTCAGACAATGTATCCTTAGGTGGACAAACTGGAGCCACTAATAGCAATCCCTATTCATATACTGCAGATCCAAATGCAAAAGGTAACAATGTTGCCATCGGACGCTTAGCGTTGAACGGGTCAAATGGTGGTGGTAATGTCGCATTAGGCGGTAAAACCTTTGTGGAAGGTAAGGGCGATTACAATTTCATGGGTACCTTTGCTGCGGGTTATAAAGCTACTCTTTCTGATACTGTTGCCATCGGTTACTTTAGTGGTGCTAATGCTACGGGTAATAAAAACGTGTGGATCGGTAGATCGCAAGCTAGTGGTAGCAAAGGTAACAATACGGTGTTGATTGGCTCTAACTCTAACGTGAATGGTGATTTTAATTATGGCATGGGCCATGGCGTTATCTTTGAAGGTAACAAGAACTCTGCTATTGGTGCATACAACAAAATTGAAGGTAACCAATCTGGTGCCTTTGGTGTAGGTACGTATAATGTGGCCACTGTTAAGGGGGATAATTCCTATAGCGTAGGTAACAAGAACGAAATTGGTGCCAATAACACATTCGTAATGGGTAATAATGTGAAAACATCCCTAGATAATGCAGTTGTATTAGGTAATGACTCTACTGCTGAAAGTAGTGATGTGGTGAGCACCCCAAGCTATACTTATGCAGGTGGCACCGTTAACTTTGCCGGCACTGCACCAGTATCCACCGTATCCGTAGGCGCTACCAATCAAGAACGGACCATCACTCATGTAGCGGCAGGCCGCGTAAGCGCGGATTCTACGGATGCCATCAATGGTTCCCAATTATATGGTGCCAATCAACAAATCGATAATCTATATAACAAAATTAGCAACATTGGAAAAGAGGCTAATAAAGGCGATGCTCGTGCTGCGGCACTAGCTGCATTACATCCAATGCAATTTGATCCAGATAATCGAGTACAAGTGATGGGCGGTATTGGCCACTACAAAGATGCCAATGCGCTAGCCCTCGGTGTGGGGTACTATCCAAAGGAAAACTTGCTCCTCACAGCCGGTGCTACCGTTAATGACCACATCATGGCCAACCTTGGTGTATCCTATAAATTCGGTGAAAACAAAACGCTACAAAAAATCTCTCCTGCGTCCTATAATGCTCTCGAACAACGGGTTGATACATTGGAGGCCCAAAATAAAAAGTTACAAGAAACAGTAGATATGCTCGTACAAAAATTGAATAACAGATAATATTGAGATACTCAGATAGCTGTATAATATAAACAGATCATTCATAAAAACCTCAGTATATAAGCGGATAGTTAGTCCATTGCGATTAGCTATCCGTTTTTTATTATATTAATTATCTTATAAATATGTTAATAAATTTAATGTAATTATAAACAAACTATTTACAAATATTTAAAATATGATAATATAATTCATGTAAACATCATGAATAAATGATGAGTGAGAGATCGTATTATGTATTTGTTTGTAAATGGAGAGGGAAGATTATGAACAAACGGAAACGCTTATTGGCGATATTGATTAATGGTATGTTGTTATCCAGTTTATGTGTGGCTAGCGCAGCGGATGTTACGGCAGGGGGGGGGGGAGGGGGTGTTTTTTGGGGCAAAAGTTAC
>OBZC01001744.1_pt1 | contig 11900 bp, 6 predicted proteins | sample 1538231 | NCBI WGS metagenome assembly OBZC01 (sample SAMEA2580225, study PRJEB22360) | human gut metagenome | biome: human gut; feature: human-associated habitat; material: faeces | place: Denmark | collected 2008/2010 | reverse complement strand
AACGCGCGCGCAACCCCCCCGCCGTCCTCCGCGGCCGCTGCACGGTGTTCATGAACAGCAGCGTCGTTTCCGAGCAGCGGCGCGGTAAGGGTCCGGGCGACATCATGGCCGGTCTCTGCCGTTCGATTATCGAGAACGTGTTCACCAAGGTCATTCGCGTTTCAAATCTCAACCGTCTGGGCGACAAAGTCGTCGTCCAGGGCGGCACGTTCCGAAACGACGCGGTGCTGCGCGCATTCGAGCAGTATCTGGGCAAACCCGTCGCGCGTGCGCCCCACCCGGGGCTGATGGGCGCTATCGGTATCGCCCTGCTCGCGCGCGAGGAATGCCGCAAGGGCGACGCCGGCACGTCGTTTATCGGGCTCGATGCCGTGGAGCGCTTCGAGCATCGCGAGTTCGGCGGCGTTACCTGCCGTCGGTGCAACAACCGCTGCCAGCGCGCGGTCGTGGCATTTGGCGACGGCTCGCTTTACGTCACGGGCAATCGCTGCCCGCGCGGCGGCGCCATCTCATGGGATGAGCTCGTGCGCGAGGTTCCCGCGGCGGAGGAGCTGCGTCCGCAGGGTGCTTGCGAGGCACAGGCACCCGGCACGGGGCGCGACCGGACCGCGGCTGCCCCCAATCTCTTTGTCGACCGCGAGAAGCTGCTGTTCGAGTCGTACCCCACGGTTCCCGTCTGCGGGGGGCGCGATGTCACGATTGGCATTCCCCGTGTGCTCGAGTTCTGGGACACCATGCCGTTCTGGTCGACGTTCTTCAGCACGCTCGGCTTTAAGGTGCGCGTCTCGGGACGCAGCACCAAGGCGATGTACGAGCGCGGTCTGGCGCACGTCACATCCGACACCGTGTGCTTCCCGGCCAAGCTCGTCCACGGGCACATCCGCAATCTCGTCGACGCCGGCGTCGACCGCATCTTCATGCCCATCATCACGACGGTGCCCACCGAAAACACCGCCTCTACCAGCGAGTGGATGTGCGCCGTCGTAAAGGGATACCCCTACGTGATGCGCAATTCCGATAACCCGGAGGAGCGTTTCGGCGTTCCGTTCGATACGCCGCTGTTCCACTGGTACGACGAGGGCGACCGAAACCGCCAGCTCAAGGCGTGGTGCAAGGAGACCTTCGATATCGATGCCGACCTGGTTGCCAAGGCGACCGAGCAGGCGGACCGCGCGCAGGAGACGTTTGAGAACCAGCTGCAGCTGCGCGGCAGGCAGGTGCTCGAGAACGTGCGCGAGGACGGCGGCTACGCGGTGGTGATCGCTTCGCGCCCGTACCACAACGACCCGCTGGTCAACCACGGGCTGCCCAAGCTCTTCTCTGAGCGCGGCATCCCCGTGCTGACGCCCGATGCGGTGCCGGGGGTCTGCAACGTCGATCTTTCCAACAGCCGCATCGACATCGTGAACAACTACCATGCTCGCATGCTGTCGTGCGCGGTCATCGTCGCATCGACGCCCGAGCTCGAGCTCGTGCAGATGGGCAGCTTCGGCTGCGGCCACGATGCGTATCTCACCGACGAGATCGCGCGCATGATGGGCGAGATGGGCTCCAAGGTTCCGATGATGATCAAGCTCGATGAGAGCGACGTCGCCGGTCCCATGGGCATTCGCGTGCGTTCGTTTATCGAGTCGGTCAACCGTCGTCGCGCGGAGGAGCGTGCCGAGGGCGCCCGGGTGCACGCGGTCCATCCGCTCGACGACCCGTATAAGGTCAAGTGCACCAAGCGCGACCGGCACGACAAGATCGCGCTGGTCCCCAACACCTCCCATGCGTTCTGCAGGCTCATGACCGCGGCGATGCGCAATCAGGGCGTGCGCGCCGAGGCCCTTGATATCGGGCGCGAGGATGCCATCCGCCTGGGCAAACGCTATGTGCACAACGACATCTGCTTCCCCGCGCAAATCGTGATCGGCGAGGCGCTCGCGGCACTCGAGAGCGGTAAGTACGACCCGCACGACGTCGCCGTGGTGACTGGCAAGTATATCGGCGACTGCCGCCTGACGCACTACATGCCCCTGCTGCGCCGCGCGCTCGACGACGCGGGATACGACTATGTCCCGGTGCTCACCAACGACGACGTCGATGCCCACAATGCGCATCCGGGCTTCAAGCTCGGCCTTGGCCCGAGCATCCAGATCGCCTACGGTCTTCCCATGATCGATGCCCTCGAGGCCATGCTTAGGCGCATCCGTCCCTACGAGCTCGAGAAGGGCGCGGCGGACGCTGCGTTCGACCGCGCGCTCGATGAGGTTATCGAGGGCATGGAGCGCTCCGGGCTGAGAGGCCAGGCGACGGGCTTCAAACGCGCGCTTGCGATTATGGACGCCGTTCCGTACGACCGCTCGAACCCGCATCCGACCGTTCTCATCGTGGGCGAGTACCTGCTCAATTTCCATCTCGGCGCCAACCACGAGATCGAGCGCTACCTCGAGGACAACGGGCTCGAGGTCATCGAGGCGCGCATGACCGACGTGATCCGCAAGACCTATTTCTACAAGCATGCGCAGTCGCGCGAGTTCCACGTCGACCTGTCGCTGCCCGAAAAGGCCTGGTACGCCACGGCGGACAACCTGTTCGAGCTCGCGCACGACCGTTGCGACCGCCTGGGCGCGGCGAGCCCGCTCTACGAGCCGCCGACGCGCATGCCCGAGCTCGTGCGCGCGAGCGATAAGATCCTGCACCATACGTTCGATGCGGGCGAGGGCGTGCTGATTCCGGCGGAGATTCTCGAGCACGCCAAGCGCGGCTGCCGCAACTTCGTGATCCTGCAGCCGTTCGGGTGTCTGCCCAACCATGTCGTGGGGCGCGGGCTCATCCATGCGCTCAAGGAGCAGTATCCCACGGCGCAGTTCCTGCCGCTCGACTACGATCCCGACGTGAGCTTCGCCAACGTGGAGAACCGTCTTCAGATGCTCATCATGAACGCCAAGGCGCAGGGGTGCGGTGAGGCGCATGGCGAGACCGCGTAAGGACGCCGATGCGCCCGATGCACGCACCCGTATCATCGAGGCGTTTTGGGAGCTCATCGAGAACAACAGCATCTTCGAGCTGTCGGTTGGCGAGGTGACCCGCGCCGCCCAGTGTAATCGCGGAACGTTTTACTACTATTTTCACGATTTCGATGAACTCGTCGCCATCGCCATAGCCCAGCTGCTGCAGGATAACGAGCTCATCACCGATGCCCTCTGGCATTTTTCGAGCGAGGGCGACCTTTCGGCGTTCGACCGGCGCGACGTCCGCTGCCTGCTGCGGCGCATCGTCATCACCATGAGGGCGGGTGCCGCCGAGCAGGTCGTGCAGGGCATCCATACGATCATCATCGACCGCGTGAGAGAGATCGTCCACCCCGACGGAGAAGAGCTCAAGGCAGATTCGAGCTTTGCGGTGGGCTTTCTGGTCTCGGGCATCATGGGCTTTGTGATGGCGGTCGGCTTTGCCCGGGAGGGCGGCGAGGAGATAGACCTCGAGCAGCTGGGGGACAGCGCGTGCGCGTACCTGAGGGCGGTCGCCATGCAGACGGTGGAAACGGTCGCGCAAGTCGAGAGCGTCGATACATCCGAGCTGCTCGAACGCGTCTCCAAGGAGGCCGATGCCTATCGCGCATCGCGTGCGACGAGTCCCGACGTGGTGAAAGACGCCTAGGGTTTCTCTTGCGGGGCGCCTGTCGCGCATCGCGCGGTGAGTCCCGCGATGCGGTCATAACCTGCATTCATGTGAGCCGGGTTTATAGATATTCCTCCAGCTGTTAACATAGACAACCTGTGGGTAAAGAGACAAAAGCGCCGCCGACGGGCGGGCGTTTTGATTTCGATGAACTCATGTAAGGAAACGAGCATGTTAGATAGATTTACCGATCGAGCGCGCAAGGTCATGTCGATGGCCAAACAGGAGGCGCTCGATCTACACTCAAATAAGGTGGGCACCGAGCACCTGCTGCTCGCACTCGCCAAGGAGGACGAGGGTATCGCTGCCGAGGCGCTGCGCTCGCTTGATATCTCCTACGACGACATCATGGACACCCTCAAGGAGGTCCAGACCACGGTCCCCGAGCCCAGCGAGGAGACCGAGGCTGCCAAGCTTGCCTTTACGCCGCTCGTCATTAGCGTGATGGAGCGTTCATTCCGCGTGGCGCGCGAGAACAATCAGACCTACGTGTCGACCGAGCACTTGCTGATCGGCATCGTCGAAGAGGGCAACGGCATGGCCATGGATATCCTCATGCGCCTGGGCGTGTCGTCCGCTTCCATTAAAAAGGCTATCGAAAAGCTGACCGCCAAGGATCAGGACAAGAAGCGCCTCGGTCTCGGTGCGGGGGCTGGCCGTCCGGGGACGGCCCTGCCGTTCTTTAGCGGCTCGGACGCCTCGCAGCAAAAGGGAAGCGGCACCGACACGCTCAAGCAGTTTGCCACCAACCTCACGCAAAAGGCGCGTGACGGCGAGCTCGATCCCGTGATTGGCCGCGAAAAGGAAGTCCAGCGCATGATGGAGATCCTTTCGCGCCGCACCAAGAACAACCCGCTTATCTTGGGCGATCCCGGCGTGGGCAAGACAGCAATCGTCGAGGGCTTGGCGCAGCAGATCGCTGCCGGCAACGTGCCCGAGAACCTTATGAACCAGAACATCTGGACGCTCGACCTGCCGGGTCTTGTCGCGGGCGCCAAGTATCGCGGTGAGTTTGAGGAGCGCCTCAAGAACGTGATCCAGGAGGCGACCGAAGCCGACGACGTCATCCTGTTTATCGACGAGATGCACACCATCATCGGTGCCGGTTCTGCCGAGGGATCCATCGATGCAAGCTCCATGCTCAAGCCGGTGCTCGCACGCGGCGCCTTCCAGATCATCGGTGCCACCACGGCCGAGGAGTTCCGCAAGTACCTCACCAAGGACCCGGCCTTCGAGCGTCGCTTCCAGACCATCGATGTCGAGGAGCCGAGCGTCGAGGACACGGTCAAGATCCTGACCGCGCTCAAGCCGCGCTACGAGGAGCACCACCATGTGCGCTATACGCAGGGTGCTATCGAGGCCGCCGCGAACCTTTCCAACCGCTACATTCAGGACCGCTTCCTGCCCGATAAGGCCATCGACCTCATCGACGAGGCCGGCGCCCGCGCCCGCATCGGCCGTGGTGGCCCGCCCCCGCCCCGCCGCCAACCGCGCGCCCGAGCCGGTGCGCGAGGCCGAGCATCGTATAGAGGAGCTCAAGGCTGCCGCGCAGGAGGCCACCGAGAGCGACGACATGAACAAGGCCGCCGAGATCACCGAGCAGCAGAAGGCCGCCGAGATTGAGCTTGCCGAGGCCAAGGCCGCCTGGACCGCCGAGCTCGACGCCAGCCCGCTCACCATCGACGTGAGTCAGATTGCCGACATCGTGTCCGTGACCTCTGGCGTGCCGGTTTCCTCGCTCACCGAGAGCGAGAGCCGGCGCCTGCTGCAGGCCGAAAGCGTGCTCAAGACGCGCATCATCGGCCAGGATGAGGCAGTCGAGGCCGTCGCCAAGGCCGTGCGCCGCAGCCGCTCGCCGCTCAAGGACCCGCGTCGTCCCGGTGGCAGCTTTATCTTCCTTGGTCCCACCGGCACAGGCAAGACCGAGCTCGCCAAGACGCTCGCCGAGTATCTCTTTGGCAGCAAGGACGCGCTCATCAGCTTCGACATGTCGGAGTTTGGCAGCGAGTTCGAGGTCTCCAAGCTCATCGGTAGCCCTCCGGGTTACGTCGGTCACGACGAGGGCGGCCAGCTCACCAAGGCCGTTCGTCGCCACCCGTACTCGGTCGTGCTGTTCGACGAGATCGAGAAGGCGCACCCCGACATCTTCAATATCCTGCTGCAGGTGCTGGAGGAGGGCCGTCTGACCGATAGCCAGGGCAAGACGGTCGACTTCCGCAATACGGTGATCATCATGACGTCAAACGTGGGCGCCCGCGAGATCGCGCAGGATGCGAGCGTCGGTTTTGGCACCACCGGTGAGCAAGGCCTTACCTCGAGCGAGATCAAGGGCCGTGCGATGGGCGAGCTCAAGCGCCTGTTCCGCCCCGAGCTGCTCAACCGTATCGACGACATCGTGGTGTTCCAGAAGCTTTCGGGCGAGAACCTGACCAAGATCGCGCACCTGCTGGTGGACGACCTGCGTCAGCGCCTGATCGCCAATGGCATGAATATCAAGCTCACCGATGCAGCCTACGACAAGATCGTGGCCGAGGGCACCGACCTCACCAACGGCGCGCGTCCGCTGCGCCGCGCCATCCAAAAGCTCATCGAGGACCCGCTGTCCGAGGAGCTGCTGGCCGGCGAGTGGGGCGAGGGCGATACCGTCCTGTGCGACGTGGCCGACGGCAAGTTTGTCTTTAGCCACGGCACGGGCGAGATTCCGGCACCGCGTCCGGCGGGCACGCTCGGTGGCGATACCGCCCCGGCGGCACCGCACACCGGCAACGCCGCGCCCGTGAGCGGCGGCGTGACCTCGGGCCCCGGCGGCATGATGCAAGCCGGTTCCGGCGCGCTGTAGGGCGTGGCGACAATTTGATACGCGCAATCGAGGCGCTCCGAAAAGGGCGCCTCGATTTGTAGAGCTGCGGTAACTGTGACCGTTACGCTATGCGGTCCACCGTTAGCCGATGATGCGAGAGCGCTCGGCGTTTTCGACTGGTTTATGCAAACGAAGTCTGGGAATATACAAGGCGCATGTCTTACTGTCTAACCAGTTGCGCCAAGGAGGCACCATGGACTACAAGATTACCGGCTACGAGCCCGCCCAGCTGTTCCATTTCTTTGAGGAGGTCAGCGCGATCCCCCGTGGGTCTGGCAACGAGAAGGGCATCAGCGATTTCCTGGTTGCGTTTGCCAAGGAGCGCGGTCTCGATGTGTATCAGGACGAGGTCTACAACGTCATTATTCGCAAGCCCGCATCTGCCGGCGCCGAGAATGCCCCGACCGTAATGCTGCAGGGTCACATCGACATGGTGTGTGACAAGCTGGGTTCCGTCGAGCACGACTTTACGACCGACGGTATCGACTTGGTCGTCAAGGACGGCGTCCTCACCGCTAACGGCACCACTCTGGGCGCCGACAACGGTATCGCCGTCGCTCTGATGCTCACTGTTCTCGATGACGATTCGATTGTTCACCCCGCCCTCGAGTGCGTGTTCACCACCGACGAGGAGACCGGCCTGGTTGGCGCCGAGACGCTCGACAAGTCCCAGATCAGCGCCCGCACCATGATTAACCTTGACTCCGAGGAGGAGGGCGTTGCCACCGTCAGCTGCGCCGGCGGCGTCGTCGTTACCTACACCTGCCCGATCGTGCGCGAGCACAAGACCGGTAGCACTCTCACGCTCGACATCTCCGGCCTGCTGGGCGGTCACTCCGGCAGCGATATTCACCTGGAGCGCGGCAACGGCAACCTCATCATGGCCCGCATCATCGACCGCCTGATGGTTGCCGGCGAGCCCGCCATCGTTAGCTTTAACGGCGGCACCAAGGACAACGCCATCAACCGTGAGTGCAAGGCTGTTCTGGTCTACGCCGACCACGCCGCCGCCGAGGCCGCGGCCCAGATTGCAAAGGGCATCATCGCCGACGTCACTGCTGAGCTCGAGGTCTTCGACCCCGGCTTTACTTGCACCGTCGAGATTGCCGATGACGCCGAGGTCGAGGCCATGGACCAGAAGTCCGCGCTTGCCCTCATCCGCGCCCTGCGTCTTGCCCCTAACGGCGTGATTCGCCGCAACGTCGCCACCGACGGCTCCGTCGAGGTTTCCTCCAACATCGGTGTGGTTGCCACTTCTGACGACGAGGTCAAGATCATGCTGTCACCGCGCTCCTCGATCACCTCGCTGCAGAACGAGTTCAAGGACCGCCTGCAGACGCTGGCCGATGTCCTGGGCTTTGACGCCAAGTTTGAGTTTGAGTATCCCGGCTGGAGCTATGCCGAGCATTCGCCGGTCCGCGACGTCTTTGTCGAGAGCTATCGCGAGCTCTTTGGCTCCGAGCTGCGCATCGAGTCCATTCACGCCGGCCTTGAGTGCGGCCTGTTTGCCGAGGCCCTGCACGGCCTGGACGCCATCGCCGTGGGCCCGACGCTCTCCGATGTCCACACCCCGGACGAGAGCATGGAGCTCGCTTCTGCCGAGCGCTTCTACGAGCTGCTCATCGACGTCCTCAAGCGCCTCGCTGCGTAAAGGTTGCGCTAGTAGCAGTCCGAGTCACGTGCTAGCGGATTGCAAATGACATTACGAGAGGGGGCATTCGAGCGTTTGCGACGGGTGCCCCTTCTCTGCTTTTAAGAAATGGGAAATTGATTGGCGTCTAGCCCATATCCGCCTTGATGAGGTCGAGGGTGCGCTGGCAGTTTTCGCGGACGGGGCCGAGCATATGCTCGCGCAGGTCCGCCATGCCGGGCAGGTCGGCGTATTCGTCCATGACCTCTTCCATACAAATGGGTACCTCGTAGGCGAGGTCCATCATGGTCGCAAAGCAAAACTTCTCGGATAGCCCGGCATCGGCGAGCGTCGCCTCCAGCGCGGGGTCGCCCATACCGTGGTATCGGCGGATAGCGCCTGGACCGATGCGCCCCACACGATTTTCGCCGCCAACGCTCATGGCAAGGCGCGCCCGGCGGCGCATGCGCTCATACGCCAAACCCGACGCGACATCGTACATACGAGCCATCATGGCTGCGCCGTCGTTTCCAAGGAGCAGGGAATAGTTTTTCGCGTGCGCATCCGGTGCGCCGATAATGGCGTTGAAGAACAGTATCTGCGTAAACAGATACAGGTTAAGTTGATGGTGGCTCGTATTTACGAGGAGCTCTTGAATGTCGCGTGTGGTCGGGCCGCCGTCTGCCGTGTACTTTTGGGCGGGCATCACCCCAAGTGCCTGACAGAGGTCTTCTTGATGTAGGCGCCTGATCGTTCCGTCTTTGACTTTCACGCGGTCATAGCGCTCAACAATGAGGGCAGGTTCGTCCTCAAACATACGATATTCGACGTTTGCCGTTGCGATACCGGCGCGCTGGGCGCTTTTCATGCAGACAAACTCATTGAGAGCCTCGAGTTTAAATCCGATAACTCCATTTTTGAAAATATGCGTCGTGGGCGAGGAGCCCATGCATTCGCACCAGCGGCCGTTTATGAACGCGAGCGCGAACTTGCCCTGGTTGCCTCCAAGCGACCAACTTTCATCTAGACCCATCCACGATGCATCGTGGTCATCTCTGATCGACTTGAGACGGAGAGCAATTTCGTGGTCGTCTATAGGGCGGTAGTCGCCAGCGCGATGCAGGACGGCGTCGGCATCTTCTTCGGCACAAAACTGCACTCCGCCCGGACAGTCGAGTCCGATATGGCTGAGCAACGCAACGGGATTGTTGGACCTGGTGTCGAATTCGACGGCGATCGCTTTTCGCTGGTCCTCGCTGTCGGGCAGAAGACCAAACAAGTACGGATTCATGACCTGTTGTCCGTATGCGCGATTCGATACGGGTATGTTGATCGATAATGCGGGCCCGTCATAGTCATGATCGTAGGTAAAGCTGATAAGACCGTTCTCATCTTGCGTGAGCGTTCCCGCAGGTACGCCGCAAATAAAGGTCCGAAGTGATGTTCTGGCCATTGGCTATTTCCCTTCGGGCTTGGTTTGGTTAGATGCGTTTGCGGCAATCGAGACTCCGAGATTGGACATGGCGAAATCGGCGAAGACCTCGTCGTAGAGTGCGGATGTAAAGGGGGCATCTGCAAGAGCCGGAATGGCGGTACTACGACGGTTGCGATGATGAGGACGTTGAGTGTGATGGCGCCTGGGGATGCTGCGAGGCAGCGGATTGGCATGCGGGGCGTCGACTGGTCGCTCGTTTTTCGCTTCGTCGATATCCCCTTGTGCTGCGAGTGCCAGTCCAAGAGCGTCGAAAATCGTCAGCAGCTTGTCGAGCCGAATGCCCGTGGCATCTCCTAGCTCGAGCGATGCGAGCAGGCGCCGAAACGCCGGCTTTTTTAGCGAGGGCCGCGCGGGTGATTCCCTGCGACTCGCGTGCCTGACGCACGTAGATGCCAGCTTGGCGCGGTGTGGTGATGGGAAGGGTATCCATGGCAATCTCCTAACGTGCAGACTTTTGCATCCTAGTATGACATGCAAAAGTCTGCATGAAAAGGCCTCATGCAAAACTCTGCATGAGGCCTCATACGGACGTTTAGTTTTGAAGGGTGTTTTACAGCGCCAAAAACCCCAAGTGTTCCAGCAAAATCTTAAGCCCGATGAGGATGAGCACAACGCCGCCGACGATGGTGGCGGGTTTTTCGTAGCGCGCGCCAAAGGTGTGGCCGATCGCTACGCCGGCGACGGAGAAGATAAACGTTGTGACGCCGATAAGCGATACAGCGGGCACGATGTCGACCGAGAGCGCGGCAAATGAGATGCCCACGGCTAGGGCGTCGATTGAGGTGGCGATAGCGAGGATCAGATACTCTCCCAGGTCAATCTTCTCGGCATCCTTGCCGTCGCCTTCATCCTCGTCTTCGGTAAAGGCCTCCCACAGCATTTTGCCGCCGATGAAGGCGAGCAGGATAAAGGCGATCCAGTGGTCGATAGGGCCGATGATGCCCATGAATTGACTGCCGAGCGCCCATCCGATTACGGGCATACCGGCCTGGAAGCCGCCAAAGAACAGGCCGAGCACCACGGCAACTTTAAGGTTGATTTTCTTCATGCCGAGACCCTTGCAGATGGAAACGGCAAAGGCGTCCATCGAAAGGCCAACGGCGAGCAACACGAGCTCTGCGAGTCCCATAGTCTGGCTCCCTCTCTGCGGGCAGGCCCGCGTGTACCTCTTGGGGGAGTAACAAAAAAGACCCGTGGCGTACGCGTTGCGCGCACAGCCACGAGTCTCGTTCATTAAGGCAAGCCAGGCCGCATCGGCCAGTGTGTTGACTTACCGCGCCACCGGAGGCGAACCCGGCTACGCGACTACTCCCTCATATATGCGAATCCCGATGCTACCATATGACAGCTCATTTTGGGTTGGGGCTCTCAGCTGTGTTCGCTCATTCTGTAAGCATCGGATTTCGCAAGCGTCGCGGGGACAAACCGTGAGAAACTATTTAGCGTTTATGGAGCGTATACGATGGGAGCGATGCCTTGGATAAGAACGAGCTGCAAAAGCGTATGGAACAGGCGATTCGCCTGACGGCACCTGGTCAGCCGATCCGCACCGCCCTCGATATGATCATCGCCGGTCACCTGGGCGCCCTTATCTGCGTCGGCGACACCGAAAACGTGCTCGCCGCCGGCAACGACGGCTTCCCGCTCAACATTTCGTTCACCTCGAACCGTCTGTTCGAGCTCTCCAAGATGGATGGTGCCATCGTCATCGACGGCGACCTCACCCAGATCCTGCGCGCCAACTTCCACCTCAATCCCGATCCCTCGCTTGCCACGAGCGAGACGGGCATGCGGCACCGCACCGCCGCTCGCATGTCGGTGCTCACCGATGCCATCGTGATCTCGGTCTCGGCCCGTCGTGCCGTCGTCAACGTGTACGTTCACGGCAAGAGCTACGAGATCCAGCCTGTCACCACCATCATGAGCTCGGTCAACCAGCTCGTCGCTACGCTTCAGACCACCCGTCAGTCGCTCGATCGCTCCCTGCTGCGCCTGACGGCCCTCGAGCTCGATGACTACGTTACGCTCGCCGATATCACCGGCATTTTCTCGAGTTTCGAGATCATGCAGCAGGCAAAGACCGAGCTTAAGGATTGCATCGTCAAGCTGGGCAACCAGGGCAAGCTCGTGCAGATGCAGCTCGAGCAGCTCGCCGGCTCCAGTATGGATACCGAGTATGACCTGATGATCCGCGACTACGCGAGCGACTCCTCCGAGGCCAATGCCGAGAAGATTCGCGCCGAGCTTAG
>OBZC01001732.1_pt1 | contig 12060 bp, 8 predicted proteins | sample 1538231 | NCBI WGS metagenome assembly OBZC01 (sample SAMEA2580225, study PRJEB22360) | human gut metagenome | biome: human gut; feature: human-associated habitat; material: faeces | place: Denmark | collected 2008/2010 | reverse complement strand
TGCGAAGCATCGGCAAAATCAGTTACTGTTTGCGCAAGGCGTGAACAGTAACTTTACAGATAATGTCCATATGGATGCACACTCCTATGAAAATGCCGCAGAAAAAAACGGATACAACTACACATTCAGGCAGCTTCCCCCGATAAACTCCCTGAGAATCGAAGTCTTCGGGATCACGTCACTGTCGATGGCAAGGAAATAGTCCAGGAACTTGAGGAGCCGTTTTGCCTCATCATACTCTTCCCGGTCTCTCGGGATATTGAAGAGCAGTGGTTCCGCATAAAGCTTCAATACCGCAAGTTCATACACAAGCGCGGAGTTAAACATCACATCGGCACTCTCCTGGTACGGGAAGATATTCTTATCCTCGCCGCGGCGCACCGACGGCCAGCGCTCGATCGTCTCTAACGCGGAGGTTCCTCTCGTTCTCGCATCCCGCACCATCCGGCGGATCAGTCGTCCGTCAGTTGTCGGGATCCGGTTGTGCTCATCCACATTCAACTGGGTCAGGGCGCTGATGTAGATCTTAAATTTACTGTCCTTCGGAAGTTCTGAGGACATCGCGTCATTCAGGCAGTGGATGCCCTCGATGACGAGAATATCCTTCTTTCCAAGCTTCAGCATTTCACCTTTGTATTCCCTCTTACCGGTCTTAAAGTTAAACCGTGGAAGTTCGATGGTCTTACCGGAGAGCAGAGCGTTCATATCCTCATTGAACTGCGGAATATCCACGCACCCAAGCGCCTCAAAATCCGGCTGCCCGTTCTCGTCAAGCGGATACTCTTCCCGGTTGCGGAAATAGTTGTCCACGGAGATCGGATGCGGATTGTATCCAAGTGCCGCAAACTGAGTTGAAAGCCTGTGGCTGAAGGTTGTCTTACCGGACGAAGACGGTCCCGCGATCATCACGATCCTGCGGTCCGGATCCTTCACTGCCTTCTCAGCAACCTGACCGATATTTTTTTCCTGCAACGCCTCCTGCATCAGAATCAGATCCTGCCCTCTGCCGTCCACGATCATCTTATTTAATGCGCCGACGTTCGGTACCTCAAGGCTGTCACTCCAGCGGTAGGAAGAATGCAGGATTGAAAACAGCTTCTCCCGGATCGCCGGATGCTCCACATGTTTCGGATCCGTTTTCACCGGAAGCAGGAGCAAAAATCCCGCATGACACGGAACAAGGTCAAAATACTTCACATAACTGGTGTCCGGAACCATATATCCATAAAAATAGTCCTCAAACTCCCCAATGCTGTAAATATTCACCCGCGACGCCCGACGATATTGGAACAGCTGCTCCTTATCATGCATCCCATGCTTTCCAAAAAGCTCCACCGCGTCATCTGTATTGACACTCCGCTTTTTCACCGGGATCGCTGCGTCCCTAAGCTTCTCCATATGTACCTTCACTGAAGTCAGCAGCTTCTCGTCCACCGGAATATCCCCGACAAGTTCTCCATAAATCCCGTTTCCCAGCGCAAAGTCGATCTGGATCTTCCTGATCTTCTCTCTCGGAATTACCTCATAAAACGCCTTCAGCATCAGAAAGATCGCACTGCGCTCATAAGTCTTATAACCTGCGTTTTCCTTCGCTGTGATAAAAGAAATCTCAGAATCTCCCGCCAGCGTTTTTTCGAGCTCCCTGAGCTTTCCATTGACCCGCACAAGCAGGATATCATTCTCATACTGATCCTGAAAATCTCTCGCGATCTCCAGATAGGTTGTTCCCTCCGGATACGTTTTTTCGATTCCATTCACCTTTACAACTGCCATAAAACCACCTCACACAACCTCTCCGCTGATGACATTCACAACATCAGCAACAGCAATTTCACTTCGATCTATAGCACCGGTCAGCCTCCGATCCCGGGTTGAGGCTGACCGGTGCGTCCCCGAAGCCAATTACCTACACAACGACCGCAGGAAACTTCACCGCCATCTTCACGACCTTAATATCAGCAGGCAGCTTCTCCTTCAAAAAACCTTCCATAAAATCCATAAAGATATGCTCCAGCCCATAATGCCCTGCATCAATGATCATCATCCCCTGAGCTGCCGCGTCGATTCCCTCATGGTGACTGATATCTCCGGTGATAAATGCCTGAGCGCCTGCCTTGAGCGCCTCATTAAGCTCACTTCCGCCGGCCCCCGGGCAGGTAGCTGCCTTCACAATTGGAGTATCCTCATAGAGTTCACTTCCATAAACAGTCACAAATGGAAGTCCAAACCGGTTCTTAACCTCTCTCGCGAGCTCCAAGCCCTTCATAGGCACTTTCAACGATCCTGTCTTACCGATTCCGTACTCCGTCCCGGAAATCTCTCCCATGGCCTCCAGCGGCTTCTGATCGGTAAAATTCAACCGGTCCGCCACAATATCTGCCATACACCCCGGCGCCGAATCAAAATTTGTATGCATCGCATAGTAGGACACATCCGACTGGATCAGGGACACAAGCCGTCTTCCAATAAAATCCTCGTCCGAAACATGCTTCACCGGCTTAAAGATCAGCGGATGATGGCTTAACAGCATATCTGCCCCGATCTCCTTCGCCCGCTCCACCGCCGCATCATCCGCGTCCAGCGTCAGAAGGATCTTCTTCACGTCCTTGTCGATCCGCCCCGCTAAAAGTCCCGGATTATCCCAGTCACAGGCACAGGACTTCGGCGCAAGCGTCTCTAAGATTTCAATGATCTCCCTACATTTCATGCTGTACCTCCTGATTTTCTTTTAACTGTAATTTCAACTCGGAAAGCCGCTCTGCCGCCCGTTCGGAATCCCCCGCTTTCGCGGAAAGATCCTCGATGAACCGCAGAATCTTCGCCTCTTCCTCCTTCAGATATGTAAGAAGAACCGGGTTCTTCGTCCGGATCAGATAATCGCCGTAGAGCATGCGGCTGTCCTCAGAAAGGTTTAAAACATCCGGATCCACTGTTTTTCCCTCAGAATCTGCGTCTTTCTCTCTCCGCACATCCATCACCGTATAAAACTTCCCGTCTTCAAGGACCATATCTTCCTTCCGGATCACAAAACCGTTCTCAAAAAGCCATCTTCTGACCTTAAAGATCTCCGACTGCGGTGATAAAACCCACTGTTTCACCGAATCCCACATATGTCTTCCGTTCTCCAGGATCTTAATGATCAGCTCGCCGCCCATTCCCGCGATCACGACAGAATCTGCCTCACCGGGCAGAAGCTTTGCGACACCGTCAGAAAGTCTCGTCTCGATCTTATCCGTAAGTCCAGCAAGGTCAATATTTTCCGTTGCCCTGGATAACGGGCCTTTCCGCACATCCATAGCTACAGCCTTCTTTACGATCATTCTCCTGACAAGCTCCACCGGAACATGTCCGTGGTCCGTCCCAACGTCTGCCGCGGACTCCCCAGGTTCCACAAATGAGAGCACCAGCTCCAGGCGTTCTGATAATTTCATATCAATTTCTCCATTTCTCTTTAACACGACTACTTTTCGATTTTGCAGCCGCCTTTTTGTATTTCCGGCAGTTTAACTCCATCCAGGAGCACACAGACAGGCCATCCCTGACTGCCTTTTCCTGCACAGATCTTTTCCTGCTTCCCATATCTTTTTACTCATCCAGATAATCTTTCAAGATCTTACTCCTGCTCGGATGGCGCAGTTTTCTAAGGGCCTTCGCCTCGATCTGGCGGATCCGCTCCCTCGTCACGTTGAACTGTCTTCCGACCTCCTCCAGAGTCCTCGGTCTTCCGTCATCCAGGCCAAATCTCAGGCGCAGCACTTTCTGTTCCCTCTCAGTGAGCGTTGACAGCACATCCATCAGCTGTTCGTGGAGCAGCGTGTAAGTCGCGGCATCCGCCGGGACTTCCACATTATTATCCTGGATAAAGTCCCCGAGGTGGCTGTCCTCCTCCTCGCCGATCGGAGTCTCTAAGGACACCGGATCCTGAGAGATCTTCATGATCTCACGGACACGTTCCACCGGCATATCGAGCTCCTTCGCGAGCTCCTCTGGCGTGGCCTCACGGCCAAGCTTCTGGACTAACTGTCTCTGGGTCCGCACAAGACGGTTGATGGTCTCCACCATGTGTACCGGAATCCGGATCGTTCTCGCCTGATCCGCAATGGCGCGGGTGATCGCCTGACGGATCCACCAGGTCGCGTAGGTGCTGAATTTATAGCCTTTCCTGTAATCAAACTTCTCGACTGCCTTAATGAGTCCAAGATTTCCCTCCTGGATCAGGTCGAGCAGCTGCATGCCCCGTCCGGCATACCGTTTTGCGATACTCACCACAAGACGCAGGTTCGACTCTGCAAGCTTCTTCTTTGCCTCCTCGTCACCGAGCTCGATCTTCTTTGCCAGTTCGATCTCCTCATCCGGGGAAAGCAGCGGCACTTTTCCGATCTCTTTTAAGTACATCCGGACCGGATCATCTACACCGATCCCCTCCGGTACGGAGAGATCGATATGCTCCACATCAATCTCATCCTCCGGATCTGCATCTTCATCCTCTGAAAACAGATCCGGATCCATCTCATCATCGTTCGACATTTTTAAGATGTCGACATGTTTTTTATCCAGGAAGTCGTATATGCGGTCCAGCTTCTCGGGTGTCAGTTCATCCCCCGCAAAGGCATCCAGAACTTCCGTTTCATCAAGGACGTTCTTTTTACTTTTTGCGAGTTCCAGAAGTTTTGATAACTTCTCTTCAAATGTAAGTGTCTTTTCCTCCATAATTCCATCCTTCCCGGCACCTGACGTTCCTCGTGTCTGCCTTTTGACTTCTGCTTCTCTCAGTCAAGTGTGATATTCAGGACAGCCAGTGCTGACTGCTGCCTGATGATTTCCTGCAACTCTCTGATATCTGCTGTTTTTCCCTTTACCTCCAGACTGTGTTTCTTTATCTTTTTGACGGTCTCTGAGAGTGCTCTCCTCTGTTCCTCATTATTTAAGGACTCGCTGAGACTCGCGTGGAATAAGGCCGCCACTTCCCTGTATTGTTCCTCGCCCTCGATGAAATGATTCAGGATCTGCGCAGGGTTCACGCTTCCTGTTTTTTCATATTCATCGAAGACCATGGATGCCGCTTCTCTGTAAAGCTCGTCGTCAAAATCCTCCGGTGTGATAATGCCGCGGATCTTTTCGAAAAGCTGCGGACGCTCGATGAGCCAGGTGAGAAGCAGTCTCTGGGACTTCCGGATCCCGTCCTCCTTCTCCTTTTTCTGGCGGGTCCGCTCCTTATCGTACTCCCGCTCCCTTGTGGTCACTCCGATGAGTCCGCCCATGGAGTTCACGAGGTTTTTGAGATCCGTCTCCGGGATCATATACTCCCTTGCAACGGCTTCCGTGTAATTATCACGCTCCAGCTTTTCCGGAAACTCCAGAAGCTTCTTCGCGATGGCGTTATAAAACCCTGTCTTCGACTCCGGGTCCTGCATGTTGTACTGGCTCCGGATCACGGAGATTTCGAACATAAAGCTTCCAACGGCATTGTCGATCCGCTTCTGGAATTCCTCTTTCCCAAGATTCTTGATAAACTCGTCCGGGTCCTTATAGGGCTTCATATTTAAAACCTTGATGGACATTCCAACCTCTTTTAAGATCGGAATCGCGCGGAGCGCCGCCTTCACTCCCGCCCCATCGCTGTCGTAGGTCAGGACTACCTGATCCGTGTAGCGCTTTAAAAGCATCGCGTGCTGGGACGTAAACGCGGTCCCCAGAGATGCCACCGCGTTCGTAAATCCGGCCTGATGCATAGCGATCACGTCCACATAGCCTTCACAGATCAGCATATATTTCGCCCTGGACGTTCTCGCGAAATTAAGTCCGTAGAGATTCCGGCTCTTATCAAAGATCTTCGTCTCCGGGGAGTTTAAATATTTCGGCTCCCCGTCCCCCATTACACGGCCGCCGAAACCGATGACACGGTTATTGACGTCTAAGATCGGGAACATGACACGGTTCCAGAATTTATCTCTGGCTCCCCTCTCATCGATAAAGAAAAGACCTGTCTCTTTTAAAATATCATCGTTGTATCCCTTCGACCTCATATACCGGTAAAGGTCATCCGGCACCTTACTGGAATACCCAAGACCGAAGTGGCGGATCGTATCGTCCGTCAGACGGCGTTTCTCCTTAAAATAGTCATATCCGACCTTTCCTGACGGCTGCTTTAACTGATAATAAAAGAAGTTCGCCGCAAGACGGTTGATCTCAAGGAGCGTATTTTTCAGGTCCGCCTGAGCTCTCGCCTCCTTTGAGTATTCCACCTCCGGCAGGGCGATCCCCGCCCGGTCCGCCAGCATCTTCACAGCTTCCACGAAGGTATAATTTTCATATTCCATCACAAAGGTGATGACATTTCCGCCTGCTCCGCATCCGAAGCAGTAATACATCTGCTTTCCCGGTGAAACGGAAAAGGACGGGGATTTCTCATTATGAAACGGGCACAATCCGAAATAGTTTGCGCCCTTTTTCTTTAAATTCACATACTGGGACACGATGTCCACGATGTCATTTCTTGTTCGTACTTCCTCGATCACTTCTTCCGGGTAATACACGCTTCATCCCTCCCGCGATATGTATTTTCCGCAAAACCGCTCTGCACTTTCCTCGCAGATCCGCCGGATCCGTCTCTCAGACATTCCAGCCTTTCGGTACAAATAATTCTTCAAACCGGTCGATGGCATATCCATCGCTCATCCCGGCAATATAATCACAGACGACCCGCTCTCTCTTCTCCCCGCGAAGCTCCATCATCGCCAGGTACTCTTCCGGCAGCTCGTCCACATGCTTCAGGTAGTATTCGTAAAGTGTCACGATCAGCTGCTGGGCTCTTCCCTCCTCGCCCTTTGCGGCAGGATTGCGGTACACATGTTCAAACATCCATTCCCTCAAGCCCCGCATGGCCCGCTCTACGTCCGGGGACATAAAGATCGATGGCCTGTCCATACTGTTATTGATAATATCATGGATCATGATATTCAGGCGGTCCTTTACGGTATCCCCAAGTACATCCGCGTATTCTCTCGGAATATCCCGCTCGGTAATGATCTTTCCGCGGATCGCGTCGTCGATATCATGATTGATGTATGCGATTTTATCGGAGAACCGCACGATCTTTCCCTCCATGGTCGCCGGATTTCCGGACGTTCTGTGGTTTAACATTCCGTCGCGGACTTCCTTTGTGAGGTTCAACCCCTGTCCCTTTTTTTCCAGGATCTCCACCACCCGGACGCTCTGCTTATAGTGAGCGAAGCCGTCCTCGCAGATCTCATTCAATATGTATTCCCCCGCATGTCCGAAAGGCGTGTGGCCGAGATCATGCCCCAAGGCGATCGCCTCAGTCAGGGACTCATTCATCCGGAGTGCCTTTGCGATCGTTCTCGCGATCTGGGATACCTCTAACGTATGGGTCAGTCTCGTCCGGTAGTGGTCACCTTCCGGAGCGAGAAAAACCTGTGTCTTATCTTTCAGGCGCCGGAATGACTTGCTGTGCAGGATCCGGTCACGGTCACGCTGGTAGGCAGGGCGGATATCGCAGAGCGGTTCCTCCCGGTCACGCCCCAGCGTCTCACTGCTTAACGACGCATATGGACTTAGATTCTGGCGTTCCCACTGTTCCATCGTTTCCCTGATATTCATACCTGACCGCCTCCTTTTCCGGCGCAGCCCGTCATTCCCACGGGCGTACATTTGTTCTCCGTCCTAAGAATATACTTTTATAGTATATCATATTTTAAGGCATTTTAGAACCACGATTCCTATCCTTTTACTGAAAAATATGTAAAATTTCTGAAATTTTTTCGTTCAGCCCCCACTGAGATAAAACAACCCGGCAGGCCAGGTCTTTTGCAGAGTATCTCCGCCTTTCCCTGTCCTGCCGGACTTACAGTCATTCTATTCTTTTTCTTTCAGAGACTCCGCCATGTCGCCTCTTACATCTTCTCACCCGGGATGACCGGAACTGCGCCCTGCGGAACCGGGCAGGTATAGCCGCCATAACGTTTCATCTTCTTGTTGAACTCGTCCTTCGCTGCCTGTAAAACATCCGGCTTCTCCATGAGATCGATCGCGGTAGCCGCGATGACCTTTCCCGCTAACAGCATATTCTTGTGGGCAATGGATGTCCGTCCACAGGAGACATTCTGCCAGGAATGTCCCGGTGCCTGTGCCGGGAATGTGGAAGTATTGATCTGCGCCGTCGGAATGCACCAGCTCACATCACCGACATCCGTGGATCCCATTCTCGGTTTCTCATAGTAGAGATACGGGACAAGGAACTCATTCATCGGTGTTGTGCCGTGTTTGGACTTCTCATCAACATATTCGTAGATATCGCTGCTGTCCTCCGTCGCATCTCCCGGAAGCTTGTCAGACTTCATCTCAACGGAATCGTAGAGGGCTTTCGCGTACTTTAATTCTTCTTCCGTGTAATGGCAGACACCGAGATCATTGAAGTTGTCCCACATAAGGGACTCCAGGACCTTGTTCGGAACGGTATTGGAGCAGCCGTCGATAAACTTCTTCTCCATCTTTGTATCTGTCATCATGGATGCCGCAAGAGCAATACGGTCGACTCTCTCCTGAAGCTCCAGTGCGTCCTTTACCCAGATGGAGCGGACCATGTAGAGGACCTGTGCCTTCGGCTGTACCACGTTTGGAGAATCTCCACCGGCATCCGTGATGGAGTAATGGATCCTTGCGCTGTCCGGCATATGCTCTCTTAAGAACTGGACACCGATATTCATAAGCTCCACCGCGTCGAGGGCAGAACGTCCCTTGTCCGGTGCCCCCGCTGCATGGGAGGCAACACCGGTAAACTTATACTCTGTCTGGATACAGGTGTTGCAGGTACCGGAAGTGACCTGATTCACATTCCCCGGATGCCAGGTGAGAGCCGCGTCGCACTCCGCGAACACGCCGTCTCTTGCCATAAATGCTTTCGTAGCGGCACCTTCCTCACCAGGACAGCCGTAAAGAATTACTTTACCGCTTCCCTCACCTTTTTCTTCCAGATATTTCTTGATGGCAAAAGCCGCAGCCATGGCCCCCGCGCCTAAAAGGTTGTGACCGCAGCCGTGACCGTTTCCGTCTGTGACAAGCTCTTTTCTGGTCTCAGATCCGGCGATCTGGGAAAGACCTGTCAGAGCATCATACTCGGCGAGAATTCCGATCACCGGCTTTCCGGAACCGTAGGAAGCACGGAATGCAGTCTCAATGTTGTCAAAGGGATGTTCGACAGTAAATCCTTCTTCTTTTAATACCTTTGCGTAAAGTTCACCGGATTTGTACTCTCTCAGGGAAAGCTCCGCATAGTCCCAGATCTTATCGGATACGTCGGTGATCACGCCGGATTTTTCGTCGATATAATCGAATGCTGTCTGTTTGGATGCTGACATGTCATGTTCTCCTTTCAAAAATCCCGCCAGGCAAGACTCCAAAAGTCTGCCTGAGCGGGATATGACTTACGCGAGCAACGAGCCAAAGTCCATGCTTGCATGAGACCTTGGCGACTGCCGCGATAACTTGAGAAGCTCGCAAAGCGTGCTTCTCATAGTTCCTGTTAAAACAGCTTTTCCCGCTGTTCTTTCATCAGTATAATACCTTGCTTAAAAATTCCTGTGTCCTCGGGTTCTGCGGATGATTGAAGACCTCATCCGGAGTGCCTTTCTCCGCGATCACGCCGCCATCCATAAAGAATACACGGTCGGAAACCTCTCTCGCAAATCCCATCTCATGGGTTACGATCACAGTAGTCATTCCTGTCTTTACAAGGTCCTTGATAACATGAAGGACCTCTCCTACCATCTCCGGATCAAGGGCGGAAGTCGGCTCATCAAAAAGCATAACATCCGGTTCCATCGCCAGCGCGCGCACGATGGCGAGACGCTGCTTCTGTCCACCGGAGAGCTTCTTCGGGAACTGGTTCTCCTTATCCGCAAGACCAACGCGGTTTAAAAGCTCCCGCATCATCTCGTCGGCTTCCTTCTGGGTTTTCTTTCCAAGAAGGACAGGGGCAAGCGTTACGTTTTTTCCAACTGTAAGATTATTGAATACATTAAAGTGCTGGAATACCATTCCCATCTTCTGACGATGAAGGTTGATATCCACATTCTTGTCGGTAATATCGGTTCCCTCGAAATAGATCTTTCCGGATGTCGGTGTCTCAAGAAGGTTTAAGCAGCGTAAAAATGTACTTTTACCGCCGCCGGACGGTCCGATAACAGAAACAACCTCGCCATGATTGACATGCTCGGTAACACCCTTTAATACCTGAAGACTGCCGAAGGATTTATGCAGATCTTCTACACGAATCAGTTCTTTTTCACTAGCGCTCACTTGCGTTCATCCTCCTCTCCAGTAAAGCAATCAGCTTGGACATGATAAATGTCACGCCGAAGTAAATGATACCAACGATGGTCAACGGCTCAAGTACACGGAATGTAAGACCGTTGATGGTCTTAAACTGGGTCATAAGTTCTCCGATAAAGAACGTGGACGCCAGAGATGTCTCCTTGACGATCGCTACGAACTCGTTGCAGAGCGCCGGAAGAATATTCTTAACTGCCTGCGGGAGAACGATATGGATCATGGTCTGACGCGCGTTTAAGCCCAGAGAACGGGCAGCTTCTGTCTGTCCGACATCGACAGCCTGAATACCTGCGCGGACGATCTCACAGACATAAGCGGTAGAGTTTACGCAGCAAGCAGTCATAACGCATGTAAACTCGCTCAAGTTGAAGAACGGAAGCCAGGTCGGCAGCATAAAGTAGAAGAAATATAACTGCAGCAGGATCGGCGTACCGCGGATAATTTCGACATAAACGGTAGCGATCAGCCGGAGCGGCTTAAATTTTCCGATGCCCACGTTGCTGCGGCGCATCAGTGCCATCAGAGAACCGAAAACGGTACTGATGAGGACAGTGAGGAGACCCATAAACAGTGTCATTCCAAGACCCTGTAAGAATAAGTTCCAGTACTTCATCCAGACTTTTAACATGACGTTAAGAAACTCCATCTGGAAAACTCCTTTCGTAGATAAAACTTGAAAACAGACAAAGGTCTTTCCGGTATCTTCACCGGAAAGACCGAGCTCTGTATTTTCTGTAACCTGAAGTGATAACCGATTCCGTCCTGCGCTGATCTTCCATCACGGAACGAAACGATCTGCTCCGAAATTAGTGCGTCTCGATACCGAGCTTCTCAGCAAGGGCAACCGCCTCTTCTCTCCACTGCTCATAGAGACCTTTCTCGTTAACTTCAACGATCACTTCGTTGATCGCATTTAAGAGATCATCATCGCCTTTCTTGACCGCGATAACGTTACCTTCACTTGAATAGTCAAACATGAAATCTGCCATTGCGATATCATCATATGTCTTTGCAAGGGATTCACCGTTATCACCGGATACAGCGAGTGCGTCAACCTTGCCTGTTGTTAACATCATAACACCGTCTGTTATATTTGTCACTAACTGGATCTGAACGTCAGACGGAAGCTGCTCTGTAGCAAGCTTGTTCTGTAAGGTTGCGTTCTGGGTAGCAACCTTCTTGCCTGCGAAGGATTCTGCTGTATTGTACTGGGAAGCAAGTTCCTTCTTAACTAAAAGACCCTGACCTTTCTTCGTGTTTACATTATAACGCTCGGAAAGTCCCATAGCCTCTGCACGCTCATCTGTGTAAGCGAAGCCGGAGATACCCATATCAATGTTTCCGGAAGTAACTGCCTGCTGGATTGCGGAGAACTCCATCGGCTTGATCTCAAGTTCTACGCCAAGCTTCTCAGCGATGTATTTTGCAAGCTCCACATCGGCACCGACATACTCGGTTGTTCCACTGCTGACATCCTTGAATTCCCACGGAGCGAAATCAGGGGATGTTCCCATTGTGATCTTTCCTGCCGCAAGAACTTTTCCGAGATGGCCCTTCGGATCTACATTCTCAAGTGCCTTTAAGGAACCTTCCGCTGCGGCTGTTGCCTCTGTCTTATCCGCTTCCTTTGATTCAGCCGCTGTTGTCGCGTCGGCTGTTGTTGTCTCGGCTGGCGGTGGTTGTTCTGCCCGTGTTTTCGTAATATAATTA
>OBZC01001723.1_pt1 | contig 12146 bp, 6 predicted proteins | sample 1538231 | NCBI WGS metagenome assembly OBZC01 (sample SAMEA2580225, study PRJEB22360) | human gut metagenome | biome: human gut; feature: human-associated habitat; material: faeces | place: Denmark | collected 2008/2010 | reverse complement strand
CGAGGTTACCCAAGTGGGTGTCACGACTTCCAAGCGCCAGACCAGTATGTTACAGATCTTCTCGCTCTATAGCCCGGACGGTTCTTATGACGAGAACTTCCTCAGTAATTACATCAGCATCAACCTAAAACCAGAGATACTCCGTATCTCCGGAGTCGGCGAGTTGATGGTTATGGGTGGCGATTACAGTATGCGTATCTGGATGAAGCCCGACGTTATGGCCCAATACAAATTGATCCCCTCGGACGTGACCTCCGTGTTGGCCGAGCAAAATATTGAGTCCGCCACGGGTTCTTTAGGCGAGAACTCGGACGAGACGTATCAGTACACCATGAAATATAGCGGACGCCTGCTTACTCCGGAGGAATTCGGCGATATCGTGATCCGCTCCACCGAGGATGGAGAGGTATTGAAGCTAAAAGAGATAGCAGACATTGAGTTAGGAAAGGAGAGTTATGCCTATATCGGACAAACAAACGGTAAGCCGGGTATCTCCTGTATGGTTTTCCAGACAGCCGGATCGAATGCCACGGAGGTGAATAATAAGATCGACGCTTTTCTTGAGGAAGCCTCGAAAGACTTCCCGAAAGGTATCGAGGTCGTAAAATTGATGAGTACGAATGATTTCTTGTACGCCTCGATCCATGAGGTTGTAAAAACCTTGATAGAGGCCATTATCCTCGTTATCCTTGTGGTATATGTCTTCTTGCAGGATATCCGTTCTACGCTGATTCCGTTGGTAGCGATCGTAGTTTCCTTGATCGGTACGTTCGCCTTTATGACGGTCGCCGGATTTAGCATCAACTTGATCACTTTATTCGCTTTGGTATTGGTGATCGGTACGGTGGTGGATGATGCGATCGTTGTTGTAGAGGCAGTCCAAGCTCGGTTCGACGTTGGATATAAGTCCTCTTATATGGCTAGTATGGACGCGATGAAAGGATTGACATCCGCCATCGTCTCTACTTCATTGGTATTTATGGGCGTGTTTATCCCGGTATCGTTTATGAGCGGTACATCCGGTACATTCTATACGCAGTTCGGTTTGACGATGGCAGCGGCCGTAGGTATCTCTACCGTTAACGCGTTAACGTTAAGCCCGGCGCTTTGCGCTATCTTATTGAAGCCTTACATCAACGAGGACGGCACCCAAAAGAATAACTTCGCCGCACGTTTCCGTAAGGCGTTCAACGCCGCATTCGATTCGGTCATCAAGAAATATAAGCACGGGGTGTTGTTCTTTATCAAGCGGAAATGGCTGGCTTGGTCGCTGTTGGCATGCTCCATCGCATTACTTATCGTCTTGATGAACACGACAAAATCCAGCTTGGTGCCCGATGAGGATCAAGGTACGGTCTTTGTCAACGTAAGTACGGCCTCCGGAAGCTCCTTGGCTACGACTAACAAGATTATGACGAATATCGAGCAACGGATCAACCAGATTCCACAGCTTCAATCTTATTCCAAGGTTTCCGGTTATGGTTTGCTGGCCGGACAAGGTAGCTCTTTCGGTATGTTCATCTTGAAACTAAAACATTGGGATGAGCGCCCGGACAAGGAAGATAACGTACAAGCCGTGATCGGACAGGTATATGGCCGTACAGCAGATATCAAGGACGCTACGATTTTCGCCATCGCCCCCGCCATGATCCCCGGATATGGTATGGGTAACGCATTGGAAATGCATACGCAAGACAAGGCCGGTGGAGACTTAACGACCTTCTTTAACACGACCCAGCAATATCTCGCAGCCTTGCGTGAACGGCCCGAGATCGCTACGGCTTACTCTACCTTCGATATCAAGTACCCGCAATGGCGCGTGGATGTGGACGCGGCGAAATGCAAACGGGCCGGAATCACTCCGGATGCTGTTCTATCAACCCTTTCCGGTTATTACGGAGGGCAATATGTGTCGAATATCAACCGCTTCTCGAAGGTGTATAAGGTGATGATACAGTCCGATCCTAAATATCGTCTGGATGAGACCTCCTTGAATAATACGTTCGTACGCATGTCGAACGGCGAGATGGCACCGCTTAGTCAGTTTATCACCTTGACCAAGGTATACGGTGCCGAATCTTTAGCCCGTTTCAATATGTATAATTCGATCGCCGTCAATGCCGTACCGGCCAATGGATATAGCTCCGGGGATGCTATCAAGGCGGTAAAAGAGACAGCGGCCACCTCACTCCCGAAAGGATACGGGTATGACTTCGGTAGTATCACCCGTGAGGAGAACCAGCAGAGTAATACGACCATTATCATCTTCGGTATCTGTATCTTGATGATTTATTTGATCCTAAGTGCCTTGTACGAGAGTTTTCTTGTTCCTTTCGCCGTGATTCTTTCCGTACCGATGGGTTTGATGGGTAGTTTCTTGTTCGCTAAGTTCATGGGATTGGAGAATAACATTTATCTGCAAACCGGTCTGATCATGTTGATCGGGTTGTTGGCGAAGACCGCCATCTTATTGACGGAGTACGCTACCCAGCGCCGCTTGTCCGGCATGAGCCTGACCTCGGCCGCTCTTAGCGCGGCGAAGGTTCGTCTGCGCCCGATCTTGATGACCGCTCTTACGATGATATTCGGTTTGCTGCCATTGATCGTTTCCAACGGCGTAGGCGCTAATGGAAACCGCTCGTTGGGAACCGGTGCCGTTGGCGGTATGTTGATCGGTACATTGGCTTTGTTATTTATCGTGCCTTGCTTATTCATCACGTTCCAATACCTGCAAGAGAAACTACGCCCGATCCAATTCGAGCGTTCCCTTGATTGGCAGGTGCAAGAAGAGGTAAAAGAGGCCGCCGAAGAAAGAAAAGAATATTTAGATAGCAAGAAATAATCTATCCAGTTGTATATATATAATGTATATGAAGAATAACATCATACTCTTTGCCGTAGCGACGCTAGCGTTGAATAGCTGCGGCATTTACAAGAAATACGAGCCTGTCGCCACCCTCCCGGAGAATCTATATCGGGAGGAGATAGCCCCGGCAGATACCTTCTCCATCGGGAATATCAGTTGGCGGGACCTATTCACCGATCCGGCCTTGCAATCCTTGATCGAACGGGGATTAGCCAATAATACAGATCTGCGGATTGCCCATCTAAAGGTGCAAGAAGCCGAGGTGGCGTTAATGACCTCCCGCCTCTCCTACCTCCCGTCGCTCTCCCTAGATCCGCAGGGCACGACAAGTAGTTTCAATAAGGCAAAAGCGTCGTGGACATACAACGTCCCGGTATCGGCCAGTTGGGAGATCGATATCTTCGGCCGGCTGACAAACGCCAAACGACAAGCAAAAGCCGCCTTGTCGCAAAGCCAAGCGTATAGCCAAGCCGTACAAACACAACTGATCGCCAACATCGCCAATTTATATTATACCCTATTGATGCTGGATCGGCAATACGAGATCACGACGGAAACCGCCGTGAGATTTTTGCCTTACCTTCGTCCCACCCACGCGTTAAGGGCGGCCGGCATGACTACCGAGGCGGCCGTATCGCAAACCGAGGCTACTTGCTACTCCATCGAGACCTCTGTTAAGGATCTGGAACAGACCATCCGGGAGACCGAGAATACGCTTGCCGTCTTATTAGGAGAAACACCTCAAGATATCGAGCGAGGAAGATTGGAAGAGCAGTCCTTGACCCCGGATCTGGCGATCGGCATCCCGGTGCAGCTGCTATCGAACCGTCCGGATGTACGTAGCGCCGAGTACGCATTGGCGCAAGCGTTCTACGGGACAGCCTCCGCACGCTCCAATTTTTATCCCTCGCTACGTCTTAGCGGCAGCGCAGGGTGGACAAACAGCGCAGGCAGTTACATCGTAAATCCGGGTAAACTATTACTATCGGCGGTCGGCTCCCTCACGCAACCGCTATTTAACAAAGGAGCGAATATCGCCCAATTGAAAATAGCGAAAGCGCAGCAAGAGGAGGCCAAGCTCACTTTCCAACAAACCGTGCTCAACGCCGGAAAAGAGGTGAACGACGCACTTACCCAAGCCCAGACCGCAAAGGGAAAGATCGACTTGCGTACACACCAAATCGAATCGCTTGAAGATGCCGTGCGTAGCACCCAATTGCTGATGACGCATGGAAACACTACTTATTTGGAAGTGCTCACGGCACAGCAAACCCTGCTCAGCGCCCAGCTCTCCCAAGTAACGGATCGTTTTGACGAGCTTCAAGCCACCGTAAACCTCTACCAAGCCTTAGGAGGAGGCAGACATTAAAGAGAGTCCTTTCAGACTTGTATATAATTATGATTGTAACCTCCTTTTGTGCGTGACGCATAGAAGGAGGTAAAAAAATCCCCGGTTTATGGTATATGCCGTAAACAATCCATCCACTATCTTTGTCATATAAATAAAAGAATCCAGAAACAACAAAATTCATTTGTATATGGCAAGAATAGCAAGACAACTGACCGACCTTGTCGGCAACACTCCCCTGTTGGAGTTCTCTAATTTCAACGCGAGCAAGGGCCTTAAAGCCCAAGTAATCGGCAAGCTGGAATATTTCAACCCGGCTGGTAGCGTAAAAGACCGCATCGCCTTGGCGATGATCGAGGACGCCGAGGCTAAAGGCTTGTTGAAACCCGGCGCTACCATTATCGAACCGACCAGCGGTAATACCGGAGTCGGACTCGCTTTTGTCTCCGCCTCGAAAGGCTACAAATTAATCCTGACCATGCCGGATACCATGAGTGCCGAGCGTCGTAACTTATTGAAAGCGTTAGGTGCCCGGCTCGTCCTCACCCCCGGGGCAGAAGGCATGAAAGGAGCCATCGCCAAAGCGGAGGAACTGCGTGATGCGACTCCCGGTTCCATCATCCTACAACAATTCGAGAATCCCGCCAACCCGGCCATGCATATCCGCACGACCGCCGAGGAGATCTGGCGTGATACGGATGGTAAAGTAGACCTGTTTGTAGCCGGCGTAGGAACCGGAGGCACGGTCAGCGGTGTCGGTGCCGGATTGAAAGCTCACAACCCGAACGTACAAATCGTAGCGGTAGAGCCTAGCGATTCACCGGTACTTTCCGGAGGCAAGCCCGGCCCGCACAAGATACAGGGCATCGGAGCCGGCTTTATCCCCAAGACCTACAACGGGGAGGTAGTTGACAATATCCTGCAAGTAACGAACGATGACGCTATCCAGCCGCGAACTGGCCGGGAAGGAAGGGTTGCTGGTAGGAATATCTTCCGGCGCCGCTGTATACGCCGCCGTGGAACTAGCTAAACTTCCGGAGAATGAGGGAAAAACGATCGTGGCGTTGCTTCCGGACACAGGAGAAAGGTATCTCTCCACGGTTCTATATGCTTTCGAGGAATATCCTCTATAGGCTTTTATCGGTTTATCTGATGTCATAGAATCTGAGTCGAAAACACTATAGTGTTTGTGGATAAACACAATAGTATTCAGACTAAAACACTACTGTATTCGTGCACAAATACAGTAGTGTTTTTTACAGATTACAAGAGCCCTTTCGTACTCGGTAGCTCAAACCGATAAATATCTCGTCGGATCGCCATCTTGATCGAGCGGGCCAAAGCCTTGAAGATACCTTCTATCTTATGATGCTCGTTCATACCCTCGGCACGGATATTCAAATTCATGCGGGCAGCGTCGCTCAAGCTCTTGAAGAAATGGAGGAACATCTCCGTAGGCATATCTCCCACTTTCTCACGGTGGAACTCAGCGTCCCAAACCAACCAAGGACGGCCACCGAAATCCAGCGCCACACTACACAAGCAATCGTCCATCGGAAGGCAATAGCCATAACGCTCGATCCCTCGCTTATCACCCAGCGCTTTCAGCATCGCCTCGCCAAGGGCAATCGCCGTATCCTCTATCGTATGATGCTCGTCGACCTCCAGGTCGCCTTTTACCCGTACCGTCAGATCCGTACCGGAATGCTTACCGATCTGATCCAACATATGATCGAAGAAACCAAGCCCGGTAGAGATCGATGTCTTTCCGGTTCCATCCAGATTCCAGTCCACATAGATGTCCGTCTCCTTCGTGGCACGCCGTACGACCGCACGACGCTCGCCGGCAAACAGATACTCGGTGATCTTATCCCAATCATCCGTGATATAGGCGGGAGACAATGAGGTAGCGTAAGCCGCCAACTCACTCTCCGCTCCCTCCTCCGGGCGCAACCAGATACCTTTAGCGCCCAGATTATGGGCCAACTCCATATCCGTAAGGCGGTCCCCGATCACGAAACTATTCTCCAGATCGTATTCACCGGTCATATATTTCGTGAGCATTCCCGTACGAGGCTTACGATTCGGGGAATTATCCTCGGGAAAGGAAGGATCGATCAAGATATCGTCGAATACGATCCCCTCTCCTTCCAGCGTCTTTAGCATCAAGTTATGGGCAGGCCAGAAAGTCTCCTCCGGGAAAGAGGGCGTACCCAGCCCGTCTTGGTTGGAGACCATCACGAACTCGAAATCCAACCGCTCGCGAATGAAATAGAGGTTACGCATCACCTTCGGGACAAACTCTAGTTTCTCCAAGCTATCCAATTGATAATCTACGGGCGGCTCTTTTACAAGCGTGCCGTCCCGGTCGATAAACAACGCTCTTTTCCTCGTGCTCATAATTTCATGTTTTTCATCGCGTTCAATAAGCTATCATTCTCTTTCGGCGTACCGATCGTAATACGAAGGCAACCCCGGCATTTCTGCACGTTGCTACGGTTACGCACTACGATCCCTTTCTTCACGAGCCCATTATACATGGCATCCGCCTTGGCGACATTCACCAACAAGAAATTAGCGTCCGAAGGATATACTTGATAGGAGAAAGGAGGCTCGGACAGGATCTTCTCCAGCCGGTTACGCTCCGTGAGGATCTCGTTCACTTGGTGCTTCATGGTCGCCTCGTCGTTCAAGAGCTCCAAAGCTTTCTCCTGTGTAAGCTGGTTGACGTTATACGGATATTTGATCTTATTCAAGACACCGATAATCTCCGGAGAGGCGAATGCCATACCCAAACGAATACCCGCCGCTCCCCACGCTTTCGACAAGGTTTGAAGAACGATCAGATTCGGGAACCCGGATAATTCCTTCAAGAAAGAGGGATAAGCGGAGAAGTCGATATAAGCCTCATCGATCACCACGATTCCTTCATAATTCTTCAAGATCTTATAGATCGAGCCACGATCCAGACTGTTGCCACTAGGGTTATTCGGAGAACATAGGAAGATCACTTTTGTCCACTCGTCCGCCGATTCCAATACGGCTTCCGCATCCAAATCAAAGTTTTCGTCCAAAGAAACCTTACGGCATTCCACGTTATTTACATTCGCTGCCACCTCATACATGCCATACGACGGCGAGATCGTCACTACACTATCCAACCCCGGCTCGCAAAAAGCACGGATCACCAGATCGATGGCCTCGTCACTGCCATTGCCCAAGAAGATCGAGCTACGGTCCACGCCTTTCAACACGGCCAGACGATCCTTCAATTTCCACTGCAAGGGATCGGGATAACGGTTATACGGCATATTCCACGGATTCTCATTCGCGTCCAGAAAAACGGAGGCATCCCCATGAAACTCATCACGTGCGGATGAATACGGTTTCAAATTCCAGACATTCGGTCTTACTAAATCTTTTAGGTCTTTCATATCGTGTTCAATCTAATTGTTACTGCGTTGCGGTGAGCATCCAGCTGCTCGTTGGCCGCCATGGTTTGGATCGTACTACCCAAGGCACGGATACCATCGGAAGTGATCTCTTGGAAAGTGATCTTCTTGATGAAACTATCCAAGTTCACGCCGCTATATGCCTTGGCATAGCCGTTGGTCGGCAAGGTATGATTCGTGCCGGAAGCATAATCGCCTGCGCTTTCCGGAGTATATGGACCCATAAAGACACTGCCGGCGTTCTCGATTCGCTCCGCGATAGCGGTGTAATCCGCCGTCTGGATAATCAAGTGCTCGGGAGCGTATTGGTTCGTGAAGTCTACGACTTCCTGCGAATCTTTCAATACGATGATACGGCTGTGCGCTAATGATTTCTCGGTAATCTCCTTTCGGGGCAAACGATCGAGTTGCTCTTGGATGGCACGGGCCACGGGTTCCACGATCGTTTCCGAAGCGGTTACGAGGATCGCTTGGCTATCCACCCCATGTTCGGCTTGCGAGAGGAAATCGGCGGCGATAAAATCGGGATTCGCCGTCTCGTCCGCGATCACCTCTACCTCGGATGGTCCGGCGGGCATATCAATGGCGACCTCTTTCAGGCTTACTAATTGCTTTGCCGCCGTCACGTATTGATTACCGGGGCCAAAGATCTTATACACCTTGGGGACCGATTCCGTCCCATAGGCCATCGCCGCTATCGCTTGGATTCCTCCAGCCTTGAATATCTTACTTACACCTGCGACCTCCGCAGCGAACAGGATAGCGGGATGTACTTTCCCTTCCCGGTTCGGTGGCGTACATAATACGATCTCCTTGCAGCCGGCGATACGTGCGGGCACTGCCAACATCAATACCGTGGAAAACAAAGGCGCCGTCCCGCCCGGAATATATAAACCGACTTTCTCGATCGCTACCGCTTTCTGCCAACAAGTGACTCCCGGGGTAGTCTCCACTTTCTTTCCCTCGAAACGCTGCGAGGCATGGAACTTCTCGATATTCGCCTTTGCCGTACGAATCGCCTGTTTCAAGTCCTCAGCGACCAAGGCGTCCGCTTCCCTCATCTCCTCTTCCGAGACTTGAAGGGAAGAAAGCTGCACCTTATCAAACTTTTCCTCATACGCTTTTACGGCGATGTCACCCTGCTCACGTACCTCGTCCAATACCGTACGGACCGTATCGAACAAGGTGGTTACATCCAATGCGGGACGTTTGATTAGTGAGCTCCATTCCTCACGTCCGGGATATTTTATAATCTCCATATTATACAATCATTTTCTCGATCGGAAGCACTAAGATACCTTCAGCCCCCAATGATTTTAGTTTACCAATAATTTCCCAGAAATGCTTCTCGGCGATCACGGATTGAACAGAGACCCATTCATCGTTTGCCAAAGGCGTTATGGTCGGGCTCTTCATACCGGGAAGCACCTCGATAATCTCATCCAGCTTTTCTTTCGGAGCGTTCAGCAACACGTACTTCTTGCCCTCGGCGACTTGAATCGCCTCGAAGCGGAATAGAAGCTCATCCAAGATCTCCAGTTTCTCTTTGGATAGATTATTGTTAGCGATCAATAAAGCCTCACAAGGAAGGACTACCTCCACTTCTCTCAATTGATTGCTTACCAAAGTACTACCGGAGCTTACGATATCAAAGATAGCGTCCGCCAAGCCAATGCCCGGGGCGATTTCCACGGAGCCGCTGATTACATGAATATCCGCCTTCACGCCTCTCTCCTCCAAGAAAGACCGTAGGATCGCAGGATAGGAAGTAGCGATCGTTTTTCCCTCAAACCACTCAGCCCCCTTATATTCCTCATCTTTGGGGATCGCTAAGGATAGACGGCACTTACTAAAGCCCAGACGCTTGATCAATTTCGCCTCTTGCCCTTTCTCTACGTACTCGTTCTCTCCGACAATACCAATATCCGCCACACCGTTAGCTACAGACTGAGGAATATCATCATCACGAAGGAATAATACCTCTACCGGAAAACCTTTTGCCGATAATAACAGGATGCGTTTGCCCCTGTTTAGTTTAATACCTGCTTCTTCAAGCAACATCATGGTCTCGTCGTACAGACGGCCTTTCGATTGTACCGCAATTCTCAACATAACTATATCTTATTTTTATATTATAAATATCAACAAAAAAAGGCTTACCGCAAAACGGCAAGCCTTTATCTTTTTATCATGAGTACATACATACCATTCAGCCCACCGAACTATTGCCCGCTGTAATGATGATGGTGATATAATGTAGTCGTTATTTTCATTTCTTTTGTTATTTACGTCGCAAAGTTACAATAATAATTGAAAGAACAAATATTTCTGACAAAATATTATCACAATATCGATATTACTTCAATCCGTTCTTACGAAGCAACTCTTCTATCTCTTTCAAGCTTATAGATTCACGTTCTGCTTTGTCGTAGATGTTAGAGCAAGTTGATCTCTGTCTCATCGATGCTTAACAATTCTTCGACCAAATCCATCTTTAGGCATTTTAGTTCCATTGCCGTCATACAAATGCTCCTTTCTTATTAATTCGTTCTCAAGGACAAATATAATGATTTACTTTAATACAAATGACTCGCTTGCTGCTTAATCTTATTGGAAAGCATCAAGGGAAAGCCCGGATGCGCGGTAAAAAATGCGTCAACTTCTTCCCGAGCTTCCTTCGATGTATGGGCGGAAAGCAAGGAGCGAACCCAAGCGGTGGGGAAAAAGATATCGCCAGTCCACTGTACTTCCGGCCGGACGGATATAAGCGACCGACTCTTGTTCTCGCAGGCGATGGTTCAAATGAGCGAGAGCCGAAGAGGCCCATGGCTCCACCCTACGATTCCCGGCGATCAACAAGGAAGCGAAGACACTGTCACGTTCCGCCTTGCGGGGCGATACGGATGGGGAGATAAATTGATACTCCTTCTTCCGGTCCGGATTCTGTATGCGGGATAATTGCGTAGCGATAATCTTATCCGCTTTTTCCGGCAAATGTATCGCCAATATATAGGACAAGCCAATATAATCACTCTCGCTCAATGCGCAATCTTTCGGAGCTTTCCGTTCCTGCCATAACGTATACAGACGTTGTACCGCCTCCTCCGAATCCGCTATCGAACGATACAAACGAAACGCCTGCAAACGATGTTGGGATACGGGATTCGTTGTCACGATCTTCCACAAGGCCTGTTCCAACGGACGAGAATCCGACGGGAATATCCGCTGGCAATCTCCTAAATAGCTTAAAGCCATCGAGAACAATAAAGAATTAGACTCATTCGGTAAATACGCTAACATTTCATCACGGAACCCTTGCGGAGAAATTGTTTTCCAACGAAGATTCTCATAAAGGGTAATCAGCAAAGATCCCTTCAACACCTCATCTTCCGATAAGCGAAGCACAGACCATAGACCGGAAGACTCCCCCTCTGTTATTTTAAAGAAGCCATAGCCACGCCCATTTGTATTCGGAAGAATGACACAATTTCCATTCGGAAGAAAACTTAATTTCATTCGGAAGGAATCAGAGTTTCCTTCGAGAGAAACCGGGATTTCTTCCGAATCCGTTCCACAGATCACCCGATAGGTTAATTCTTGCGGCCATTTTAAACCCCGGCCCAACGGATCACGCTGCTCTACGACCAACTCGCCGTCCTTAACCGAAGCCGTAATCTCCGGCATACCCTTCTGATTCACCCACACCTCACTCCAAGCGGCCAGATCCTCTTCCGTATATTTATTCAAGATACGGATCAAGCCCTCCCACGTAGCGTTCCCATACGCATAAGTAGTCAAGTACTCACGGATTCCCTGCTGGAAAGCCTCTTCTCCCAGAACACGTACCAACATTTCCATAACCACGGGAGATTTATCATAGATGATATTACCATATACCAAACCGGCGTTCCGCAAATTATCCAAATCTTGCTTGATCGGATTCGCACCTGACGTACGGTCTTCCGAATAAGATGCGGGAATATAATCCCGAATAAAATTCAACCGGTGATTCACGTCCGGATATAAAGGTTCTACGATACGGGAAGCAAAATAATTAGCGAAAACCTCTTTTATCCATACATCATCAAACCATTTCATCGTTACATAATCGCCAAACCACATATGAGAGGTTTCATGCGCGATCAAGGAACTCCGACTCAATCGCTCATTTAAGGTAGGATGCTCATCCAGAAACATCCGACGATCCGTATATAAAGTAGCACCCGTATGTTCCATACCCCCATATTGGAAACCGGGTAAGATAATCACGTCATATTTAGCGAAAGGATAAGGAATACCAGTAAAGTCTTCCTGCCATTCCAACGCGTCGAACACCTCATCGGCGATGGCTGGGCATTGAGCGATCTTTTTCGGATCCGTCTCCCGATGATAAATAGAGATATCCCGCCCGTTCCGGAAATAAACCTCCCGAGTCAGTTTACCGGCCACGAATGAGAACAGGTAGGTACTAAGCGGTTCC
>OBZC01001722.1_pt1 | contig 12152 bp, 8 predicted proteins | sample 1538231 | NCBI WGS metagenome assembly OBZC01 (sample SAMEA2580225, study PRJEB22360) | human gut metagenome | biome: human gut; feature: human-associated habitat; material: faeces | place: Denmark | collected 2008/2010 | reverse complement strand
ATGGAGTACAATATTCTTGATATATCCTTAATTAAATAAGATTGCGAGGATTTGTATGGATAAAGACAATAATAACGATACAAGCTATTTTAATTCACCTGATAATAATAACTCCGCTGGTGACAACCACATTGTATACAAGAATAAGTTCCAGCCCAACAGCAGATATTTTACTATTGTAATATACGGACTCTTATTTGTCCTTGGTGCAATACTTATATTCAAGCTTATTGGCGGGGTTTTTAAAACACCTTATATTTTTAAACTTGTCCACGGTTTAATAACACACTTAATATTATCAAATACATTTTTAATGTTATATCACCATTTGTAATTGGTGCGTTCATAGCATTTATATTATACCCACTTGTAAGATTTTTCTACAGACATTTGTTCAAGGAAAAATGCCATTTGAAGTCGGACAAGCTTTCTAAATATCTTTCGATACTTATAACTTACATTATTGCAATCGGAATTATTACAATCCTTATGGTATTTATAATTCCTCAATTGTATACAAGCATTACCGATATCGTGGACAAGCTTCCAGTGTGGTACAACAATATCACTGGCCTTGTTAATTCATTTGAAGATAAACACGCTGACCTGGGATTTATTGATTATGCAGTCATTAATGAACAATTAAACAACCTTTACCCTAAGGTTATATCATATCTTACAGATATGCTTACCAATCTGCTCCCATATGTAGTTAATACATCTATGGCTATTGTTAAGGGACTGGTCAACCTCATAATTGCAATTATGGTTTCTGTGTATATGATATCTGACCACAAGAATATATTCTACAATTTTAAGCGTGTGCTTTATGCTGTATTTCCGAAAAATGCGGCTGATACTACAAGAAAGATATGCAGGGAAAGTGGTACTATTTTCTTAAAATTTATGTATGGCAAGGCACTTGACTCATTAATAATCGGTATCATCTGCTTTATATGTATGACTATATTCAAGTTCCCTTACACGGTACTTATAAGCGTTATCGTTGGAATTACTAATATGATTCCTTACTTTGGACCTTACATCGGTGGTGTTATGGGTGGTATCATAATTGTTATTGTAAATCCTATCCAGGTTATATTCTTTGCAATCCTGATACTTGTTATACAACAGTTTGACGGACTTTTCCTTGGTCCTAAGATACTTGGCGAAAGCACAGGACTTAAGCCTCTGTGGGTTATATTCGCAATTGTTGTGGGTGGAGCACTTTTCGGCGTATTAGGAATGTTCCTCGGTGTTCCTGTTATGGCAGTTATATGCTATATTACGAACCTTGTAGTTGAACATTTCCTCAAAAAACGTAATATCAGTGTCCAGCCTTACGACTCACCCGATGAAATGTAGAATCAAAAAATTATGGCTGCTGACCTTGATATGTACCTTTATTACTGATTTTTTCAGTATTACCAGTACATATATCTTAAGGTCAGCAGCCATTTATTATTTTATATATTTCATCCCACGACCTCTTAAAACGCACAATCCTGCGGTTTAATCTATTGTGGTAATAAATGTACTCATTAAGTCTGTTAATCGGATTACACCTGTTACAATGTCTGTGATATCCCATACCATTTCCTTTCCTGAATATGATATATTCTTAAAATATTAGTTAAAAACGTTTCTACTATATAATATTCAACAAAGTCATATGTGATACTAATACATTTAATTATCTTACAATAACATTTTAATCTATTTTATTAACGGCCTGATATGTATTAATAATTCAATCTATCTTATCTGTCTGCAATAAGCTTGCATATAGGATTTCCCATATCTGAGAATTTCTTCTCGTATTCTGTCATAACATTTCCTTCATTAAGCCTTTCGTCACTGTGAAGGTCATAAGTACACTCTACAAGATTCCAGCCAGCTTCCTTTACTTCCTCAACTGAAAAGTCAAACAGTACCCTATTGTCTGTCTTGAATTCAACCCTGCCCTCTTTTTTAAGCATTTTGTCATATCTTGCAAAGAACTGTCTTGATGTAAGTCTTCTCTTAGCATGTCTGTCCTTTGGCCATGGGTCTGAGAAATTAAGATATATTCTATCTACTTCATCAACACCAAACACTTCATTAATATTCTCTGCATCCATTCTTATAAATCTTAAGTTAGGAAGCTGTAATTCGTCCTGCTTCTCAACTGCTCTTAATAGTACGCTTGAATACTTCTCTATTCCAACATAATTAATATCTGGATTCATCCCTGCAAGAGTTGTTATAAATGTTCCCTTTCCCATTCCAATCTCTATATGTATAGGGTTATCATTTCCAAATACCTCTTTCCAGGTTCCGCACATTCCCTCTGGTTCCGTGAATACATATTCGTTCTCAACCATAACTTCTCTTGCACCCGGTACATTTCTTAATCTCATAATAATCTCCATTCATTCTTTATACTGTATAAGCTTACAACCATTTTTATAACATCAAACCAAGATATTTTACTTTAATATAATAAGTATGTCAAAGGTAAATTAAAACATCACCAAAATCCCATTCCACACAGCTTTAAATATTCGCCTGCAAATTTAGTTTCATAATCTTAATAAATATGTTAATATTACAAGCAAATATGTATAATATGAACATATCAGTATAATAAATGGCATTTTGTGCCTTTAACACTTACTTCATAATATCATTAACGATGGGAGATTGTAATGTTTAATAATTCTAATAAAACAACGAAACACTCTGTTAATAAGTGTTCAGTTCTATTTAATAAATTCAGAAAATGCCTTGTAAGAACTGCAAGCATTATTACCTGTACAGCAATTGTGGCAACATCTGTAACACCAGCTTTTGCAGCTGGAATAACAAGCGGAACAACTGCCGCCAGCAGCTATGTTATATCTAATGGAACAACTGCTGCCAAGAGTTCTGTTATATCTAACGAGGTATCAACAGACACTTCTGTTTCGTGGCCACAGGCTCCGGATATTACCTGCAATATTAGTCGATGCAGATACAGGCTCTATACTATACGAAAAAGATGCACACCGTAAGTGCTATCCAGCTTCAACAACTAAAATCCTTACAGGACTTCTTACTATTGAGAACTGTAATCTCAGTGATACACTTACATTTTCTACTGCCGCAGCTAATTCAATTAATCCGATTGAAGATGCCAACCTTGGTATGAAGGCCGGGGAAGAACTTACTGTTGAACAGGCCTTATATGCACTTCTTCTGTATTCAGCCAATGAAGTTGCATATGCACTTGCTGAGAAAGTCGCTGGCTCAATAGATGCGTTTGTGGATATGATGAATAATAAAGCTCGTGAGCTTGGTGCAATTGAAACACATTTTGCTAATGCCAGTGGCCTTTACAATCCTAACCACTACACAAGTGCTTACGATATGGCTATGATTGCACGAGGCTGTTATAACAACGCTTCGTTTGTAAACATTGACTCAACTTCCTCAAGCTATACAATTCCTGCCACTAATGTAACATCTACACCCAGAACAATAAAACACCGTCATAAGATGCTTAAAGGACGCGAGTTCTACTATGAATACTGCAAAGGTGGAAAGACCGGATTTACTGATGAATCTTTAATGACTCTGGTAACATTTGCTGAAAAAGATGGAATGAGGCTTATATGCGTTGTATTCCGTTCACCAGATGACTCTACAAGATTTATAGATACACGTTCATTATTTGACTGGGGATTTAATAACTTTAAGAAATCGACTACATCTGACACACAGATAAGCTCGTTATTCTCTACTGATAACTACTACTCATCAGATGTATTTAATAAGTCAAAACTTAACTTTAATATGAATGCCTCATTTATAACAATTCCTAACAGCGGTTCAACTTCAAGCGTTACAATGAGCCTTGATAAGAATTACGATATAACTAATGAGCAGGGCAGGCTTGCCGCTAAGCTTAATTATCTTTATGGTGATAATGTTGTTGGTTCTACCACACTCTCCATAACAGGCGGTGATAATTCCAATGAAAGCCTTCTGCCATACCTTAGTGCCAAGAACAACTCAACACAGTTATCACCAAAACGCTGTATTAAGATTAATATATGGGTTATAGCTGGAATTGTAGCTGTAATACTTATTATATTTACAATTATTAACAATGCTTCACTTTCTAAGAAACGTAGTAAATACTCTAAGCGCAAGCTCCGTTTCTAGAAAATCACCAAAATACTACAAAAGGGTTACTGCCCTAGCCAGACAATCATTATCTGAATGTCTTTTGGTCAAAGCAGTAACCCTTTTTATTTTAATTAATTATATTATTTGTGCAGCTTTTCAGCACATACAAAGTTCCGTTAGGAACTTTTAAGATGAGCACTTTTGTGCTCATTATACCATAATATTTGTGCAGCTTTTCAGCACATATAAAGTTCCGTAAGGAACTTTTAAGATGAGCACTTTTGTGCTCATTATACCATATATCCTCTGTTAATAAGCGTATCACTTGCTGTTTCATTGCCTGCACCATATTTAGAATATGTAAGTCCGGAATACACCTTTTCTGTATTCTTCATAAGCGGTGCTGAATTATCCTGTCTGCTTACTTCATAAAATGACTGTCTTAGCTGTCCAAGCATATCGTATATTGAATTGACAACATTTTTATCATATGAAACCTGTGCACCGATAAGAGTTCTTTTCATATAGTTATAGAGTACATAAAGATTACCTGAAAGCTCATACTGCATATCAAGACCTGTTATAAGCTGGTCTATACCTCTCATAGCCATGTGTAGTTTCTCTTTAAATACTGCATTATCTGATGTTGACACTGCATCTTTAAGATAATCTCTTATTATGTCGTACACTATTACTACAAGCTCTGAACGTGTCGCCTGCGATATTCTATATGAATATGTCTTAATAGCTTCTCTATCCATACTTCACATCTCCAATCAATTCACCCTGACAGATTAGTTCTGAAGAAGCTGTAATACTTCTGATGGTCTTTGGTTAGCCTGTGAAAGTATTGATGTAGCTGCCTGTGTAAGAACTGTCTGTGATGTATACTCTGTCATCTCCTCAGCCATATCTGTATCAATCTTAGCTGATAAAGCCTTAGTAACATTCTCACTTGAAACCTCAAGGTTCTTAGTAGTATGGTCAAATCTGTTCTCATATGCACCAAGCTTTGAACGTGCAGAGTTGACATAATTAATAGCTTCGTCTACATACCCTATTGAAAGCTGTGCTGTGTAGCTTGTCATTACATTGATATTATCTGTACCTATTGTGTAAGTAGTTATCTTAGGAATATCCAGAACAATAACCTGATTTTCATTAGCACCAACGTGGATACTCATAGTTCCGACATCAGTCACTTCCTGATTAATATCCGTAGCTGTTCCACCTGCTGCCTGTGACTTTCCGTTCTGCTTAGCTGCTGTTGTATCATTAAATGTTGTTCCTGCAACATTACCTGGAACATCCATAACGAATTCCTTATTATTAACGTCCTTAACTGTAATCTTAGTACCCTTGGTTGAGATAATAGCTGAATCTTCAAATCCAACTCTCTTACCTGTTGGGTTGCCTGCATCATCAACTTCATTAGCGAATTCAGCTACAACATCACTACCTTCTGCGTGTATGCCTGAACCATCTTCATTGTAAGCATCTGATATACCAAGCATAGCAGCAAGGTCTTTATTACTGCATATTACATCTAGCTGCTGATCTCTTCCATACTGCTCTGTCATTATAACAAGTCTGTTGCCTGTGTAAGATGTATCTGGCTTATATCCTGCATAATCACTTCCGTTAGTCTTCGTATCATTAGCAAGGCTTGATACAGCAAATGCTCTTCCACCCGCCATATTAGCACCATCCATAACCTTATCCATAATTGTATCAAGTGTATCACCTTCTACAATATCAATGTTATATCCATTAATAGATATTGTTCCTGCCTGATCAGCAGTTACCTTAGCTGTGCCTGACATTGTAATAGTATCACCTACTGCTATTGCCTGTCTAGCATCCTGTGTTACTGTAACTCCATATATTCCAGCAGTAAAACTGTCAGATATCTTAAGCTGGTTCACACCCTGATAATCTGAATATACTCTTCTTGAAAGATTACCATTAATAAGTGGCTGTGTATTGAATTCTGTCTGCTCAGATATTCTGTCTATTTCCTGATTAACATTATCAATCTCCTGCTGGATAGCTTCACGCTCATCATCAGAGTTAACATCGTTAGCCGCCTGAACTGTAAGTTCCTTAAGACGTGTAAGCATAGACTGTATCTCTACTATAGCACCTTCTGCTGTATTGATAACAGAGATACCATCTGTTGTATTATTCTTAGCCTGATCAAGACCTCTTATCTGAACTCTCATCTTCTCTGAAATAGCACAGCCTGCCGGGTCGTCAGCTGAACTGTTAATCTTATATCCTGATGAAAGTCTTTGTATAGAGCTTGAAAGTGCATCCTGTGCCTTCTGTAACGCATTGTTAGATACAATGGCTGATACGTTAGTATTAATTCTCATACTTTTATTCTCCTGATTTTATATTCCCGCCACATCTACTGGCGTTATCCTTTGAATTCGTCAAATCATACATTTTATATATCGGACATATCCTGTAATTCTTTAGCAGCTCTTATGCCCCAAAGAATACTCCTGTTATTGCTGAAGCGATCTTATAAAGACGATCTGATGGAATCTTTGCCCCTGAGTCCTCGTATGTAGTATATTTAACATCTGGAACTCTTACACAATTAATTCTTACATTGTCATAACCGAACTGTTCTTTAAGATCTCCCTCAATCTGCTGGAAATACTTATAAATGCTTCTGTCTTCGGAAAGCACAATTCTTGAATCCTGCTTTACATACATACTTACGTCTGACTGTGTAACCTTTGCCTCTACTGACAATTCACCCCACGAAGCTGTATTCATCTTAATAGATATCTTTCCCTTGTCATTATCATCTGCAACAAATGTAAGATTGATAAGACCTGCCTGTCCATTTTTAACATAAGGGACACGGTAATCATTTCTTCTTGCAAGATTGCTTATATATCTAATCTGTCTGTTGCTTATTCTTAAGTCTTCAAATGTATCATAATCAACAGGGTCTTCAGCAGTTCCTGTAAGTGAGCTCTCTATAGCTTCTTCAAGTTCATCACCAGCAGCTTCTTCAAGGTTAGTATACATAGCCTCAAGCTTATCCCTGCTGTCTAACACTTCCTTAAGCTTGTCATTGCTATCAATTATGTTCTCTCCATATATTGACTTACTGCCCTGGTTTCCGTGCTTTCTTGTGTAAGCCATAAGCTGTCCTGTAGCCATAAGTTCATTAACCGCATTAATGTTACCAATGTTCTCATTAATTCCAGCTCTTCTTAACTCCCTTACAACCTCAGCATCAGCCTGTTCTGCTTTCTTAGTTACTTCTTCTATGTAACTGCTGTCAAGTTCATTTTCCACTGCTTCATCATAATGTTCAGCAAGTCCGTTAGCAAATGCTTCAACATTCTGATGTTCAATTGGTGACTCATTGTCCGAATTCTTCAATGTATTAGGAGTGATAAACTTCTGTGACTTTGCAAATAATGACTCAAAGTAACTGATAGTTTCCTTATCTCCAAGACCTACTGAATCATCAATAGTTACATCTATTCCAGAGTGCTTGCGGCTTGTGTAGGCACTGATAAGATTACCCATAGTAATCTCTTTGCCCTGCTTCATAAGAGCACCCGCACACACACCAGCATCTCTTGTAAATATATTCATCATCTGGTATATACCGATGAACTGCTTTTTCTTAGTTTCGTTAATTCCACCTGTCTTGTCAAGCTTGTAGAGGAACTTTGAATATTTCTCCTCATTATCCTTAGTAGCACCCTGATTCATACTGCTAAGATAATCATTAACTGTCCATATATCAGTATTCATTGGGTTGATTCCGTCATCTATCATCTTAACAACAGTTTCCGGCTTCATATTATCAACAAGATTATTAAGGGTTGTATATATTCTTCTTGCCCTCTCAACATTTTCCTTATTGATATCTATGTTATTAGAAGCAAGAAGCTTAATAACATCTCTGTTCTCCTGAGTATTCTCAAGATTGAGTTCGTCCATTATACCCTCTGCACTGTTATTAACAGCCTTAATAATAGAGTCATCTAAGTCTTCTCTTACCTTAGTACCTGTTGTTTCATATGTATCTATTGCCTTGGCATAACGGCTTGTCATTCCACTCGCAATGCCTGATACCATAGAAATACTCAACTTATATGGGTCACTCTTCATAAGCTTTTCATACATCTGTGCTGGTGCAGTCTCAATATCATAAAGTGCCTTTCTTACATCAAGGACATCATTATACATCTGTGTATTGCCAGCATATAATGTTCCATTAGCTTCAAGAGCTTTAATCTGCTCGTTAATCTGTTCAAGAGGCGTGTAGAGAAGTGATGTATTACTCTTTTCAAGAATTACACCTGTACCTGCTGTAAGTAAAAGCCTTGCCTCAACAAGTGTGTTATAAGCTTTCTGTGCATTGTAACCATATGGCTGCTGGTATGCATAATTACCGCCCATCTGATTATTATATACACCCTGATTATAGCCCGTATCCTGCACATAACCATACTGGTTATTAACATTGCCCTGCCAGCCGCCTGACATCTGACTGTTTACATTACCCTGCCAGTCACCTGACATCTGGTTATTAACAGTCATCTGATTGTTAACAGCCTGCCGGCTTTCTGCTGTTTCACTCCAGCCTACCTGCATTACGACCTTCAGACTTGCTATTGTAAATGCTTTTCCAGATGAAACAACATTTACAATATCATCATAGCTTGCATTAGCCAGTGTTACTATTGCGTTCTTTACATTATCCCATATAGATGGATCGTTTGTAAGTGGAGTATCTTTAGGGTCTTCACCAATAGCAAGCTGGTCAGCAATCTTTGATAATACACTATCCTGTCCATCCTGTGTATCAAGACCATTTAAATTAAGTCCGTCAAGAACAGCTTTATATTTTAAAGTCTTTTCTGTGACTGGTATATTATTATTAATCAAATCCTGTGCATTATTAAGGTTTCTTAAGTTCACTTCAAGCCCGGCTTTATTCATAAGCGACTCAATCTGTGGACGCATAGCATTAAATTCCTTAAATGAAATCTCATATCCGCTGTTAGCCGGTCTTGTACTGACAGCATTTTCTGCCTTATATATTCCGTCAATAGTTGGTGCAATATCATTGGCAATCATATAATACTTAGCACTCTCTGAAAGCTCTGTTATTGAAGCCGCCTCATCAAGTGCTGATTGTACCTGCTTCACAGTATCGTCATCAACGCTTATTCCAGCACCGCTTAATCTCTGCTTTAATTCATTAGCTGCACCTGCCCCTGCAACACTCTCAATTGCATCAGAGCTTACGCCAGTTCCATATGCAACATAGCTGTCTGAGTGCATTGCAAGCTCAATTCTAATCTTATCAATAATTGATACCATATCATCCTTAGAGGCATCTGTTATATTAAATCCATCACCTGCTATATCGACTGCTTCCATACCAGAAAGCTTTTTAACAAGTGCCTTGAAGCTTATCTGTGCTGTACTTGCAGAATTCATAATCTGCTGTTTTACATCATCAGCTTCCTTTAATAACGACTCATATGTGTTATCTGCCAGCCTGCTGTTATCCTGTCCCTCTGACATAACAACACCATTAAATATCCCATTGATACCATTAGTCCTGTTGCTTACATTTTCCTTATAATTAATAGATGTTTCTTTAACATTATTATCCTTGTTAAAATTACCTGCGTATATTGATACAGACATATTTATCCTCCATACATTATCTGCGGCTAATCTACAGCCGGTTATTCCATTTCCTAATAACAGCCTATATATCCTGCTTAGATAATTCTATCGCCTGATTATAAAATAACCTGTATTATATTTCGGTTACTTTCACCAAAAAAATAAGCAAAATGAAGCAGATTACAGCATAAATGTAATCAACCACATTAATAATTACATCAATACCATATACCTGCTTCACTTAAATCCTTCCAACCTGATATCTGACTTATATATCAGACTGCTATTTAAACTGCTCTTATATTATTATTATATTATTGTAGGCTTGTGTGCTTCCACATCACCATTGAACTCATACACAGCTATTCCATACCTATGTAAATCCACAAGAAGTGACTCACCATAGCCATCACACTCACCCTTCTTACTTGCAATTATCTTCTGCTGGTTCTTCATATCATCACCTAATACAAGCTTATATTTGCCCTTAATTGGCACTCCAATTCTATGACTTGGTCTTTCAACAGGTGTGAAATTAAGAACGAATAACAAATGCTTCTTCTTATCCGGACTTATTCTTATAAATGAGAATACACTGTTGTCCTTGTCATTGGCATTAATCCATCTAAAGCCTTCTGAATTATAATCAGTTTCATATAAACATCTGTAATTCTTATTAAGCTTAAGGCACGCACTTGTAAAATCCTTTAATTCCTTGTGGCTCTCATCCTCAAGAAGATACCAGTCAAGAGAACGCTTCTCACTCCACTCGTTCCACTGTCCGAATTCCTGTCCCATAAATAAAAGCTTCTTGCCCGGATGTCCACACATATAAGCATATGCAAGCTTAAGATTAGCGAACTTGTCCTCTCTGTCACCAGGCATCTTGCCTAACATAGAACATTTCAGGTGAACAACTTCATCGTGCGATAATACAAGTATAAAATTCTCGCTGTAAGCATACATAAGAGAAAATGTCATCTTACCATGATTAAACTTTCTAAAATAAGGGTCAAGCTTCATATATTCAAGGAAATCGTGCATCCAGCCCATATTCCACTTGAATGTAAATCCAAGACATTCTCCGTTATCAGGGTCACCACTTACCATTGGCCACGCTGTAGACTCTTCTGCAATTGTAACCGCTTGTGGAAATCTCTTTCTCATCATACTATTAAAATGCTTAAGGAAACTCATAGCTTCAAGATTACCATTACCGCCATACTGGTTAGGAACCCAGTTGCCTTCTGTCCTTCCGTAGTCAAGATAAAGCATAGAAGCAACTGCATCTACTCTTAAGCCATCAATATGGAACTTATCAACCCAGAACATTCCATTGGCAATAAGGAAATTCGATACCTCATTCTTGCTGTAATCAAATACCTTAGTTCCCCAATCAGGGTGTTCGCCCTTTCTTGGATCTGCATATTCATATACACAGCTTCCGTCAAAGTTCGCAAGCCCATGTGCATCTTTTGGAAAATGTGCTGGTACCCAGTCAAGTATTACACCAATATTCTTGCTGTGCATATAATCCACAAAATACATAAAATCCTTAGGACTTCCGTATCTTGCTGTTGGTGCATAATATCCTGTAACCTGATAACCCCACGAGCCGTCATATGGATACTCTGCAATTCCCATAAGCTCTATATGTGTATATCCCATATCTGATACATACTTGGCAAGGTCTGGTGCTATATCACGGTAATTCATATAACCGTCCTCTGTACCATCTTCCTGCTTCTTCCACGAACCAAGATGACATTCATATATAGACATTGCTGACTTTAAATGGTTCTCTTTCTTCTTATGTTCAACCCATACGCTGTCTGTCCACTTAAATCCATTAAGGTCAGTAATAATTGATGCTGTCTCTGGCCTTAACTGTGCCGCATTGGCATATGGGTCAGCCTTGTAAATAGCCTCACCACTCTGTGAAATAATAAGGTACTTATACATCTGTCCAGCCTTGGCACCCTCTATAAATAACTCATATATTCCACCATCTGAAATCTTCTTCATATCATAGCCATAGGCTTTCCAGTCATTAAATTCACCTATGACGTACACGTCCTTCGCCGCTGGTGCCCATACCGCAAAATATACTCCGGGCTTTCCATCTTTCTTCGCTATATGTGCACCCATTTTATTATATATCTCGTAGTGTGTTCCCTGTCCAAAAAGATATGAGTCTAACTCAGTTATTCTTATCTGTTCATAATTAATTGTCACAGCCATATATTACTCCGCCCTTCCACATTAATAATATTACTTCGCATATACTTTTGTATTAACATTATTTTATCATAACATTAAATTAA
>OBZC01001721.1_pt1 | contig 12153 bp, 12 predicted proteins | sample 1538231 | NCBI WGS metagenome assembly OBZC01 (sample SAMEA2580225, study PRJEB22360) | human gut metagenome | biome: human gut; feature: human-associated habitat; material: faeces | place: Denmark | collected 2008/2010 | reverse complement strand
GAATTACCAGGGGGGGGGCCCGCTGTTTTGGCCGTAGCGGCTGCTGCCGGTGCTCCGGGGCGTATGATCCTGCGAAGGCACAGAGGTGCGCGCCACATCCCGGTTCAGATCATAGGGTCTGGTGTTCCGGGGTCTGCCGTTGCGGTCACGGTTCTGCTGCATCATTCGCACCTTCTTTCCTGTTTATTCCACGTCTGCATCACGGGGTTTTTACCAGCTTGAGCAGCGCCGCAGTGATGCGGTCCAGACTGTCGTCCACCGACAGGCTGCGGGCGTTTTTGCCCATCTCGGCCAGCTTGCCGGGCTGTGCCAGCATAGTAGAAACAGTCTGCACCAGCTTTTCGCCGGTCAGGTCTTTTTCTTCAATGACCATGGCCGCCCCGGCCTTTTGCAGCTCCATGGCGTTGTAGTACTGGTGGTTCTCCGCCACATTGGGGCTGGGGATCAGCACAGCGGCGCGCCCCACGGCTTCCAGCTCTGCCAGCGTCAGCGCACCGGCGCGGCTGATGACGAGATCTGCCGCAGCCAACAGCTCCGGCATATTGTTGATGTATTCCTTTACCACAAGGCTGTCGCCGGGGGTAAAATCCTTCTGCTTTTGCAGCTGCTCAAACAGCTGTACGCCGTACTGTCCGGTGGCGTGCAGGTGCAGCACCGGCTTGTGCTCATGCTGTTCCCAGGCGCACAGGTCTGCCACCACCTCGTTGACCCGGCGTGCGCCCAAGCTGCCGCCGAAGGACAGGATGACGGTGCGGTCGCCCGCACCCAGCTGTGCACGGATGGCTTCGCGGTTCGCGGCCTGTGCAAACACTTCCGGCCGCACGGGGTTGCCCACCACAAGGGTCTTGTCCGGTGCGCCCAGCTTTTCCACAGCGGCGGGCACGGCGGCAAACACGATATCCACATCCGGGGCCAGCAGCTTGTTGGTCACACCGGGGAAGGCGTTCTGCTCGTGCAGGGCGGTGTGGATGCCCATTTTGGCGGCGCAGCGCACCACCGGGCCGGACACATAGCCGCCGCAGCCGATGACGAGATCCGGCTTTACCTCCTTCATCATGGCCTTGGCCTTGGGGCCGGAGAGCGCCAGATTCCACAGGGTAATGAGGTTGCGCTTGATGTTGTGCAGGCTGAGCTTGCGCTGGAAGCCGGTGATCTCGATGTGGTGGAAGGGGTAGCCCGCCTGTGTGACCAGACGGTACTCCATGCCCTCCTTACGGCCTGCAAAGTGGATCTCGGCGGTAGGGTCGGCCTTTTTCAAAGCACCGGCAATGGCCAGTGCGGGGTTGATATGTCCGGCAGTGCCGCCGGCTGCGATGAGAACACGCATGGTGATTCCTCCTTATAAACGCCCGGCCTGCGGCCGGGCGGGCTTGCGGTTTTACTGTTCTGTGCGGGCTGCGCGGGCAGAAGCCAGATCAATGGTCTTGCGGGCAAGCTCTGCTTCGTGCTCGGCGCGGGCGGCTTCCCGCTGGGCACGCATCTGCTCCCGCTGCTGCGCCACCCGCTCGCCGTTGCGGCCTATGTTCACCATTACGCCCATCTCTGCCAGCAGCAAAATCAGGCTTGTGCCGCCGGAGGAGAAGAAGGGCAGGCTGATGCCGGTGTTGGGCAGGGTGTTGGTGACCACGGCGATATTGCAGAACACCTGCCACGCGATCTGTGCCATGATGCCGATGCCCACCATGGTGCAGTACAGGTTCTCCGCCTTATAGGCGATGAGCAGCCCCTGCACGATAAACAGCACGAACAGCACGATGATGAGCACTGCGCCGATGAAGCCCAGCTCCTCGCACACCACGCTGAAGATGAAGTCGTTGGTGCTTTCCGGCAGCCAGAGCTGCTTTTCCACACTGTTGCCCAGCCCCAGTCCCTTCAACCCGCCGGAGCCGATGGCGTAAAGGCTCTGCACGGTCTGGTCGGTCATCTTGCTCAGATCCTGCGTCCAGCCGTCCAGACGCTTTTGCAGGTAAGGGATGGAGTCCACATGAGAGAGCAGCGTTTCCAGCAGGGCACCCGCCGTAACGGCACCCGCCCATGTCAGCACACCGCCGCTGCCGGACAGCAGCAGGATGGTGCCCACCACCGCCACCGTCAGCACGATGCCGGACATATGCGGCTCCAGCGCCAGCAGGATGACCACCGGCACAAGGGGCAGCACCGGCACCACCAACTGCTTCCACACCCGCACCCGCAGCCACTCCCGGGGGGTAAGCAGAATGCGGCGCTCCGGGTCCAGCCGCTCCACCTGCGGCGCTTTGGCCGCAAGATGGGAACTGAACAGGATCATCTCAAACTTTGCTACCTCCGAGGATTGCAGTGTAAGCCCGCCGAAGCGGATCCAGCGCCAGCCGTTCAGGGGTGCCATGGTCAGGGTGACGGCCAGCATGGCCAGCACGATGATGTACCCCGGCACCACCATCTTGCGCAGAAAACGGTGGTCCACATAGCTCATCAGGAACATACAGCCCAGCCCGAGCATCATACACAGCGCCTGCTGTTTGATGTAGTGGAAGCTGTCGCCCATGCGCAGGTAACCGGTGGTGTAGCTGGCGCTGAACAGCATCACCAGCCCAAAGATCATAATAACAGCCAGCGTAGCCAGCCAGTCGATCAGCAGCCGGGACCACGGGCCCGGGTCTCGCTGGAACACCGACACCGGCGCTCTGTGTTTTTTGCGGATAGTCGCCATCTGCGCTCCCTTCCCTCTCTGTGCCCGGTCAGCACCAGCGCAGCAGCGCCAGCGCCAGCACATAGCCGACAGCGCTCAGCGCAAAGCTGCACAGAAACACCGTCTCCGGGCTCATTTTATGCTTTTTTACCCAGCAGCGCAAGGGCTTGCCGGTGCGCTTTGCACACAGCAGCTGCGCCGCCAAAAGACCGCCCGCCGCCCAGAAGGGCAGCGCCAGCGGCACAGTCAGGCTGGTCATGTCCAGACTGAGCGGGATGCAGCCGATGGCACCCGCTGCCAGCAAACTGCCGCAGCAGCCCGCACCCAGCCTTGCCGGAGGGAACGCCCACAGCCCCAGTGCCACCAGTGCCCCGGCCAACGCTCCGGGCAGCACCGCCAGCCCGGAAACGCCCAGACCGGCTTCTACCATCATCAACGCCAGCATGGCCACAAAGGCCGCACCGCACACCGCGCCCTCGTCCCGCTCGGCTACGCGGGCGCACTCGGCCAGTGCCACCATGAGCACCGCCCACAAAAAGGGCACGGCGCGGCCCAGCAGCACATACCCCGCCCCGGGCACGCCCAGCCCCCGGGGCAGACAGCCCGCTGCCCGCAGCAGCAAAAGGACAAAGGCCGCAGCCAATGCTTCCAGCAAAAGCCGCAGGTCCCGCCGCAGCCCCAGCGCCGCCGGGCTGCGCATCCGGGCAACATCTTCTGCAAGACCCACTGCCCCAAAGGCAAGGCTCCCAGCGAGCGGGACGCGCCAAGCCCCCCTGCCCAAACGGCAGGCCTCCCAGCCAGCGCCGTGAGCAGCCGTGTCATCAACCGGCCCTCGCTGCCCAGCAGCTCCGGCTGACCCACGCAGGCGGCAAGCCAGCCCACACCCACCGCAGCCACCGTGCCCGCCGCCGCACACAGCCCGCCCCACAGCGGGGCGCGCAGGGGTGCAGGCCGGGGCTGCTCAGACTGTACCGGCTGGGGGTGTTGTTTGCGGCGTTCCAGCACCCGCCGCAGCGGCACAAACAGGCTGCACAAAGCTGCCGTAAGGGCAAAGCCCAGCACCACCGCCGCTGCCAAGGCGAAACGCTCCATAACTCAGCCACTCCATTTCGCCAAATAGTTATACTTCCGCTTCTTTATGCTCTGCGTAGAAGATATCCAGCACTTTTTCCAGTGCCATGCCGTGGCTGGCCTTTACCAGAACGGCATCGCCGGGCTGCACCCGATCCAGCAGAGCATCGGCGGCCTCGCGGTAGCTGTCCGCGTGCAGGGTCTCTACCCCCTTGGCCGCAGCCACTACGGCGGTGCGCTTGGCCTGCTCGCCGTAGGTGATCAGGCAGTACAGTCCGCTCTCGGCGGCAAGGCGTCCCAGCTCCTCGTGTGCTTCGCGGCTCAGATCGCCCAGCTCCAGCATATCGCCCAGCAGGGCAAAGCGGCGCTTGCAGGGGAAATCTTTAAACATCGCCAGCGCAGCCTTCATGCTGTCCGGGTTTGCGTTGTAGCAGTCCTCGATGACGGTCACGCCCTCGCTGTCCACCACCTTCTGGCGGCGTCCGGTCTGCTCAAAGTTGGAAAGCCCATGGATGACCCTCTTGGCGTCACACCCCAGACGGGTAGCGGCGCAGTAGGCAGCCAAGGCGTTTGCCACATTATGGCGTCCCATGGCGGGGATATTCACCACAAAGGTGCCGTGCTCCTGATCTTCCAGCACAAAGCTCATGCCGTCAGTCTCCTGCCGGATGGACAGGGCGCAGACATCGGCGTTCTCATCGCTCAGGCTGAACCACACCGGGCGCACATGGGCGGGGAGCACCGCCTTGCGCAGGAAGGGGTCATCGTAGTTCAGCACCAGCGGCGCACCCTCCGGCAGACCGTTGCAGATCTCCAGTTTTGCCTTGCAGATGTTCTCCTGACTGCCCAGATTGCCGATATGGGACACGCCGATGCAGGTAATGATGCCCACATCCGGGCGTGCTGCCCGCGCCAGACGGTCGATCTCGCCGGCGTGGCTCATGCCCATCTCGATGACCGCGTACTCGGTGCTGCTTTCCAGCCGCATCAGGGTGCGGGGCATACCCAGTTCATTGTTCTGGTTGCCCTCGGTCTTGATGGTCTCGCCAAAGCCGCACAGAGCGGCGTAGGTCATCTGCTTGGTGGTGGTCTTGCCCACGCTGCCGGTCACACCCACCATCTTGGGGTGGTACTGGCTGCGGTAGTTTGCGCCCATCACCATCATGGCGTGGTAGCTGTCCGGGCAAAGGATGGCCTTTTCTTCCGGCACACCGGACACGGGATGGTTGACCACCACATACTCCGCGCCCTGCTCCAGCGCACGGGCGGCGAAATCATGGCCGTCGAACCGCTCGCCGGGGAAGGCCACAAAAATGCAGCCGGGTTTTACCTCGCGGCTGTCGGTGGTGACCAGTGCCACCTCCGGGTCACTGGTCAGTTTTCCGGCAGGCACCAGCCCTGCCAGAAGCTTGCTTGCATGGATCTTTTCCATTGTTCTATCCCCTCTCTATATTGATAAAAGTTCTCAATCCATACGATTGTTATCAACTGAATTTCTTGCTATTTTTAAGCGGGCTCGCCCTCTCCGTCACCTACGGTGACACCTCTCCCAAAGGGAGAGGCCTTGGCAAAAAGATGAAGTTTGCGTGGACTGCCAAGGGCTCCCACTTTGGGGGAGCTGGCGCGTAAGCGCCTGAGAGGGCGAGGCCGTTGCCCTGCGCAACAAGCCTTTGCAGCGTGTCACTTTTACCCACAGGTCAGGGTGATGATGGTGCCGCGCTGCACGCTGGAGCCGGGCTCGGCGCTTTGCGCCTGCACCGTGCCGCTGCCCTCCACCACGCAGTTCAGCCCGGCGGCGCTCAGCATCTGGCGGGCAAAGTCCGGGCTCTTGCCTGTCACATCCGGCACCTCGGTGCGGCTGCCCTCGTAGGTATCGGTATACAGGTAGATGGTGGTGCCGTAGGGCACCTTTGCGCCCGCGTGGGGGTACTGGTAGGTGACCGGGGCAGCAGACTGGCTGCTCTGGCTCTCCTGCAATTGATGCTTCAGGCCCTGAATATTCAGGCTCACCTGTGCGTTGCTCCACTCGGTGCCCACAAGGTTCGGCACGGTGACGATGGTGCCGCTGCGGTCCTCGCCGTCGGTGGCGATGCCCAGATAGGGAGCCACCTCACTGATGATATTGCCTGCCACAGGGGCTGCAAGGATGGAGGAATAGTCCGTCTGTGCGTTGTTGGGGTCATCCAGCATGACGTAGACGAGGATCTCCGGGTCGTTGGCGGGCAGCACTGCCACGAAGGAAGCCACCTTTTTATAGTCGCCGTCGGCGCGGCGGTGCATATTCAGCTGCTCGGAAGTACCGGACTTGCCGCCGATGCGGTAGCCGGACACATAAGCGTTTTTGCCGCCGCCGGTGCCGTTGCCCACCTCGTACTCCATCATCTGGCGGATGACATCGCTGGCGCTCTGACTGATGACCTGACGGCGCACGTTTGCGCCGAGCTCCTGAATGACGTTGCCGTTGGCATCGGTGATCTTATCCACCACATGGGGGGTGACCAGATACCCGCCGTTGACGGTGGCCGCAATGGCGGTGCACATCTGCAGCGGGGTGATGGCCATGGCCTGGCCGAAGGAGGAGGACGCCAGCTGCACCTCGCCCAGCTGGTCGGCGCGGTAGTACTGCATAAAGTTGGTCTCGCTGGGCAGGTCCACGCCGGTGCGGGCGGTAAAGCCGAAGGCATCGAAGTAGTTATAGAACTGCTGCGAGCCGACGCGCTGCCCCAGCTGGATGTAGTAGATGTTGCAGCTCTTGCGCAGTGCCTCGGCCATATTGAGCAGACCGTGCGCCTTGCGCCCTGCGCAGTGGTAGGTCTCCTTGGCCACACCGTAAGCGCCGGAGCAGGTAAAGGTGGTGTTCATGGTCGCCACGCCGGAGTCGATGCCCATGGCGGAGGTGATGACCTTGAACACAGAGCCGGGGTAGTACAGCTCGGTGATGGTCTTGTTTTTCCACAGGATATCCCGGTAGTAGCCGGAATAGTCCGCTTCCTCGTCCAGAATTTTGTTGCCCAGCTCGTCGGTGATGTAGTTGCCGTCGGCGTCCTTTTTATAGATGCCGTAAAGCTCCGGCTCTGCGTGCACCAGCTCGTTGAGATAAGCCTCGTTGGCGGTATAGTTCAGCGGGTCGTTGGGGTCAAAGTCCGGCTTGGAAGCCATGGCAAGGATGGCACCGGTCTTAACGTTCATCACAATGGCGCAGCCGCGGTTTTCTACCGTGTTGGCTGCAATAGCTTCGTTCAGGTACCGCTCCGCGATCTCCTGCACGTTCACATCCAGCGACAGCACCAGATTGGAGCCGTCCTTGGCGGCAAAGGTGGTGGCGTTGGCGTCTGCAATGGCGTTGCCCACCGCGTTGCGCTGGGTGATGGTGCGGCCGTCCACACCAGCCAAGGTGGACTGGTAGGATTTTTCCAGTCCGTAGGTGCCGACGCCGTCCGCATCCGTAAAGCCCAGCACCGCTGCGGCAAAAGCGCCGTAGGGGTAGTTGCGCTGGAAGCTCTTTTCCGAGGACACCGAGATACGTCCCTTGCGGGAGGTATCAGTGGCCTTTTTGTGCGTCTTGTTGAAGCTGGTGACGTACTTTTCAATGGAAAGCTTCACCGCGTTGTTCACCTTGGTGGCAAGGGTGACGTAGGCAGAATCCAGCCGGGAAAGTGCATCGTAAACGGTCTGGTACTGCTGCTGGTACTCTGCCGAGGAAGTGTCCACGCTGTCCAAGCTTTCGCCGTCTCCGGAGAGCAGACGCAGGGTCAGCTCCCGGCTCACCTCGGCGCACATGGCGGGGTCCAGCGTTTTGGTCACGGTGTCGTCATCATTGGTCTTGCTGGTATAAAGGATGCTGCTGTAACTGGGGTCTGCCCAGATGGTCCACACCACGCTGGTGGAAGCAAGGGTGATGCCAGAAGCATCGTAGATCTCGCCGCGGGTGGCCTTGATGGTGGTATCCAGCAGCTGCTGCTGGGCGGCGTACTGGCGGTACTCTGCCCCGTGGACGATCTGGATATTATACAGGCTGCGGATGACGATGGCGGCTGCCACCACCACCGCAAGAATGCCCAGACGGCTGCAAATCCGCCGCACCCGGCTGTCCAGCCGATCCCGTCCAGAAGCCGGACGCAGGCGGTAGCCCCTGCTTTTTTTGTTACGGAAAGGTTCTTGCATTGGTTCTCTCCTGCGGGGCGTGCACTGCATTCCGCACGCCCCGCGCTGTTATTTGTTCAGACTGCGGTGTCCATAAACCGAAAAAAGCGTGCGCCGCCGCACGCTTTCTCCGTTTATCTCACGGTGCCCAGAATGTTCACCGCGCCGGTGTACAAAAAGTCGGTCCATTGCCGCACGGTGGACTCCCGGCGCACCAGTGCGCCGCTTTCGCCCAGGCGGATGTAGGTGATCTGGCTGGGGTCTACTTTCATCAGACCCAGCCGCCCTGCGGTCTCCTCCACGCTGGCAATATTGGTCTTGCTGTTCAGGGTGCTGTTGTAGTAGGTATACTGGCTCTGCTCGCTGACCAGCTGCGCTTTTGCGTCCTGGATCTGGTCGTTCAGCTCCACCAGCTGTGCCTCGCTCCACAGCAGACTGATGGCAAAACCCACCAACAGTGCTGCCGCCACCAGATTCATGGCGTTATGTACGGCGGCCTGCAGCGGGTTCAACCGCCGCTTGCCGCCCTTTGCTACCCGCAGGTTTGCTTTGCGCTGCGGCTGCGGCGCCCTGCGGCGGCGCGCCGCGTTACGATCATATGCTGGCTGACCCATGGTTCCTCTCCTCCTCATGATGCCGGTGCTTCCGGCATCTCAGCATTTTTCCAGTACACGCAGGTGGGCAGAACGGCTGCGCCGGTTCTCCTCCAGCTCCTGCGTATCAGCTTCAATGGGTTTGCGGGTGATAAGCTTTGCCTTTGCCTTGCCGCCGCATACACACACCGGAAACTCCGGCGGGCAGGTACAGGCTGTGGACCAGCGGCGGAACTTGTTCTTGACCAGCCGGTCCTCCAGAGAGTGGAAGGTGATCACGCACAACCGGCCGCCCGGTGCAAGGTGATCGAAAATGGTATCCAAGCCCTCTTCCAGCGCATCCAGTTCGTGGTTCACTGCAATGCGCAGTGCCTGAAAGGTGCGGCGGGAGGGGTTCTTGTTTTTGCGGCGCTCTGCCGGAGGCATGGCGCTTGCTACGGTATCTGCCAGCTGCAGGGTGGTCAGGATAGGAGCAGTTTCCCGCGCCTCCACGATCTTTCCTGCGATCTGCCATGCGTAGGGTTCCTCGCCGTAGTCCCGCAGGATACGGGCCAGTTCCTCGCGGCTTTCGGTGTTCACAAGGTCTGCGGCGGTCTCACCCTGCTGGCTCATGCGCATATCCAGCGGTGCGTCCGCCCGGTAGGAAAAGCCCCGGGCGGCATCGTCCAGCTGGTGGCTGGAAACGCCAAGGTCCAGCAGTGCGCCGTTGATTTTTTCAATGCCCAGCTGCTCCAGCGCCTGTCCCGCATAACGGAAATTGATCTGCACCACGGTGGCAGGCAGCCCGGCAAGACGCGCCCGCGCGGTCTGCACCGCATCCGGGTCCTGATCCAGCGAGATGAGTCTGCCGCCCTTGGCGGCATCCAGCCGCAAAGCGATCTGGCGGGAATGTCCCGCGCCGCCGGCGGTGCCGTCCAGATAGATGCCCGCCGGGTCGATGGCAAGCCCTGTCAGGCACTCGTTCAGCAAAACGGGGATATGCTCAAACGAGGCCGGGTCAAAGGGCTGCTGTTCTTCAAAGGCCATTGGCACGGCCTCCTTTCTCGGTTTAATTTTTTGCATCAGAGGTGCAGCTTGCGCAGCTGCTCGGCGCGCTGGTCGTTAGTCACGGCGGCGCGGCGGGCGTTCCAGACCTCGGTGGCCCAGATCTCGGCGTGGTTACGGTTGCCGATGATGGTCACGTCCTTTTCCAGCCCGGCGTAGGCACGCAGCTCTGCGGGCAGCAGGATGCGTCCCTGCTTGTCCGGCACCACCTCGCAGGCGGTGCTGAACAGATCGCCGGAGACAGCCCAGCTGTTCATCAGCTCATCGCTTTCCAGCTTGTCCGCCAGCCGCTGGACTTCCTCCATGGGCAGTGCGAACAGGCAGTTGTCCACCCATTCCAACACCACAAAGCTCTCGCCCATGGCGTCGCGGAATTTTGCGGGGAAGTTCAGCCGCCCCTTGGCATCGATGGTGTAATCATAACGGCCAAAAAACACGCGCTGCTCCCCCTTTCAGGGGCGTTTTCAGGGTGTATGCCCTACTTTTACCCACTTTGCCCCACTGATACATCTTTATTGTAGCAAATCAAGCCTGTGAATGCAAGGGTTTTCGGGCGGCTTTTTGCCGCAAAAGTCCACAAAAAAAGTCCCTGTGAGCCGTCATTTTTGCTCGCAGGGACTGCATTTTCCGCAATGTGTGGAATTTGTGTGGAAAGTTGGCCGTTATCAGCCGTTTTTCTTGGCGTTCTGGCGCAGGCTGTTACGGATGTTTTTGACCTGTGCGGCGTTTTCCACCATGGTGTCCTCGGTGGTGCGCAGCATGTTCTCGCAGTAGTCGGTCACGGTCTGGCGCAGGGTGCGTGCCTCGGTCTGGGCAGCAACGGTGATCTCAGCCGCGCGCTGCTGGGCGGCCTTGACGATCTCGGCATCGCTGACCAGAATGCGGGCGCGCTCCTCGGCCTTTTTTACAATGGCCTGTGCCTGTGCGTTGGCGCTGTCCACGATCTGCGCCCGGTCGTTCACGATCTGCTGCGCCTGCCGCAGTTCGCCGGGCAGAGCCGCCCGCACCTCGTCCAGATAATCCCGGATCTGCTCCACATCCACGATGCGCTTGCCGCCGGAAAGGGGCACATTTGCGCTCTCTTCCAGTGCATCCTCAATGGTATCCAAAAGCTCGTTCACGTTCATAAGGCTTCTCCCTCCTGCTCAGCGGCGGGCTGCATGGGCTTTGTGTACTTCCACAGCAGCACCTTGCCGTATTTATACTGTTTCTGCAGGGTCAGACTGCCCGCCTGCGCGGGCAGCACGATGCCTGTTTCGCTCTCGCACAGCACGATGCCGCCCGGAGCGACGCACTTTTCCACGGCGGGCAGGATCTTTTCCAGCGTGCCGCCGCGGAAGGGCGGGTCCAGCAGCACCAGATCGAACTGCTCCCGGCAGGCCGATAAGAACCGCGCAGCCTCGCCGATATTCACCCGGCTGCGGTCGAACACGCCGCAGGCCTTGCAGTTGCGCATCACGATGCTTACCGCCTCCCGGCTCTCGTCCAGAAAGACGCACCGGGCCGCACCCCGGCTCAGCGCCTCGATGCCCAGCTGGCCGCTGCCGGCGTACAGATCCAGTACCCGTGCCCCGGGCAGGTCGAACTGTACGATGCTGAACATCGCCTCCTTCACCTGCGAGAGGGTGGGGCGGGTCACATCGGTGCCGGGCAGTGCTTCCAGCCTGCGGCCCCGGGCTTCTCCTGCGATCACGCGCATGATGTTACCTCCTTGCCGTAGCTGCCGCCCCCGCGGCAGCCAGTTTGAACTCTTTCGTATCCTTTATTATCTCCCAACTGCATAGCATTGTCAAGAGCCCGCATTGCGCTGCGGGCGGCTTTGTGCTACAATCATAGCAGCAATATTGCGCATTTTACGGCGCATTTCAGCAAAGGAGAGTATACAACATGAAAGTTCTGCTCATCAACGGCAGCCCCCACGAGAAGGGCTGCACCTACACCGCCCTTTCCCTTATTGCCGGGGAGCTGAAGGCACAGGGCATTGAAACCGAGATCCTGCACGTCGGCGGTCAGCCCGTGGGCGGCTGCATCGGCGGCGGCTGCCGCAGCGGCAACGGGTGCGTGTTCGGCGGCGTCGTCAACGAAGCCATTGAGAAGGCCAAGACCGCCGACGCCTTCGTGTTCGGCAGCCCGGTGCACTACGCCTCCGCTGCGGGCAACATGGCCAGCTTTATGGACCGTCTGGCCTACGCGGGCGGCAAGTATCTGGCCTACAAGCCCGCCGCCATCTGCTGCTCTGCCCGCCGCGCCGGTACCACCTCCACTCTTGACCAGCTGGTCAAATACCCCCAGTTCTTCCATATGCCGCTGGTCAACGGCTCCTACTGGGCGATGGTGCATGGCTCCAACCCCGAGCAGGTGCTGCAGGACGCCGAAGGCTGCGCCGTGATGCAGGAGCTGGGCCGCAACATGGCATGGCTGCTGCGCTGCATCGAAGCCGGTAAGGCTGCAGGCATCGACCACCCGCAGAACCCTCCCCGCCCCATGACCAGCTTTATCCGCTGAGATAAAAGATTTGTTATGCGCTCCGCGTTGCTCTGCGCATCTTCAGCGGAAGAATTATTTTAAATTTATGGATTGGGAAACTCTATAGAGTTTCCCAATCCATTTTTTCACATACAGCCCCTCTCGTGA
>OBZC01001718.1_pt1 | contig 12225 bp, 8 predicted proteins | sample 1538231 | NCBI WGS metagenome assembly OBZC01 (sample SAMEA2580225, study PRJEB22360) | human gut metagenome | biome: human gut; feature: human-associated habitat; material: faeces | place: Denmark | collected 2008/2010 | reverse complement strand
CCAGCCATAAATGGCGTAAATAAACGTTCCGTCATAACGAGGAATATTGTCTCTGCATCTGTACCAACTAATTTTTCTGGTAACATATATACATGACCGATGAGGCCTACGAAAATGGCTGCTAATAAGGAAAGGATAACCCAAACCATAGCAATATTTGTGGATTTTTTTAGTTCCTTCGCATCGGAAATCGCCATGAAACGAACTAGAATATGTGGCTGACCGAAGTAGCCAAGACCCCAACCAAGGGAAGAGATGATGCCGATGACAAGAGCAAACATATCACTCGTATCACCCCAGAGGTTTAATCCTTGAGGAAATTCGCTTTGGATGAGTTGCATCGTATCAATAGGACCACCTAAGTACATAGCCGCCGTAATAGGTACAGCCAAGATGGCGAAGAACATCAACGCCCCTTGAATACAGTCCGTCCAAGATACGGCGAGGAAACCTCCGAGGAAGGTATAAAATACTACAATGCCTGCCGTAATAAATAGAGATACCGTATAGTCTAAACCGAAGATGGTATTGAATAATTTGCCTCCTGCCACAAATCCAGAGGATGTGTAGATGAGGAAGAAGATTAATATAAACAATGCGGAAATAACAGCTACCGAATGGGATTGATCGTGGAACCGATTTTTTAAATAATCCGGCAATGTTAAGCTGTCGCTAGCTACCTCCGTATGGTTACGCAATCTACGGGATACGAATCGCCAGTTGGCCCAGGTGCCCAAGGTAAGTCCTACGGCAATCCATACACCGGAAATACCCGTAGTATAGGCTAGACCCGGTACCCCCATAAGCATCCAACCGCTCATGTCGGAGGCTTCGGCACTGAGTGCCGTAATCCACGGTCCTAGCTGTCTACCTCCCAATATATAGTCACCAATACTGTTCGATTTGCGATAATAGTAGACCCCGATGTACATCATCAGTCCTAAATACAAGGCAAAGGCGATTATGATCATTATGTTGTTGTGTGTCATGCCTATATAAAACCTCCTTAGGGTTGTTCACCACGTTAAAATATATACTAATTATTGTATCATAAATTGCCATTCTATAGGATATGTAAATCATATAATTTATTGGTAAATATTGATGATATTGTTAAAATTACTAAACAGTATTATATGAAAATAATTCAAAAAATACCTCAAAAAATGATACAATAAATAGACACGATATTTTATTTTGATATGGCATATAACATTGTTAATTTTGTACACATAGGAAAGGAGGTATACCGATGGAGGCTATTAATTCTCGTGATAGAGCGTTACAACTACTGCAAACCTACTTTGGGTATACATCCTTTCGGCCCGCTCAGGAGGCTCCTGTAGAGTCTTTATTAAAGAACGAGGATGTAGTGGCCATCATGCCTACTGGGGCAGGTAAATCGATATGCTTTCAAATTCCAGCTCTTTGTAAATCGGGGCTTACCGTCGTATTCTCGCCCTTAATATCTTTGATGAAAGACCAAGTTGATGGCTTGGTGGATCAAAATATACCGGCTGCTTTAATCAATAGTACATTAACGCAAACAGAATTTAATAAGACCATGTACGATGTACGTAGTGGGAATATTAAATTATTATATATTGCACCAGAGCGATTAGGTTCCAATTTTTTCTGCAATGTGTTACGCTCTATGCCTATCTCTCAAGTCATTGTTGATGAAGCGCACTGTATTTCACAGTGGGGTCATGATTTTAGACCTTCCTATCGATTGATAGGTGATTGGCTTGCCAGTTTGCCTAAACGTCCCGTGGTGGGGGCTTTCACAGCAACCGCTACGAAGGCTGTAGAAAATGATATTAAAACATTATTAGGCCTCGATCATGCGAATGTGTATGTTACGGGATTTGATAGGCCGAATTTATCGTTTTCCGTCGTGCGCACACCAAAGCGCATGGATTATGTAGTCGATTATGTGCGGCGGCATAGTCATGAAAATGGTATCATCTATTGCTCTACGCGCAAGGATGTAGAACGAGTCTACGATAATTTGACGCGTGCCGGAATCCAAACTGGATACTACCATGCCGGATTATCCGATGAGATGCGCAAAGATATGCAAAATAAATACGCCTTCGACCAATTACAAGTTATGGTCGCCACCAACGCATTTGGCATGGGCATCGATAAGAGTAATGTGCGGTATGTGTTGCACTACCAAATGTCGCGTAATATGGAGTCCTATTATCAAGAGGCGGGCCGTGCTGGACGCGACGGCGCACCGGCGGAATGTATTCTGCTCTATAGTGGGCAAGATGTGCGCGTTCATAAGTATTTGATTGAACAAGGTCATTTAGAACCACAACGTGAGCAGGTAGAACTTAGAAAACTGCAGTCCATGATTGATTACTGTTTCTGTAGTACTTGCCTAAGAAAATATATGCTCGCCTATTTTGGTGAAATCGTTCCGTGGCTCGAATGCAGTAACTGTAGTTCCTGTAATACAAAAGGGGAACGTGTTAATGTCACGAAAGAGGCAAAGGCCATATTCCGTACCATTATCGCCACAGAGGAGCGGTATGGTGCCTCTATGATTTCGTCCATCGTGCGCGGAGAACGGACTGACCGCATTACGAGGGCAGGTCTTGATGCCTTATCTGTATTTGGGTATTTATCGGATGTAGGGGATAAGGAGATTAAGGGCCTCATACAACAATTTGTGGCCTCTGGATACTTGCGGAGTTCTATGGGAAAATATCCGGTCTTATCCGTCACCGCCGGGGCAGAAGAGGTTCTAGCAGGGCATAAAGAGGTAGAAGAAATTAGGCAAGAGGTCATCGTGCCATCTCGTAAAACGAAAAAATCAGCCTCTATCTCTCGCTCCGAAGTACCCCGTTCTGGTTCTGGTGGGCTATTTGAACATTTACGGCAACATCGCAAACAACTGGCATCGCAACTTAGTGTGCCGCCGTATATTATATTCCCTGACACGGTGCTTATCGATTTAGCTAATATACGGCCAAAAACATTAGGTGAGTTTGGCAATATAAAGGGCGTAGGGGAAGCAAAATTAAAGAAATATGGACTTTCATTTTTAGAGGCCATTTCACAATATAAGGGGTAACAAATTGGCGTTTCTATAACGCTATATTGAGTGATTTCTAATATAATTAGGGGGAACTATGAGCTCAGCGGATACACAATATCTCAATATTATTGAAAATATATTAGACCATGGCATATATGGTCAAAATAGAACAGGCATAGCCACATATAAATTGCCACAACAAATTATGCAGTTTGATTTACAAGAGGAATTTCCAATTTTAACTACAAAATTTGTGGCTTTCAAAACAGCTGTGAAAGAATTGTTATGGATTTGGCAAATGCAGTCCAATGATGTGCGTAAATTACAAGATATGAATGTCCATGTATGGGATGAATGGATGCGCGAAGATGGGACTATTGGCAAGGCCTATGGATACCAAATCGCTAAATATAAACAATTAGATAATCTCATCAAAACCATAAAAGAAGATCCAGACAGTCGCCGTATGATTGTTACCTTGTGGAACATAGAGGATTTGCCTGATATGGCATTGCAACCTTGTGCATATGAAACATTGTGGGATGTAGGCAATGGCTATTTAAACTGCATGCTCATCCAACGCAGTGGCGATATGGGGCTTGGGGTTCCATTTAATACGGCTCAATATGCAGCCCTCTTATGTATGATTGCCCAAGTGACTGGCTTGAAGCCTGGTAAGTTTACCCATGTTATTAATAATGCACATATTTACGAAAATCATGTGGATGCATTGCGCGAGCAGTTGGCTCGTCGTAATCAAGCGTTACCGGCACCGACAATTCATGTAAATCCAGACATCACTGATTTTTATGATTTTACACCAGAAGATATCGTGTTAGAAGGGTATGAACATTTAGGTAAATTGGCTATGACCGTAGCCGTATAGGGGGATACTATGTTAGCATTGATCGTAGCGGTAGCTCATCATCGCGTTATCGGCAAGGATAATTCTTTGATTTGGCATTTGCCCAATGATTTGAAATTCTTTAAGGAAAAAACGACAGGCCACGTTATTATTATGGGGCGTAAGACCTTTGAAAGTTTGCCCTTTTTATTGCCTAATCGGGAACATTGGGTGATTACAAAAAATAAAGGTTTTAATGCACCGGAAGGGGTACGTGTATTTTCTTCACCCGAGGCTGTTGTAAAGGCTGCTAAAGAGATAGATGTGGCCTATGTTATTGGGGGCGCACAAATCTACGAAGCCTTTTTACCGTATGTAGATGTAATGCACATTACGGAGGTTGACTATGAATTTGAAGGGGATGCTCATTTCCCTGAATTTGATGCGTCAGCTTTCACAATTACCTCTGTTGTAGAGGGGACGGTAGATGATAAAAATACATATCCTCATCGATTTGTAACATATGAAAGAAAAGGACATAACTAATGGAATCAATGTTTGCCATTATTGCAAAGGAATTGGGTGTTAAGCCTGGTCAAGTAGAATCAGCGGTTACGCTCTTAGACGAAGGTAACACGGTGCCGTTTATCGCTCGTTACAGAAAAGAAGTAACAGGTGAATTACAAGATGAACAACTGCGAACTATCGAAGAACGCATTAAATATTTGCGCAATTTAGAAGCACGGCGTCAAGAAATCATCAATGCCATTACGGAACAAGAAAAGATGACCGATGAATTGATGGCATCTTTGATGAAAGCCGTAAAATTACAAGAATTAGAGGATTTGTATTTACCATATCGACCTAAGAAACGGACACGGGCCATGATTGCCCGTGAACGAGGACTAGAGCCTTTAGCAGATATGATTTTGAACGATACGGTCACATCCGGCAATCCTCTTGATATCGCAAAAGAATATATTTCTGAAGACGTGCCTACACCGGAGGACGCCATTCAAGGTGCGTCGGACATCGTTGCAGAAATTGTCAGCGACAGTGCAGATTTTCGCGCTACTCTTCGTAAGCGTATGTGGAAGGAAGGTTTTATCCAAGCAGAACTCGTGGAAGATAATGAACACAAGGACCAATTCCTTCAATATAATGAGTATGCCGAACCAGTTCGTCAGATGCCGTCTCATCGTATCTTGGCGGTTAATCGGGGCGAAAAATTAGGGGCTCTTAAATTGGCTCTAACCGTACCCGATGAATCCTATATTCAATACATGGTGCGTAGTATTACTAACAATGAACAATCTATTTTTAGTGATGTGAAAGCTAGCGCCGTAGCAGATGCGTATAAACGCTTGATGTTCCCTGCTCTTGAACGGGATATTCGCAATGAATTAACCGAATCTGCAGATGAGCAAGCAATTAAGGTGTTTGGAGTAAATCTTAAAAATTTATTGTTGCAACCGCCATTGGCAGGTCCTGTTATTATGGGCCTTGACCCAGGGTATCGTACAGGTTGTAAGATGGCTATTATCGATGCACAAGGCAATGTACTCGATTATGGTGCTTACTATTTAACGAATAGTGAAAAGCTAAAACAAGAAGCACAAAAGAAATTAGCGGAAAAGATTCGCAAATTCAATGTTACCTTATTGTCCATCGGTAACGGTACTGCCTCGTATGAAACTGAGCAATTTGCGTCTAAGATGATTGAAGAGGAAAAATTAGATTGCCACTACATCATTACCAATGAAGCGGGTGCATCTGTATATTCCGCATCAAAATTGGCTATTGATGAATTGCCAGATTTAGACGTAACGATTCGCGGCGCCGTATCCATCGCTCGTCGTGTACAAGATCCATTGGCAGAGTCTGTTAAAATCGATCCTAAATCTATTGGGGTTGGTCAATATCAACATGATGTTAACCAAAAACAATTAACTCATACATTGGATCAAGTTGTTGAATCTGTAGTTAACCATGTTGGGGTAGAGCTTAATACGGCATCTCCGGCGATTTTGCAGCATATCGCAGGCATTTCTGGTACGGTAGCAAAAAATATTGTAACATTCCGTCAAGAAAATGGTGGGTTTACTAGTCGTAAGCAACTATTAAAGGTGCCTCGCTTAGGTCCTGCAGCATTTACTCAGTGTGCCGGTTTCTTGCGATTAAATGGTGCTAAGAATTCATTGGATAATACATCTGTTCACCCTGAGTCTTATGAGTTGGCAGAACGTATTATTGGTGAATTAGGTTTTACATTAAAGGATTTACAAGATAAATCCCAACTTGAAGCATTACAGGTCAAATTACCATTGGTTGATGTAGATAAGATGGCGCATAAGCTTGATGCGGGTATTCCTACTGTGCGAGATATCATTGCAGCTCTTGCTAAACCAGGTCGTGACCCTCGTGAGGATTTACCAGCACCTCTGACACGTAAGCATGTAGTAAGTCTTGAGGATATCAAGGTTGGTACGGTTGTTAAAGGTACGGTGCATAATGTAGTAGACTTTGGTGCCTTTATTGATTTTGGTTTAAAAACGAATGGTTTATTACATCGTAGCGAACTATGCACGGCGAAACAACATCCTTCTGATGTACTTGCTGTAGGCGATATTATTGAAGCCGAGATCATCTCTGTAGATGTAAAGCGAAATCGTATCGGATTATCCGTCAAGTCATTGAGAAATAAAGACAAGAAAAAGGCCTAATTTTGTTAGGGTAATTCGTAAAAAATTATACATGTCAAAAATAGGCATGATTGTATGGAGTCCTTTAGGTAATAGAGGACTCCTTTTTTGTGTGCTCTGTTATCATAAATAGTGATAAGCATATCGATTTTGATATAGAATAAAACTATTGAGAATACAATAAAATCGCTATATCGAAAATAATAAAATAGATTGAAGTATTTAGATATTGGGTGTATGATGAACTCATAGAAGATAATTAATAGTCGTTATCCATTAAAGGAGGAAGTACTATGAGTTTACATATTAGAGAAAGATATGGTCTTTTAATCAATAATGAATGGGTACCTGCATCTGATGGTGCTGAATTTAATGTATATAACCCTGCTAATGGCGAGCAACTTGCTGTTTGTGCAGAAGCTACGCAGGCGGATGTTGATAAAGCTGTAGCAGCTGCAACAGAGGCTTTTAAAACGTGGAAAACAGTTTCTCAAGTCGATCGGGCAGATTATTTATTAAAGATTGCAGATGCCATTGATGCTCACAAAGAACATTTGGCACAAGTTGAGACCTATGACAATGGTAAACCAATCCGTGAAACATTAAACGTGGATATTCCACTTGGTGCAGACCATTTCCGTTACTTCGCCGGCGTACTTCGCGCAGAAGAAGGTTCGGCACAAGTATTTGATGAAAATACATTGAGTCTTATTATTCGTGAACCGATTGGCGTAGTAGGTCAAGTAGTACCTTGGAACTTCCCATTCTTAATGGCTGCTTGGAAATTGGCACCAGCGCTGGCAGCAGGGTGTACAGTTGTTATCAAACCATCTAGTCATACATCTCTTAGTTTGTTAGAACTAGGTAGCATTTTGCAAGACATCTTACCTCCAGGTGTTGTAAACATTGTAACGGGTAAAGGTTCTAAATCTGGCCAATATATCCTTGATCATCCAGGCTTCAGCAAACTTGCTTTCACAGGCTCTACAGAAGTAGGTCTTGATGTATATAAAGCAGCATCTGAACGCTTGATTCCTGCTACATTGGAATTAGGTGGTAAATCAGCAAATATTTTCTTTGAAGATGCAAACTGGAAACAAGCTCTTGATGGTGCATTGCTCGGTATCCTATTCAATCAAGGTCAAGTGTGCTGCGCTGGTTCCCGTATCTTTGTACAAGATACAATTTATGACAAATTCGTAGCTGAACTTTCCGCACTATTTGATAAGGTAAAAGTTGGCTTGCCTTGGGATGAATCTACACAACTAGGTTCCTTGATTTACGAAGCACAAGTTAAGAAAGTACTTAGCTATATAGAACTTGCTAAGGAAGAAGGCGCTCGTGTTGTAGCTGGTGGTGAACGTATTACAGATGGCGAACTTGGCAAAGGTTGCTTCGTAAGACCGACACTCATCGTGGATGCTACAAATGATATGCGCGTAGCTCGTGAAGAAATCTTTGGTCCGGTGGCAGTAGTGATTAAATTCCATAGCGAAGACGAAGTAATTGAACAAGCTAATGATAGCTTATACGGTCTTGGTGGTGGCGTATTTACACAAAACCTTAACCGCGCCATCCGTGTAGCTCGAGCAATCGAAACAGGTCGTATGTGGGTTAATACATATAACTCCATCCCAGCAGGCGCACCATTCGGTGGTTACAAACAATCTGGTATCGGCCGTGAAACACACAAGGTTATTTTGGAACACTACACTCAAATGAAAAACATCATTGTAAATTTAAGTGATAAACCATCTGGGTTTTATGATTTAGATTAATAATTTAATAGATTTTCCTTTTACTTATATTTGATGAGAAGGCACCTCGAAGAGGTGCCTTTTTTGGCATAGCTTGAGGCCAGTCTTTTATATATGGATGTATACCATATGTTATAATTAAGGGCATATAAGAGTGTACTGTAGAAGAGACTGGAGAGACAATGAATCATATTCCCTTCAAAAAACTGTATAATCCCCAATATGATTTATTATCTATTAAGGATAAGGAAGAATTATTAAGTCAAATCGGAAAAATATATAATTTAGAGTTACTATGTTTTGATGAATTTGATGCATTTGGTAAATCCACCTATACGGCAATATATCGTTCATATGATGGCATAGATTTTGTATTTGTTCCTGGGGATACCGTTAGGCTCGGTCTTAATTTTGACAATAAAAAGTTGCAAGATATTTTTGATAAAGAAAGCTTAATGGATCTTGTCTATGTATTTTTAGATGGTTACGAAGATGAAATTTATAGTGAAGAGGGTATTTTAACTAAGATTAGCGAAGCACTGGCAGATGAGGCAATAATATCTAACATAGAAAATTATCTTACGCATAATTTTACCCAAGAGGGTGAATTTATAATACATCCGCTTTTAGTACAAAAAACGTATAGTGAAACCTGTTGGATACCTATTTCCGAAGAGGAACTTATACAAAATAAAGAGTGGCAAAATATGATTAAAAAAGCCGAGATAAAAGGCCTTTCTGAAGTTATGGTTCACAACACAGTTTGCTTATATAAAACAGATGATAGCAATTGGTGTGGCAAATATTATGAAGTCACCACATTTAAGAAACTGTTACAAAACATAAAAGATAATGGATACTCTCTTCCTACACAAAGAGAATGGGAGTATTTATCTGGCAAGGGGTGTAGAACCATTTTTCCTTGGGGGAATAATATAGATTTCTCTATGAATTTAAAGCATATGGAATGGATGGATAATGATGGAGATTATACGTTAGAAAAAGAAAACTTTTTTGGCCTTGTTATAGGTGACGATCCGTATTGTAGAGAAATTGTATATGATAATGATGTGTTTTCCTATAAAGGCGGAGATGGTGGCCGCAATATATGTGGAGGATTAGGTGTTGTGTGGGGCTATTTACCTGTTTCACCATACTTTCAAGATAGTGAAATGGTAGTAGGTGATTATATAAATGGAGGCTATGATTTTTTTAGACGGGTTATAAGGATTAATGACAATATGAAATGATGTTACATATAATAAATCTAAGGTATCAAATGATAACATCGTTACATAATTAAAATAGGTGCCTCTTAGGAGACACCTATTTTATTAATATTGGGATAAGCGGAATATTTTTCTGTATTCTTCCGGTGCATCAGAACCATCAGATGGTTTTATGATGACTCTAATATATATTTTTTCTTTGAAATCTGGATATGTTGCAGCATATTCTTTGCAGAATTGATCCATTCGATTGTAAAAATTTGTTACATCATGGTTTTCTATGGCTGAATAGGGGATAGGCATTTCAATATACAAAGAAGCCGTGTCGTATGTAGCATAGGATAACTCCACTGCTGTTAGATGGTTTTTCATTAATGGAAGTGCGGTTATTAATGGAATATTGGTTATTAGTATTCGCTCAACTTGTGGTACAACAGGTGCCGAGGTGTGCAAGACTTCAGATATTTCAATGGGCGTTTGTGGATATTTGTCAAAGGTGACTTGCCATGTATTGCCCCTTCGTGACTCTAGGTGATAGGTCAGATTAGGATAGTTCTTATTTATATATTGGTGTACCTCATCCTCACTGTAATGGGAGAGAAGATGACAACCCGTTGTTAGTATGAGGGATAGTATAATCAACGGTAGTAATACAAATCTTTTAAGAGTAAATGGTTTCATTGGTATTCCTTTTATACTACTTTAGAAAGTTCATTAAATCGTAATTGCTTAACAGGCATTGCTTAATTATTGTGGTAATTTGAAGTACATTCTTTTAATTATATTATACCTAAATTATATGTTTACTTATATAGTTGATTAGGATTCATGAATATATGCATTAGAAAATACATTTGATGTAATAGCTTTCACCCTCGAAATATGATATACTATTCTAACGCGCATAATTCGTGCGCGATAGGAGGAAACACATTTAGATGTTAGAAAAATTTGAACAATTAATGATTAGCGAACCTGTTCTACGTGCGTTAAACGATATGGGCTTTGAAGAGCCTACGCCAATTCAACAGGAAGCTATCCCAGTAGCTATGAGCGGTAAGGACATGATCGGTCAAGCTCAAACAGGTACTGGTAAGACAGCAGCATTTGGCTTGCCTGTATTGGAACGCGTAGACGGGAATGAGCGTCACGTTCAAGTAGTTATTTTATCCCCTACACGAGAATTAGCTATCCAAGTAGCTGAAGAGCTTAACAAAATGGCTCAATACACGAATATCACAGCACTACCTATCTATGGTGGTCAAGATATTAATCGTCAGTTCCGTGCCTTGAAAAAAAATCCACAAATCATCGTTGCCACTCCAGGTCGATTGATGGACCATATGGATCGTGGTTCTATCCACTTTGACCATGTGAAAGTTGTGGTATTGGACGAAGCCGACGAAATGTTAAACATGGGCTTTGTTGATGATATCAATAAAATCTTGGGTGCTATCCCAGAAGACCATCAAACATTGTTGTTCTCTGCAACTATGCCTAAAGCTATCCAACAATTAGCTGAAACATATTTGACAGAGCCAACATTGATTCGTATGAAACCGACTCAAGTTACGATGGACTTAATTGAACAATATTATATCGAAGTGCAAGATCGTCAAAAATTCGATGTTCTTTGCCGCTTGTTCGATATCCAAACACCTGAACTTGCTATTATCTTCACACGTACAAAACGTCGTGTTGATGAAGTAACTGAAGGTCTTAAGAAACGTGGTTACATGGCGGAAGGCATCCATGGCGATTTGTCTCAACAAAAACGGGACAGCGTAATTCGTCAATTCCGCGAAGGTACCATCGATATTCTCGTGGCTACTGATGTGGCAGCTCGTGGTCTTGATATTTCTGGCGTATCTCATGTATATAACTATGATATGCCTCAAGATCCTGAAAGCTACACACACCGCGTAGGTCGTACAGGCCGTGCCGGTAAAGCTGGTCAAGCTTTCACGTTCGTTATCCCTCGTGAAATGGAGCATTTACATGCTATCGAGCGTTTAACAAAACGTAAAATCGCACGCCGCCGTGCACCTTCCTTAGGTGAAGTTCTTGAAGGTCAACAACGTTTGGCAATTGAAAGCCTCGTTGAAATGACAGATAATTTAGAAGCATTAGCGCCATTCAAATCTAGTGCAGAGGAATTGTTGAATGATACAGATTCCGTAACACTTTTGGCAGCAGCTCTTAAATTGTTAACAAAAGAACCAGATACAACTCCTGTAAATATTACAGAAGAAAAACCATTGCGCGTACGCCGTCGTCGTGAAGGTGGCCGTAGTGACCGCCGCCGTGGTGACCGTCGTAGAGATGGTGATCGCCGTCGTGACGGAGATCGTCGTCGTGATGATCGTCCTCGTCGCAGCCGCGATGACCGTAGAGGTGAACGTCGTGATGACCGTCGCAGAGATGATCGTAGATCTGATCGTCCACGTGGTGACAGAAAACCTCGTCATCAAGGTGAAGGTTTCAAACCTTACTTTAAAGACTAATAGAATGTGGATTGCTTTCGGGCAATCCACATTTTTTATTATTGTCTTTAGACTGGTTCGCGACGTAGTCGCGAATCATTAAACCACCCGCTATGCGGGTGCGGCAACGAAAGTTATACAAAAAAATCACCTTGCTTAAG
>OBZC01001711.1_pt1 | contig 12299 bp, 7 predicted proteins | sample 1538231 | NCBI WGS metagenome assembly OBZC01 (sample SAMEA2580225, study PRJEB22360) | human gut metagenome | biome: human gut; feature: human-associated habitat; material: faeces | place: Denmark | collected 2008/2010 | reverse complement strand
GATGACGGGGAACTAAGGCCGGGGCCCCGGGCTCCCGCCACAGCTGTGCCGGCCCACGCCGCTCCGGCGGACTCCACACCCGTGGAGCCCGAGGACACCGTGTTCTCCCTGCCTCTTTCGCATGTAACGCATGATATTTCGGATCTCGCCGATAACGAGGACGAAGAGGATGCCGTAGCGGCGCCCATCGGCGCACATGCTGCGGAACAGCCCACAGCGCCCGAAGCAACCCCGGCGCCGGCTCACTTTGCAGAGCCCGTCGCCGCGGCAATCAACGAGAGCGCTGCGGTGTTTGCGGCACCCGAGCCCGCCGCGCCGGCGTTTCCCATAGCCCCGGCATCCGAGGTTGCGCCCGCGTCTACGCCGGCGCCCGAGCCTATAGACGTCAGCCCGCAAGACGACGAGTCGACCGCCCGCGTGTCCGAGGAGCCCGACTCCCCGGACACCGGTGATTCCGAATCAAACCCCGTGACCGACACCGTCTCTCCCGGTGACACCGCCGAAATCGACGTTGCCGCCGTTGAGGCCAAGCTCAAAGACCCCGGCTCGACCATGAGCTTTGAGCCCCTGACCGAGGAGCGCATCGAGACCGACTCGACCTATGATGCCGGCACCACCACGCAACTTATGTGGGGCGCCCGCTCCGACGTTGGCTGCGTGCGCCCGCACAATGAGGATTCCTACCTGGTGCAGTCGCCGCTCTTTTGCGTATGCGACGGCATGGGTGGTCACGCTGCCGGCGAGGTAGCCTCTTCCATCGCCGTCGAGACTATTGCCAAGACGGCCCCACAGTCCGCCGACGCAGCACGCCTGGCCGCAGCCGTCGAGGCAGCCAACGCCGCCGTAATCGAGGCGGCCCTGAACGGCCTGGGCAAGCCCGGCATGGGCTGCACAGCCACCTGCGCCTACATCGAAAACGACACGCTCGCCATCGCCCACGTGGGCGACTCTCGCGCCTATCTGCTCCACGAGGGCACGCTCATCCGCGTGACCCGCGACCACTCCTACGTGGAGGAGCTCGTGGACGCCGGCGAGATCACGGCAGACGAGGCTCGCGTCCACCCCAACCGTTCGGTCATCACCCGCGCACTGGGCTCGGACCCCGCCATGTATGCCGACCACTTCACTCTGCATATCGAGGAAGGCGACCGTCTGATCCTGTGCTCCGACGGCCTTTCGAGCATGATTCCCGATAGCGATATCGAGAACATCGCCACGCAGTCCTCAACCGCGCAAATCTGCGTCGACAACCTAGTGGACGCGGCGCTTGCCGCCGGCGGCCACGACAACGTGACCGTAGTAGTCGTTGACTTGGTTGACGATGGCGTTATGCGCGAGGCGCAGCGCGTGCGTCGCCGCAACATTACTATCGCCGCCATCCTGGCCCTCGTCTTTGTGCTGGCAGCTGGCATCTGGGCCTACACGGGTGTCACCGGCTCGTACTACCTGGGTACCTACCAGGGCAATGTCGCCGTCTGGCGCGGCCTGCCCGGCAAGCCGCTCGGACTCAAGCTCCACTGGCTCGAAAGCGAAACCAGCATCAAGCTATCCGACCTGCCCGAAGACACGCAAAACCGCCTCAAGGCGGGTATTCCGCAAACAAGTGTCGACGATGCGCAGGACACGATATCCAAGTACCGCCACCAGATCGACGAGGAGCAGACCCGCCAGGTGATCGACGCGCAAACGATTCGCGACAACACCAATCAGGGATCGACCTCCGAATCAGATTCCGAGAAAACCGCCGAACAGTCCGCCGAGGCCGAAGCCTCCGATAAGAATTAGAAAGGGAGTGCCGCTTATGAGTCGCCGCAACACCGAGCTGCTCTTGCTCATCGCCTCGGCGTTCCCCGTCATCCTGCTGTATGCGATGTACGTGCTCACCGCGGGCGCTGCCATCTCCTTTGAGACGCTCGCCGTACCGATCGGCCTCTTTGCCGCCTTTGCCGCGGCCCACATTGCCGTGCGCATCTTGGCGCCCGGTGCCGACCCCGCCATCCTACCCATCGTATTTATACTTTCGGGCATCGGCATCACGTTCGTGACGCGTCTCGCCCCCGCTCTCGCCATCTCACAGCTCATCATCCTGTTTGTCTCGGTGGCGCTCATGGTGGGAACGCTTGCACTAGTCAAAAACCTCGACGTGGTCATGCGCTACAAGTACACCTTTGGCATCATCGGCATCATTCTGCTGATGCTGCCTATCTTTATCGGCACCACGATCTCGGGCTCCAAGCTGTGGATTCGCATCGCGGGCTTTACCATCCAGCCCGGCGAGTTCGCCAAGGTCTTTATCGTGCTGTTCCTGGCCGGGTACCTGGCCGAGAACCGCGAGCTGCTCTCCATCTCCAACCGCAAGATCCTGGGCTTTAAGATCCCTCGCCTGCGACTGCTGCTGCCGCTGTTTGCCGTGTGGGGTGTGTGCCTGCTCGTCGTCGTCTTCGAACGCGACCTGGGTTCGGCCGTGCTGTTCTACACCATCTTCTTGCTGATGCTCTACGTTGCCACGGGGCGCTTTTCGTATGTCGTTATCGGCCTTGCGCTCTTAGCCGTTGGAGCCGTGGGCGCCTACAAGTTCCTGTCGCACGTTCAGGTGCGCTTCCAGGTTTGGGTCGATCCGTTTAAGGACGCCCAAGGCCAGGGCTACCAGATCGTCCAGTCGCTCTTCTCGCTTGCCGATGGCGGCCTGGTCGGTGTTGGCATCGGCAACGGCATGGCCAACAACATCCCTGTCGTCGAGTCCGACTTTATCTTCTCGGCCATCGGCGAGGAGATGGGTCTTTTGGGCGGCGGCGCCGTGCTCATCCTGTTTATGCTCTTTGCCGTTCGCGGCCTGACCACAGCTGCCCGCGCTAAATCCGACCTTGCCGCCTTTAGCGCCACCGGTCTTACGGCAGCCATCAGCTTCCAGGCCTTCTTGATCGTGGGCGGCGTAACCCGCCTGATCCCGCTGACCGGCGTCACCCTGCCCTTTATGAGCCAGGGCGGCTCCTCGCTGCTGGCAAGCTTTATCATCGTCGCGCTCCTGCTACGTGCCGGTGACGAGGCGACCGGACGCGAGGCGGAGCTTACCGGCACCGGCACCATGGCCGCCATCACCGATGATCAGGCCGCATCTGCCGCCGCCCCGACGGGCACGCGCTTTGCCACCTCGTCTTCCTACGGCAGCCATTCCGTCGGCTCGCGCAGGCGCCGTCGCCTGCTCGACACGCCTGAATCCGGTGTGCTCGGCCGCGTTGCGCTCGCCAACCGTCTAACCCGTGCGGTGCTCGCCTTTACGGCGCTGTTCGCCATCCTTATCGGCAACCTCACCTATGTCCAGGTCATCAAGGCCAAGGACTATCAGGACATGCCGACCAACAACCACACCATCGCCCGCTCCAAGTACATCCAGCGCGGTTCCATCATCACGTCCGACGGCGTGACGCTGGCCGAGTCGCTGCAGCAGGAGGACGGCACCTACGTACGCTCCTACCCCAACGGTAACCTGGCAGCGCACGTGGTTGGCTACGTGAGCCAGCAGTATGGCACCACCGCCATCGAGAGTGTCATGAACGACACACTCACCGGCTCTAAGGACTACTCCAGCTGGAACAACGCTATCGCGTCGCTCGCGGGCCAGACCCAGCCGGGCAACACCGCCAAGCTCACCATCGACTCGCGCATCCAGACGGCTGCTGAGCAGGCGCTCAAGGGCTTTAAGGGCGCTGTGGTGGTCATCGACCCGCGTACCGGCGCGGTGCTCGCATGTGCCAGCTCGCCCACCTACGACAACACCAACATCGATGCCCTGCTGCAGACGGGCGGCGGCGAGGACGGCTCCATGTACAATCGCGCCATGGACGCGCTGTACACGCCGGGCTCCACGTTTAAGGTCGTTACGCTTTCCGCGGCACTCGAGACCGGCACCGCCAGCCTGACCAGCACCTACCAGGCGCCCGGCTCCATGGACATCGGCAACGCACCGGTCACCAACTATGCCAACGAGAGCTACGGCACCATCAGCCTGCAGCAGGCCTTTGCCGTGTCCTCCAACGTCGTCTTTGGCCAGGTGGCAAACGAAGTTGGCGCAAACACGCTCGTACAGTTTGCCAACGCCTTTGGCTACGGCCAAAAGCTCGGCCAGGACCTGACCTCCGCGGCCTCCATCATGGCCGACCCGTCGCTCATGACCGAGTGGGAGACCGCCTGGGCCGGCGCCGGCCAGCCTGTCGGCATGGACCACACGCCCGGCCCGCAGACCACCGTCATGCAAAACGCCGTGATTGCCGCCGCCATCGCTAACAGCGGCGTGGTCATGGACCCGTACTTTGTAGCCCAGGTACTCGCCCCGGACGGAACCGTGGTCAAGACCACGCAGTCCCGCTCGCTTGGTCAGGCCGTCAGCTCCGCCACGGCCGACCAGGTCAAGCAGGCCATGCTTGCCGTCGTCCAGTCCGGCACCGGCACCGATGCCCAGATCCCCGGCGTCAAGGTCGCCGGCAAGACCGGCTCGGCCGAGACCGGCGGCACCAACGTCAACTCGATGTTTGTTGGCTTTGCACCTTACGATTCACCCACGGTCGCCATCTCGGTGGCCTTGGAGGATTTCGACAAGCATGACGTCAAGGCCGCCAAGATCGCCGGTATCGTCCTGACCGCGGCGCTTGCCGCACAGGGAGCGTGATGCCCATGATCGAATCGGACACCCGAGGCGCGCCGCGGCCGAAGAGTTAGCGGCAACGCGCCACACGGCCCCAGCGGCCACATCGTAGGTACTACACACATCGTTGAGCGAATAGTTATGTTAGGAGCAGGAATGGAACAGAGGGTCCTCGGGGGAAGATACCTCCTCAAGGATAAGGTGGGAACAGGCGGCATGGCGACCGTCTACCGTGCACAGGACCAGGTCCTCGACCGCACGGTTGCCGTCAAGATCATGCTGCCGCAGTATGCTGGCGACGCAACCTTCGCCGCACGCTTTAAGCAGGAGGCCCAGGCAGCAGCCGGTCTCTCCTCCCCCTATATCGTGGGCGTCTACGATTGGGGCAAGGACGGCGACACCTATTACATCGTCATGGAGTACCTGCGCGGCACCGACCTTAAGAGCGGCATCAAGAGCCACGGCGCCCTCGACCCCAAGAAGGTCGCCCAGATCGGCTCGCAGATCAGCTCCGCGCTTTCGGTCGCCCACAAGCACGAAATCATCCACCGCGACATTAAGCCGCAGAACATCATGGTGCTGCCCGACGGCAACATCAAGGTGATGGACTTTGGCATCGCGCGCGCCAAGAACAGCCACCTCACGCAAGACAACAACGTGCTGGGAACCGCCCACTACGTCAGCCCCGAGCAGACCCGCGGTCAGGACCTCGGCCCCACCTCGGATATCTACTCGCTGGGCGTCGTGATGTACGAGTGCGCCACCGGCCGCGTTCCCTTTGACGGTGACGACGCTATCTCGGTCGCACTCAAGCAGGTCAACGAGCTGCCTATTCCGCCAAGCCAGATCAACTCCGGTGTCGACGCCGACCTTGAACGCATCATCCTCAAGTGCATGGAGAAGGACCCGGCAAACCGCTTCCAGACCGCCGACGAGCTTCGTCAGGTGCTCAACAGCTACCTGTCGGGCCGTGCCGTCAACGTCTCGGAGCCCACGCGCATCATCGGTGCCCCCGGTGAGCTGGGCGCCACCAAGACTCGCGAGCTTTCCGATCAGACGCGCGCCATGGTGCGTCCCGTCTCGGGCGTGAGCGGCCAGAATACCGCCCGTAGCTCGGTTTCGGGCTCCACCGGCTCCTACGAGGTCGAAAAGCCCAAATCCAACAAGAACAAGATCATCGCCGCCGTGGTGGCAGCCGGTGCCCGCCTCGGCATCGTGGTGGCCTTTGCCACAGGACTCTTTGGCGGCGAGCAGGTCACCGTGCCCGACGTGCTGGGCAAGGACCAGCAGACTGCCGTCGAGCTGATCAAGGAAGCCGGCCTCGAAGTCGGCACCATCGACCAAAGCTACAACGACGATGTCGACGAGGGCAAGGTCGCCGAGCAGACGCCCAACGGCAACACCAAGAAGGCCAAGGGCACCAAGGTGAACCTAGTAATCTCCAAGGGCCCCAAGCCCTCCGAGAAGGTTGAGGTTCCCCGGCTTGTCGGCCTGACCAAGGACCAGGCAGAAGCCGCGCTGGCAAGCGTTGGCCTGAAGGGCAACGCCTCCGAGGAGGCCAACGAGGCCGATGAGGGCCAGGTCTTTGAGCAGGGCACCGAAGCCGGTAAGGAAGTCGAGAAAGGCACGACCATCTCGTACAAGGTCTCGGGCGGCCCGGATACCACGTCCGTCCCCGACCTGACCGACATGACCGAGGCCCAGGCGCGCAACGCCCTCGATATGGCAGGCTTTGGCGTCGACGTGAGCTACCAGGAGAACGACTCGGTTACCGAGGGCACCGTGATCAGCTGGAACCCCAGCGGCAAGCAGAAGCCCGGCGCCACGATTACCGTCGTCATTGCCAAGAAGTCCGGCAAGGCCAGTGTTCCGGGCAACCTGTACGGCAAGAGCATCTCCGCCGCCGTCACCGCGCTCAACAACGCCGGTTTCTATAACATTGGCTTCTGTGACCAGAACGGCAATCCCGTAAGCGGTAACGAGGATGCCACCGTTACGGGAGTCTCCCCCACCGGCAAGCAGTCCACCGACAGCACGATTACGCTGACGGTCGCACTTTCTGGCTCGGGTTCGGGCTCGGGCACGGGCGACGATTCCGGTACGACCAACTAGTCGCCACCCCACCGCTCATCACGGCTCTCACCGCAAACATATTCGCTCACAGGCGCCCGCTTGCTCCCCCAGCAAGTGGGCGCTTCGTTTTTGACATGGCATGAACCAGAAGAGCCCGGCACCGTGGTGGTACCGGGCTCGGCAAATCTCTGGTGCCCCCGGGCGGATTCGAACCGTCGACACCCGCTTTAGGAGAGCGGTGCTCTATCCCCTGAGCTACGGAGGCATGTTGTACTAGTGTAGCAGATTTACTGCATCGCAATACGTCGCATGACTAGACTTCGAAGTTGCGGTGGAATAGTTCCTGTCTGAAGCATCTAAAGCCGTATTTAGGAACTATTTCACCGCAACTTATGAGGAGCTAGTTACCTTTGTGGAAGAGGTTTTTGATAACGGAGGGGATGCTCTTGGCGCCCTTGGCCGTCACATCGATAAAGTCGGGCGAACGCACGAGCTTATCCTCGTCGACGTACTTGCGGACCGCGCGCAACGTCTCTTTGTCATCGCGCGTCGAAAACGTAAAGTGGCCGGTATCCTTGGTAAAGATGGCAAAACGCGTGATCTTCTTGGTGCCGCGCAAAACCTCGGCGGCGATATAGTCGACCTCGTCCCACGGGATTTGAATATAATCCTCGGGATTGCGCTCGTTGTAATACTCGAACGCCTTATTGCCCACCATCACGTTACCGTGGCTGGTAAGCCCCATCAGGCAGGTTGCCGGCGTTGCCAGATCGACCGTGCTGTTCTGAGATTGCGCCATGCGCGCCTCGCCCTCCAAATAAAACAATCGGACCGCATCCAGTGTACCCACCGGGTGCGGTCCGTTTCAATGGCTCAAAAGCCCTTGCCTAGCAATTCTCGGTCTTAAGCCGAAACGTGCTTACATGAAGCCGCAGACGCGACCGATGATGCCGATGGCGAAGAGAGCCAGGATGATGACAATCGGGCTGACCTTCTTCTTGAGGAGCTTGCAGACCAGCAGGGTCAGGCACACGGCGGCAAGGCCGGGGATGAGCTGATCAAGGTTGGCCTGAAGCGTGGTGACCTTCACCTGATCAAGGGCGTTAGCACCGATGGAGTTATACATCGTCAGTGCTTCCTTGACACCCTCAGAACCGGAGGGCAGGTTAGCCCAGTCGATAAAGGCGCCAGCAGACTGCGTGACCTTGGAGACGACCGGGGTGAAGGAGATGGACACCCAGCGCTCGACCAGGGCGCCGATGATGAACATACCCAGGATGGATGCACCCTCGGTGACCTTGCCCATCAGACCGCCGGAGAGGTCCTTGGCGATGGAGGAGCCGACCTTGTAGCCAAACTCCTGCGTGTACCACAGGAAGGCGTAACGGATGATGTTCCACGCGAAGAAGAACAGCAGCGGACCGGCGATGCTACCGGACAGGGCCAGGGAAGCGCCCAGAGCGCCCAGAATCGGGCGAAGGGTGAACCAGAAGGCGGGGTCGCCGACGCCGGCGAGCGGGCCCATCATACCGACCTTGACGCCCTGAATGGCGACGTCGTCAATCGGAGCACCGTTGGCGCGCTCCTCCTCGAGAGCGAGGGTAACGCCAATGACGGGGGCGGAAACATAGGGGTGGGTGTTATAGAACTCCAGGTGGCGCTTAAGAGCGGCAATCTGGTCATCCTTGCTGGTGTAGAGCTTCTTGATCGCAGGGATCATTGCGAAGCACCAGCCGCCGTTCTGCATACGCTCGTAGTTCCACGAGCCCTGAAGGAACTGATGACGGAAGCAAACCTTCTTGCGGTCAGCCTTGGTGAGCTGAATCTTGTTCTCTGCCATATGTATCACTCCCCTCCTACTCGTAATCGTTCAGAATGTCGCCGAGCGGGTCACCGGAGCCGCCGCCCATGCCGCCACCCTGCTTGGCCAGATCCTTAAGGCCAAGGTAGATGAGGGCAAGGGAGATGCCGATGAGGCCAAGGGCGATCAGCGTGAGCTGAGGGATGGCAGCAAGGACAAAGCCGAGGATGAAGAACGGCCAGGTCTCCTTGGTGGCCATCATGTTGATGACCATGGCGTAACCGACGGAAGCGACCATGCCGCCGCCGACAGCCATGCCGCCGGACAGCCAGTCGGGCATAGCGTTAAGCGCGTTGGTAACGGCCTCGGCCGGGATGATGCACAGAAGTACTGCCGGGATGGCGATACGAAGGCCCTGCATGAGGATGGCAGCGTACTGCCAGCGCTCGATGCCGGAGAAGTCGCCCTTCTCGGCGCAACCGTCCATGGCGTGAGCGATAGCGGTAGCAATGGTACGGCAGATCATGGTCAGGAACAGACCAGCGACCGACAGCGGGACGGCGACGGCGATGGCCGCGGTAACGGCCTTGGCCGAATCAGTGGCGCCGCCGTTGAGGGCGAGCACCATGATGATCGAAGAAGCGACCGAGGCCAGAGCGGCGTCAGGCGCGACGGCGGCGCCGACGTTAGCCCAGCCAAGGGCCATCATCTGGAGCGAACCGCCCAGGAGGATGCCCTCCTGAAGGTGACCGGTTACGAGACCGATAAGCGTGCATGCCACGAGCGGCTGATGGAACTGGAACTCATCCAGAATGCCTTCCATACCGGCAAGCAACGCGACAATCGCAACAAGCAGAATAGTGATTGCAGACATGTATCGGACCCTCCTTTACTATGCTTGAGCGGCCAGTTCGGCCTTAGCTTTCTTCAACATGGCGTCGAGATCCTCGGAAGCATCCGAAGGAACCTTGCGGACCTCGAACTTGACGCCCTTGGCCTTGAGGGCCTCGAGGGTCTTAACGTCGTCATCGCCCATAGCGACGGCGTTGGTGACGACGACCTTGCCCTTGGAGTGAGCCATGGAACCGATGTTGACTTCCTTGATGTCGACGCCGGCCTCGATGGCCTTGAGCAGATCCTGCGGGTTCTCGAAGAGCAGCATGGCCTTGGTGTCACCAAAACGCGTGTCCTTGACGACCTCGGCCATCTTCTTGATGGGCACGACGTTGGCATGGACTCCCGGAGGGGCAGCCTGCTCGATCATCGTCTTGCGAAGCTCGTCGTGAGCAACGCCGTCGGAAACCACGATGATGCGGTTGGGGTTAATCTGCTTGGTCCACGTGGTGGCCACCTGACCATGCAGCAGACGGGTGTCGATACGGACGTGGGCGATCTTGATGTGCCCGTCGCCGATGACCGTTCCCGGGGGGAGGGCGCCTGCAGGAGCGGCGGCGGCCGTAGCCGGCTTCTTCTCCTCGGGCTCCAGAGACTCGGGCTTGACGCGCACGCCAGCCTTAGCCTCAGTCACGAGATGTTTTGCGATCGCATGTGCAGTGTTCTTTGCGTCAAAGCGCTGCGAATATGCCTCGATGAGCATAGGCAGGTTGACACCGGTGACGATAGCCCAGGAATCGTGGCCCTCGATGAGCCCGCTGATCTGGTTGAACGGCGTGCCGCCCCACAGATCAACGAGGAAGAGCACCTGCTCCTGGTCCTCGAAGGAAGCGACTGCTTCCTCGACCTTGGCACGGAAGTCGTCGGGGCCCATGCTCGGCTCGAGCGAGACCACGGCAACAGACGGCTGATCGCCAAAGACCATCGAGCCCGTCTGCTTGATTCCAGCTGCCAAGTCCCCGTGGCTAGCAAGAACAATACTTACCATCACATAACCTCCTTTTTGTCTACGTATTTCCTACACGACATGAAAGGAGTATACCTGTTTGGATTGTGGAATTATAGCTAAATCCGCAAAAGGTTGGATTATTTGTTTAAACGTCTAGGTTTGTTACAAGTTGATTACGTTACTGCTTTTTGACTCATTACACGACAAGGCGTCGCTCATCAAGCTATGTATTTTATAGATACAAGCAAGCTGTTCATTAATATCGATATTAAGCAAGTGCGAATGTGCTCGTACTGTCACTATTTTGTTTAAACAGACATGGCTTGACTATTTGCACGACTTATGCTCAACAAAACTACTCAAAAAAGTTGCGGTGAAATAGTTCTTGTTTAAGAGCCAGAAGGCTGGATTTAGGAACTATTTCACCGCAACTTATAGGGGATCCTAGACGATGTGGAGTGGGTTGGCGGCGTCGACGGCATCGGGCGCGTCGGAAGGGCCGTCGGGGGCAGCGCCTGCCGGATCCTCTTCGGGGGTCTCGATCTGTTTGATCATTACCTCTTGGCCCTGCAGCAAATAGGTCTCGCCGCTACCGCAATGGGGACAGGCCTTGCCGTGCTCGACCGTCGCGTAGTCGCAGCCACACGCCTCGCAATGTGTCACGGCCTCAACGGGCTCCACGATAAGCTCCGCACCCTCGGTGATGGGCTTTTTATCTGCCGCCCAGCGCCAAGCGTCGAGTAGCAAGTCGGGAACGACGCCCGAGACCTCGCCCAGCAGCAGCGTGACGCTCGAAACGCGACGCACGCCATTGGCGCGCGCCACGTTCTCGACATCGCGAATGATGTGATAGACGATTCCCAATTCATGCAAGGCGAAACCCTTTCTGCAGAGGTTGATTCGATGCAAACTCAAAGCAAGGGGACGACGAGATCTAGTCTGCGCCGTCCCCTTACCCGCCATGGCTACCTATTTACGACCAAATTTAATCTTGATGGCACGCTTTAGAGCGTACTTGCCGAGGCTTGGGAGCTTTTGCTCGTATTTGACCATCGTGGAGCACTCGGGGCGGTCGCGATCCAGATGGATGGCGTCGAACGCGCACTTGGTGGTGCACAGGCCGCAGCCGATGCACTTGTTGGGGTCGACGATCGAGGCACCGCAACCCAGGCAACGGGCGGTCTCGGCGCGCACCTGCTCTTCGGTAAAGGTCTCGACGTACTCGCTAAACGGCGCAGCCTTCTCGCGCTCGCGGTCCACGTGGGCAACCTCGCGGCTCGCGTTGTCGTAGCTCTCGAGCACAACGTCGTCGCGGTCGAGCGCGGTGTAGCGGCGCTGATTGCGGCCGATGGTGAGCGTGGAGCCCGGCTGCACAAAGCGATGGATGGACACCGCGGCCTCGTGGCCGGCGGCGATAGCGTCGATGGCAAAGCTGGGGCCAGTGTAGACGTCACCACCCACAAAGATGTCGGGTTCGGCGGTCTGGTAAGTCTGGGGATCGGCAAGGGCGCCCTGGCCGCGGCCGAGCTCCACCTTGGAGCCAGCCAGCAGGTCGCCCCACACAATGGACTGGCCAATCGACATGACGACACGGTCGGCATCGACACGGCGCAGATCGTTCTCGTCGTACTCGGGCGCAAAACGGCCCTCGTCGTCAAAGACACGCGTGCAGCGCTTGAAGGTGATACCGCACACACGACCGGCCTCGTCCAGGTGAATCTCCTTGGGGCCCCAGCCGCAGCTGATGTGAGCGCCGTCCTCAACGGCCTCGCGACGTTCTTCCTCGCTGGCGGGCATCTGGACCTCGCTCTCCAGGCAGAACATCTCAACGTGCCCAGAGCCCAGACGGCAGGCGTTGCGGGCAACGTCGATGGCCACGTTGCCGCCGCCCACCACAATGGTGCGGCCGGACAGGGGATCGATCTTGCCGCTGTTAAACT
>OBZC01001703.1_pt1 | contig 12316 bp, 8 predicted proteins | sample 1538231 | NCBI WGS metagenome assembly OBZC01 (sample SAMEA2580225, study PRJEB22360) | human gut metagenome | biome: human gut; feature: human-associated habitat; material: faeces | place: Denmark | collected 2008/2010 | reverse complement strand
AAAAGATGCAACGCCAACGCCAGACCGGCACATCGCAGCCACGCCGCTACGATCGCCGTAAGACCGACTACTACGTCAAGCGCTCCTTTTCGCGACCTCAACGCGATCGCGGCAATTCCGCCCCTCACCCCGCGTCGCACACCACAAGCCACGCGCTTCCGGCCCGCCGCCTACGCCTTGCGCTTTGCTCCATTGCCGCCTGCCTCGTCTTTGTGTTTTTGGGATCCTGTATCTCCCACGGATCAGCCGGTCTTGAGCCCACTGCCGAGGACAAGCTGCTTAAAGCTCCCGTCGCGCCCGGTTACTCCTTTGCGTTCTCGACCCCACGCTCGCAATGGCAGGCCGGCGCCATGCCCCACATCTACCAAATTGACCCCGCATGGTCGGAGCTGCCCTATGCCGGTGGCACTATTCGAGAAAACGCTTGCGGTCCCACTTGCCTCACCATGGTCTATATCTTTAAGACCGGCCACACCGATAAGACGCCGGTCGATGTATGCGCACTGGCCGAAGCCGGCAACTACGCCCCCACTGGTGCCACCGAGTGGTCGTTTATGACAGGCGGTGCGTGGCAGCTAGGGCTCAACGGAACACAGCTCTATAACGATCGCGAATCGATTACCCAAGCACTTCGCTCGGGTGCGCCCGTCATCGCCGCAGTGCGCCCCGGTACGTTTACCAACGTAGGCCACTACATCGTGCTCTACGGCATCGACAACGCCAACCAGATTGGCGTCTACGACCCCAACTCGGCCAACCGCAGCGCCCGCCGCTGGGGCGTCGTAGAGGTCCTCAACGAAGTCGAAGCCATGTGGGCCTACTACTAGTCATTGGGGACAGACTTAAATGAGTGGTCATTGGGGGCGCTCTTGTTTGACTAGTCATTTAAGAACGTCCCCAATGACTAGGTGAATAGCAAAAGCCCCGCAGTCGGAGCGGACTGCGGGGCTCATGAAGAGAGGCTAGTTTGTGGGCGCTTTGCCTGGCGCCCACAAGAGAGGCAGCAGAGTAGAGACTACTCGTGGATGCGGGTACCGGAGAGGCCGGCCATGGTCTCGGCGGCCTTGTCCAGAGCGCCGATGATGCAGGTACGACCCTTGCGGGAACGCGCGAACTTGATAGCAGCGCGAACCTTGGGCTCCATGGAACCCTTGCCGAACTGGCCCTCGTCGGCCAGGCGCTCGGCCTCGTCGGCGGTGAGGTCCTCGAGCTCCTCCTGGTTGGGCTTGCCAAAGTTGATGGCGACATGCTCAACGGCGGTCAGCAGGAACAGAACGTCGGCGTCGCAGTCCTCGGCCAGCAGCTCGCCGCCCAGGTCCTTGTCGATGACGGCGGGAACGCCCTTGTAGCAGCCCTTGTTCTCGTAGTCGCGGACGACGGGGATGCCGCCGCCACCGCAGGCGATGACGATGAACTCGTTGTCGAGCAGGTTGAGGATGGAGTCAGCCTCGACGATCTTCTTGGGATCGGGGGAAGCGACGACGCGACGCCAGCCGCGGCCAGAATCCTCGACGAAGACCTTGGAGGGATCCTCGGCCATGAACTCCTTGGCCTGCTCCTCGGTGTAGAAGGGGCCGATCGGCTTGGTCGGGTTCTTGAACGCGGGATCATCCGGATCGCACTCAATCTGGGTGACGACGGTGGCGGCGTGCCAACGCTTATAGCGCTTGTGCATCTCGCGGCCGATGCCCTGCTGCAGGTGATAACCAATGTAGCCCTGGGACATGGCGCCGCACTCGGGCAGCGGCATCTCGGGGGTGCCGATGGCATCGTGGGCAGCGGCGAAGGCGTTCTGGATCATGCCGACCTGCGGGCCGTTGCCGTGGGTGATGATGATCTCGTTGCCCTGCTCGATGAGACCGAGGAGAGCGTGGGCGGTGTTGCTCACGGCCTCAATCTGCTCGACGGGGTTGTTGCCGAGGGCGTTGCCGCCAAGGGCGACGACAATACGATCGGGCTTGCCAAGAGGCTTAGACATTGCTGGAATCCTTTCTGTAAAAGGCCTACAACCCATTAATAACCCGCGTCCGTGCGATGCGCGAGTTTATTAAGGTTTATATTCTCTTTATCGCTCATTTTATTCATTTTGAAAATAGCGGAACGGTGAACGGTCGTTTTTGTCCGCTCAGCGTACAGAACACCAGCTCAGACATATCTACGCCATTTACGTGCAACTTTATTTAAATGCAGCGAGGATTATGTCGGATTATGCAAACTACATCTCTGCTAAACACAAAACGGACAGCGCAATATCTTACTCGCGCTATACGAGATTCTATGCACTTATAAGTCGAGTATGCACCCCTGCAAAAACAAGGGGCTTTTCATCCAGCATAAGGAATAAAGAAGGGCTCCGAAAAGGCGGCAACAGCCAAGTCCCCCATCCATCCCCAAAGTGGCGCGAGGTTTCGCGGCAAAGCCACGAAACAGCGAAGGGGACGGAATACCCGACCAACCACATCCGTCATCCGCCCACACAATCCGAGGACGTAGCCGTAGCAGGATCTGAGGGCTAACCTTCGCGGACACTCCGCAGGACGAAAGAACCCCCGCCGCACGTAGTGCGCAGCGGGGGTTCTTTCATGTCCGAGGACGTCCGCGAAGGTTAGCCCTCAGATCCTGCGGTGGAAGACCTAGGCCTCGTTGTACACCGTCTTGAGCTTCAGCAGGTGAGCGTAGCGGTCCATAGCGGCCTGCTCGTTCTCCTTGAAGAGCTCCTCGGCGCGCTCGGGGAAGGAACGCGTCAGCGAAGCGTAACGGGCCTCGTTCATCAGGAACTCCTGATAACCGCCCGCGGGCTCCTTGGAATCGAGCGAGAACTTCTTGCCGGCAGCAGCCTCGGGGTTGAAGCGGAAGAGGTTCCAGTAACCGCACTCGACAGCCTTTTTCATCTCGGCCTGGCAGTTCTGCATGCCACCCTTCTTGATGGAGTGCATCTCGCAGGGGCTGTAGCCGATGATGAGGGACGGGCCGTCGTAGGCCTCGGCCTCGTGGATGGCCTTGAGGGTCTGAGCCGGGTTGGCGCCCATGGCGACCTGCGCCACGTAGACGTAGCCGTAGCTCATGGCGATCTCGGCCAGGGACTTCTTCTTGGTCACCTTACCGGCAGCGGCGAACTGAGCGACCTGGCCCAGGTTCGAGGCCTTGGAGGCCTGACCACCGGTGTTGGAGTAGACCTCGGTGTCGAAGACGAAGACGTTGACGTTGTGGCCGGAAGCCAAGACGTGGTCCAGGCCACCGAAGCCGATGTCGTAGGCCCAGCCGTCGCCGCCGAAGATCCAGAAGGACTTCTTGGTGAGGTAAGCCTTGTCGGCGAGGATCGCCTTGGAAGCGTCGCAGCCGCACTTCTCGAGCTCGGCAACGTAGGCAGCAGCAGCGGTCTTGGAGGCCTCGGCGTCGTTGACGGAGTCGATCCAAGCCTGGCCGGCAGCCTTGAGCTCATCGGACGGACCATCGGCAGCGATGATGTCCTGGGTAGCGGCGATCAGCTTCTTCTGGACGGCCTCGTAACCGACGGCCATGCCCAGACCGTGCTCGGCATTGTCCTCGAACAGGGAGTTGTTCCACGCCGGGCCGTGACCGTCCTTGTCCTTGCAGTAAGGAGCGGTGGCAGCGGGGTTGCCCCAAATGGAGGAGCAGCCGGTGGCGTTGGAGATGAACATGCGGTCGCCGGCAACCTGGGTCACCAGACGTGCATAGGCGGTCTCGGCGCAGCCGGCGCAGGAGCCGGAGAACTCCAGGTAGGGCTGCTTAAACTGGCTGCCCTTGACGTTGGCCGCGATGAGCTCCTTCTTCTCGGAGACGTTCTCGACCATGTAGTCCCAAACGGGCTGCTGGTCCATCTCCTGCTCGGTGGGAACCATCTCGAGGGCGCCCTTGGGGCAGACCTTGACGCAGTTGGTGCAACCCATGCAGTCGAGCGGGGACACAGCCATAGTGAACTTCATGCCCTTGGCCTTGGGGCCCATGGCGTCGAGCGTGCGGGTAGCCTCGGGCGCGGCGGCAGCCTCGTCCTCGGTCATCGCGAACGGACGGATGGTGGCATGCGGGCACACATAGGCGCACTGGTTGCACTGGATGCACTTGGTCTCGTCCCAGTGGGGAACGACCACGGCGACGCCGCGCTTCTCGTATGCGGAGGCGCCCAGCTCAAACTGGCCGTCGGCGCAATCGACGAAGGCGGAAACAGGCAGGCTGTCGCCGTCCATGCGATCGATGGGCTCGAGCAGGTTCTTGACCTGCTGGGCGATAGCGGACTTGGTCTCCTCGGAGAGCTCGACGGGAGCGGCATCCTCGGCGGTAGCCCAGTCGGCCGGAACCTCGAACTTACGGAAAGCGGTAGCGCCGGCATCGATGGCCTTGTGGTTGGCGTCGACGATGGCCTGGCCCTTCTTCATGTAGGACTTGGTAGCCGCGTCCTTCATGTACTGCAGGGCGTCCTCGGCGGGCAGGACCTTGGCCAGCGCGAAGAAGGCAGACTGGAGCACCGTGTTGGTGCGCTTGCCCATGCCGACCTTAGCGGCCAGGTCGATAGCGTCGATCAGGTAGACGTTGACGTTGTTGTTCGCGATGTAGCGCTTGGCCACGGCGGGCATGTGCTCGGCGAACTCCTCGTCGCTCCACTGGCAGTTGACCAGGAAGGTGCCGCCCGGCTTGACGTCGCGGACCATCTTGAAGCCCTTAACGATGTAGCTGGGGTTATGGCAGGCGACAAAATCGGCCTTGGTCACGTAGTACGGCGAACGGATCGGGGAATCACCAAAGCGCAGGTGCGAGACGGTGACGCCGCCGGTCTTCTTGGAGTCGTACTGGAAGTAGGCCTGGACGTACTTGTCGGTGTGGTCACCGATGATCTTGATCGAGTTCTTGTTGGCGCCGACGGTACCGTCGCCACCCAGACCCCAGAACTTGCACTCGATGGTGCCGGGAGCTGCGGTGTTGGGCGCATCCTCGGCCTCGGGCAGGCTCAGGTTGGTCACGTCATCGACAATGCCGATGGTGAACTCGCGCTTGGGCTCGTCCTTCTTGAGCTCCTCGAAGACAGCGAACGCGGACGCGGGGGGCGTGTCCTTGCTGCCCAGGCCATAACGGCCACCGACGACCTTGATGCCCGTCTTGCCGGCCTCGTAGAGAGCGGAGACGACGTCCTGGTAGAGCGGCTCGCCGATGGAACCCGGCTCCTTGGTACGGTCCATGACGGCGATCTTCTGGACGGTCTCGGGGAGAACGTCGACGAAGTGCTTGATGGAGAACGGACGGAACAGACGAACCTTGACCAGGCCGACCTTCTCGCCGTGAGCGTTGAGGTAGTCGATGACTTCCTCAAGCACGTCGCAGAAGGAGCCCATGCACACGACGACGCGATCAGCATCGGGAGCGCCGTAGTAGTTGAACAGGCCGTAATCGGTGCCGAGCTTCTCGTTGATCTTCTTCATGTAGCCCTCGACGACGGCGGGAAGCTCGTCGTAGACCTTGTTGCAGGCCTCGCGGTTCTGGAAGAAGATGTCGCCGTTCTCGTGGCTGCCGCGGGTGTGCGGGTGCTCAGGGTTGAGCGCGTGATCGCGGAAAGCCTGGACGGCGTCCATGTCGCACATCTCGGCCAGATCCTTGTAGTCCCACATGGCGACCTTCTGGATCTCGTGGCTGGTGCGGAAGCCGTCGAAGAAGTTAAGGAACGGGGTCTTACCCTCGATGGCGGCAAGGTGAGCCACCGGCGAGAGGTCCATGACCTCCTGGACGTTGCCCTCGGCGAGCATGGCGAAGCCGGTCTGACGACAGGCCATGACGTCGGAGTGATCGCCAAAAATGTTCAGGGCGTGGGAAGCGACGCAACGCGCGGAGACGTGGAAGACGCCCGGGAGCTGCTCGCCTGCGATCTTGTACATGTTCGGGATCATCAGGAGCAGACCCTGAGAAGCCGTGTAGGTGGTGGTCAGAGCACCGGCGCCCAGCGAACCGTGAACGGTACCGGCTGCACCTGCCTCGGACTCCATCTCGACGACCTTGACCGGGGTGCCGAAGATATTCTTGCGACCCTGGGCCGCCCACTGGTCGACATGGTCGGCCATCGGGCTGGACGGCGTAATGGGATAGATTCCCGCTACCTCGGTGTACGCATACGAAACATATGCGGCCGCCTCGTTGCCGTCCATAGACTTAAACTTACGCGCCATATACCCCTCTCCTCTCATATAGGTATACAGGCCCCGGCGATCGCCGGGATGTTGGCGTGATGGGATTTTCGCTGTTGCTTCCAATCATCTGGCAGGCAGGCTCAGCAGCAGGTACGTGGCGTGGAGAGAAGGCATGCCGAGGCGAGGAGGGCTGCACGCGCTCCACAAGCCCAGCTACCCGTCTTGCACATGACCGAGCGCCGCAAAGGCCGCATGCCGGATGCTCCCGGACACGCCCCGGCGATGGGAAGCGCCCGCAACGGAAATCCGCATGCGGGTTTATTGTACCCCGCCGTCAAGTGTAATTTCGGCAAATATAGGCGGGCGGTAAAGGTTTACCTCGGGTGACTGCCGGGAGCAAAATGATCCCTTGGGGACGGAGGGACCATTTGGCAGGACTGGCTAAAGGGCACCGAAGAGAATGGCGTAGGTAGTGGATTCGCCGAGCTTGAGCTCGTCGCCGGGATTGAGTTGGGCGGAACGGCCGGGCTCGACCTGAATGCAGACGCGCGTGGCCCCGTTTACCACCACGGTTCCGTTGGTGGACGACAAGTCCTCGACGTGCCAGATATTTTGAGCATCGCACCAGATATGGGCATGGCGGGCCGAGACATCGTCGCCGACGTCGGTAATATCGCCCTCACCAGTGGCCAGCGCGCCAATCTCAACACCCTGCTCACTCGGCTGAATCCAGCGCGGGGCGCTCACGACAAAACTGTTTTGCACGCGCAGCAAGCCCAAGGGGTGCGCCGGGGCGGGTTCGCGTTCGCCCGCAGTCAGCGACATGCCAAGCGAACGCGGCGTGGATGTGCCTCCGCCACAGGTCGCGTGTGCGTAGTCGATGGCATAGTTCACCGAGGACCGCACATCCGCCGAACAACCGACGGCGACAAACAGCACCAGCACGGTCGCGGCGCGCTCGGCGGGCATGAGTTCCGCCGCCTGGGACAGGCGATCGAGCGCGTTGCGATAGAGATTCGTGTCCTGGTGGCACTCTTCGAGCGCGCGTACCATCGGTTCACCTGCAGGACCGCACACCATATTGATCACAGCCGTGGAGTCCATGGGATTGCGCTGGCGCAGGGCCAGTTGCGACATAATACGCGCAGCCGAGGTACCGTATTCGGCAAAGTAGCGCTGCTGAAGCGTGCCGACCGGCGCGCGAACGATAAAGCGGGAAACCCAAGAGCGATCGGCGGCTCGGCTCTGCGGGCTGCGGCCGTCGGCGAGCGGACGGGACGAAAGCACCAAGCCGCACAGCTCGATATGGCTCAGATGCGCCGCGCGCTTAAAGATGTCAAACATGGCCCCGCATGGGGTGAGCTCAACTTGAGATGCCATGACCTAGGCCTCCTTGGTCGTAGAAATAGAATCGGACGATACTTCGACAGGTCCGCCAAAAGTACGGGCAGCTGCGGCTCCACCGGCAAGCGGAGTCGCCATCTGGGCTTTTGTGCGTCGCGGTGCCGAAACGGGAAGTTCAAAGGCAAAGCCCATCGCAAGCAAAAACCACGTAAGCGTATAGGTTGCAACCAGAGCGGCAACAAGGCCGCCCATCACGGCGCGTTGGGAAAATACGCTACATGCAGCCACAACCAGCACCGGAACCTCGCAGGCAGAAAGCGCAAGCACACCCTGCAGGAAGCCCGAGCGCCGATCGCGCGCAAGTGCCCCCGCGGCAACGCCGGCTATGCCTGGCAGCGCCAACGCCAGTGCGGCAATAATACCCGGTAGCGACCCAGACCACACGAGCGATCCCAAAGTCGCCGTCACGCGAGCGCCCGACGCCAGCAGCGCGGCCGAAACCACGACCACAGCCCAAACCACGCCACAGGCGACCGTCGCGCCGACCATCAGCGCGCGACGAACCGCGCGGCCGGACGCATCCATGGGGCACGGCGTGAGCGGCTCGCCGCGGAGCGAACGACCGACATTTTGCGCATAGTGGTCACAAAACGCCGAGAGCGCCGCCTCGACCGCCGCCGGCTCGGGACGATTTTTTTGATGGCTGGACAGACAGGCCATCACCACGTCGAACAGCTGGGCATCGACAAACGCCAGCGCATCGCGTAGCTCTTCGGAATCCGGCTCAAGCCCTAGCTGCTGGGCCTGCTCGACCGCGGCGAGCGCCACATCGGGCTCACGACGAAGCAGCTGAGTCAAATCGCAACCGGGCGCATGGGCACCAATGGGATAGTCGGGCCGCGTGTCCATCTTAAGACGGTAGGGGCTCGCGATGTCGCGCGTCCTTTTGCGCGAACCCGAGGCGCCCGAAGTGCTCGGCGCGGCTTCGTATGGCGCGACGCCGGCAATGAGCTCGTAAACCGTGCTTGCCGCGGCATAGACGTCAATCGCCGGCGACATACGCAAAGCACGCAGGTCGGGAATATCGGCGGTGAGCATCTCGAGCGGGGCATAGGCAACCGTCGCGCGACGCAGCGTGGCATAACGCTCGGTAAAGGATGCCTTGCCGCCGGTACCGGCCACGGCCGACGCAGGCTCAAGCGCCAGCGATGAGCCAAATGGGTCGCGCCATACGTCAATCAGGCACAGGTCAAAGGTGCCCTCGACAAGCTGCCGGTCAAGCGGTAGACGCGCCGTGCGCACCATAATATTAGCGGGCGAGATATCGCGATGGACAAAGCCCTCGCCCACCAGGCTCATACGGCAGAGCAGATCGAACAGGTCGCGACCCAGACGCGCCGCCACAAGCGGCGACAGGCGTCCGGCATCGTCCACGGCAAGTCGCGAACGCAAGCGGGCAAGCGTCTCGCCCTCGACCCATTCCATGACAATTGCAGGCACACCGTCGACCTCGCCCCAGCCATAGAGGCGGGGCCCGAAAGGGCGCGATGGCATTCGTATTCCTCGCGAAACGCTGCCTTGAACTTGGCGACCAGCGCCTCGTGAGCGGCATCGTCGTCGAACTCATCGCGCGCCGGCAAGATGAGCTGCTTGAGTGCCACGGCCTCGCCTTGGGCGTTGACGGCACGCGTCACGCGGCCGATACCGCCACGGCGTATGGTGGCATCGTCGGCAAACAGCATCGTAAAACGACGCAGATAGGCAGGCAGTTCGTCCTGACCGAGCGCAATGGCCGGCTCAAACCCGTCGACACGCGCAAGGCGCAGGCCGACCATGGGATCGCGACCGAGCGATTGTGGTGTGGTGGATGCAAGATCGGTCATCATAGGGCAAGCGCCGCCACGTTATTGTTGAAGTTACCGAGCGCGACGTCATCATCGCCGTAATGGCCGACCCATTGACATAGGTTGGTATAACAGCCCCACAGATTGGCATACTGCTGATACCACTTTGACCGGGGCGAGAATGTCTGACGACCGAACTCGGCTCGAATGACAAACATCTCCCCGACCAGGCTGTCGCACGGCCTAGGATCTCCCGTAGAGTTATAGGTCGAGACCACATCATTGGCACGAGAAACATAGCCGTCGAGCATGTTGTACTTGGTCACAAGCCAACTGTGAATGCTCTCTTCCTCAGCAGCGGAAAGGCCACCGGAGTTTGCATCGTTGTCAGTGTTGCCGCCCGTCGAGCCGCCGTTTCCAGACCCTCCGGTAGAGGAACCCGACCCAGAGCCGCCGCCCGAACTCGATGAATCCGAGCCGGAGCCAGAATTATCCGAGCTACCGGGCTTTCCGGACTGCTGGGCGTCCTGCTCCTTCTGCTGCTCGACCTTATTCACCGTTGCCGCCACGCTATTGTTGGACAACCGATCGATGATCTTGGTGTTGGTGAGCACGATGGTTTTGCCATTGGCAAGCGTGACTTCGTTGTCCGGGGCCTCGGCGCCGTCCGCATCGTCGGTGCCAAACACAATATGCGCGACCACACTTGCCCAAGCATATCCAGTCGTGGTGCCCAGATCACTTTTGACCTCATGCCCCACGCGCGGTTCGCGTGCGGCATGCGCCTGCATCATGGACGGCACGGTCATGCCATAGGCAGAAACGCCAGCTATGACCAGCACCAGCGAGCAAGACAGCAGTGCGTACGCCCGCGGCGCCAAGCCCAGTCGGCGCCGCATGCGCACCGCGGCGCCGCGCTTTGTCTGAGTGCCACCGGGCCGCATGCGTTCTCCTCCAACAAAAACACGCCGCTTGGGAGCGGCGCATTCATTCATATTCATATGTGAGTGTATCAGCGAATCCAAAAGGTTGCGCAACGAATGAGCAAATACGGAGTACAAACGGCCCCATCCACGCGATAAGCGAAAGTAGAACAGGTTTGTTGCACAACAAAAGCACGAACGCGCACCTAATTATGAGCACCCCGTGCGGCAGAACGGCAGGCCATGCCGCGGAGCACCCGGCGACTAAATCGTGCGACGGGCCTCGATAGCGCGCCCAAGCGTAAGCTCGTCGGCATACTCCAGGTCGCCGCCCACGGGCAGGCCGCTCGCCAGACGCGATACCTCAACGCCCAGCGGCTTGATAGTGCGGGCCAGGTAGCTCGCCGTGGTCTCGCCCTCAATATTGGGGTTGGTGGCGATGATGACCTCGTGGATGTCCTCGTGGCCCAAGCGTGCCAGCAGCTCGCGAATGTGCAGCTGCTCGGGGCCAATCTTGTCCATGGGACTGATCACGCCGCCCAATACGTGGTAGAGACCGTGGTAGCTGCCCGTGCGCTCAATCGCCTGGACATCGCGCGGCTCGCCCACCACGCAAATGCGAGTGGTGTCGCGCATCGAATCCTGGCAGATGGAGCACTCGTCGGCCGTGGCGTAGTTAAAGCAACGGCTGCAAAAGTGGACCTCCTGCTTAACCTCCAGGATAGCCTCGGCCAGGCGGCGCGCCTCCTCGGCATCGGCCTCCAACAGGTAATAGGCGATGCGCTGGGCCGACTTGGGACCAATGCCCGGCAGACGACCCAGCTCATCGAGCAGTTTTTGCAGACTGTGATTCGCACTCATATATATGCGTGTCTTAGAACGGCATGCCCGGGATGTTGAGGCCGCCGGTGATGGCGCCCATCTGCTTGTTGGCGAGTTCGTTGACGCCGCGAACGGCCTCGTTGACGGCAGCCATGATCATGTCCTGCAGCATATCGACGTCCTCGGGATCGAGGGCATCTGGATCGATGGTGAGGTTGACGAGCTCCATCTCGCCGTTGACGGTCACCTTGACCATGCCGCCGCCGGCAGAGGCGTCGACGGTCTGGGACTTGAGGTTCTCCTGCGCGGCGGCAAGCTGCTCCTGCATCTTGCGAGCCTGCTTCATCATCTGCTGCATGTTCATACCGGCCATGATGGCTCCTTTACGTGCGGCCGCGCACCGAGCTGCAAGGGCAGCCGAAGCACGGCGGGACTTTCAAACTCAAAAATCGTACCACGGCGCGCGGCCAGCAAGCGGGGCAGTCACGCTACCTCAGTCGATATACATGTCCTGGAGTGCAAGCCGCACCCGAAGATTATGCAAAGTTGAATAATTCGCATCTGCATAATATTGAAAGCTAAATCTTGTAGAGCCGGAATCCGACATTTCATGTGCACCGCTAAAGACCTGCATGCCGATCCGTTGCTCACGGTGACGCGCATGGCAGCGGGGTATAATTTGATTGCCATAGATAGTAATTTGGAGGTGCCCCATGAATGCCCCCAACGCGCTCCAAAACATCCGCTCAAAACACCCCGTTGCATATGTGGTTCTCTATCTCTTTGTCGGCTGGGCATTGCTGGTTGTCATCACCCATGCCATAGCTTTTGGAGCAGAACTGCTGATAGCCAGCTCGGACCAGCCCGTCGTCAAATGGGAGACGACCGATGAGTGCACCGACGGAACCCGAACCGTCTACTACAACAGCCCGTCCCTCTATCAAGAGTTCAAGGTCAAGATAAAGGACTTCAAGATTGTCGATGCCGAGCTAGGCGTTTATTTGGCAATCGGAGCAACCATTAACGCCGAGCAAGTCGAGTACACGGACAGCCATGCGACGTATCGTATCGACCTCAGCATCCTAGGCCGACCGTCACGCACCTGTCTGCTCAAATGCGACATACGCGGCACCACACTACACATGTCCGAAATACAGATGCGCCCGGACAAGGGGTCCTCTTCTTGAGCAGTATACCCGCCTGCGCAGCTACTCCACCGGCTTGAAGATGGTGGCCTGGCCAAAGACGC
>OBZC01001702.1_pt1 | contig 12327 bp, 9 predicted proteins | sample 1538231 | NCBI WGS metagenome assembly OBZC01 (sample SAMEA2580225, study PRJEB22360) | human gut metagenome | biome: human gut; feature: human-associated habitat; material: faeces | place: Denmark | collected 2008/2010 | reverse complement strand
TTAAATCTTGTTTTCGCTCAGCACGCAATCGCTTGCGTCCTGTGTGAATTACTTTTGTTTGGAATTGTTTACCGTGTTTTTCCAACACGAATATAGGTTCCGTTACAAGTTCTTTCGATATTGTTCAATTTTCAAGGTCCTGTGCACCGCAGCCTTAGCGGCTGACAGCTTAGTTATTTTATCACTTTCGTGATAAGTTGTCAAGCACTTTTTTGAAAGATTTTCGAAATTCATTTTTGATTCTGTCGAATCTTTCTATTTGACGTTCATTTTGAAGTGTTTCATTCTGTCGGACGTCCGCCTGACAGTAATGTATTTTAGCACAGCATCCTTCAAAAAGCAAGCACTTTTTTACATTTTTTACACCAAAATCATTCTTTTGACTTTTTGCCCAGTTTTTTACATTTATTATAGACACTTCCTCCCTTATTCCTCCAAAAGCCGGGTGCGCAGCCGGATCAGGATCTTGCGTTCCCGCCGGGAGATCTGCACCTGAGTCGTGTGCAGTGCTTTTGCCGTCTCGCTCTGGGTGCGGTTGCCATAAAAGCGCAGGCGTATCAGCTGCTTATCCTGCTCCGGCAGCGCTTCGATCACCTCCGCCAGACTGATCCTATCCGCCAGCTCCTCCTCCGGTGATTCCACCGGGATATCCAGCTGCCGGTCCCCGTCCTCGCCATTTTCCGGGGTCAGGCTCATGGCGGGCTGCGCAGCCTGTATGGCAAGGGCTACATTCTCTATCGGTTCATCCAGCTGTTCTGCCAGCTGCTGCAAGGTAGGCTCTGAGCCGCACAGCTTCATGGTATGCTCCCGTGCTGCCTGCACCCGCATTCCCAGCTCCTTCAGGGAGCGGCTCACCTTGACCGTACCTCCATCCCGAAACAGCTTTTTGATCTCGCCAAGGATCACCGGCACGGCATAGGTGGAAAAACACACGCCCCGGCTCTCGTCAAAATTATCGTAGGCCTTGATCAGTCCCACGCACCCTGCGCTGTATAGATCGTCATACTCCATGCCGCGCCCACGGAATCTGCCCGCACAGGCGTGCACCAGCCCCAGATTCTGTGTGATGAATGCTTCCCGCCGGGTCTTATCCGTTACCATATACCGGACCGCCTTTCTTTTTTATGTAGGCTCCCGCCGGGACAGACGCTTGACCAGCAGCACCTTTGTTCCCTTGCCGGGCTTTGAGGTGACCTTGACCCTGTCCATAAAGCTTTGCATCACTGCAAAGCCCAGACCGGAGCGTTCCTCCGGGTTGCCGGTGGTGAACAAGGGCTGCATGGCCTGTTCCACATTGGGGATGCCGATGCCCTTATCTGTAATGGTGATGTGCACCTCCCGGTCTGGATAGACCGCTATGGTCATGCACACCGACCCGATCCGCTCCGGGTAGGCGTGGACGATGCAGTTGGTCACCGCCTCGGACACTGCCGTTTTCAGGTCGGCAAGCTGTGGCACGGTGGGGTCGTACCGTGCCAGAAAGGCCGCCGTGACGCCGCGGGCGTATGCCTCATTGCTGCTGAGGGAATCGAACTGGATGCGGGTACTGTTCTCTGCTTTCATTGCGCATTCTCCTTTTCTATGTTCTCCGTACAAGGGATGCCTGCCAGCCGCAGGACTTTTTGCAGCTGCGTGGGGGCGTGCTGCAGCCGCAGGCTCGTGCCCAGAACGCGGGCGCAGCGCTGCCGCCCAAGAATAAGCCCGATGCCGGAGGAATCCATGAACCCCACCCCGCCAAGGTCTACGATCAAGGTACGCGGGCTGCGGCTGACCAGTGCATCGTCCAGCTGCATCCGCAGGCTCTGGGCGGCATCGTGGTCGATCTCGCCCGCCAGATAGGCGTACAGGGTCTCCCCTGCCGCGCTGAAGGTCACCGTTGCCATTGCTTGTCCATCTCCTTTTTTGCAAAATAAAAGATCCCGTACACATAGCTTCAGTGTACGGGATCTTCGGGTTATTTTTTAGAAAAAGCTGTCGGCGGTTTATGCCTTTGCCAGCAGCTCGGCTGCTTCCAGCGCTGCCGCCTCGCTGCCGCAGACCAGTAATCCGCGGCGGGTGTTGGCGTGCGCCAGCTGCACTGCTTCGTCCAGACTGGTGCAGAGCTGAGCGTCAAAGTGATATTTTGCCTTCTCGGTCAGACGCCGGGTCAGCTGCTCCTCCACACCGGTAGGCGTGACGAGATACACCTTATCAAAGGGACTCTCGCTCATGCCGGGCATAGTGGATTTATCCTTTTTCTGTTCCTCGGGGCTCAGGCCGGTTTCCAGCGCGGAGAAGAAGGCTTCGGCGCCCTCCTCCTCGGTCAGGCCGATGATGGCGCTCATGTGGCGCACCTTAGCCATGTTCAGCACGCGCAGCAGCGCAGCCGCCTGCTGCGGGGTGCGGCAGGCATCCAGAATGACCAGCGGGCGCTGAGAAAGCACCCGGATGCTGCAGCGGTTGTCCACGGCAGCAATGCCATCCAGAATCGCTTCATCGGAGATGTCTGCCCCCTTGCGGCAGAGCGCCAGTGCCAGCTCCACCGCCATGGCGGCGTTGCCTGCATGAGCGCCACCAAAAAACGCCAGCGGCGCAGTGTATCCGCCGTAGTCCACCCGGCTGGCGAACTGTTCTGCTTCCAAAAAGGTGATATCCTCCGGGTCGGGCACTACCAGCTCACAGCCGCACTTGCCCGCAGCAACAATCAGCTCACTGAGCACCGCCTTGGGCTGTTCCGGCGCGGTGACGCAGATGCTGTCCTTGCGCATCACGCCGCCTGCCAGCGCAGCCAGACGCTCCACCGAGCGGCTCACGCCGTCCGGCCCCACCGCTGTGACAGCACACACCGGCATTTGGGGCAGTGCCGCAGCCAGACCCGCGTCCGGCAACTCCACCACCGCCAGCGTGCAGCCGGCTTCGCCAAAGCAGTACGCGGCGGCGGCAAGCTCCGCCGCCTGCATAGGCAGTTCCTCATGGGCAGCAAGGGCATCGGCGGCGCGGCACAGCAGTGTCTCGTCCACCGGCTTGCCTGCCCCCCGGATACGAGCCGCAAGGGGCTCGCATCCGGCATGATAGGCACCGGCACGAATGCCCTGCGCCTGCAGGATGGCCGTCAGCAGGCGCGCCACCGCCGTTTTACCGGCAGTGCCTGCCACGCCCACGAACTGCACCTGCTGCACCGAAGCGGGCAGCAGCGCGCCCAGCTGTTCCGGGTCGGCAAAGCCGTCCGGCAGAGCTGCAAAATACTGATTTGCCTGTTGGATGGTCATTCGTGTCTCCTTTTCATGTGATAATACAGCCCCTCGCAGGCCAGCAGCAGCACGATGGCGACAAGGATGCCTGCCAGAACACCGGCAGAATCCAGCCACACATCGGTGACCTGACTGCTGCGCCCCTCCGAGAAGAGCTGAATGGTCTCATCGGTCAGCGCTGTCAGCACACCGCCCAGCATGGGCACGGTGATATGCCGCAGCGGGTGGCGGCTGTACACCCGCATACAGAGCATGAGCAGAAAGCCCTCCAGCATATACTCGCAAAAGTGTGCCAGCTTGCGCACGATGTGCATGGTCAGGCGGTCAGCCAGTCCCGGATGACCCAAGCGGCGCAGGATAATGCGCATCCATGCCAGCACCCGGCCGCTGGAGCCGGTGGAGACTGTTGCCACCGCCATGGAGTTGGAAAAGATGAACCAGATGCAGGCAATCAGTGCAGCGGTAAAGATCACCCGCCCCGCAATGACCCACAACGAGGTGCGCTCCGTATCGTTATAGCGTTCCACAGTCTCAACCCAGCGCCTTGATGCTCTGCTCAATGTTGGCCAGCTTGTCCTGACTCTTGGCGAACTTTGCGCGGATTTCCTCCACCAGAGCCGCCGGGGCACGCTCCACGAACTTGGGGTTGTTCAGCTGGTTGCCAAACATGGCCATTTCCTTTTCAGCCTTGGCCTTTTCCTTGTTCAGGCGTGCCAGCTCCTTCTCGCGGTCGATCAGTTCCATCATGGGGATAAAGCCGCGGGCGGCGTGGGTGGACACCTGCACCATGCCGTCGGTGCTGCCCTCATACTTGGCGGTAAAGGTCACATCGGTGGCGAACGCGAACTTTGCCAGATAGACTTCGGCGCTCTGGAAGGGGGCCGGGTCGGCCGTCTCGATGATCATGCTGGTCTTCTTGGCGGGGTGGACGTTCATCTCGGTGCGCATGGTACGCACAGCCTTGATGTAGTCCATCACCTTCTCGAAGGCTTCCTCTTCCTCTGCCCAGTTGTGACTCTCGTCCACGGTGGGCCATTCCTGCGTCATAATGGTCTCGGCAGAGCCGGGCAGGGCCTGATACAGCTCCTCGGTGATAAAGGGCATGAAGGGGTGCAGCAGCTTGAGGGCCTTGTCCAGCACATACACCAGCACGCGGCGGGCAGTGTCGGCCTGCTCGGCGTCGCCGGAGTTCAGGCGGGGCTTTGCGATCTCGATGAACCAGTCGCAGTAGACGTCCCAGATGAAGCTGTTGATCTTCGCCGCAGCCAGACCCATCTCGTAGTGGTCAAGGTTGTCGCTCATGGCACCGGCCACCTGATTCAGCTTGGTCAGCACCCACTTGTCGCTCATGTCCAGCTTGTCCTCACTGGGCAGGCCGGGCTGGAAGTCCTCGGGCAGGTTCATCAGCACGAAGCGGGTGGCGTTCCACAGCTTGTTTGCAAAGTTGCGGGCAGCCTCCACCTTCTTCTCGCTGTAGCGCATATCGTTGCCCGGGGTGGAGCCGTCCACCAGCATGAAGCGCAGGGCGTCCGCGCCGTACTGGGCGATGACCTCCAGCGGGTCGATGCCGTTGCCAAGGCTCTTGGACATCTTGCGGCCCTGACTGTCGCGGACGATGCCGTGGATGCAGACGGTGTCGAAGGGGGCCTTACCAGTGTAGGCAAGACCGGAGAAGATCATGCGGCTGACCCAGAAGCCGATGATGTCGTAACCGGTGACGAGGGTGTTGGTGGGGTAGAAATACTTGAGGTCTTCGCTCTCCGCATTGGGCCAGCCCAGCGTGCTGAAGGGCCACAGCGCGGAGGAGAACCAGGTGTCGAGGGTGTCGGGGTCCTGCGTCAGCTTTGCGCTGCCGCACTTGGGGCAGGTGTAGGGTGCACTCTTGGCGACCACAGTCTCGCCGCAGTCGTCGCAGTACCATGCCGGGATCTGGTGGCCCCACCACAGCTGACGGCTGATGCACCAGTCGCGGGTGTTCTTCATCCAGTTCATATAGTTCTTGGTGAAGCGCTCGGGCACGAACTTGATGTCACCCTTCTCCACGCTCTCGATGGCAGGCTCTGCCAGAGGCTCCATCTTGACGAACCACTGCTTGGATACCATCGGCTCGATGGTGGAGTGGCAGCGGTAGCAGGTGCCGACCTCGTGCTTCAGCGGCTCGATCTCCTTCAGGAAGCCGCCTTCCTTCAGGTCGGCAAGGATGGCCTTGCGGGCCTCGAGGGTGGTCATGCCGGCGTACTTGCCGCAGTCCAGAACATGAGGTTCGTTGACGGTGTTCTTCCCGGCAGCAAACAGGGCGTCGGCCGCAGCCTTGTCGGCGGCACCGGTCATGTGGCCGTCGTAGGTGAAGACGCGGACGATGGGCAGGTCATGGCGCAGGCCGACCTCGAAGTCGTTGGGGTCGTGGGCCGGCGTGATCTTGACGACGCCGGTGCCCTTGGTCATGTCGGCGTGCTCGTCGCAGACGATGGGGATCTCCTTGTTCAGCAGGGGCAGGACGACGTGGCAGCCGTGCAGGTGGGCATAGCGGGGGTCCTCGCCGTTGATGGCGACAGCGGTATCGCCCAGCATGGTCTCGGGACGGGTGGTGGCCAGCTCCAGCATCTCGCCGGTCTCCTTGACCGGGTAGAGCAGATGCCAGAAATTGCCGTCCTTCTCCTCATACTCCACCTCAGCGTCGGAGATGGAGGTGTTGCAGTGGGGGCACCAGTTGACCATGCGGTTGCCGCGGTAGATCAGCCCCTTGTCGTACAAATGCACGAACACTTCCTTGACAGCCTCAGAGCAGCCCTCGTCCATGGTAAAGCGCTCGCGCTCCCAGTCGCAGCTGCTGCCCAGCTTTTTCAGCTGGCTGACGATGCGGTTGCCGTACTTGGTCTTCCATGCCCAGGCGCGCTCCAGAAAACCGTCGCGGCCGACCATTTCCTTGGTCAGACCCTCGGCGCGCATGGCCTCCACCACCTTGGCTTCGGTAGCAATGGAAGCGTGGTCGGTGCCGGGCACCCACAGGGCGGCATAGCCCTGCATCCGCTTGGTGCGGATGAGGATATCCTGCATGGTGTTATCCACCGCATGACCCATGTGCAGCTGACCGGTAACGTTCGGCGGCGGCATCACGATGGTGTAAGGTTTCTTGTCCGGATCGGCTTTCGTGTGGAAGTAGCCGCCATCCAGCCAGAACTGGTAGATACGATCTTCCACCTGACTGGGATCGTACTGCTTTGCAAGTTCTTTCATAGTGTCCTCCCAAAAATTTGATGAAGTGGGACGCAAAAAGCCGTCCCACGGAGCGTTCCATGGGACGGCTGTAAATACATGACCGCGGTACCACCCAAATTGCGCGGAAAACTCCGCGCCCCTTGATGCCCCTGTAACGTAGGGCAGACCCGAAAGCGGCTTACCGGCAAGGCTCACCGCTTCTGCCCCAAAGTGACAGTGCCCCGCCGGTATCCCGCCGGGTTTTCAGCTGCCCCCGGCTCTCTGTGCGGTCCCAGACGATGCACACTCTTTTTCAACGCATTTATAAAAAGAATATAGCGTTTTTTGTGAGATTTGTCAATCAGTTTTTCAAACCTTTCACCCAACGCACCAGCTTCCATACCTTTGCGCCCAGATGTGGGCAGTAACCCATCATCAGCGCCTGCAGCTTCTGGCTTTTGTGCTCCGACGGGATCTTCCACGCAGCGTGGCGGTGCGTGGAAGCCAGCTCCAGCAGTGTTTTTTCCTTTTCCGGGTCCCGCTCCGGCTGGTTGACCAGCCGGAAATACACCTCGGCGCAGGACATGATGCAGCGCTGATCCGTAGTACTGCGGAAGGGGTCCGGCTGCTCCTTTGCCAGCTGCCAGACCCGTTCCCATGCCAGTGCCGCCGTATAAAAGCGCAGGCTCGGCTTCTGCCGCACGGCAGAATCTGGTCGTTCAAGATAGGCATACAGCGGGCAGTTCAAAAACGCCAGACTACCAGCCTTGAGAAATTCCATCACAAAAAACAGGGTATCCTCCCCATAAAGCAATGCCGGATCAAAACGGATATCCCGTAATATCTCCCGGTGGGTCAGCATCCGCCAGCAGTGCCCGCCGCTCCATTCCCGCATCCACGAATAATTTTCCGCCGTGATCCTCTGCGGTGCCGGGCATTCTGTCACTGTCCACAGGGACTGGTTTTCCTGTATACCGCGGTAGCGGCACATGGACATCCGGGTACCGCAGCTGCACAGGGCATCGTACAGCCATTCCAGATACTGCGGCAGCACAAGGTCGTCTGAATCCACAAAGCCGATGTATTCGCCCCTTGCCACATCCAGCCCAAAATTGCGCGCCGAGGACACCCCACCGTTTTCTTTGTTGAAAATGCGCACCCGGGCATCCTGCGCCGCATAGCGCTGCATGATCTGCCAGCAGTCGTCCGGCGAACCATCATTCACAACGATCAGCTCAAAATTCCGGTAGGTCTGCGCCAGCAGGCTGTCCAGACACGCGGGCAGATACTTTTCCACCTTATAGACCGGTACGATCACCGAGATCAGGGGACTTTTTTCTGTATTCATCCGGCTCTCCTTTTTAAAATTTCCAACCCACGCCGCTTCAGCGCTTCGTACTCCACGCTGCGCCGGTAGAGCAATACGATCACTCCTGCAAACACCGCCGTATAAAGCAGCCCGTCCAAAACAAAAACGCCGAAATTGCCCACCGGAAAGCGCTTTACCCAGAGCATGGCTGCCGCCGAGACCGCCGCCACGATCATTGCACGCTTCAGGTACTCCGCAAAATAAACCCGGAGCTTCTTCTGCCATGCATCCTGAACGCCATACTTCAAAAAGATATAGGGCTCCACCCAGACACAGGTGCACAGGCTGCTGATGATGGTACCCCCGATAATGCCGACCACGCCGTACCGCTGCACCAGCGCCAGAGAGACCACCAGATTGATGATGGACTCCGCCACAGCCTTATAGCGGTCGTTCCAGAACAGACCCATGACCTCCCGGAACAACAGGTTCGTCTGCCGCATCCGCGAGATATAGAATTCTGTCACAATGATCGCCACGGTCGTCATCGGGAAACAGTATTCCCTGCCAAACAGCAGCTCGATCAAGGGATTGAACAGCATCATCAGCCCGCCAGTCAGATAGGCAGACTGCACAAAAAAGAGAAAGTCCATCTCCTTATATACCCGATACAGCCGGTCAGAGTTTTCCAGCGCCGCAAAATTACCCACGCTGCCGGAAAAAGCCGTGGCAAACTTGTTCAGCAGGTTGTTCAGCGCGTTGAGTACCAACCGGTAATTGGAGTAAAGCCCCACCGTTGCCAGACCGATGAAGGAGGACATCAGCAGGCTGTCCGTGTTGCGCACGATGACGGTAGCCAGCTTGTGCATACTCATTGCGCCGATGTTTTTCAGGATGCCGTTCCGTTCCTCCTTTTCCGGCAGCTCCCGGCATTCCTTCAGATAGGGAAATTCCTTATCCGCCATGTGGGAGATAATGATGTTGGGTATGAACTGCACCACAAGCTGGATGGCAAGGTACAGGATAAAGTTGCCCGTCAGCAGTAAAGCCACGATCTGCACGACGGTGCGGATGCACTCGCATACCAGTGTCCACCCGGTGCAGATATAGCTTTTCTGGTAGGCCTGATAAATAGAGCTTTTATAGTTCAGCAGGTAAGAGCAGGCAGAGGAAAGCACATACATCATGTAGATCAGGGTGATATGCTCAATGCCCTCGCCGCCCTTGATGAGGTACGGCAAAAACGGCAGCAGCACCAGCCCGAACAACAGCACCGAAGCTGCCACCGCCCGGTACATCCACTTATAAAGGTTCATCAGCCGCGCCAGTTTCTGCTCGTCATCCCGGGCGGCCGGCTCGTACATACTGAACACCATGGCCGTGCCGATGCCCAGCTCCGCGAAGTTAAGGATGCTGAGCACATCGGTAAACAGACCGTTGACGCCCAGATAGGCTGCCGAAAGGCAGCGGATAAAAACCATCCGGCCGATAAAGGACAGCAGCATCGTCAAAAACTGCCCGCCGATGTTGACCAGCATATTGATGATAGAATAGCGTGTTCTCATGCGTTTTTTCTCTTTCTCCTCAGCCCTTGAACCCTCGCAGCCGGCTATATGTCTGCGGTAAGCGCCACAGCAGCCAGCTTTGCAGCCAAAGCCCGCCCGGAACGTTGCAGTACTGCCGGGTGCGGCTGACCACCTCAAACTGCATCCGCAGCATTTCCCGGCTGCGGGATGCCTTGCGCAGTGCCGGTGGCAGCTGCCGGTACACCCGGCTCACGCTGCCCATCGTAAACTTTGCCGCATTTGCCAGCGCATCGTATGCAGCGTTTTCCACAAGACATTCCCAATACCGCTGTGCCGCCGCGGCAGCATCGAAATGGCGCAGCGTTTTATTGCCGCTCATAATGCTGCCGCCGCGCTGCACATAATAATACAGTGCTTTTGGCACCACCACGGCCTTTTGGATCTGCAAACAGACCTCCGGGATCAGGAACAGATCCTCGTTCAGCTTGCCCTCCGGGTAGCGCAGCTGTGCAAAGATGGCACGGCGGTACAGCTTGTTCCACGCAGGCTGGATCATCGTATCTGTGGCATTTTTCAATAGTTCCCGTCCGGTAAAGACCTGCTCTGCAAGGCTGATATGCATCGGTGGGCAGAGTGCGCCCGTCTCGTCCACCTCGGCGTAATCGCACAGGGCAAGGTCCGCCCCGGTGCTTTGCACAGCCTTATACAGTGCTTCGTACATTTCCGGCGCAATGTAGTCATCTGAGTCCACAAAGCCGATCCATTCCCCCCTTGCCACATCCAGCCCGGCGTTGCGGGCGGCAGAAAGCCCCCCGTTTTTCTGGTGGATCACCCGGATGCGGGCATCCTTCGCGGCGGCGGCATCGCACAGCGCAGGGCAATTATCCGGTGAGCCATCGTCCACAAGGATCAGCTCAAAATCCGTAAAGGTCTGCGCCAGAATGGAATCAATACATTTGGGCAGATAGCTTTCCACCTTATACACCGGCACAATGATGCTGAGCAGCGGTGCTTTTTCCCCTTCCGGCGCCCGTTTTACGTTGTTCAATCCGTCACCTCCGTGCGCAGGCGGGCAATGAGCCGCTCCATCAGCGCCACCCGGTTGAAGGGGGTCATCAGGTAAAAGCCGTCCGCATAGGGCGCAGCCGCCTTAGCTGCCTGCACCGAGACTTCCAGTCCAAGCTCCTCACCTGCGGCGCGGTCCAGCCCCTCAAACTTCTGGATGATGGCCTCGTCCACATGGATGCCGTTGACCTCGTTTTCCATAAAGATCGCATTGCGCTGGCTGACCACCGGCAGGATGCCGGCCAGAATTTTTGCTTGCTCACCCAGCATCTCCCGGGCTTTTTTCAGATTTTCCACCGCCTGTGCCGACAGCACCGGCTGGGTGAGGAAACCGCTCATGCCGTTTTCCTGCTTTTCTGCGGCACGGCGCAGCTCCACCTCAAAGTTGCGGGCATTCAGGTTCAGCGCACCGAACACCGTGATGGGGCTGGGCATCTCCCGCCCCTCCCCGGCCAGCGATACGATATACTGCGCCAGCTTGCGGGAGTTGAACTGGTACACGTTTTTCACCTCGTCCCGCTCTGCGGTGGGGATGGGGTCGCCGGTAATGGCCAGCACCTCCCGCACACCCTCGGCGTACAATCCCAGCAGCAGTGCTTTGGTGGCGTTCAGGTTGCGGTCCCGGCAGGTCATGTGGGGCAGCACGTTCATACCCAGCTCCCGGTGCACCCGGCACGCTACCAGCGAGGAATCCATCCGCGCCCGGGCAATGGGGCAGTCTGCAATGGTCAGCAGGTCGGCACCGGCGGCCTGCAGACGGCGGGCACCCTCGAGATACGCGGTCAGGTCAGCGTCCTTGGGGGAATCCAGTTCCACCGCGATGACCCGCTGTCCGGTGCGCAGCTTGCGCAAGAAGGCATCGTCCGTTTCCACTACAGGCTTTGCTACTGCAGCGGGCTTTGCCGCCGGGGCGGCGGGCAGCGCTTCCGGCAAAGCATCCAGCGCGGTGCGCAGGGCAGCAATATGCTGCGGCGTCGTGCCGCAGCAGCCGCCCAGAATGCGCACGCCCTCGGCGGCAAGGCGGCTCAGTTCCCGGGCAAAATACGCCGGCTTGCCCTGATAGCGCACCTGTGCCCGCGCCACCACCGGGTAGCCCGCATTGGGCATGACCGAAAGTGGCAGTCCCGCATCTCCCAGCTGCTGCACCAGTGCCCGCATCGCGCCCGGGGCAGACACGCAGTTCAGACCTACGGCATCCACCACGCCGCTCTGTGCCATGCGGCGCACCAGTTCTGCGCAGTAGCGGCCCTCGCGGGTGTAGCCGTCCGGCAGCACCGCAAAGGATACCAGTACAAAGGCCTCCGGCACGGTCTGCTTCAGCGCACGAATCGCTTCCAGCACACCTTCCTCGGTGCTCAGGGTCTCGAACAGGAAATTTCTCGCGCCCAGCAGTGCAAAGCGCTTTGCCACAGCAAGATACACCTGCTCCGCCGGGAGGTTCTCGGTGTCCGGTGCGGGGCCAAGGTCAGCAAACACTGCCGCACCGGTCTCCCCGGCAGCCTTTGCTGCCAGCTGCCAGCCTGCATCCGCCAGCTGCTCCCAGCCCGGCTGCTGTGCCGCCGCCAGACGCGGCAGGCTGAAGGTATTGGTCTTGATGGCGTCCGCTCCGGCGGCAAGATACGCCCGGTGCACCGCCAAAATGCCATCCGGGTCGGTCAGGTTTGCCTGTTCACACTCCTGCCCCGGCTTTGCTTTATAATAGGTACCCATGCCGCCATCGAACAGCAGCGGACGCTGGGCTAACAGTTTGCGCACATCTAACATCGGTACTTTCCCTTTCCTATAAAAGATTTCATCTTTCAGTTTATCGTAGTTCACTCATCCGGTCAAGCGGTTTTCCTGATTTATCTTGCGGCGCGGCTGTTTTTGTGCTATCTTAAGGTGTATCTGAAAACAAAGAAAATGACGAATATTTCGCAAACACAAGCGGGATTTAAGGCAAATAGCCGCAGGAATCCTTTGTGGATTTCAAGGCTGTTTAACGCAAAATCCAGCTGTG
>OBZC01001699.1_pt1 | contig 12339 bp, 12 predicted proteins | sample 1538231 | NCBI WGS metagenome assembly OBZC01 (sample SAMEA2580225, study PRJEB22360) | human gut metagenome | biome: human gut; feature: human-associated habitat; material: faeces | place: Denmark | collected 2008/2010 | reverse complement strand
TTCCGGGTACTCTTTCTCGTCATAGCCGAATATTTCACTGCCACGGAGTATACTCCCCCTAAAGGCGGAAGTCAAGGGATGCGGCCTGTCTGCTTTTTCACCTGATTCACATCAAAGGTGAATGCAGCTCATGCACTATTGCTTTGCCATGAGATGCACCGCGCTGCGCGGGTCAAATTTCCAACTTTTTACAAATAAAGGAAAAACTGACGTTTGCTATATAAAAGTAAACGTTTAAGGCGATTTTGCTAAAGAATACAACATGAAATATGAAAAATAACCGGACCACGACAGCAAGCACCAATGTGGAATATGTTGTTACCGCTTCTTACGAGTGGAGCGTACCTTCCAAGATTACATTTACAGACACAATCGCAGAAGTAGAAGCAAATGCGGATACCGGGGATACCCAGAAGGTGAAAGTTACAAAGAACATTATTCCGAACAAGAAGAAGCTACAAATCACCGTTAGCTCGACTACCACTAAAGAAGAGGGCGGCGTAACGAAATTCGCTATCAAAACAGATGAGGATGCCTACTTGATTTATGCAATCAAAAAAGGAACCACTTACGATGATGAAATTGCTGTGGGCGGTGAGGTCATGAGTGTTGATTCCGGTAAATATGCGGCAGATACCCCGCTGAAGTTTTTCTTGACAAAGGATACTGGTACAAATGTGTCCGAAAAAGCGGGCAGCTACTCTGGCGTAGCAGTCTTTACGGCACAGTTGGTTGCTGCCACCTAACCCACCCACCCAACCTGAATCAAACCTGAACCCAAAGGGGAGACGGGAGCTGTTCCTTCTCCCCTTTTTTGGGCTTTACGGCAAACCAGACTCCCCCAGTCTGCTGCGCAGACAGCCCCCTCTGGGATGGAGCCCTTGGCAGAACGGGAAGGTTTCTGGCTAAAGCACAAAGCTTTCGGTTTCGCCAGAGACTCCCTCCCCGAGGGAGCTGTCAAAGCCGTCAGGCTTTGACTGAGGGAGTTCCCACCCCAAAAGCAGCCACCCCACACAAGGAGGACACATGATGAATCACTGTGCAAAAAACTGCTGGGCTTTGCGTTTGCGCTGGCTCTGTGCCTTGCGGTGGGTGGAACTGCGCTTGCCCAAACGCCGGTATTTGCCGATGTGCCGGACGCCGCCTTTGATGCAGACCCCGACCCGCTGCCGGAGGAACTGGACGACGCCTTTGGCGTAGACCCCGGCGGGGACACGGACGCCCCGCTGCCGAGCTGACAAAACAAAAAGGTGAAGTGATCTTTTGGTCACTTCACCTTTTTTGCTTGCACGTTTTGCCGGAGACAACCGCTCAGAGCAGCTTTACAGCCAGCGCTTCGGTGGTGCGCTCCTGCGCTTCGGTGCTGCCGGGCTTGTCGTCCAGAATGTACCGCAGCACCAGCACCTCGGCCACATACAGCACTGCCACCTTGATGGGGATGCTGCCGGAGTCCAGCGGGCTTTCCTGTGCGCCGCACAGCAGCACAAGGTCTGCCAGCTTTGCGCCGGGGGAGTCCTCGTAGTGGGTGATCAGGATGACCTTTGCCCCGTTGGCCTTGGCGGTGCGCAGTGTCTCCATCAGGTCGCGGGTAGCGCCGGAGTAGGAGACGAACAGCACCACGTCCTGCTCGGTCATCAGGCTGGCAGCCATTACCTGCATATGGCTGTCGGCAACGGCGCGGAACTTGTTGGTGATGCAGGCAAACCGGGCGCAGATCTCGTTGGCGGCTGCCATGCTGCCGCCCTGTCCCATGCAGAACACCTGCCGGGCACTGTGCAGCAGCGCCACGGCCTGCTCCACCGCCTGCGGCGAAAGGGCGTTCTGGGTGCCGTTGATGGCGGTCATGAACAGCGCCGAAGCGTGCTCGCACAAAGTGGCGGTGTCGGCGTCCGGGGCGGGCTCCTGTTGGTTCACCAGCACGCCGGTGGCGTTGGCCTGTGCCAGCGCAATGCGCATTTCATGGTAGCCCTCAAAGCCCAGCGCCCGGCAGAACCGGAACACCGTGGCCTCAGCCACCTGACACTCTCTGGCCAGCGACGATATGGACAGATACTGTGCCTCCGCAGCGTGCTGCACCAGATAGTCCGCCACCGTGCGGCCGGATCTTGTCAGGTCGCCCTGATGCTGCTGCAGCAGCTCCCAAAAATTCGTAGACATTCTTTTCCTTCTCCTGACTTGGGCCGCCGGCGGGTGCCGGTGCCGTGTTCGTGTTTACCTTCTTATATAAAAGTATAAGAGAAACTGCGCCGCTGTGCAAGAGGCGTAATGACCACATTTTACCCGTCGCTTCTGTGCAGAGGGCACAGTTTTGGCAGAAAAAACGCTTCAAATTGTGAAAATGATTTTCATTTTTACAATTTTGACTCTGAAAGTTGTTTTCAGTATAACAGCGGGAAGTGTACCGGTTTGTAACTATTTTGACAAGTGAAGTGTGCAAAATTATTGTGTTTTTTCTGATATCCCACAATTTTGTGCAGGCTGCTGGGTTTAAAAATGAAAATTTATGAAAAGAATGAATGGACAAAATGAAAATTATTTTCTATAATTAGGCTACAAACAACGGCTGCGGACACGAGCAGCCGCTACGAGCAAAACGGAGCACGATCCACCGCGGATCGAAGAAGATGAACAAGGAGAATCTACCATGAAAAACTGCATTTCCCGCCGTTCGTTCCTGAAGGCTGCCGGTATTCTGGGCGCTGCCGGCGCACTGGCCGCCTGCGGCGGTTCCGCCTCCAGCAGCACTGCTGCTTCCTCCACCGCTTCCTCTGCTGCTGCAAGTGCAGCCAGCACCGGCGCAAGCATCAAGCTGTGGACATACCCCATCGGCGGCTGGGGCAATGACGATACCGTCCAGAACCTGATCTCCAGCTTCAACGCAAAGTACCCCGACATCAAGGTGACCGTGGAGTACCTGGACTACACCAACGGCGACGATCAGGTGAACACCGCTATCGAGGGCGGCAGCGCACCCGATCTGGTCATGGAAGGCCCCGAGCGTCTGGTGGCAAACTGGGGTGCCAAGGGCGTTATGGCTCCGCTGAACGATCTGTGGACCGATGATGCCAAGAAGGACATCTACGCTTCTGTGGAGTCTGCCTGCCACAACGAAAAGGGCGACTACTACGAGTACCCCCTGTGCATGACCGCACACTGCATGGCCGTGAACATGACCAAGGTCAAGGAAGTGGGCGCTGACCAGTACATCGACACCGACAAGCACACCTGGAGCACCGACGGCTTCCTCAAGACCGTGGACGCACTGTACAAGGGCGGCTACGAGAACGTGGCAGCCATCTACTGCAGCGGTCAGGGCGGCGATCAGGGCACCCGCGCCATCATCAATAATATGTACGGCGGCACCTTTACCGATGCAGCCCACACCAAGTACACCGCCGACTCTGCCGAGAACATCAAGGCCATTCAGGCTCTGTACGATGCAAAGGGCGTCAACTTTGATCCCTCCATCAACGGCGGCGAGGAGATCACCCTGTTCCGCAACGGCACCCTGCAGATGGCTTTCTGCTGGAACATTGCACAGCAGCTGAACGCTGACACCGCTGCCGCAGGCCAGACCATCAGCGGCGACGAGATCTTCCCCATGGCATTCCCCACCGCAAGCGGCGCCCCGAAACTGTGCGGCGGCATCTGGGGCTTCGGCATCTTTGATAACGGCGACGAGGCCAAGATCAAGGCTGCAAAGACCTTCATCGACTTTATTGCTGCCGACCCCTCTCAGGTCAAGGACAGCGTGCTGGCTTCCACCTACTTCCCCGTCCGCACCAGCGTGGGTGACATCTACGCCGGCAACGAGGTCATGAGCGAGTACAGCAAGTTCATGGGCTATCTGGGCGACTACTACCAGATCACCCCGGGCTGGACCACTGCCCGCACCGAGTGGTGGAATATGCTGCAGCGCGTGGGCTCCGGCGAAGCCGTCGAGACTGCCGTCAAGACCTTTGTGGACAACGCAAACGCAGCCGCTGCTGCCGAGGCATAAGCGCTACTTTTTCTGAACTGCATCACAGCTGAACCGCAAGGCCCCTTCCTCCGGGTGAGGGAGGGGTCTTTTTACGGAAAAAACACTCTCAAACGAAAGGTCTGGTGATCCTCTTGGCTGCAAAGACGGCAATGAAAGAGCCCAAACGCAGCAGTGCGCTGGTACGGCGCGAAACCTTCGCCTCCTACTGCTTCCTGCTGCCCAGCCTGATCTTCTTTCTGGGCTTCGTCATCTACCCCATGATCCTCTGCGTGGTGACCAGTTTCTTTGACTCCACCATGAACCGCGCGGATATCTTTGTGGGTCTGGCAAACTACAAGACCCTGTTTGCCGACCCCATCTTCCTTGGTGCATTAAAGAACACCTTCGTCATCGTCATCGTGTCGGTGCCCATCACCTGCATCTTCTCGCTGTGGGTGTCCTCCGCCATCGTGGACCTGCCGGAGTGGGCGACAAGCCTTTTCCGCTGCGTGTTCTACCTGCCCGTGGTCACCGGCTCGGTTGCCGTTACCGTGGTGTGGAAGTGGATGTACAATAACTACTACGGCATCTTCAACTATCTGGGCAAGAGCCTTGGCATTCTGGACAAGAACATCAACTGGCTGGGTGACGAGCGGTTTGCACTGGGCTGTATCATCCTGATCCTGCTCACCACCTCTGTAGGTCAGCCCATCGTGCTGTACGTTTCGGCACTGGGCAACGTGGATCAGTCCATCGTGGAAGCTGCCGAAGTGGACGGCGCTACCGACCTCCAGTGCTTCTGGAAGATCAAGTGGCCCGCCATTATGCCCACCACCCTGTACATTCTGGTCATCACCACCATCAACTCCTTCCAGTGCTTTGCACTGATCCAGCTGCTGACCTCCGGCGGCCCCAACCACAAGACCGATACCATTATGTACTACATCTACTACACCGCCTTCAAACAGTACAAGTACGGCTACGGCAACGCCATGGGCGTGGTGCTGGCGGTGATCATCGCCATTCTGTCTGCTGTCCAGTTCAAGCTGGGCAACAAGGATAATTAAGGAGGTGCGGAACAATGCGTGCAACTGCTGCAAAAAAGCAAAAACCGTTGAAGCGCCATCCCAGTAAACTGAAAAAGATGAGCGCCTACGCCATTCTGGCCATCATCCTCATCAGCATCATGGCGGTGCTGTTCGCCTTCCCGCTGTACTGGATCATCACCGGCTCCTTCAAGACCGGTGCCGCCATCAATGCCACTACCCCCGAGTGGTGGCCCAGTCAGTGGGTGCTGACCAACTACCAGAAACTGTTTGCCGGGAAGCGTGCCCCGCTGTGGCAGCTGGCTGTGCCCTTCGGCTCCAAGTTCAGCGCGCTTCAACGCTCCTTCGCGGGGGCCCCCCGGGCTCCCGCCGCTATTCGCTGGATGATCAACACCGTGTTCATGGCCGTTATGTCCATGATCCTTACCTGCCTGACCGCCGCCATGGCCGGTTATGCGCTGGCAAAAAAGCGCTTTGTGGGCCGCAAGCTGCTGTTCACCCTCATTGTCTGTGCCATGGCACTGCCCAAGCAGGTCATCCTGATCCCCCTGCTGCGTGAGATGAGCGCACTGAACCTGTACAACACCATCTGGGCGGTCATCTTCCCCATCGTGGGCTGGCCGTTCGGCGTGTTCCTGATGAAGCAGTTCAGTGAGGGCATCCCCACCGAAATGCTGGAAGCTGCCCGCATCGACGGTGCCAGCGAGGCACGCACCTTTGTCAAGATCGTGCTGCCCATGGTCAAGCCCGGTATCGGCGCACTGGCCATCTTTACCTTCATCAACAGCTGGAACGATTACTTCATGCAGTTGATCATGCTGTCCAGCACCAGCAACCTGACCATCTCGCTGGGCATTGCAAAGCTGCAGGCAGAAAACAGCACCGACTTCGGCCTGATCATGGCCGGTGCCGCACTGGCCGCAGTGCCGATCATCATCATCTTCCTCATCTTCCAGAAGTATTTCACCAAGGGCATCGCAATGGGTGCGGTCAAAGGCTAAAATTGCGACCGCGGCCTGCGGCCGAAACAGGGAGCAATTTTTGGCGCAGCGGTCTGCAAGACGCGAGACCCGCCCAAGGGTCGAAGCGGATGCAGGGCACCGCAAGAGGGCACTGATGTCGTTGCCCGAACTGAAAAGCGTACGAGCTTGATCAACTTACAATTATAATTAAAGAAGGGCTTGAAACATGAAAGATATCAAAAAATATCAGGGTGTCATCCCTGCCTTTTACGCCTGCTATGACGCAGAGGGCAACATTTCGGTGGAGGGCGTCAAGGCGCTGACCCGCCACCTGATCGCCAAGGGCGTCAAGGGCGTGTATGTGGGCGGCTCCTCCGGCGAGTGCATCTACCAGCACGTCGACGAGCGCAAGACCGTTCTGGAAGCCGTGATGAGCGAGGCCAAGGGCAAGCTGACCGTCATTGCCCATGTCGGCTGCAACAACACCGCCGACAGCATGAAGCTGGCACGCCACGCCGAGAGTGTGGGTGTGGACGCCATCGCCTCCATCCCGCCCATCTACTTCCACCTGCCGGAGTACGCCATTGCCAAGTACTGGAACGATATGTCCGCAGCCGCCCCGAACACTGAGTTCGTCATCTACAATATTCCGCAGCTGGCAGGCACGGCGCTGACCATGAGCCTGCTGAACGAGATGCTGAAGAACCCCAACGTGGTGGCTGTGAAGAACAGCTCCATGCCCACGCAGGACATCCAGATGTTCAAGGATGCCGGTATCGCCGCCCGCGGCGAGGGCAGCTTTGTGGTGTTCAACGGCCCGGACGAGCAGTTTGTTTCCGGCCGCGTCATCGGTGCAGACGGCGGCATCGGCGGCACCTACGCCGTGATGCCGGAGCTGTATCTGGCTATGAACGCCCATCTGGAAAAGGGCGAGATCGCAAAGGCTCGTGCCATCCAGTACGAAGCCAACCGCATCATCTACAAGATGTGCTCTGCCCACGGCAACCTGTATGCGGTGCAAAAGGAGATCCTGCGCCGGATGTACGGCTTGGAACTGGGCAGCGTGCGCGCCCCGATGCCCGGCCTGATCCCCGAGGATGAGTCCATCGTTGCCGCGGCACAGGCCATGATCGAAGCCGCCATCGCAAAGCTGTAACAAAATAAAAGCGCCCCTCTCCGTCTCTTTTCCAGAGGGGAGGCGGGCGCTTCTTTTATTGGAGGAAACGCAAATGATCTGCGATACCCTGCAGCATCTGGTACGGTACAGGGGACTGCACCCCAACTTGGATACCGCCATTGACTATCTGCTTACCCACGACCTTGCCGCTCTGCCGCTGGGGCGCACCGAGGTGGACGGGGACAAGGTGTTCATCAACCTGATGGACGCCACCTTGCACCCGGATGCGGGCTACCACCCGGAGTACCACAAGCTTTATGCTGATTTACAGGTAGACCTTACCGGCAGCGAGGGCTGGGGCTACACCAATCTGCCCGGCGCGGAGATCGGGGAGTTTACCGGGGACTGCGGCTTTCAGGCTAGCGCCAGCGTAGTGACCGGTGCACTGGGCGAGGGTCGATTTGTACTGTTCTTCCCGGAGGAACTGCATAAACCCGGCCTTGTACAGCACGGATGCGTCAGCGTGCGCAAGGCAGTTGTCAAGATCAGAATGGAGGAGTAAGACCATGGATAAGGAAAAGCTGTTTGCACAGATCAAGGGCGGGCTCATCGTGTCCTGTCAGGCATTGGAGCACGAGCCGCTGTATACCAAGGAGGGCGGCGTGATGCCCCTGATGGCGAAAGCTGCCGCCATGAGCGGCGCTGTGGGCATCCGCGCCAACACCGTGCGGGATATTACCCAGATCAAGCAGGTGGTGGACCTGCCGGTCATCGGCATCATCAAAAAGGACTACCCCGGCACGCCCATGTACATTACCGTCACCATGAAGGAAGTGGACGAGCTGGTGGCCTGCGGGGTGGATATCCTTGCCGTGCAGGGCACCGGTGCGCTGCGCCCGGACGGCTCTACCTCTGCGCAGTTCATCCGCGCCATCAAGGCAAAGTACCCCGAGCAGCTGGTGATGGCGGACTGCGATAACCTTGAAAACGCCATGCTCTGTGCCGAAGCCGGTGCCGACTTTGTGGGCACCACCATGCGCGGCTACACCCCCGAGACCACCGGCATTGATGATATCGACTTTGACTTCATCCGCAAGCTGTCCGCAGAGTGCCCGGCAAAGATCATTGCCGAGGGTCATATCCACTACCCGGAGCAGGCGGTCAAGGCGCTGGAAGCCGGTGCCTTTGCGCTGGTGGTGGGCGGTGCCATTACCCGCCCGGCAGAGATCACCGCACGCTTTACCGGTGCCATCAACGCCGCAAAAAAATAACACAGGGGAGTGCCTGCTATGAAACACTATCTTGGTATCGACATCGGCGGCACAGCCGTCAAGCTGGGCATCGTGGACGAAGCCGGCAGGGTGCTGGCGAAAGCTGAGGAGAGCGTAAGTTTTGACGGCTACCGCACCCCCATCCTGACCACGGTGCTGAAAGCTGCACAAGCCTTCCTTGCCGCGCAGAGCGTCCCGGCGGAAAGCCTTGCGGGCATCGGCGTGTCTGCCACCGGGCAGATCGACAGCCGCAAGGGCATCGTGGCGGGCACCTGCGGCAGCCTGCCCAACTACATTGGCGCACCCATCAAGGCGGAGCTGGAAAAGACCTTTGGCCTGCCGGTCACGGTAGCCAACGACGCCAACTGCATGACGCTGGGCGAGGTGTGGGTCGGCGGTGCACAGGGCTATACGGACGTCATCGGCGTGACGCTGGGCACTGGCGTGGGCGGCGGCATCCTGACCGGCGGACGTCTGCTGGAAGGCGCGCGGGGTCTGGGCGGCGAGCTGGGTCACTACCGCACCCACGCGCTGGACGGCGTGGACTGCACCTGCGGCGCAAAGGGCTGCTGGGAGCGCTACGCCGCCACCACCGCTCTGGTGCGCGCCGCGCAGGAAAAGGACCCGGCATGGAAGGATGGCCGCGCCATCTTTGCCGCCGCAGAAGCGGGCAACGAGACCGTGCTGGCGCTGCTGGACGCATGGACGGACGAGATCGCGCAGGGACTGGCGGGCATGGTGCATATCTTCAACCCGCAGCTGATTTTGATCGGCGGCGGCGTATCTGCCCAGCAGAAGCTGCTCATCGACCCCATTGCCGCCAAGGTAAAGGCTGCTGTCATGCCCGCCTTTGCCGAAGGACTGGAAATTCGTGCCGCGCAGCTGCACAATGACGCCGGGATGGTGGGTGCTGTGTACTACTTCCGGCAGACGATGGAAAAGGAGTAATTCGGTTATGAAAAAGCATATTCTCTGTCTGGGTGATTCCAACACCCACGGCTATTGCGCCGACCCCAACGACTGCGCCGACCACGGCATCCGCTTCAACGAGGATGAGCGCTGGACCTGCCGCCTGCAAAAGGCGCTGGGCGAGAAGTATCTGGTCACCGAGGAGGGACTTTCCGGCCGCACTACCGTGTTCGTGGACCCGCTGCATGAGTCCATGGATGCGCTGAGCGTGGCTTACGCCCTGCTCAAGAGCCACGAGGTCATCGACCTGCTCATCATCATGCTGGGCACGAATGACGTCAAGGAGCGCTTTGGTGCAAACGCTGCCTGCATCGGCGCGGGCATGGAGCGGCTGCTGCTCAAGGTCAAGAGCGTGGACTGCTGGGGCGGCAAGGCACCCAACATTCTGGTGGTGGCACCGCCCTGCATCAAGGACGGCTTCCACGATGCCGTCATGGGCGCAGGCTGCGTGGAGAAATCCCGCGGGGTCGCCGAGCAGCTGCGCATCGTAGCCGAGCGGCAGGGCGTGCACTTTATGGACGCCGCCGAGTGCGAGTTCAACGAGGTGGACTTTATGCACCTGACCCGCAAGGGTCACGCCCGGCTGGCAGAGCTGCTGGGCGCAGAGGTGCCCAAGCTGGTCTGAGCAAAAAGAGGTCAGAGCGATCCCGGAAGGTCTGCGGACTTTCCGGGATCGCATTTTCATGTAAGCAGGGGAGAGAGCACGATTTCCGGGACAGCATGGAAAAGCCACGCGGCAAGCGCCGCTTTTTCCTCCATACTGCCGCCTTTTTTGTTGACAAGGCACCGGCTTGCTATTATAATAGTGTAGTCAAAATGGCATTCCTGTGCGGCTTTGTGGCTGCGCGAAAGAAATACAGCTAATAACAAGGAGAGATTCTCAAATGGCACAAGAGATCAAGATGTCCGCTGCCGGTCTGAAGGCAATGCAGGAGGAGCTGGAATACCTCAAAACCGTCCGCCGCAAGGAACTGGCTGAAGAAATCAAGGAAGCCCGCAGCCACGGCGATCTGTCTGAGAACAGCGAGTACGACGAGGCCAAGAATACGCAGGGTCTGGTGGAAAACCGCATCACCGAGCTGGAGCAGACCATCAAGAACGCAGTTATAATCGACGAGAGCGAGCTGAGCGTGGATAACGTTTCCGTGGGTACTCACGTCACCATCCGCGAGACTGGCGAGGACGAAGCCGAGGAATACGATATCGTGGGCCGCACCGAAGCTGACGCCTTCAACGGCAAAATCAGCGATGAGAGCCCCGTGGGCCACGCCCTGATGGGCAAGGCTGTGGGCGAAAAGGTCGAAGTGCTGCTGCCCACCGGCCAGACCGTGGAGTACACCGTGCTGGCCATCACCCATTCTGCAAACTAAGTAGGAGTAACCATGGAAGAGCAAAAGAGAAACCCCGCTGCGGGGCTGTCCGAGAGCGAGCAGGTACAGGTGCGCCGCCAGAAGCTGGCCGACCTGCAGGCCGCCGGCAACGACCCCTTTACCCTGACCAAGTTCCCGCAGGACGCGTATTCTGCCGACCTGAAGGAAGAATTTAAGGAGCTGCCCAACGAGACCGACAGCGGCAAGCTGGTGGCACTGGCAGGCCGTATGATGTCCAAGCGCGTCATGGGCAAGGCAAGCTTTGCCCACCTGCGCGACGACAAGGGCGATATCCAGCTTTACGTCCGCCGCGACGAGCTGGGTGACGAGGCCTACGCTGCCTTTAAAAAGCTGGACGTGGGCGACATTATCGGCGTGAAGGGCGAGGTGTTCCGCACCAAGACCGGCGAGCTGAGCGTGCGCGCCACTGAGCTGACCCTGCTGGCAAAGAGCCTGCGCCCCCTGCCCGAGAAGTTCCACGGCCTGACCGATACCGAGATGCGTTACCGTCAGCGCTATGTGGACCTGATCGCAAACCCGGAGGTGAAGGACACCTTCATCAAGCGCAGCCGCATCCTGAAGGAGATCCGCGCTTATTTGGACGAGAAGGGCTTTTTGGAGGTGGATACCCCCATCCTGACCCCGTTCGAGATCGGTGCTTCTGCACGCCCCTTCTACACCCACCACAACACCCTGAACATGGACATGGTGCTGCGCATTGAGACCGAGCTGTACCTCAAGCGCCTGATCGTGGGCGGCATGGATCGCGTGTACGAGGTGGGCCGTATCTTCCGCAACGAGGGCATGGACCCCAAGCACAACCCGGAGTTCACCACCATTGAGCTGTATCAGGCTTTTACCGATTTCCACGGCATGATGGATCTGGTGGAGGAGCTGTACAAGCGCCTTGCCCTCAAGATCTGCGGCAGTCTGGTCATCCCGTATCAGGGCAAGCAGATCGACATGAGCCACTGGGAGCGCCTGACCATGGTGGAAGCCGTGAAGAAGTATTCCGGCGTGGACTTCAACGACTGGCAGACCGATGCAGATGCCATCGCCGCCGCCAAGGCTCACAACGTGGAACTGCCCGAGGTGCCCACCAAGGGTGCCATTCTGGCCGAGTTCTTCGACGCCTTTGTGGAGGACAAGCTGATCCAGCCCACCTTCATCTACGATTACCCCGTGGAGATCAGCCCGCTGGCCAAGCGCAAGCCGGATGATCCCGCCTTCACTGAGCGCTTCGAGTATTTCATCGACTGCACCGAGTACGGCAACGCCTTCAGCGAGCTGAACGATCCTATCGACCAGAAGGGCCGCTTCGAGCGTCAGGTGGCCGAGCGCAAGGCGCTGGAGCCCGAGTGCAAGGCACAGGTGGACTACGACTACGTCAACGCACTGGAGTACGGCCTGCCCCCCACGGGCGGTCTGGGCTTCGGCGTGGATCGTCTGGTGATGCTGCTTACTGATAGCGCCTCTATCCGCGACGTGCTGCTGTTCCCCACGATGAAGCCGATTGAGCAGTAAAATACAAAATTAAAACGCAGATACGATGAAACTTTAAGCAAATTTCAAACGGCATCTGCGGTAATACACCACAACTACACCAATTTTGGGACGTTTTCCCGAAAAGGAGCCTTACAAAG
>OBZC01001683.1_pt1 | contig 12424 bp, 5 predicted proteins | sample 1538231 | NCBI WGS metagenome assembly OBZC01 (sample SAMEA2580225, study PRJEB22360) | human gut metagenome | biome: human gut; feature: human-associated habitat; material: faeces | place: Denmark | collected 2008/2010 | reverse complement strand
TTTTGTGCTTCTCCTATTTACGGCTCCGCCGAAGATTTCACGCTTCTGCTGGACGCTACCGTCAGCAGAAAGGTAACACCAGCTGCGAAGCAGCAAGTCGGAGAAACGAGAAAAAAGCGTTTAGCGCAGCGGCTAGCTTTTTTCCGTTTCGACTTCTCCTTCGGGGTCTGAAAGGGGCGAGTAGCCCCTTTCTCGTGCCTCCCGCGCCTCGAAAGTAGCGGGTGCTTTTCTGATTCTCTTTTGGCACGCAAAAGAGAACATTAGCCTTAATGAAAGAGCGATTTGACCCGCGCCACCAGCGCGCACGCCAGCTTAAAGAAAAAAACTAGCCCTGCTGCAAGAACGCTATATCCCGCGCACAGGCGCGCGAACTCACCTGACAGAAAACTCAGCTTTACCGTTTCACCGCTGGCGCAGCGGAACCATACATCGCTGCGCCAGCGGTGATGAGCACATCCGGCTCGATGCGCAGACCGGTGCGGCGGTTCTTCTGGGCCTCCACGAGGAAGAGCCACGGTGCGGCGTCGGGCCGGTTCTTTACGAAAGCCAGCCGCTTCGGCTCGAGACGGTGCGCCCGCAGCACCGCCAGCACCTCGGCCCACCCCCCCGCGCCGCGGCGTCGCAGAGCGCCTGTGCCGGCCGCTCGGGCCGGTGGCAGAGCGCAAGCCTGCCGCCGTCCTTCAGCAGACGGAAGCCGCAGGCGCAGACGTCCTCGAGGGTGCAGTCCGTCTCGTGGCGGGCCGTGGCCCGGCCTGCCTTGGCGCTCTGGGGCCCGGCGGCAAAATAGGGCGGATTGCAGGCGCAGACGTCGAACTGCCCCTCTCCCTCCCGGAAAGAGCGCAGGTCGGCGAGGTGCGGCGTGATGTGGCCGATACCCTGCTCTGCGACGGCCTGCTGCAAGAGCGCACTGGCCTCAGGCTGCAGCTCGACGGCGGCGCAGGGGCCGCGATGCCCCCGGTCGTGCCACTCGAGGCTGACGATGCCGCAGCCCGAACACAGGTCTGCCGCCGTCTGGCTGCGCTTTGGCTCACAGAAGCGGGCCAGCAAAAGCGCATCTGAGCCGAACCGGTGGACGGCAGAGCAGTATACTTCTGTTTTATTATACAAAATCTCGGTGGAATGTTCCATATGCCCGGCTGAAATCCTCCGACAAAATATTCTGTCCCAAAAGATGAAAAATTTATGCAACAAAGAAAAGCAGCAGACCCGTACAACAGGTCTGCTGCTTTTGATGCGTTATTCGCGCGGCTGTCTGCTAAAAATTATTCAGCAGTGATAGCGCCGGTGGGGCAAGCGCCCTCGCAAGCACCGCAATCGATGCAAGCGTCTGCGTTCACGACTGCAACGCCATTCTCAACAGCAACTGCACCAACGGGGCAAGCGCCCTCGCAAGCGCCGCAGCCAACACATGCGTCAGAAACCTTGTGTGCCATAATAGAACTCTCCTTTATCTCCCCGTGCTCAGTATTTATGAAGAAACCTGCCTCTGCACGGCTCTGGCAGACCCCTCGGAAATCATATCCTTGACAGCATTCTAGCAAAGCCGTTTCAAAAAGGCAAGACTAACCGCACCCGCCCAAAAGCAAATCTTTGTTTTTTGTTGGGTTGCACAAAAGCATGGGCTAACTTTTGGAGAAATTTGAAGAGGATATTTGGCGAAAATCACGAAGCGTAGTTAGTTTTAACAGACTAACCTCTCAAAGACTCTGCCAGCACTGCCCTCTTATTTCTTTTCTTTTCGACCGCAGCCGGGGCAGGACGGCGCGCCGTCGGCGCTGGCCGCAGCCACCACGGGGGCGGGGTCGCGCACGCCGGAATAATCGTCGTCCGGGTCGGGGCGGCGGGGGGCGCGCTTGCCGCCGGAGACGTACTCACAGACGCTCACCTTGTAGTACCGGGGCGCGAAAGCCTCGGTGCCGCAGCGCACCCGCAGGTAGCCGGAGATGGGGTTGACCTCCAGCACGGTGCCGAGGCCGTCCGGGGTGCGGACAGTGCTGCCCACCATGGGCATGATGCTGTTCAGGTACTCGTAGGCGTTCTCCTCGTAGGCCAGACAGCACATCAGACGGCCGCAGGCGCCGCTGATCTTGGTGGGGTTGAGGGAGAGGCCCTGCTCCTTCGCCATCTTGATGGAGACGGGCTGGAAATCCTTCAAAAAGCGGCTGCAGCAGAAGGGCTGACCGCAGATGCCGAGGCCGCCGATCATCTTGCTCTCGTCGCGCACGCCGATCTGGCGCAGCTCGATGCGGGTGTGGAAGATGCCGGCCAGATCCTTGACCAGCTCGCGGAAGTCCACGCGGCCGTCGGCGGTGAAATAGAACATGATCTTGGAGCGGTCGAGGGTGTATTCGGCCTCCACCAGTTTCATTTCCAGCCCATGGCGGGCGATGCACTCCTGACAGGTGCGGTAGGCGCGCTTCTCGTCCTCCCGGTTCTGGCGCATCCGGCGGACGTCCACGCTGTCGGCCATCCGGGTAATGGGCTTGAGGGCCTTGGGCACGGCGGAGTCGGCGATCTCCTTCACGCCCTGCACCACCTCGCCGCACTCCACGCCCCGGGCCGTCTCGACGATGACGTAATCGCCGGTCTGGATGGGGGTGTCTGCGGGGTCAAAATAATAGGTCTTGCCGTTGTCCTTGAAACGGACGGATATAACTTTTTTCATAGCATTCCTCTTTGGGGTCGTATCTGACACGGATAAGCCCGGAAAAAATGGGCTGTCAGCAGTCTGTATTTTCGCGCCACAGCCCGCTTTGGGCGGGACTGTGGCTGAAATTGCGATAAAATTCCATTCTGCATTCTAGTATAACATAATCCGGCCCGCATTTCCACGAAATAGAGCAAGAAAACAGCCGGAAATCTTCCCAGCAGCCTCCGGGACGAAGGTAGATTAAGGAAAGTTTTGTTAAAGATTGGCTTTGCCACTATTGCAAGAGGGGCGGCCTCGTGTATAATAGGAATGATAAGAAGAGCTCAGGGGGCTGCCGTGTCTGCGGCCAGTCCCTTGCCGCGAGGCTGCGGCATAGAAAAGAGAAATGGATAGGAAATCATGGAAAAATTCAGCGTCAAAAAGCCATTCACCATCCTTGTCGCGGTCATTATGGTCCTGCTGCTGGGCTTCGTGTCCATCACGAGCTTGCAGACGAACCTTCTGCCCGACATCAGCACGCCCTACCTCATGGTGGTCACAGTCTACCCGGGCGCCAGCCCCGAGCGCGTGGAGTCGGAAGTCTCCGACGTGATGGAAAACGCGCTGGGCACTGTGTCCGGCGTCGAGAACATCACCGCGACCTCGGCGGAGAACTACAGCCTCCTGCTCATGAAGTTTGCCGAGGGCACCGACATGAACAGCGCGATGGTCAAGACCTCGAATAAGGTGGACCAGACCGCGTCCAGCCTGCCCAGCACCTGCCTGACCCCATCCATCATCGAGTACAGCCTGAACATGAACGCTTTTATGACGGTGGCAGTCAGCCGGGAGGGCAGCGACGTCTACGACCTGTCGGACTTTGTGAATAACACCCTCTCGCCCTATGTGGGCCGTACCAACGGCGTGTCCAGCGTTTCGGCCAACGGCCTCATCGAGAAGATGGTGCAGGTGCAGCTGAATCAGGACAAGATCGACGCGATCAACACCCGCCTGCTGGAACTCATCGACACCCAGCTGGCCGACGCCCGCGCCCAGCTCGATGACGCCGAGGCCCAGATCGCCGCGGGCCGTGCCGAGTACGAACGGCAGCTGAAAAACTTCGGCAACACGGTCTCCGACACCGTCATGGCCCAGATGGGCACCGAGGTGGCCGACGCCGTCACCGTCGTGCGCGATCAGGCGCAGGCCCTGCTCAACAGCGTCAACCAGCTCATCGGCGTGGTCAATGAGCCGGAGATCCAGCAGGCCCTCATCGATGTCCGCGACGGCCTGCAGCGGGTCGTGGACCAGTTCAACCAGACCGGTATGCGGGACATCGACTCCCTCATCGAGATCGTGGGCGAGCTGCGCGACATCACCGATAAGCTCACCGCAGCCCTGCAGGAGCTGCAGGGCCGTCTGGGTACCAGCGACGGCAGCGTCTCCGACCTTGCCGACGAGCTGGAGGTGTCCAGCAGCCTGAGCACCATCTACAATACGCTGGATCAGGTCATCAAGGCCATGGACAATGTGCCCGGCCTGATGAACCAGTTCTCGGTCGCGCTGGGTACCTATTCCAGCCAGCAGCTCAGCGCCTATATGCAGTTCACCGAGGCCCGGGAGAAGCTGAAGGACTATGAGAACCAGCTGGAAGATGCAAAGCGGCTCTACGAGGATACCAAGGAAAAGGCCTTGGCCAGCGCCGATGTGGCAAAGCAGCTGGACATCAAGACCCTCGCCCAGCTCATCTACGCCCAGAACTTCTCGATGCCTGCCGGTTACGTCGCCGACAAGGACGGCCAGTCGTGGCTGCTGAAGGTCGGTGAGGAGTACGACAGCGTCTCGGACATCGAGGGCGCTCTTCTGCTCCACGTCGAGGGCTTCGGCGATGTCCGCCTCTCCGACGTGGCCGATGTGGCCGTCATCGACAACTCTGAGGCCAGCTACACCCGCCTGAACGGCGAGCGGGCCGTGGTGCTGAAAATCTTCCGCAACGCCACCTCCAGCGCCAGCAGCGTCTCGGACGGCTGCCTGAACGCCTTCAAGGAGATGCAGGCCCAGTATCCCGACCTGCACGTCGTCGTCCTGTCCAATCAGGGCAACTACATCACCATCATCGTCAACAGCATCATCAGCAGTATGCTGGTGGGCGCTGCGCTGGCCATCATCGTGCTGGCCATCTTCCTCAAGGACATCAAGCCCACCCTCGTGGTCGGCGTCAGCATCCCGCTGTCCGTCCTGTTCGCCGTCGTGCTGATGTACTTCACCGGTCTCGACATGAACATCATGACGCTGGCGGGCCTGTCGCTGGGCGTCGGTATGCTGGTGGACAACTCGGTGGTCGTCATCGAGAACATCTACCGTCTGCGCAGCCGGGGCGTGCCGGCGGCCCGCGCCGCCGTACAGGGCGCCCGTCAGGTGAGTATGTCGGTGGTGGCTTCCACCCTCACCTCGGTCTGCGTCTTCCTGCCTGTGGTGTTCTCCTCCGGCACGGTGCGCAGCCTGCTGGAACCCATGTCCTTGTGCATCGGCTACTGCCTGATGGCCTCCCTCATCGTGGCCGTCACGGTCGTGCCTGCTGCTGCCTCTACAGTTCTGAAAAAGGCCGAGCCGAAGCGGCTGGTCTGGTTCGAGAAGATCCAGGACAAATATGCCCACAGCCTCGGGTGGTGCTTACAGCACCGCGCCCTGCCGCTGGTGGCGGCGGTCGTGCTGCTGGCCTTCTGCGGCTGGAAGGTCTTCTCCATGGGCGTCGTCCTCCTGCCGGAGATTTCCAGCAATGAGGCCACCATCGCCCTCTCCACCGACGACGATCTGACCAAGGAAGAGTCCTACGGCGTGGCCGGACAGGTCGTGGAGGCCGTCATGGCCGTGGACGGCGTGGAAGAGGTGGGCGTCACCACCGACACCACTGTGGCCGGCATCGACATCGGCCAGCTGGGCCTGCCCAGCGCCATCACCGACCTGCTGAGCGCCGCCAACAGCTACGGCAGCTATCAGTTCAACGTCATGCTGGACGAGTCTCTCTCCTCCACCCAGATCGCCGCCGCGGAGCAGGCCCTGAACGATGCGGTGGCCAGCGTCGAAAAGTGCACCGGCACCGTCGAGATCAGCGGAATGCAGGATCTCACCAGCCAGCTCAGCAGCGGCCTCTCCGTCAAGATCTACGGCCCCGACGCCGAGACCATCACCGCACTGAGCGACAAGGTCGTCCAGATGGTCAACGACACCGAGGGCTTCGCCAACGCGGGCACCGGCCTCGGTCAGGGCGATGCGACCATCAATCTGGACATCGACCGTGACAAGGTCCGCGCCTACGGCCTGACCGTCGCGCAGGTCTATCAGCAGATCGCCGCCAAGCTCACCACCACCACCACGGCGGAGACCCCCGTCACCGTGGACGGCTCCACCATGAAGGTCCAGATCAGTGACAACCTTGACCCTGTGACCAAGGAAAACATGATGGACATCACCTTTACCACCAGCGTGATGGACGCCACCGGCACCACTACCACCGGCACCTGCACGCTGGGCGACATCGCCAGCTGGTCCACCGGCACCGCCCCCGACTCCATCACCAGCGAGAACCAGACCCGCTACATCACGGTGTCTGCCGACACGCTGGACGGCTACAACACCACCGTCCAGTCCCGCGTGCTCCAGAAGAAACTGGACGCCTTCGCCCTCTCCGACGAGATGCCCGAGGGCTGCTCCTTCTCGCTGGGCGGCGAGTCCTCCACCGTCAACCTGATGGTCGAGGAAATGGTGCAGTGGATGGCGCTGGCCCTCCCCTTCGTCTATCTGGTCATGGTGGCGCAGTTCCAGAGCCTGCTGTCCCCCTTCATCGTCCTGTTCACGGTGCCGCTGGCCTTCACCGGCGGCCTGCTGGGTATGCTGCTCACCGGCCAGCAGCTGACCATGATCTCCCTGATGGGCTTCATCGTCCTGATGGGCACCGTCGTCAACAACGGCATCGTCTTCGTGGACTACGCCAACCAGCTGCGTCTGGGCGGCATGGAGCGCCGTGCGGCCCTCGTCGCCACCGGCAAGACCCGTATGCGCCCCATCCTGATGACGACGCTGACGACGGTTCTGGCCATGCTGCAGATGGTGTTCAGCAACGACATGGCGAGCCAGCTCATGAGCGGCATGGCCATCGTCATCATCTGCGGCCTGAGCTATGCCACCCTGATGACCCTGTACATCGTGCCCCTCCTCTACGACATCCTCTTCAAGAAGCCGCCGCTGGTGGTCGATGTGGGTGACGACGGGATGGACGACATCCCCGACGATGCCGCCGAGTATATCGCGCAGGCGAATGCTGGCAAGGCACAGGCGGAGGCATGACTTCATATCGTTGTGCGAAAGAGACTGCCGTGATGCGGCGGTCTCTTTTTTGTGGTGGGGCGAAAGCCTCTCCCTTTGGGAGCAACGGCGACGACCGCCGCCAGCGGCGGAAACAGGGAGGAGCTGTTGGGGCTGCGGCCAGCAGGATGCGAGCGGCAGCGAAGCAGACGCTGGGAGCCGCAACCCGGGCAGTGTCTCCGAAGGAGACAGAGAGGGCAAGCCCGGCACGACAGAGCCGTTATGCTGCGATAAGCTGGCCCTTTGTCAGAGAAAAATGAGCGCAGGGGCTGGTGTCCCCGGATAGCGGCCTTGCCCTCTCAGGCGCTGACGCGCCAGCTCTCCCAAAGGGAGAGCCTTTTTGGGCGGAAACTGTCTGTCGTCCTCGTACAATATGCCCAAAAAATCTCTCGAAAATTTGGAAGTTGAATCTAAAAGCAATCGCACACAAGGCTCGAAAACTGTGCTATAATCATAATTATGGACAAGGCTGGGGCGGAGCTGCCCCGGGCCAGAAAATAACAACAAGGAGGCGAGCCTTATGGCACAGTTTCGCTCCAAGCCTTTCGGTGTGACCAAAAACGGCGATAAGGTGGATGAGTACATCATCTCCAATCCCGGCGGACTTGAGATCAGCGTGCTGAACTACGGCTGTGTGATCAAAAATCTTTTCGTCCCCACCAAGACGGGCCTTGTGGATGTGGTCGTCGGGCACGACACCCTCGCCGACTATGAGGCAGATTTCAACTCGTCCGGCAGCACCTGCTGCGGTGCGTTCGTGGGCCGGTACGCCAACCGCATCGAGAACGCGGAATTTGCCCTCGGCGGCAAGACCTACAAGCTGGAAGCCAACAACGGCAGAAATCACCTGCACGGCACCTTCCCCCGGAAGATCTACGATGTGAAGATGTTCGGCGATACGCTCCTGATGGAGACCGAAAGCCCGGCGGGCGAGGATGGTTTCCCGGGGAATCTGAAGGTCAGCGTGCGGTACATCCTCACCCCGGACAACACTCTGCGGATGGACTACCGTGTCTCCAGCGATGCGGATACCATCATCAACCTGACGAACCACACCTATTTCAACCTCGACGGCGGCGGCAATGTGCTGGGCCAGAAGCTCCGCATCTATGCTTCCAACTACCTCGAGGGCAACAACGAGACCTGCCCCACGGGCCGCATCCTGCCTGTGGCCGGCACGCCGATGGATTTCCGCGCAGGCAAGCCGCTGGGCCGCGACCTCGACACCGGGTTCTATCAGACCACCATGGCGGGCGGCGGCTTCGACCACTGCTATGTCCTTGACCGGCCCCGGGGCGCGAGCCAGAGCCTCTGCGCGTGGGCGTCCAGCGACAAGACCGGCATCAGCATGAAGATGTACACCACCCAGCCGGGCATCCAGCTCTACACCGGCAACTTCCTGCAGAACTGCCCCTCCCCCGGCAAGGGCGGCGTCCCGATGGAAAAATACGGCGGCTTCGCCCTCGAGACCCAGCACTTCCCCTGCAGCCCCTCCCACCCGGAGTTCCCCTCCACGGTGCTGCGGGCGGGCAAGGTCTTCCGCGTCAACACCACCCTCCGCTTCTTTACCGGCCGTCAGTGCGGCCGTCTCTAAGCAAATATCAGCCGCAGCAAAGGGCAGCTCCTTTTATGGAACTGCCTTTTGCTGTTTTTTGCGTCTGCTCTCCATGCAGCCCGGGACAAAAATCGTTGCAGTTCATCAGACGGGAGAAAAAGATGCAACAAGAATACATCTTCATAAAAGAGCCGGTACTTGATTCTCGGCGCAAAAAGCGGTATCCTTTAGGCAGACGGGACGCAGAGGCCCCGCGCAGAGCAACATTTGTGATAAAAGAGGTATAGGACATGGCTATTTTGGTTTCCGGCGGCGCAGGCTACATCGGCAGCCACACCTGCATCGAGCTTCTGAATGCAGGCTACGATGTCGTTGTGGCGGACAATTACTATAACGCATCCCCCGTGGTCCTCGACCGGGTCAAGCAGATCACCGGCAAGGATTTCCGCTTCTATCAGGCCGACATGACCAAGCACGAGGATGTGGAGAAGATCTTCGCCGAGTGCCCCGACATCACGGCCGTCATCCAGTTCGCAGCCTATAAGGCTGTGGGCGAGAGCGTCTCCAAGCCCATCGAATACTACTACAACAACCTCAACTGCACGCTGGTCATTCTGGACGTGATGCGTCGGCACAACTGCCACAACTTCGTGTTCAGCTCTTCTGCCACCGTTTACGGCGACCCCGCCAGCGTGCCCATCACCGAGGACTTCCCGGTCGGCGCCACCACCAACCCCTACGGCACCACCAAGGCGATGACGGAGCGCATCCTCACCGATGTCTGCAAGGCCGACCCCACCCTGAACGTGGCTCTGCTGCGCTACTTCAACCCCATCGGTGCCCACAAGTCCGGCCTCATCGGCGAGGACCCCAACGGCATCCCCAACAACCTCATGCCCTACATCGCCAAGGTGGCCGTCGGCAAGCTGGAGAAGGTCCATGTCTTCGGCAACGACTACCCCACCCCCGACGGCACCGGCGTCCGCGACTACATCCATGTCGTTGACCTCGCCCGCGGCCATGTCTGCGCCATCAAGAAGCTGGAGACGAACTGCGGCCTCTTCATCTGCAACCTCGGCACTGGCAAGGGCTACAGCGTGCTGGATGTCATCCACGCATTCGAGAAGGCCTGCGGCAAGGCCATCCCCTACGTCATCGAGGCCCGCCGACCCGGCGACATCGCAGAGTGCTACGCCGACCCCACCAAGGCCAAGAACGAGCTGGGCTGGGTGGCCGAGTACGGCATCGAGGAGATGTGCGCCGACAGCTGGAACTGGCAGAAGAAGAACCCTGACGGCTACCACACCGCGAACTGAATAAAAAACGATAAGAGCCTGTACGGCGGGAGCTTCCCGGGTACAGGCTCTTATTTTTTGCACTTTTTCTGATATTCGAGGAAGGAGACATTATTTTTTCAGAGAGCAGTTCAGAACAGCCCCGTTTCTCTTGACAACGCCGGAAAGTTAGCCTATATTACTATTGTTAATGCAAACTAACAAACAAACGCGCTCGAGAGGAGCATTCCATATGACGTTGAAAGATTTGAACATCGGCGAGACCGCCGTGGTCGGGACCGTGGGCGGCGAAGGCGCTCTGCGGCAGCATTTTCTGGATATGGGGCTGATCCCCGGTGAGAAAGTCACGCTGGTCAAATTTGCCCCGATGGGCGACCCGATGGAGCTGAGCATCCACGGCTACGAGCTGACCCTCCGGCTGGACGATGCCGCCCGCATCGGGGTCACTCTGGCCAAAGCCCCGGCGGCGAAAAAGGCGGAGGCAGAAAGTGAAAAGCCGGTGGAGCACCCGGGCCTCGGCGAAGGCGGACGCTACCACACCAAAAAGGGCGAGAACCCTCTGCCCGACGGCACGACCCTTACCTTTGCACTGGCGGGCAACCAGAACTGCGGCAAGACGACCCTCTTCAACCAGCTCACCGGCTCCAACCAGCACGTCGGCAATTTCCCGGGCGTGACGGTGGACCGCAAGAGCGGTGCGATCCGGAACAACCCGAATACGGAGGTCACAGACCTGCCCGGCATCTACTCCATGTCGCCCTATACCAGCGAGGAGATCGTGACCCGGCAGTTCATCATCGGTGAGAAGCCCACGGGCATCATCAATATTGTGGACGCCACCAATATCGAGCGGAATCTGTATCTCACCATGCAGCTCATGGAGCTGGATACGCCGATGGTGCTGGCGCTGAACATGATGGACGAGATGCGCGGCAACGGTGGCACCGTCCGCATCAATAAGATGGAGGCCATGCTGGGCATCCCGGTCGTGCCCATCTCTGCGGCAAAGAACGAGGGCGTGGACGAGCTGGTGGATCACGCGCTCCACGTCGCAAAGTATCAGGAGCGGCCGGGCCGGATGGATTTCTGCGGCGAGGAGGATCACGGCGGCGCGGTCCACCGCTGCATCCACGGAATCATCCACCTGATCGAGGATCACGCCAAGGCCGCAGGCATCCCGGTGCGCTTTGCGGCCACAAAGCTCGTGGAGGGCGACCAGCGCATCGAAGCGGCCCTGAAGCTCGACCAGAACGAAAAAGAGATGATCGAGCACATCATCGTCCAGATGGAGCAGGAGCGGGGTCTGGACCGCGCCGCTGCCATCGCAGATATGCGGTTCCACTTCATCCACCAGCTGGTGGAGCAGACCGTCGTGAAGCCCCGCCAGAGCAAGGAGCAGCTCCGCTCGGCCCGGATCGACCGGTTCCTCACGGGCCGCTATACCGCTATCCCGGCCTTTGTGGGCATCATGGCGCTGGTGTTCTACCTCACCTTCGGCGTCATTGGTCTGGCGCTCCAGAACCTGCTGGAAGCGGGCATTGATGCCTTGACCGTCGCGATGGACTCCACCCTCACGGCGTGGAACGTCAACGCAGCCGTCCACTCGCTGGTCATCGACGGCATCTTCACCGGTGTAGGCAGTGTGTTGAGCTTCCTGCCCATCATCGTGACCCTGTTCTTCTTCCTCTCTCTGCTGGAGGATACCGGATACATGGCCCGCGTGGCATTCGTGATGGATAAGCTTCTCCGCCGCATCGGCCTCTCGGGGCGCAGCATCGTGCCGATGCTCATCGGCTTCGGCTGCACCGTCCCCGGCGTCATGGCCAGCCGCACCCTGCCCTCGGAGCGCGACCGCAAAATGACCATCCTGCTCACCCCCTTTATGAGCTGCTCGGCTAAGCTGCCCATCTACAGCCTGTTCGCGGCGGCCTTCTTCCCGGAGCACGCGGCTCTGGTGATGGTAAGCCTCTATTTCCTCGGCATTGCGGTGGGCATCCTGATGGCCATCCTGCTGAAGGGCACCGTCTTTAAGGGCGAGGCCGTCCCCTTTGTGATGGAGCTGCCCAACTACCGCCTGCCCGGCCTCAAGAATGTGGTCCAGCTGCTCTGGGAAAAGGCCCGTGATTTCCTCCAGCGCGCCTTTACGGTCATCTTTGCGGCGACCATCATCATCTGGTTCCTGCAGAGCTTCGACCTGCGGCTCAGCCTCACCACTGACCCGCAGCAGAGCATCCTTGCGTGGCTGGCCAGCGGCATCGCACCGCTGTTTGCGCCGCTGGGCTTTGCCGACTGGCGGGTGTCTACGGCTCTTATCACCGGCTTCATGGCCAAGGAGAGCGTCGTTTCGACCCTCACCATCCTCTATGGCTCCTCTGCGGCCTTTGCCGCCGCGCTGTCCCCGGCGGCGGCTGCACCCCTGCTGGTGTTCTGCCTGCTCTATACGCCCTGCATCGCGGCGGTGGCCTCGGTCAAGCGGGAGCTGGGCGGCAAGTGGGCGTTTATCATGGTGGCAAATCAGTGCATCGTAGCATGGCTGGGGGGCCTCGGCCCCCGGCGCCTCCTCATGCTGTGGGGTTGTTG
>OBZC01001682.1_pt1 | contig 12451 bp, 10 predicted proteins | sample 1538231 | NCBI WGS metagenome assembly OBZC01 (sample SAMEA2580225, study PRJEB22360) | human gut metagenome | biome: human gut; feature: human-associated habitat; material: faeces | place: Denmark | collected 2008/2010 | reverse complement strand
CGGTAGCCGTAATTCCGGTCGGTGAGGAAGCCGAGGACAAAGCGCTGGAGATTGCCCACCGGCTGCGTCTGGCCGGGCTGAAAACCGAGCAGGGATACAGCGGCAACCTGAAAAAGCGGATGATCAGAGCCGACAAGGCCAATGCCCGCAAGGCCGTGATTATCGGATCCGAGGAACTGGCAAGAAACGAAGTGACGGTCAAGGATCTGGACAACGGCGAACAGAAAAACGTTGCGTTGGATCAATTAATCGAGGAAGTGAAATAAATGAGTTTTGCCGAAAATTTAGCAAACGTTGTCAACCGTTACGACGAGATTTCGTCGCTTTTGTCGTCGCCGGACGTAACGCCGGAAAACCTGGTGAAGATGAACAAGGAATTGGCCGAACTGGGGCCGGTGGTTGAAGCCGTCAACCATTACCGCAAAGCGGAAAAAGACCTGAACGATGCCAAGGCAATGATGGAAGACCCCGGTATGGACAGGGAAATGCGGGAAATGGCGGAAGCCGAATATTACGAGCTGAAGGAAAAGCTGCCGGAACTGGAAAAGGAAATTAAAATCCTGCTGCTGCCGAAAGACGAGGAAGACGAGAAAAACGCCATTCTGGAAGTGCGCGCCGGTACCGGCGGCGACGAGGCCGCTCTGTTTGCCGCGGTTTTGTTCGAGATGTACCAGCGTTATGCGCAGAAACAGGGGTGGCGTTTTGAAATTCTTGATGCCGACGAAAACGGTTTGGGCGGTTATAAGGAGGCGTCGGCCAAAATTACCGGCAAGGACGTTTTTTCCAAACTGAAGTTTGAATCGGGAGCGCACCGCGTGCAGCGCGTTCCGGTTACCGAATCGCAGGGACGGGTGCATACGTCCGCGGCAACGGTGGCGGTGCTGCCGGAAATTGAGGAAGTGGACATGTACATCAACCCGGCCGATCTTAAAATCGACGTGTACCGCGCGTCGGGTGCCGGCGGCCAGCACGTTAACCGAACCGAATCGGCGGTAAGAATCACTCATATTCCGACCGGTATCGTGGTGCAGTGCCAGGACGACCGTTCACAGTTCAAAAACAAGGAAAAGGCGATGAATCACCTGCGCGCCAAGCTTTATGACCAGCAGAAAACGGCCATTGACGCCGAATATTCGGAACGGCGCAAACTGCAGGTCGGCAGCGGCGACCGTTCGGAGCGCATCCGCACCTACAATTATCCGCAGGGACGGGTGACCGACCACCGCATCAACCTCACCCTGTACAAGCTGGACGATATTGTTTCCGGCGACGCGCTGGGAGAAATCATCGACGCTCTGATTGCCGAAGACCAGGCGCGGCGGCTGAGCGAACTGGAATAAGAATCTGCGGAAACGTTACTGTTTTTTTAAGAAAATGGCGTTATTGTATTTGGAAACGGAGAAAATAAAATGAAAAAAATTGCAGTTATCGGCGTGACCGAAAGCGTCGGAAGAGAGATTTTGGCTTTTTTGGCAGACGGCGGTTACCGGCCGTCGGACACGGCGGCTTTGGAAACCAAGGTGCCGCTCGGTACTCAGGTGTCTTTCGGCGAGGAAGAAGACATTGACGTCGGCAATTTGGAAGATTTTGACTTTGCCGAGGCGGAAATTGCAATTTTTGCCGCATCGGAGGAAATTTCCCGCCGTTATGCCGCCAAGGCGGCGGCCAAAGGCTGTAAAGTAATTGATTGCAGCGGCGCCTTTTTTGCCGATGCGGAAGTGCCGATGATCGTGGCCGGAGTTAACGATGACAGATTGTCGGCGGCGGCCAAAAATATCGTCGGCGTACCGTCAGCTGCGGTGGCTCAGATTCTTCTGCCGCTGAAGGCTGCGGATGAGGCGTACGGAATCAAACGGCTGATCGTTTCCACCTATACTTCGACTTCGGTTTACGGTAAGGAGGGGATGGACGAATTGTTTAACCAGACCCGGAAAATCTTTATGAACGAAAGCCTGGCGGACAACCAGAAGGTTTTTGAAAAGCAGATTGCCTTTAACGTTATTCCGCAGGTGGAAGAGTTTATCGGCGAAGAAACCAGACTGGAGTGGCAGATCAATGCCGAAACCAAAAAGGTTTTGGGACGCGACGTGAAGGTACATGCCAACTGTGCTTTCATTCCCGCCTTTATCGGCAACGCCGTTTATGTCAATGCGGAATGCGAAAAGGAAGTTGACGTTGACGAAGTGCGGAAGCTGATGAAACAGACGGAAGGCGTGATCGTGTTTGACAAGAACGTCAAGGGCGGTTACGTGACCTTAAACGACGTGCAGGGCGAAATTGAGGTTTACGTCAGCCGGCTGCGGCAGGACGCTTCGGTCGAAAACGGCTTCAGCTTCTGGTCGGCGGCGGACAACCTGCGTTTCGGGGTGGCCGGCAACGCTTATAAAATCATGCGGAAATGGCTGGGGATGAGTTAGGTTCCGGCCGGTAAATTTCAGACGGGAGGCAAAAATGAAAAATTGGCGTTTGTGGGGATGTTTGCTGTTGTGGTGTTTTGCGCTTGCGGGCTGGTGCGCGGCCGACGCGGCTTATGCAGCGGAAAAAAAATCTCCGACTGTCGAAAACGCCGATTTTGCCTCCCTGACAAAAGAACTGAACGGCATTGAAGAGGTTTTAAAATCAGGAAAGGTTGACAATGCGGCCATCAGCCGGTATGTGTCGTTTCTGGGAGACCTCCGTTCCCGTCTGCTGGAAACGCAAAACCGGCTCAATTCCGGCTTGAAAAGCATCAACCGGCGGATAGAGTCTTTGGGCGAGGCGCCGAAGGAAGGCGAGGAAGAGCTGCCGGTTATTGCCGAAAAAAGAAAAGAATACAATGAAGAGGCGGTGTTTCAAAAAGGGCGGATTGCCGAAAACGATCTGCTGATCAACCGGGTGGACGAGCTGACGGCGCTGATCGTTATTGTCCGCAACAAGGTTTTGTTCGGCAATTTGTTCGTCTATCAGGATCCGATGATTTATCCCAGCAACCTGCTGAAGGCGACAGGCCAGTTTCTGGATTTTTGTTTTAATATAATCAAGTCACCGGTTGATTGGTACAGAGAACTGACCACGGAACAGAAAAATACCGTGGATTCAAACGTCTTTACCGTGATTCTGGCGATCGGCGCGACGCTTGCTGTCGGTTATATGCTGCGGCGGCTGATTATCCGCCCCCTCGGCTATAAGCAGAATCTGACTGCGCCGCCGCCGTATTTTACCAAAGTGATGGCCGCCTTTTTCGTGGCGTGCGCATACGGGGTTATTCCGGCAGTGCTGCTCGGCAGTTTTCTGGTCTGGGTTATTCATACCAAAATTCTGACTATCGGCTTTTTCGGCATTGCCCTTTCCAGCGCGTTGTATTACGTGCTTTACATTTTTCTGGCCAATGCGGTGGTGCGCGTGGTTTTTGCCCCTTATAACGGCATGTGGCGGCTGGTCAACATGGACGATGCCAAGGCCAAAAGGCTGGCGGCGGCTTTTTATTTCAGTTTTTTCGTGGTTGGTGTCAGCAGTATGCTGCTGCATATTGCCGGCGAGGCAAACTATACGGTTGAGCTGATTTACTATCTGTCTTTGATCAACAGCGCCGTCAAGGCTTTTTGCGTGGTATTGGTGGTCAAGCGCTTTTTCTGGGAAGAAGACGCGGTTTGCGAACTGATGGAAGAGGGGGCTGACGACGAAGATTTCGTCGATGCCAAAACCCGGACGGCGTTTCGAGTTATTTTTCTCACTTCCGTTTTGGCGGCGGCGGTTGTCGGCATTTCCGTATTCGGTTATCCGCGGCTTTCCGAGTTTATTATCAACCGTTTTCTGCTTTCGATGCTGGTCATCGGCGTGTTTGTCATTCTCAGAAAGTCGGTATTCGAGTTGCTGAAGCGTATTTTGCTGTTCAACTTCTGGGTAAAAAAACTGCGGGTGCGCCGGCAGCTGATAGAAAAACTCGATTTTTGGCTCGGCGTGGTCGTCAATCCGGTTTTCGGCATATTGACGGTTCTGGCGCTGCTTTCGCTGTGGGGCGTGTCGACGGATCTGCTGCTGCAAAGCATTTGGAAAATTCTGTTCGGTTTTAAGGTCGGCGGGGTTGAAATTTCGCTGCTTTCGATTTTGCTCGGCATCGGCGTCTTTTTCGCCTGTCTCAGTCTGATCAAAATTTTGCGCCGGAAGCTGTTTGACAACATTTTGTCGCATGTGGAAATGGACGACGGCATCCGTCATTCGCTGGCATCGGGTTTCGGTTTTGTCGGTTTCGTGCTGGCGACGTTTCTGGCAATTGCGGTGATGGGCGGGGATTTAAGCAACGTTGCCCTGGTTGCCGGTGCTCTTTCCGTCGGTATCGGTCTCGGTCTGCAAAATATCGTTAACAACTTTGTTTCCGGCATTATTCTTTTGTTTGAACGGCCGGTTAAGGTCGGCGACTGGGTTATCATCAACGGTGAGGAAGGGCGGATCAAGCAGATCAACATCCGTTCGACCGAGGTGGAGACGTTCAAAAAATCAAGCGTCATTATTCCCAACGCAACGCTGCTTTCAACCTCAGTTACCAACCTGACCCACAGCAACAACTGGTCGCGGCAGTCGGTGACGGTCGGAGTGGCTTATGGTACCGATCCGAAAAAAGTGAGCGACATTTTGCTTGAATGCGCGAAAGCCAACAAGAAAGTTCTCAAAAATCCGGCGCCTTACGTTTTGTTCCAGAATTTCGGCGCCAGCAGCCTTGATTTTGAACTGCGCTGCTATACCAGCGATATTTGGAGCGGGTGGTCGATCCCGAGCGAACTGCGTTTTGAAATAGACCGTCGCTTCCGCGAGGAAGGAATCGAGATTCCGTTTAATCAGCTGGTTGTTCACCGCGGCGGAGAAATCAGCGAAGAGGCGCAAACCCAATTCTATGCCCGTCGCAGCGGCGCGATGAAAAAAGAGGCGGCGGCAGGGAAAGAAAAGGAAGAACGGCCGGCAGAGAAAGGCAATGCGAAAGAAGGCCGTCCGGCAGAAAAAAAGGATGGAAAAAATGCGAATTAGCGATTTAAAGGGCAAAAAAATTGCCGTATGGGGGCTGGGAACCGAAGGTGTTCAGGCGGTGCGTTATCTGACGGCAAAGGAAATAACCGACAAAATCGTCCTTTTTAACGATACGGAAGCGGAAAAGCCGGAATGCTGCCGTCCGTTTGAGTTAATTTGCGGAGAAAAAATTGCCGCTTCTCTCGACCGGGCGGAAGTGATCATTCGTTCGCCCGGAGTGAGCATTTACCGGGAAGAACTGGCGGAAGCCAGACGGCGCGGGATCGTCGTCACTTCGGTAACCGATCTGTGCTTAAACGAGTTTTTGTCCCGGCCGGGCTGCCGGGTAATCGGCGTCAGCGGGTCCAAGGGCAAAAGCACCAGCGTGAGCGTGCTGGCTTATATCTTGCGCGAAACCGGACACAAGGCTGCCCTGGGCGGCAATATCGGCCGGCCGATGATTGAGCTTTTGGACGACGATTACGAATTTGTGGTTGAAGAGTTTTCCAGCTATCAGGCTTCGGATCTGACGGTTTCGCCGCAGATTGCCATGTTCACCAATTTGTATTACGTACATACGGACTGGCACCGCGGACATGAAAACTATTGCCGTGACAAGATACATCTGATTGCCAACCAGAAACCGGGCGACGTTTATTTTGCCAACCGTCGCAATCCGCAGCTGGTCGAATATACGCGGCCTTATGCCGGAAACTGCCGCTGGTACAATGAGGCGGAAGTTTTTCATGCCGAAGACGGCGTTTTGTACCGGGGAAAGGAAAAACTGGCGGATATCAGGGAACTGAAGCTGAGCGGAAAGCATAACATGGACAATCTGGCCGGCGTATTTTCGGTGCTTGAATATCTGGGAATTGACGTCAGACGGGCGGCGGAGATTTTGAAAGATTTTGAGCCGCTGCCGCACCGTTTGCAAAAAGTGGCGGAAAAAGAAGGCGTCGTTTTCATCAACGACAGCATTTCCACCGCGCCGGAAGCGGCCATCGGCGCCATGGGCAGTTTTAACGGCAATCTGATTCTGATTTCCGGCGGGCAGGACAACGAGCAGGATTATCGCGACTATGCGAAAACGGTAGAAAACAACGAGCGGGTAAAAGCGGTAATCACTCTGTATCAGACCGGTCCGAAAATTGCCGGCGTTTTGCGGGAGTTTGTCCGCCGGCCGGGATTTGAAAACATTGAGGCCAAAACGCTGGAAGAAGCGGTACAAACGGCTTTTGACAAGTTGAAAAGCCTTGGCGGCGGAACGGTTTTGTTTTCTCCGACCAGTCCCAGTTTCGGTTTTTATAAGAATTTTATCGAGCGCGGCAATCATTTTATAAAAATTGTGCAGTCTTTGTAAAAATAAGACTTGTATTTAATTAAATATTATTATAACTTATGCCCTGACGCCAACTTAGCTCAGCTGGTAGAGCAACGCATTCGTAATGCGTGGGTCGAGTGTTCGAATCACTTAGTTGGCACCAGTTTCAAACCCTAGGATTCCCTGGGGTTTTTTCTTTTTGGGGCGGATTTTTTCCGTATTGTAAAAATGTTGGTTAATGGTAAAAATGCGGCTCTTTTACATTAAAGTTGTACATTTTTGTGAAGTGGTTATATTTCCGCACCGTGTTTGAAAAAGCGGTTGTGCAAAAGTTGCTTGACATTTGTCAGAAAATGTGTAACATAATATGTATTATGGATAAGTCTCATTTGTCCATAAACTGTAAACCGCCGTTCGGCGGTTTTTTTGTTTGAAGGGGTTGGACCGGGGACAAACCGGTCTGACTGTTTTTTTAGAGGTAACCATGACAGAAAAAAACGTAATATTGGATATAAGCACACAGCGGCGGGCCGAGCTGGAAGTGCTGTTTCAGGAAGAGGTGCAGTTGGATATCAACGTACCTCTTTTTTATATTAAATCGGGCGAAGAGGATATAAACAACTATGTTGAGCGAACGGCAAAACCGGCGATTGATGGCTATGTCGAAGAAAAGAACGGGGCGCTTGAACAGGCTGCCCGGGACGGAGTTGAAGCGATTGGTGAGGCGCAGGAGGAGGCAAAGTCCGGGCTGGAGGTGTATGTGGACGGAACCGTTAAGCCGGTGATTGACACATATGCCGAAACAGCGGTCAAACCGGAACTGCAGTCTTTTGCCGACGAACTTAAAGAAGCTTTTGACACCAATGCGACGGAAAAAACGGCAGCGGTCAATGCTCTGGCGGAACAGGCGTCGGCTTCGGCGTCGTCGGCCGCGTCATCTTCGTCCGCAGCCCAAACGGCGGCTTCGGCAGCGGCGGAAAACGCGGCGGCTGCGTCGTCGTCGGCAGATACGGCCGAAATCTGGGCGGTCGGCAGCATAGAGGAACAACCGGCCGGGTCGGCAAAATATTGGGCGGAGAAGATAAGTCCGGAAAATTTGCTGCCGGTCGGCATGATCCTTGCGTGGCCGGGGACAAAAGCCCCTTCCGGCTGGTTGAACTGTGACGGTTCGGTTGTCAGCCGGACAACTTATGCCGATCTTTTTTCCGTAATCGGGACGACTTTCGGTGCCGGTGACGGTTCAACGACGTTTAAATTGCCGGATTACCGGGGTGACTTTCTGCGCGGATATCTTTCCGGCACTTCCTCGGCAATCGGCACCAGACAAGCCGAAGGGCTGCCGAATATCAGCGGGCGGCTTGATTTTGGAAAACAGGTTGGCGGGATGTCCTCATCAAGCGGAGCCTTCTCTCATAAAAACATTAGTCAAGATTGGGCAGGGACATCTACCGGGACGGTAAATGTAATTGACTATGTCAATTTTGACGCCAGCCGCTCAAGCGGCCTTTACGGCGACAGTTCTCATGTCACGCCGAGAAACAACGCCGTCAGCTGGTGCATAAAATATTAGGAGAGGAAAATGGAAATATACATGTTTGACGGAGAAACAAAGGAATATATCGGGGCAGAAGATGCACTCTTAGATCCTTTGGAAACAAAAAAGCAGGGAAAGCCTGTTTATCTGTTGCCGGCCAATGCGACTTTTGACCGACCGCCGGCTGCAGAAGACGGAAAGGCCGTTATTTTTAACAACGGCTGGGAACAGGTTGCCGACAACCGGGGTAAAGAGGCAGTTAATGTTGAACGCGGCCGGTTTACGATTGACTATGTCGGCGAACGTGAGGGCGATACCATTTTGACCGAAGAACTGATTGCCGCACTTGATAGCGGGGAAAAAGTCATTCGTAACGGCGCCGTCATTGATAAGCCAATAGAGGAAAAAGAAGCAGAGGCGAGAATGCAGCGCAACAGCCTGCTGGCGGCAACAGATAAATACATGGTGTCCGATTTTCCGATTAACGAAGAAGAAAGGGAACAATACCGACAGTATCGTCAGTATTTGCGGGATATTCCGGCGGAAGAAGGTTTCCCGGACGTCTCCGTTTTGACGTTTGCGGAGTGGAAAGAAAGCGCTTGACAGACCGCTTGCCGAGTTTATTATATTAGTTATTATTAATAGAGGGGAATTTTTATATGCAACTTAAAAGAACATGTGCTTTTGCTGCGGCATTATTGTTGTCTTCTTGTGCGGCATGGTATGGCCTGTCAGAGGAAGAATATGCCGTTTATACGGAGCAATATAACGAAGTAAAAAAATATAATCATTTGTTGACTTTTGAAAACTACATACATGTTATCAATCATCCGTATAGTGAAGGCTTAAAAGATACGTTATGCGCTATTGATTACCAAATAGCGGCAAAAGGGGAATGGGTCAATTTGAATACAAAAAAATGTCCTGCAGAAAAATATGAAAAAAACATACAATACGAGGATATATTAGAAACCGCCAAAGCGGGGAAAATGATAAGCCTTTATTCTGTGGAAGATATTATTGAGACCCGGAAAGATAAAGAATTAGAAGCGGCTCGACAGCAGTGGGAGCTTGACAAGAAAAAGGAACAGGACAAACTTATGAAAAAGTATGAAAAAAAGTATGGCAAAAAGTTTTGTTCCGAACCTTTGTTAAACATTTATATTTTGCGCAATATGGCCGTTCCTTCGGATTGCATGGTTTATTCTGATAATTTAGTCTTTGAGGTAAGCCAGCAAATACAGGACGGCACTTTGGTCAGCGTCGCCTATCCGCAATATATAAGGAATTTGCTTATTGCCAAAAACAAAAAAGATACCGCGCTGGTTACGGGGCAAAACGTTCCGGCCGGAATTTTTATCGGACAAGGCAACTATACCTATACGACGATATTCGGCGCTACCAATACGGTATCTAAACTTAAACGCTTAGACTGAGGGAAAAATGAGAAAAGTTAAATATATTGAAAAATCGTGCCAGTCATCGGAAAAAATTTTATTTGTTCCGGATATAGCTTCGGTTGTGTATATTCCTTCTGTTGTTTTTATTGTACTGAGCTTTGTTTTCCCCGGTTTCTTTTTAGTGGCGATATGGTTGTTTTTGAAATGGTATAAGACGGAATATGCCATCACAAATAAGCGTGCGGTTTGTAAAACGGGGATATTGTTTACCGTTACCAATGAATTAAGATTATCAAAAATTGAGTCTGTTGCCGTTAAACAAGGGATTATCGGTTGGTTTTTTGAGTGTGGAACTATCGTTTTTTCAGGAACGGGCGGTACTAAGGTCGAATTTCCCTATGTGGCTGCTCCCAAAAAAGTGAAACAGGTGATTGATGAAATTATAGATGCCCCGGATAAGTATATGCCTAATGAAGGTTCGGAAAATAAAAAAGAGGAAGATGTTTCTTGGGAAACGATTCTTAAATGGATTTTAGGAGGGCTGGTTTGCGTACTTTTTATTGTAACAGGAACCATTCCAGAGAATAGTCAGACTTCTGGAGGGGTAGATCCGATTGCGCAAGCAATAAGAGAACAAGAAGCCAAGGAGCGTTTGGAAGCCAGAAAGAAAGAAGAACAGGAAGAAAAACGGAGAAAAGAACAGGAAGAAAAGCAGAAGCAGCAAAAAGAAGATTCTATTATTTATACTGTGGTTAACGGAAAAGTGGCTGTTTCTTTTCCCGCTTGTCTTACAAAACAGGATTTTAAAGATTTTGCTATTTTTATGAGCGACCATGATGAAGAGGGAATGAATACCATGGTACAAAGTGGTAGATGTATTTTCTTAAAAACTGGATTAAAAGTGCGCCAAGGCGATTCAGGCTGGTTTGAATATATTATTCCTATTCGTGTTTTTCATGAAGGAAATATTGTGGATCTTTATACCTCTTTTGAATTTTGGAAGGAAAAACATGAATAAGAAAAAGCTCTCTTCGGAGAGCTTTTTCTTATTGACAAACGAATCGCTTTGTTTATTATTACAAATAGAGTTGACCTCGTTTGTTGTCTTGAGGCAATTCGCAGGCGGTGAAAGGCCTGAAATCGTAAGCGGAAAACACACCCGAAAGATTGTGTTTTTTTGTACTTAAATTATTGTGGAGAGGGCGGCGATATACCTGAATAAGCCCACCGGACTTACGACCGGCTTTCAACCTCTCCACACCTAAGTTCTGTGAAAGGAATCGTAAGATGAATAATTTAGTACAATTCAATGAAGAGCATAATTGCGGGACTACAACTTCTCTGAAAATTGCTGAGAAGTTTAATCGGCAGCACAAAACAGTTTTAGCAGCGATAAATGATCTTGAAATTCCTCAAGAATTTATAGAGCAGAATTTTCTGCCCTATTCATATATTGCTAAAAATGGCAAGGCGAATCCTGCTTATGAAATCACATTTGATGGTTTTACGTTACTTGCTATGGGATTTACTGGCAAGAAAGCAATGGAGTTTAAGGTTAAGTATATAAAAGCTTTTAGAGCTATGGAAGCGGAACTGCGCAAACGTCAGGACAAGCCTGTCATCGTTTCCGAGCATACCCGCGCGCTGCCTTCCGGCAAAAAGGAGATTGTTTTATCGGAAAAGGCGAAGGCAGAAATCGGCGGAATTGTAAAAAGTTGTGCAGCAGTTGCCGTGCGAGAAGAAATAGAAGCCCAAACTCGATTGCGGGCGGAAAATGTTGATTTGAAGAATCGGCTTAGGCAAATTCAGCTTTGGGCAAATGGTTTTCAATTATAAAAAAAGTGCCCCGGTTTCCCGGGGCTTTATTATTAGAAAAGAAAGAGGACGGGGCGTTGGCGCGCCCCGCCTTGCGGATTGCACTCCGCAAAGAGAAAGCATAGCGCTTTTACTTCCTGCTCTCTTTGTGTCCTTGGAACACGTTTAAAGGAGTAGGCAAAATCAAAAAAAGAGTCAACTTTAAACATTTTCAAGGAGAAAAATCGGTGAATAAAACAGAACAGGATTTAATCGAACTTGGTAAAAAGGTCGCTCACAACTATCGTTTGATTGTCGGTGTGGCGGCTTTTTTTTATGGTTGTTTCGTTTTTTATCAGAATCAGCAAAGCAACAGTCTGGAAATCAGCAACTTGAAAGAACGTACTTCAAAATTGGAAGATCGGGTAACCGCAAACGAAAAAAACTTCAACATGACGTCGGTCAAACTGGATACGACATTAAGCCGGATATCGACAGATTTGCAATATATCAAGGAAAAGCTTATCGGAAAGGCGCTTGAAAAATGACCGATTATGATTTTGAAATTATGGCCAAAACCATCTACGGCGAGGCCAGAGGCGAAAGCAGGCAGGGGCAGACAGCCGTTGCCTGCGTTATTTTTAACCGTTTCCGGTCAAAGAAATGGTTTGCGGCAAAGACTATCGCCGGCGTTTGCTTAAAACCGCTTCAATTCAGCTGTTGGAATAAATCCGACCCCAACAGCCAGATTTTGGCGAATTTACCGTATTCGGCTTATTCACGCTATTTTGACGTGATCAAGGAAGCAGAGAAGGGCGACATCACGGGCGGCGCCACGCACTATTGCACCTATGCAGCGCTTCCCCGTACCAAGTGGGCAGAAGGAAAAGAGCCGTGTTTTGAGTGCGGAAATCATGTATTTTTTAAGGGGATTGACTGATGACTTATATAATGACTTTTTTAATCGTTGTGGCTTCGGCTGTTTTGTGGCGTATTCGCGGCGGATTGTTCAAAGAAAATCTGCCTGCAAATAAAATTTGGTTTGCGGTATTTTTCGGGGGAGTAGCGTGGTGGTTTAGGGTCGGTACGGCAGAATATGCCCTTTGTGCCGCTCTGGCCTGTTATGCCGGCTATCAGGCGTTCGGCTGGGGGCTTTATATCGGGCGGCTGCTCGGGGGCGGCGAACTCAAACCGAATTTGTCGCAATACCGGGAGTGTGAACTGATCGACGATCTTCTTTACTCCGCGCACATCACGTTTAAGGGAAAGTCGGTTTATCTGTACCAATACCCGCGGCTTTTCGGCTTTTGTGGGACTTGTTTATCTGGGCTGATTTTGACTTTCCTGATGGGTTTGTCGGTTGGCTCTGTCGGGCTGATGCTCTCCGGGTTGGCAATGGGCATTTTTTACTGGCTGGGCGGG
>OBZC01001677.1_pt1 | contig 12498 bp, 8 predicted proteins | sample 1538231 | NCBI WGS metagenome assembly OBZC01 (sample SAMEA2580225, study PRJEB22360) | human gut metagenome | biome: human gut; feature: human-associated habitat; material: faeces | place: Denmark | collected 2008/2010 | reverse complement strand
TGAAAAAGAAGAAAAGAAGAAACGCTTAGAGTATGTCGGAAAACTGCGCTTTATCAGGCGTTTTCCAGACCGGCCATCTGCTTGATGGCCTTCATGGCGAAGGTCAGGGTACGGCCCATAGCCACACCGGCCATCAGGCAGGGGTAGTTGTTGGCAAAGAAGCTGCCGGACATATCGCCGGTGATGTACAGACCCTCCATGGGCTGATTGTTGGTGTCCAGAGCCTGACCCTTTTCTGTGAAGAGGATGCCGTGCTCGGTGCACAGCAGGGAGGCACCCAGCCAGCAGCCGTAGAAGGGCGCGGTGCGAATGGCGCTCAGGCGGTAAGCGGGCTTGCCGAAGTCCTCGTCGTTCTGCTTATCGTACAGCTCATTGTAGCGCTCCACGGTAGCAAGGAAGGTATCCTTGGCAGCGCCGGTAAAGCCCATCTTGTCGGCCAGCTCGTCCAGAGTATCGCACTTGAACAGTGCACCGGCCTCGATAGCCTCGTCCATCTTGCCCTGAATGTACTTCTCACCGCCGTTGCGGGTCTGGGCAGAGCAGCCGATGGTGTGGAAACGCTTTGCGTCCTCCAAAATGTTGGCATCGCAGATCTGTGCGTAGACGCGGCCCGGCTGGTGGGCGGCAGCGTAGACGATATCGTTGTAGGGGCAGCTCTCGTTGGCAAAACGCTCGCCGTTGCGGTTCACCTTCAGGAAGGGCTGGGTGCCGGGATTATACTGGCGGATTTTACCGGGGAAAGCCTTGCCGCCAAAGGCGGAGTCGCTGTCCACATAACCGGCATCCACACCGGGGGCAACGATGCCGCGGTCAAACAGCATGGGAGCGGCTTCCTTGTCCAGATTAGCACCTGCCCACACAGCAGCGCGGATGCCGTAGCCCTTGTCGGCGGGGGAGTAGGAGCAGGCGGTGGTCACGCTGGTGCCCAGCGGGTCCAGCTGCTCCATCATGTAGGGGTTGCCGGGGAAGCCGCCGCAGGCCAGCAGCACGCCCTGATTGGCGTTGTAGCGGATGAAGTGATCATCCTCGGTGCTCTGGGCGATGATGCCGGTAATGCGGCCATCGCTGTTCTTTTCCAGCTTTGCCAGACTGGTCTTGAAGTCTACATCGTAGCCCAGCTCCTGAATGTACTGCAGCAGCAGCTCATTGCGGGGTGTGCCGGAAGCACTCTCGCTGGCCATGTAGTTGTGCTCCTGCACAGGGTAGAGGTAGTCGGTGTTGTGCTCGGCATTCTCTGCAGGCCATGCAGCCTCGCTGCCGGAGGTGAAATCGCACACCCAGCCGTACTTATCCTCCAGAATGCTGCGCATGAAGTCGTGCATAGCGGCAGACTCGTTGATCCAGGTCTTGACCACGCGCTGGTCGCACTTGCCGGAGGCGTAGCGGGAGATCTCGCTCAGCAGCTTTGCCTTATCGGTGGCGGGTTCGCCAGCCTCCTTAGCGGCGGCAGAATCAACAGCGCCGTACCAGTGACGGGTGTCCTGCACGTTGGCGTTCTGCTCGATAACACGGAAGTTCAGGCCGTTGGCAGCAGCATAGGCGGCAGCGAACATACCGCCGTTGCCAGCGCCCACGATCAGGATGTCGGTGTCCACGGTCTCGGTGATGGCGGTCTCGTCGATATCGGGCTCGGTGCCCAGCCAGTCGTTTGCATCGCCGGTGGGCAGCTGAACGCTGGAGACCACGGCCTCGCCCTTGGCCTGTGCGTAGCAGCTCTTGGCAGCCTTCATCACGGCATCGGAGGTGATGGTAGAACCGGAAACACCGTCGATCTCGGCAGAACCGGCAGCCAGCAGCTGCTCGCGCAGTTCGTCAGCAGCGGCAGCGCCGAAGGAAGCGGTCTCACCGGAGGTGTCCACCACCACGTCGGTGACAGCGCTGTCGGAGAAGGTCATGGTGACCTTGACGGTGGAGGAGATGCCCTCGGCAGTGCCTTCGTAGGTGCCGGGAATGTACTGACCGGCAGCACCGGAAGTGGAAGCGGAAGCAGAGCCGGAAGCGGCATTGCAGGCAGCCAGAGCACCGGCGGTCACACCGCTCATGGCGGCGGCAGCGGCAATCTTGATAAAGCCCTTACGGGAGATCTTGTTCATAGGTACGCTCTCTTTCTTTTTGTTCTTCTTTGTGTTCCTTCTTATCGTGCAGCAAAGCAAAAGGCACTTTGCCGAATCCTTAACAATTGTAGCGTAGAAGGGTGCTGTTTACAATTCATATTTTTTATATTATAATTTAGGCTAACCTAATGTATTGCGGGAGGGAGAAAAGCATGAACGAGAGCGCACTGGAAGGCTTTGTAAAGATCGTGGAACTGAACAGCTTTTCTGCGGCGGCAGAGACACTGTATCTTTCGCAGTCGGCACTTTCGCAGCAGATCCGCACGCTGGAAGGGCAGTTGCAGTTTGAGCTGTTCCAGCATCTGCCCCGCCGGGTGGTGCTGACCCCGGCGGGGCAGGATTTTTACCCCAAGGCAAAGCAGCTGGTAGCCCTGTATCAGCAGGCGGTGCGCCATGCCCGCGCGGTGCAGCAGCAGGAAAACCCGCCGGAAAGACATCTGATCATCGCAGGGTGTCATGAGGCAATGCGGATGTTCGCATACGACCTGTTTTCCCTGACGAGTGACTTGTGCCTGCGGTATACCCCCATTCTGGGGTGGTGTGCCAACCGCAGCGAGGTTTGGCGCAGCCTGAAAAAAGGGGAGATGGATCTTTCCTTCCAGCTGGAAAGCGCAGAATTTTACGCACAGGGGCTTACCTTTGTGCCGCTGCTTTATGTGCCGGAGCTTTGCATCCCCATCCACCCGCCCGCCGATATGCCAGTGGGCAGGCTGACTTTAGAGCAGGCATTGCAGTACCGCTGGCTGCTTATCAAGGAGATGTACCAGACCGTTTACGAGACAAGTCTGGTGCAGGAGGGGCTGGAACGCGGGGTGAGCTTTACGCCGGTGGGCGGCATCCGCAGTGCAGCCTACGGAGACCCGGCGCTCAAGATGGTCCCGGCGGTCTATTACCGCAGACCCGACCTTAGCTTTGTACGGGTGCTGGACTGGGGCAGGGGACACCGGTTTGGCATCGTGCTGGGGCAAAAGCGCGAGGACCCGGTGGTAATGGCTTATGTCCGAGCCTTGCAGCAACAGCTGCCGTCCCTCTCGGAAAAGCTGTTCGGCCTGAAACTGGAACCGGTGGAGGAATCATAAAGAAAAGACGGAAACCCTCTCAGGCGCATTCGCGCCAGCTCTCCCGAAGGGAGAGCTCTATTGCAGCTGACCGACAGATGCTGAAAAGCTCCCCCTCTCGGGGGAGCTGGCATCGCGCAGCGATGACTGAGAGGGGAATGCAAAGAGCACCTATTGCCCTAAAAAGGCAACAGGTGCTCTTTTTGCGGTTATATTGCGATAACAGGTGCTTTAATCCACAACATCCTCGAACTGGCTGTTGTACAGATCGGCGTAGAAGCCGCCGGCTTCAATCAGCTGGTCGTGGGTGCCCTGCTCCACAATGTCGCCGTCCCGCATCACAAGGATGAGGTCGGCGTCCCGGATGGTGGAAAGGCGGTGGGCAATCACAAAGCTGGTGCGGCCCTCCATCAGACGATCCATAGCGGTCTGGATACGCTGTTCGGTGCGGGTATCCACGCTGCTGGTAGCCTCATCCAAAATCAGGATGCGGTTGTCTGCCAGAATGGTGCGGGCGATGGTAAGCAGCTGCTTCTGTCCCTGACTGACGTTGGAGGCGTCCTCGTTCAGCTCCATCTGGTAGCCGCCGGGCAGGGTGCGGATAAAGTGGTCGGCGTTGGCTGCCTTTGCGGCGGCGATCACCTCTTCATCGGTGGCGTCCAGTCGGCCGTAGCGGATGTTCTCCATGATGGTGCCCTTGAACAGCCATGTGTCCTGCAGCACCATGCCAAAGCCCTCGCGCAGAGCGCTGCGGTCAAAGTCCCGCACATCGTGGCCGTTCAGGGTGATGGAACCGGAATCCACATCGTAAAAGCGCATCAGCAGCTTGACCATAGTGGTCTTGCCCGCGCCGGTGGGGCCTACGATGGCTACCTTCTGGCCGGGCTGCACCGTGCAGCTGAAATCGTGGATAACAGTCTTGTCCGGGGTGTAGCCGAAACGCACATGGTCAAAGGTGACCTGTCCGTCAATATCGGCGGGGTCGGCGCGGTGGGCGGGGTCTGCCAGCTGCTCTTCTTCCGGCTCGTTCAGGAATTCGAACACCCGCTCGGCGGCAGCGGCCATGCTTTGCAGCATATTGGACACCTGCGAAAGCTGCTGGATGGGCTGGGTAAAGTTTTTGACGTACTGGATAAAGGCCTGAATATCACCGATGGTGATAACGCCGTTTGCGGCAAAAATGCTGCCCACGATAGCCACTGCCACATAGCCCAGGTTGCCCACAAAGTTCATGATGGGCATCATCAGGCCGGAGAGGAACTGGCTCTTCCATGCGGATTCGTACAGCTTATCGTTGGCGGCGTTGAAGTCTGCCAGCACCACGGCTTCGCGGTTGAAGGCCTTGACCACGTTGTGGCCGGCGTAGACCTCCTCTACCTGACCGTTGACCACGCCCAGCGTGGCCTGCTGTGCCTTGAAGTACTTCTGGCTGAACTTGACAACCACCAGCACCAGCGCCAGCGACACCGGCAGGATCAGCAGGGCAATCAGGGTCATGCGGGGGCTGATGGAAAGCATCATCACCAGCACACCGATCATGGTAGTCACGCTGGTGATCAGCTGGGTGATGCTCTGGTTCAGGCTCTGTCCCAGCGTGTCCACATCGTTGGTGATGCGGGAGAGCACCTCGCCCACGGTGCGCTTTTCAAAGTACGCCAGCGGCAGGCGGTTAATCTTTTCGCTGATCTGGCGGCGGAAGTCGTAGCAGATCTTCTGGGAAAGGCCGGTCATCAGCCAGCCCTGAATAAAGCTGAAAGCGCTGCTCAGCAGGTACATCCCCAGCAAAAACAGCAGGATGCGGCCGATATACACAAAATCGATGCTGCCGGTGCCGCGCAGCCGGGCGATCCAGCCGGTGGCAAGGGCGGTGGTGGCTTTTGCCAGCACCTTGGGGCCTGCAATGTTGAAGATGGTGGACAGAACAGCAAACAGCATGGCTGCCGCAAGGGGCAGCTTGTAGTGGCTCATGGTGCGGATGAGCTGCCGCAGCGTGCCTTTAAAGTCCTTGGCGCGCTCGGTGGTGGGACGTCCGGGTCTGGGCATATCACTCACCCTCCTTTTCTGTATTCAGGGTATCCAGCGCCAGCTCCTTCTGGCTCAGCTGGCTGCGGGCGATCTCCTGATATTCCGGGCAGCTGACCATCAGCTGGGCGTGGGTGCCCTTGCCCACCAGCCTGCCCTCGTCCAGCACAAGGATCTGGTTTGCGTGCAGCACGGTGGAGATGCGCTGTGCCACAATGATCACAGTGGCGTTGTCGGTCTGTGCCTTCAAAGCGCGGCGCAGGGTTACATCGGTCTTGTAGTCCAGTGCCGAGAAGCTGTCGTCAAACAGATAGACCTTGGGGTCCTTGGCAATTGCCCGGGCAATGGAAAGCCGCTGCTTCTGGCCGCCCGATACGTTGGAGCCGCCCTGTGCGATGGGGCTTTGGTAGCCCTCCGGCTTTGCTTCAATAAAATCAGTAGCCTGCGCAATGGCAGCAGCTTTTTGTACCTGCGCATCGGTGATATCTTCGCCGCCGAATTTCAGGTTACTGTCAATGGTGCCGCTGAACAGCACACCCTTCTGGGGCACATAGCCCAGCAGGTCGTGCAGCTGTGCCTGCGGCATCTTGCGCACGTCAATGCCGTCCACAGTCACCTTGCCGCCGGTCACATCGTAAAAGCGGGGGATGAGGTTGAGCAGGGTGGATTTGCCGCAGCCGGTGGAGCCGATGATGGCGGTAGTCTCGCCGGGCTTTGCGGTAAAACTGATGTGTTCCAGTGCATCGCTGTCTGCACCGGGGTAACGGAAGCTCACATCCTCGAACTGCACCACGCCCTGCCAGTCGGTGTGTGCCTGTGCAGCTTTTGCGGCGGCTTCATCCGGGTCGTGGATGGTGGCTTTGGTGCGGATGACCTCGTCGATACGATCCGCAGCCACACCGGCGCGGGGCAGCATGACGGCCACCATCGCCAGCATCAGGAAGGACATGACGATCTGCATGGTGTAGGTGATAAAGGCGATCATCTCGCCCACCTGCATGGTGCCGGCATCCATGGCTTTGCCGCCGAACCAGACGATGAGCAGGCTGGTTCCGTTCATGATCAGGGTCATAAAGGGCATCATGGCCACCATGGCGCGGTTGGTGAACAGCTGGGTGCCCATCAGCTCCCGGTTGGCCTTGTCAAAGCGCTGCTCCTCAAACTTTTCGCGGCTGAAGGCGCGCACCGGCATGATGCCGGTCAAAATTTCGCGGCTGACCAGATTCAGCCGGTCCACCAGCTGCTGCATCACCTTGAATTTGGGCATGGCAACGCTCATCAGGAAAATGATGAGCAACAGCAGGATGGCCACGTCCAGCACCACGATCCAGGAAAGGCCGGAGCTGCTGCCCACAACGTGCAGCACACCGCCAATGCCCAGAATGGGCGCATAGGCCACCATGCGCAGCAGGATGACGCAGACGAACTGCACCTGCTGGATATCGTTGGTGGTGCGGGTGATGAGGGAGGCGGTGGAGAAGTTCTCAATCTCTGCGTTGGAAAAGCCGATGACGCTGGAGAAGGTCTCCCGGCGCAGGTCACGACCGATGGCAGCGGACACCCGGGAGGCAAGGAAGCCCACGGCCACAGCCACGGCCACCATCAGCAGGGTGAGCGCAAGCATCTGGCCGCCCACCCGGAACAGGTAACCCATCTGCACATTCCGTGCAACGCCCTGTGCCTCGTATTCCAGCTGCACCAGCAGCAAAGACTGGCTTTTCAGGTTTTCCAGCAGGGTGCTGTCCAGCTGACTCATGGCACTGTCCAGCTGCTTTTGCAGCATACTGCGGTCAAAACCGGGCATCTGGCTCATGGCGGCAAACTGGCTGCATACCGTATCCAGATCTGCTGCCGTGGGGGTAACGGTCTCGGTGTCGGTGTCCGCAGCGGCAGAGGGCATCTCGGCAAGGCCGGTCATGCCCATGCTGCTCTGCCCGGCGGGGGTGTTGGCGGCCTGTGCGGCAGCCATATACAGCACGATGTCCGGGGTGGTCACGGCATCTTCCAGTGCGGTGCGCTCGTCCTCGGTCAGGTCAGAGCGCAGCTGCAGCACGCCATCGTCCTGCAGGTAGTACTGGTAGGCGTTTTGCAGCTTTTGTGCATCCTCTTCGCTCATCAGCAGGCTCAGCGTGTCCAGCGTGCTCTGGCGCACCGTCTGGGGCAGGGGATTTTCAATGCCGCCCTGCTGGATGCCGGTGTCCACGATCTTGCTGGTGTAGTCCGGCAGTGCAAGGTCGCAGTACGCCTGCACGAACAGCAGCGCGAACACCACAAGGCAGACCGCCCAGTGTCGGGCCAGCTGCTTAAAGATCTTTGTCATGGTTCGTTTCTCCCTTCGGGTCAATGTTGCGCGCGGCATTTTCCGCAAGAATGGCATCCATCAGCGCGCCGCGCAGCGCGTCCATCTGAGCTACCTGCTCCGGCTCTAACCGTGCCAGCACGCTGGCAAAGTAGTCGCGCAGAGCCTGCTCACACTGGTGGCACAGCTCATACCCTTTGGGGGTGATGCGCACCAGCGTTTTGCGGCGGTCGGCGGGGTCTGGCTCCCGCACCACGGTGCCGTCCTGCTCCATCAGCCGCAGCCCGCGCGAGACCGCCGGCAGCGGCTGTCGGATCTCCCGGGCAAGGTCGGAGACATAAATGGCACCGTCCTTTCCGTGGCAGTTGATGGAATGCAGCAGGCCTTCCAGCATATTAAAATGGCATTTGGGGCAATCGGCCAGCGCCGCCCGTATCCCGGCCTTGGATGCCTTGCTCAGCTGCCCGATATAGTGGCACATCCCCTGAAAGCTGGGGGTGCTTGGCTCGGACATAACAGTTCCTCCTCGTTTGCATTTTTCAAATACTTAACAGTTGTTAAGTATTAACGCCTGATAAGCATATTCTTTTTGCAGCCGGATTGCAAGAGGATAGGGAAATATTAAACAAAAATTCACAAAAAACTTGTAGGTTTTGTCAATGCGCAAACCGGCTCTCGCTGCATAGAAATAAAGGACAGGCAGAAACGGAGGGTGCGGATGGAGCAGGGATTCCAAGTGTTGTTACAGGTATTCGGCGGCTTGGCGCTGTTTTTGTACGGGACGGACAGCCTGTGTCGGGCGGTGCAGCAGGGAGCGGGCAGGCGTCTGCGCGGCCTGCTGGCGCGGTGCACCGCAAACCCGGTGGCGGGGCTGCTGACCGGGGCGGCGGTCACGGCGGTGCTGCAAAGCAGCTCGGCGGTCACGGTTATGGTCATTGCTTTTCTGGCAGCGGGGCTGCTGCAGCTGCGGCAGGCGGTGCCGGTGGTGTTCGGGGCGAATATCGGTACAACGGTCACAGCACAGCTGCTGGCGTTCCGGGTGGAAAGCTGGCGGTATCTGCTGCTATTTTGCGGGGTGCTGCTCTGTCTGGCCTGCAAAAACTGGCGGGGCCGCTGCGTGGGCGAGGCGGTGTTCGGCTTTGGGCTGCTGTTCGAGGGCGTCACGGTGATGCGCAGCGCCATGGAGCCGCTGCTGCAAAGCCCGTTGCTCCGGTTGGAGCTTGCCCGGGTGCAGCAAAGCCCTTTGCATGGGCTTCTGGCGGGCGTCTGCATGACACTGACAGTGCAAAGCAGCTCTGCCACGGTGGCGCTGCTGCAAAGCATGGCGGCGCAGCCCGGGGCGGACGGCGTACACAGTCTGCTGGGGCTGACGGCGGCTATCCCCATTCTGCTGGGGGATAACATCGGCACCACCGTTACGGCGGTGCTTGCCGCCATCGGGCAGGGAAGAGACGCCAAGCGGGTGGCGGCAGCCCACGCCATCTTCAACCTGAGCGGCGCGGCGGTGTGCTGCGCACTGCTGCAGCCCTTTGCGGCGCTGGTGCGGCTGTGCTCGCCCACGGGGGCAGAGTGTGCCGTGATCGCCCGACAGATCGCCAACGCGCACACCCTGTTCAACGGGCTGTGTGCGCTGGTCTGGCTGCCCCTGACCGGGCAGATGGTGCGGCTGGTCTGCGCGCTGCTGCCCGATAAAAATCGCCCGAAAGAACGGTTGTAAACCGGAGCGGGGAATGGTATACTGAAGCAGACGGATACTATTATATAAAGGATGGAATGCAATGAAACGGAAAATCGGCAGGCTGTGCATGGTGCTGGGTGCGGTGCTGATCTTGAGCGCCGCCGGGCTGCTGGGTTACAACCGGTGGGATGCCGCCCGGGCAGAAAAGGCTTCGCAGGAAGTATTGGGCGAACTGGAGCAGACCATGCAAAAGACCATCACGGAGCACCGGCAGGAAAACGAGACCGCAGCCCCGCAGCCGGTGCTGGACCCGGCGCAGGAGATGACCACCGTAGAGGTGGAGGGGCATGACTACATCGGGGTGCTTTCCATCCCGGCGGCAGGGCTGGAACTGCCGGTCATGGCACAGTGGAGTTACGCCGGGCTGAAGGTCGCCCCCGGACGGTACAGCGGCACTACCTATGCCGATGATCTGGTGCTCTGCGGCCACAACTATGCAAAGCATTTCAGTCCCATCAAGTGGCTGGCTATCGGCAGCCCGGTCTACTTTACGGATGCGGATGGTCTGCGCTGGAGCTACGAGGTGGAGAGCGTGGAGACTTTGCACCCTACCCAGATCGAGGAGATGACCACCGCCACCGAGACAGACAGCTGGGATCTGACCCTGTTCACCTGCACCTCCGGCGGCAACGCCCGGTATGCGGTGCGTTGTGTGCGGACGGGCTACCCCGTCCGGGTGACGGATGCGGCAGAGTGATGCCATCTTTTGCGGGGCGGGACGATTTGGAATGCCCGCCGCGTGTGCTTTGGGCATGATCAGCGGAAAATATATTTTTATCGCAATTTTCAAAAATAGTGCCAATCAAAACGGCAGCTTTGCGATATGCAGTTTGCGGATGTTGCTTGTGCATTAAAAACGCAAACTGCTATATTTGGAAAATGCTCAGACTGCCTCAGCGGCAGGCACTTCGGCCTCGCCATTGTACACAGCCTCATCCAGCTGACCTTCGGTGGCGGCCACAAGAGTGGTAGCGGCCGCAGCGCCGACGACGTTGGTGGCGGTACGCGCCATATCAACGATGCTGGAAATGGGGGAAAGCAGGATGATGGCTTCCACCGGCAGACCGGCGGCGGCAAAGAGGGCCGTGGCGGTGATGGTGGCCGTGCCGGGCACGCCGACGGTGCCGATGGAGACGACCACAGCCAGCACGACAAGGAAAGCGTACTGCACCGGGGTGTATTCAATGCCCAGCAGATGGATGGTGAAGACCGCCAGCAGGGTGGGCCAGATGCCGGCGCAGCCCGGCATACCGAGGTTTGCGCCCAGACTTGCGCCAAAGGCGGCGACATCCTCATTGACGCCCAGCTTCTTGGTCAGCTGGTTGACGGTGACAGGGATGGTGCCCACGCTGCTCTGAGAGGTAAAGGCCACGGTAGCTGCGGGCCAGATGCCCTTAAAGAAGCGGACCGGGTCCAGCTTGCCGACCAGCTTGACGAGTGCGCCTTCCACCACAAAGAGCTGGATCGCGCAGAGGATATAGGCCAGCACCAGAACACTCAGCAGCGGGATGAGGTCAGCCGGAGAAGAGCGGCTGACGGCGCGGGCGATGAGGGACAGGACGGCATAGGGGGTAAAGGAGATGACGTAGCTGACCACACGGCCCATCACAAGGTCGCCGGCGTCGATGAACTTCTTGAAGGGGGCGACCTCCTCGGGCTTCTTGACCACCAGCTTGTTGTAGCTGATGGCCACCAGAATGGAAAAGACCACAATGGGCACCACCTCGCCGTTGGCCCAGTGCGAAGCGAGGTTCTGGGGGAAGAGGCTGATGACGGTGTCCACGAAGGTGGGCACTTCCTTGGCGGTGTAGTCGGTGGCCAGCTCATACTGGACGCCGTGGCCGATGTTGGTGGCCACCCCGGCGACCAGAGTAATGAGGCTGGCGAAGAAGGTGTTCAGGACGAGGAAGAAAACGGTCTTGAGGCCGATGTTTTTCAGACGAACGGAGTTGCCCAGATTGGTGATGCTGGAAATGATGCTGAAGACCAGCAGCGGGATGACCACCGCCGAGACGACGTGGGCATAGACCGTGCCCACAGCGGCCACATAGACGTGATGGCCCTTGAACGCAAGGCCCACGATGAGGCCGAGGCCCACCGCCAGAATGGTGCGCACGCCGAAGTCCACGTGCTTTTTCTTGTGCAGATAATACAGCAGGGCAAAGAATACAGCAGTCAGGGCCAGTGCGGCCAGATCCAAAATTTCTACAGACATAAAACGGATGCTCCTTTATTTTCTGAGTGTGATGTCGTTTTTGTCTGTCAACACATTCGCTCTCTCATGATGTTCCTCCCATTTAGCACAAACCTACTTTGTATATATGTTTGTTCGGTTGCTGTGGAGTATACTACATCCCGTTCCGGTTGTCAAGCAAATTATGAAAAAACTTTGAATTTCACGATAAAGCGGCGTTCTTCCTTTGCAGCTCTTTCCTCTGCCCGCTTGACTTTTTCGCTCTGGCTGCATATAATAGAGGTGCAAATGAGAATGACAGTCGCCATTCATATCACCAAATGAGCAACAAGAAACCCCTGCGGTACTGTGAATACCGAAGGGGTTTCCTGCTGCCTAGGGGTTAGTGCTTGCCAGCCTTGAACTGTTCATCAAGCCACTTGCAGATGTAGTGCAACAGCGACGACCGCCGCCAGTGGCGGAAACAGGGAGGAGCTGTTGGGGCAGCGGCCAGCAGGATGCAAGCGACAGCGAAGCAGACGCTGGGTGCCGCAACCCGGGTTCTATTATGAGCAGTGCCGTAACAAACAACAAACCCTGCCGATATACAAAAAGAGCCGCCGTGCACACGCACAGCGGCTCTTGTAGTTTTTTTATCTTTTACTTTGCGTACTCGACAGCACGGCTCTCGCGGATGACATTGACCTTGATCTGGCCGGGATAATCCAGCGTATCTTCGATCTTCTTTGCGATGGAGCGGGCCAGCAGGATGACCTGATCGTCGCTGATGACGTCGGGCTTGACCATGATGCGGACCTCGCGGCCGGCCTGCACGGCAAACGCCTGCTCGACGCCCTCGAAGCTGGAGGAGATCTCCTCCAGATTCTCCAGACGCTTCACATAGCTCTCGACGTTCTCGCGGCGGGCACCCGGGCGGGCGGCGCTGATGGCGTCACAGGCCTGAATGATGAAGGCCAGCGGCGTCTTCGGCTCCACATCGCCATGGTGGGCCTCGATGGCATGGATGACCTGGGTGTTTTCCTTGTACTTGCGGCAGATGTCCACGCCGATCTGGACGTGGCTGCCCTCGATCT